>ERZ808037.364-NODE-364-length-45298-cov-12.194135_pt1 | contig 45298 bp, 43 predicted proteins | sample MGYA00380190_ERZ808037 | MGnify/ENA primary metagenome ERZ808037 (study PRJEB31490, sample SAMN06133399) | mouse gut metagenome | isolation source: J9 | host: mice | place: China: Chengdu | collected 2015-05 ...
TCGGTGATGCCCCGCTCGGTGCCGGCCAGCTTGGAGGTGAAGCCGGACAGGAAGTAGTACTGGGTCTGCTCCGGGGTGAGGATGGACACCGGGGGGAGCACGCCGAAGGCGTCGGCGGACAGGAAGATCACGTTCTTGGCGTCGGGGCCGGCGGACACGGGGCGCACGATCTTCTCAATGTGGTTGATGGGATAGGACACCCGGGTGTTCTCGGTGACGGACTTGTCGTTGAAGTCGATCTTGCCGCTCTCGTCCACGGTGACGTTCTCCAGCAGGGCGTTGCGCTTGATGGCGTTGTAGATGTCGGGCTCGGACTCCTTATCCAGGTTGATGACCTTGGCGTAGCAGCCGCCCTCGAAGTTGAACACGCCGTTGTCGTCCCAGCCGTGCTCGTCGTCGCCGATCAGCAGGCGCTTGGGGTCGGTGGACAGGGTGGTCTTGCCGGTGCCGGACAGGCCGAAGAACAGGGCGGTGTTCTCGCCGTTCATGTCGGTGTTGGCGGAGCAGTGCATGGAGGCCATGCCCCGCAGGGGGAGGAAGTAGTTCATCATGGAGAACATGCCCTTCTTCATCTCGCCGCCGTACCAGGTGTTGAGGATGACCTGCTCACGGGAGGTGATGTTGAAGATGGCGGCGGTCTCAGAGTTGAGGCCCAGCTCCTTGAAGTTCTCCACCTTGGCCTTGGCGGCGTTGTAGGAGACGAAGTCGGGCTTGAAGTTCTTCAGCTCCTCCTCAGTGGGGGCGATGAACATGTTCTTGACAAAGTGGGCCTGCCAAGCCACCTCCATGATGAAGCGCACGGCCATGCGGGAGTCGGGGTTGGTGCCGCAGAACACGTCCATCACGTACAGCTTCTTATTGGAAAGCTCCTTCACCGCCAGGGCCTTGCAGGCGTCCCAGGCGGCCTGGGTGGCGGGCTTGTTGTCGTTCTTGAATTCGTCGGAGGTCCACCAGACGGTGTCCTTGGAGTTCTCGTCCATCACGATGAACTTGTCCTTGGGGGAGCGGCCCGTATAGATGCCGGTCATCACGTTGACCGCGCCCAGCTCGGTCATCTGTCCCTTTTCGAAGCCCTCCAGCGTGGGGTCCATCTCCGCCTCGAAGAGCTGCTCGTAGGTGGGATTGTAAATGATTTCCTTGATGCCAGTGATGCCGTACTGTTCCAGACCGTAGGTTTCCATAGATAGTTCCTCCTCTAAATATAGTGTATCACTACAGCGCCGGTCCGCAGGATGCGGGCGGACGCGGTCTGATGGGACGGGCGGGAAGACCAGCTCCCACCAGTTCCTCAGTATAGCATAACTTCCCATCCAAATCCATGATATTTTCCGCCTGCATGTTAAAGATTCCACAAAATCAGCAATTTGCCCAAGCAATTTCCGGCGAAACCGGGAGAAATGGGAGCACTTTGACGGAAGGACGGCGGGGTCCCCGCCGCGCCGGGCCTGCGGACCATCCAAAGTATGGAAAAAACGGAAAAATGGGCCGGTTGGGCGGAAAAAGCAAACCCCCCGCCCTCCAAAAAAGAGGGCAGGGGGTTTTGGGTGCTCAGATTACTCGGCCTCAATGGCGCCGGTGGGGCAGGTGCCCTCGCAAGCGCCGCAGTCAATGCAGGCGCCGGCGTCGATTTCCATGTGCTCGGCGCCCATGGAGATCGCGCCCACGGGGCAGGCGCTTTCGCAAGCGCCGCAGGAGACGCAGGCGTCGGTGATTTTACGTGCCATGTAGCATACACCTCCAAGAAATGAATGTTTTGAACCGACCCCTATTGTACCACATTCAGAGAAAAATGCAATAAGAAATTTTAAGGGGACGGACTGTATAATTTCGGTCAAAATTTCCCATGCTTGCCAGGTGACGAGATTTTCCTCCGGGACGATAGGAGTGATCGCGTGGAACGGCTGAGTATTTTTCAAAGATTGCGGGGGTTTTTTATGATGGATCGGAACAAAGGGGAGCAGACGCCCCGGAACACCGCCGGGCATCCGGGGGGCGACCCCCAGGCCCTCTACCGGGAGGAGCGGCCCCGGGCCAGGGAGGGGACGGACACCCGGCTCACCGACCGGTTTTCCCGGGACCTGACCCGAATGGCGTCCCTGGGGATCCTGGATCCCCTGGTGGGCCGTGAGCAGGAGGTGGGCCGGGTGATCCAGATCCTGGCCCGGCGCAGCAAAAACAACCCCGCTCTCATCGGCGAGCCCGGCGTGGGCAAGACGGCGGTGGCGGAGGGGCTGGCCATGCGCATGGCTTCCGGCGCGGTGCCTGAGCCCCTGCGGGGCAAGCGGCTGCTGAGCCTGGACCTGGTGGCCATGGTGGCGGGCACCAAGTACCGGGGGGAGTTTGAGGAGCGGGTAAACCAGGTGCTGGCCGAGGTGCGCCGCGCCGGGAACGTCATTTTGTTCCTGGACGAGCTGCACAACATTGTGGGGGCGGGCTCCGCCGAGGGGGCCATCGACGCGGCCAACATCCTCAAGCCCGCCCTGAGCCGGGGGGAGATCCAGGTGGTGGGGGCCACCACCCTGGAGGAGTACCGCAAGTATATCGAGAAGGACGCGGCCCTGGAGCGGCGCTTCCAGCCCGTGCGGGTGGCGGAGCCCACCCAGGAGCAGGCCAAGGCCATCCTGCGGGGGCTGCGCCGCCGGTATGAGGAGCACCACGGCCTGACCATCTCCGATGGGGCGGTGGACGCGGCGGTGGAGCTGTCCCAGCGCTACCTCCCCGACCGGTTCCTGCCGGACAAGGCCATTGACCTCATCGACGAGGGGGCGGCCCGCCTGCGGGTGGAGGAGGAGGTGCCCATCACCCTGCGGGCGCTGTCCGACCGGGCGGAGCGGGCGGCCCGGGAGAAGGCCCAGGCCATCGCCGCCCAGGACTTTGAGCGCGCCGCCATCCTCCGGGACGCGGAGGCGGACTTCCGCCGGGAGCTGGACCGCAAGCAGAGCCGCCAGAAGGGGGGCGCCCAGCGCTGCCTGGAGCGGGAGGACGTGGCGGCGGTGCTGGCCCAGTGGACGGGCATTCCCCTGGAGTCCATCACCAAGGGGGAGGCCCGCCGGCTGCTGGAGCTGGAGGGGGAGCTCCACCGCCGGGTGGTGGGCCAGGACCAGGCGGTGTCGGCTGTGGCCGCCGCCATCCGCCGTGGCCGGGTGGGGCTGAAGGAGCCAAACCGGCCCATTGGGGTGTTCCTGTTCCTGGGGCCCACCGGGGTGGGCAAGACGGAGCTGTGCCGGGCGCTGGCGGCGGCGCTGTTCGGCAGCGAGGAGGCCCTGCTCCGCTTCGACATGTCGGAGTATATGGAAAAGCACGCCGCCTCCCGGCTGGTGGGGTCGCCCCCGGGCTACGTGGGCCACGAGGAGGGGGGCCAGCTCACCGAGCAGGTCCGCCGCCGCCCCTGGTCGGTGGTGCTGTTCGATGAGATTGAGAAGGCCCACGAGGACATGCAGAACATCCTCCTCCAGGTGATGGAGGACGGCCAGCTCACCGACGGCCAGGGCCGGAAGGCGGATTTCCGCAACACGGTGGTGGTGATGACCTCCAACGTGGGGGCTCAGAAGTTGGTGAGCAAGTCGCCCCCCCTGGGCTTTGCGGGAGGGGACTCCGACAGCAGGCGCCGGGAGGCGGTGATGGCGGAGCTGAAGGGCCGGTTCAAGCCGGAGTTTCTCAACCGGCTGGACGAGGTGATCCTGTTCGACCGTCTGGAGCGGCGGGACCTGGAGCGCATCGCCCTGCGCCTGCTGGGGGGCGTGCGGGAGCGGCTGGACCGGCTGGGAGTGGAGCTGGACGCCAAGTGGGAGGCGGTGACCCTGCTGGCTGACCCGGGCAGCGAACGGGAGCAGGGGGCCCGGCCCATCCGCCGGGCGGTGCGCCGCCGGGTGGAGGAGCCCGCCGCCGACCTGCTGCTGTCCGAGCGCCTGTGCGCGGGGGACACCCTGTGCCTGGCGGTGGAGCGGGAGGACATCGTGCTGCGGGCGGAAAAGCGGCAGGTGTGAAAAAGCGCCTGCAAGCACCCAGGCTGTAAAACAAAATGCCCGCGAAAGGGCCCCGGCGCTGTGCGCCGGGGCCCTTTCCGTTGTTCATTCCTCGTGGTGGTCGTGCTCGTGGCAGCAGGCGCAGTCGCCGCTGCAAAACTGCTCCGGCTCGTAAGCGATGCCGTTTTTGTCGTAGTAGTCCTTGACGGCGGCCCGCACCGCCTCCTCCGCCAGCACGGAGCAGTGGATCTTGTGGGCGGGCAGGCCGTCCAGCGCCTCCACCACCGCCTGGTTGGTGAGGGCCAGGGCCTCCTCCACCTTTTTGCCCTTGATGAGCTCGGTGGCCATGGAGCTGGTGGCGATGGCGCTGCCGCAGCCAAGGGTCTCAAATTTCACGTCCACAATGACCCCGTCCTCAATCTTGAGGTACATCTTCATGATGTCGCCGCACTTGGCGTTGCCCACCTCGCCCACGCCGTCGGCGTTCTCGATCTCTCCCACGTTGCGGGGGTTGCGGAAGTGGTCCATCACCTTTTCACTGTATAACATAGCTGCGCTCTCCTCTCTGCAGTGCTTTCCAAACGGGAGACATGTCCCGAAGATAGGTTACCACCTCTTTTGCGGCCTGGGCGATGGCCTCCACCTCCTCCATGGTGTTGCTCCGGTCCAGGGTGAGGCGCAGGGAGCCATGAGCCACCTCGTGGGGCCGGCCGATGGCCAGCAGCACGTGGCTGGGGTCCAGGGAGCCGGAGGTGCACGCCGACCCCGAGGAGGCGGCGATGCCCTTGTCGTCCAGCAGCAGGAGAAGGGACTCGCCCTCGATGCCCTCAAAGCAGAAGCTCACGTTGCCGGGCAGCCGCCGCTCCCGGTGGCCGTTGAGGGCGGCGTGGGGAATTTGGGACAGCTTTTCGATGAGGGCGTCCCGAAGTCCCGCGGCGTGGGCGCTGTTTTCCTCCATGTGGGCCAGCGAGTCCTCCAGGGCGGCGGCCATGCCCAGAATGGCGGGGAGGTTTTCCGTGCCCGCCCGGCGGCCCGACTCCTGGGCGCCGCCGTGGATGAAGGGGAGCAGGGGAGCCCCCCGGCGGACGTACAGCGCACCCACCCCCCGGGGGCCGTGGAACTTGTGGCCGGACAGGGACAGCATATCGATGTTCTGGGCGTTCACGTCGATGGGCAGGTGGCCCACGGCCTGGACGGCGTCGGTGTGAAAGGGGACGCCACGCTCCCGGCACAGGGCGCCGATCTCCGCGATGGGCTGGATGGTGCCGATCTCGTTGTTGGCGAACATGACGGACACCAGGGCGGTGTCCTCCCGGAGGGCGGCGGCCACGTCCTCCACCTTTACAATGCCGCTCTCATCCACGGGGATCAGGGTGACCTCAAAGCCCTCCTTGGACAGCTGGTCCATGGTGTGGAGCACGGCGTGGTGCTCAATGGCGGTGGTGACCAGGTGCTTTTTGCCCTTTTTGGCCCCCACCCTGGCGGCGCTGACGATGGCCTGGTTGTCCGCCTCGCTGCCGCCGGAGGTGAAGCAGATCTCCCGGGGCTGGGCGCCGATGGCCCGGGCCACCGCCTCCCGGGCGGTTTGCAGGGCCTCCCTGGCCTGCTGGCCGGGGGTGTGAAGGCTGGAGGGGTTGCCCCAGAACCGCTCCATGGCGTCCAGCATGGCCTGCCGGGCGGCGGGACTGGTCTTGGTGGTCGCGGCGTTGTCCGCGTATATCATGGGTTGTTCCATCTCCTTATCTTGAGCGTCTGAGCCGTTGTGAGCAGCGTGGATGGAGCGAAGCGAGGGCAAAAGCCCAGCCGCCGCGCAGCGGGGGCGGGTTTTGCCCAAGTCGAAGGGAAGCCGCGCGCTGCGAACAGGCGAAGCGTGATATCCGTTGAGCGTCTGAGCCGTTGCGAGCAGCGCACAGTCTGGCATAACACGCTGGAATATCTGCGTGGGGAAATCATACCGTAAAAAGCATACCTTGTCAATAGGAATTGAAGAAATTATTTCCTTCCCTCCGCGGGCGATGAATAGCCGGGGTGATTATGCACCGAGTGAATGAATAATTATCCGAATATGTGGAATATTGCCCAGAAAATTTGGGAGGAAATCGAATAACTATGCAAAAAATCACTTGCCAACAGACGGGCGGGGTAGTATACTTTTACAAACGGCAGGGAACCATGCCCTGCGACAAAGGAAAAAACGGAGGGAATCACCGTGGCTGATGTGAAAAAAGTAGTGCTGGCCTACTCCGGCGGGCTGGATACATCCATTATTATCCCCTGGCTGAAGGAAAATTACAACAACCCTGAGATCATTGCCGTCTCCGCCGACGTGGGCCAGGGGGACGAGCTGGACGGCCTGGAGGAAAAGGCTATCAAGACCGGCGCGTCCAAGCTGTACATTGAGGACCTCACCGACGTGATGGTGGACGAGGTCATCATTCCCTCCATGATGATGGGGGCCAAGTATGAGGACTACCTGCTGGGCACCGCCTTTGCCCGGCCCGTCATCGCCCGCCGGCTGGTGGAGATCGCCAAGAAGGAGGGGGCGGACGCCATCTGCCACGGCTGCACCGGCAAGGGCAACGATCAGGTCCGCTTTGAGCTGGCCATCAAGCGCTTTGCCCCCGAGATGCGGATCATCGCCCCCTGGCGGGAGTGGGACATCAAGGGCCGGGATGAGGAGATCGACTACGCCGAGGCCCACAACGTGCCCCTGAAGATCAGCCGGGAGACCAACTACTCCAAGGACAAGAACCTGTGGCACCTGTCTCACGAGGGGCTGGACCTGGAGGACCCGGCCAACGAGCCCCAGTACGACAAGCCCGGCTTCCTGGAGATGAGCGTGTCCCCCTTCCAGGCCCCGGACGCCCCCACCTATGTCACCCTGGACTTTGAGAAGGGCTGGCCGGTGGCCATCGACGGGGAGAGGATGAAGGCGTCCGACATCATTCGGAAGCTGAACAAGCTGGGCGGCGACAACGGCATCGGCCTGCTGGACATCGTGGAGAACCGTCTGGTGGGCATGAAGGACCGGGGCGTGTACGAGACGCCGGGGGGCGCCATCCTCTACCGGGCCCACGAGGTGCTGGAGATGATCTGCGTGGACAAGGACACCAAGCACATGAAGTCCAAGCTGGCGGTGGATTTCGCCGACCTGGTGTACAACGGCAAGTGGTTTACCCCCCTGCGGGAGGCCCTCCAGGCCTTCGCGGTGGACACCCAGAAGCACGTCACCGGCACGGTGAAGCTGAAGCTGTACAAGGGCAACATCATCACCGCCTCCGTCACCTCCCCCGAGACGCTGTACTCCGAGAACCTGGTGACCTTTGAGGAGAGCGACTACAACCAGGACGACGCCACCGGGTTCATCAACCTGTGGGGCCTGCCGGACAAGGTCCAGGCGCTGAGGGAATTGGGGAAGCTGTAAAACAGGGCGTCGGCCTGCCCCCGGCTCGCCGGGCGGCGCGAGTGCGCCGTGCAAGCACTTTTGCCGGAGGCAAAAGCCTTGGCGCAAGGGCGGATTCATTCCGCCCGCGCAAATTGAATTTTGGGCCCCCGGCGGCCTTGGCCGCTGGGGAGCGACGCCACCGGGTTTATCAACCTGTGGGGCCTGCCGGACAAGGTCCAGGCGCTGAGGGAATTGGGAAAATTATAATCCGCAGGGGCGGGCATCATCCGCCCCCTGCAAAAAACATCGCAAGTTAAGGAGCGATACCTATGAAATTATGGGCGGGCCGTTTCCAAAAGGAGACCGACACCCTGGTCAACGATTTCAACTCGTCCATCGGCTTTGACGCCCGGCTGTACGAGCAGGACATCCGGGGCTCCATGGCCCACGCCGCCATGCTGGGCAGGACCGGGGTCATCGAGGCGCACGAGGCGGAGAAGATTGTGGAGGGCCTCCAGGCCATTTTGGCGGACATCGAGGCGGACCGGGTGGAGTTCTCCCTGGACAACGAGGACATCCACATGAACATCGAGGCCCTGCTGACCCAGCGCATCGGCCAGACGGGCAAGCGGCTGCACACCGCCCGGTCCCGCAACGACCAGGTGGCCACCGACTTCCGGCTGTATGTGAAGGAGGAGATCCCCCACATCATCGGCCTGCTGCTGGACCTGGAAAAGGTGCTGGTAAAGAAGGCCCGCGCCAACCTGTCCACCGTCATGCCGGGGTACACCCACCTCCAGCGGGCCCAGCCCACCACCTTCGGCCATTACATGATGGCCTACGCCAACATGCTCAAGCGGGACGTGACCCGGCTGGAGGACTGCTTGGAGCGGATGGACGAGTGCCCCCTTGGTTCCGGAGCCCTGGCCACCTCCACCTACCCGGTGGACCGGTTCCAGACCGCCGCCGCCCTGGGCTTTTCCAAGCCCGCCGACAACTCCATGGATTCCGTGTCCGACCGGGACTACGCCATCGAGCTGCTGTCCGCCCTGTCCATTCTGATGATGCACCTGTCCCGGTTCTCTGAGGAGATCATCCTGTGGTGCTCCTGGGAGTTCAAATTCGTGGAGCTGGACGACGCCTACTCCACCGGCTCCTCCATCATGCCCCAGAAGAAGAACCCCGACGTGGCCGAGCTGGTCCGGGGCAAGACCGGGCGGGTGTACGGCTCCCTCATCACCCTGCTCACGGTGATGAAGGGCCTCCCCCTGGCCTACAACAAGGACATGCAGGAGGACAAGGAGCCGGTGTTCGACGCCATCGACACCGTGGAGCTGTGCGTCCCCGTGTTTGCCGCCATGCTGGACACCCTGACGGTGAAGGACAGGAACATGGCCCGGGCGGCGTCGGTGGGCTTCATCAACGCCACCGACTGCGCCGACTACCTGGTAAAAAAGGGGATGCCCTTCCGGGAGGCGTACATGATCGTGGGCCGGCTGGTCCACATGTGCCTGCGCACCGGCGAGAGCCTGGACACCCTGCCCCTGAAGGACTTCCGGGCCATCTCGGGCCTCTTCGACGAGAGCGTGTACGACGCCCTCCAGCTCAAGACCTGCGTCAACGAGCGGAAGGTGTACGGCGGCCCGTCGGAGGAGAGCGTGAAGCAGCAGATCAAGCTCATTGAGGCGTTCGTGGCCCAGCGGAGGGCGGAGGACTGATATGGACCTGACCCCCTATTTCAAAAGCGTGCTGGACCAGGACCGCGCCCCGGTGGTGCTGTGTAATCTGGAGCACATCGTCATCTATATGAACCGGTTGGCAGGGGAGCGGTATGCCAAAAGCGGCGGTATGGCGCTGGTGGGGAAAAGCATTTTTGACTGCCACCCGCCCAAGGCCAACGAGATGATCCGGCGGGTGGTGGCCTGGTTTCAGGAGAGCGGGTCCCACAACCTGATCTACACCTCCCGCAACGATGAGGAGAACAAGGACGTGTACATGGTGGCCCTGCGGGACGAGAGCGGCGCCCTCATCGGCTACTATGAGAAGCACGAGTACCGGGACCGGGAGACCGGGGCGCGGTACGAGTTCAGGCCGTGACAAGGACGTGAGGATATGAGCAAACCGAAGATCTACATCGACGGCAAGGAGGGCACCACCGGCCTGCAGATCTATGAGCGGCTGGGGGCGCGGGACGACATCGAGCTGCTGCTCATCGACGAGGACAGGCGCAAGGACGCGGCCGAGCGGAAAAAACTGCTCAACGCCGCTGACCTGGTGTTCCTGTGCCTGCCGGACGCCGCCGCCCGGGAGGCGGTGGTCCTCCTTGACAACCATACCACCCGGGTGATCGACTGCTCCACCGCCCACCGCACGGCGGCGGGGTGGGTGTACGGCTTCCCGGAGCTGGGCACACAGCGGGAGCAGATCCGGACGGCCATGCGGGTGGCCAACCCCGGCTGCTATGCCACCGGCTTTTTGTCGCTGGTGCGGCCGCTGGTGGAGCGGGGGGCGCTGGCCCCGGACGCCTGTGTGACCTGCCACGCCCTGTCCGGCTACACCGGGGCGGGAAAGAAGGCCATCGCCCAGTATACCGATTCGGGCCGGGAAGCGGAGCTGGACAGCCCCCGGCACTACGCCGTCGGCCTCTCCCACAAGCATATCCCGGAGATGAGGCAGGTGAGCGGCCTCACCCGCGGTCCCATCTTTATGCCTATGATCTGTGACTTTCCCCAGGGCATGACGGTGACGGCGGCACTGTTTGCCGACCAGCTGAAGGGGCGGCGGTCCGTTGAAGCCCTCCGCGAGCTGTATGACGGCTATTACGCCGGAAGCCCCGTCGTTCGGCTGCGCCCCGCCGCCGCGCCCAGCTGCGGGTTCATCGGCTCCAACAATCTGGCGGGGAAGGATATTCTGCAAATCTTCGTCAACGGGAACGAGGAGCAGCTGATGCTCACCGCCCGGCTGGACAACCTGGGCAAGGGGGCCTCCGGCGCGGCGGTGCAGAATATGAACCTGATGCTGGGGTTTGAGGAGACAAAAGGCCTCGCGCTGTAAAAAGAGGGATTGCGAATGAAGCTGGTTGAGCAGGAGAACGGGAAAACCTTCCTGCACCCCGCGGTTATCCTGCTGATTCTGGCGGTTGGGCTGGCGGTGGGACTGCTGATCCCCCAGGGCGGGATTTCCTGGACGCTGTGGGGCTTTGCGGAGCAACGGTTCACGGTGGGGGAGGAGCAAATTTCCCTGCGGCTGGACACATCCGGCGTGGGCTCCTATGAGGTGGAGTGCCGGGACAACCGCATCCAGATCCTTCGGAGCGGCACCGTTCTCTTAGAGGGTGAATTTTTGCCCCAGGAGGTGTGCGCGGCGTATCAGCGGGACGCCTGGGAGGCGGAGGACTGCCGCATTCTGGAGGACGGGACGGAGGAAGCTCCGCTGTTGGTGTGCGGCTATCCGAAGGAGGACGGAACGGGGTACGCTTTGATCGTTCAGATCGAAGGCTCTGCGTACGGGGCGGTTTTCCGCACGCCGGAGGATAGCGTGTTTTCTCAACAGGATGCGCTGGATTACATGCACCGGCTGCAATTTCAAAAGCTGGATTAACTTTTTTCATGTCATGAGCAAGGCGCAGCCTTGCGGACAAAAATTTCTTTTCAAATGAAAAGGAACGTCCGTACAAATAAAGGAGTTGCGATCATGTTGAAAGAGATTTCTGGCGGCGTGTGCGCCGCCAAGGGGTTTACCGCCGCCGGGGTACACTGCGGCGTGAAGGCGGGGAGCAGCCCGGACAAAAACGACCTGGCCATGATCCTGTCGGAGCGGGAGTGCGCCGCCGCCGCCGTCTACACCCTGAACCGGGTGAAGGCCGCCCCCATCTACGTCACCATGGGCCACCTGGAGGACGGGGTGTGCCGGGGGGTCATCGCCAACAGCGGCAACGCCAACGCCTGCGCCCCCCTGAGCCACGAGAACGCGGAGCAGATGTGCGCCCTGGCCGCCAAGGCCACCGGCCTGAAGCCCGGCGATTTCGTGGTGGCCTCCACCGGCGTCATCGGCCAGGAGCTGAACATCTCCGCCATTGAGAAGGGGATACCTGCCCTGGCCTCCGCCCTGAACGACAACGGCTCGGACGCCGCCGCCCACGCGGTCATGACCACCGACACGGTGAAAAAGGAGACCGCCGTGGCCGTCACCATCGGCGGCAAAACCGTGACCATCGGGGCCATCGCCAAGGGTTCCGGCATGATCCACCCCAACATGGGCACCATGCTGTGCTTTATCACCACCGACTGCGCCATCACCCACGACGTGCTCCAGGACGCCCTCCACGACATCGTCCCCCGCACCTTCAACCGGGTGACGGTGGACGGGGACACCTCCACCAACGACATGTGCGTGGTACTGGCCAACGGCATGGCGGGCAACGAGCAGATCGAGTGGAAGGACGACAATTACACCGTATTCTGCAAGGCCCTCCATCAGGTGTGTGAGGCCATGGCCCGCTCCATCGCCGCCGACGGGGAGGGGGCCTCCCGGCTGGTGACCTGCACCGTCCGCTCCGCCCGCAGCGAGGACAGCGCCGAGCGGCTGGCCAAGGCGGTGGTGGGCTCCTCCCTGGTGAAGGCGGCGCTGTTCGGCGCGGACGCCAACTGGGGGCGGGTGCTGTGCGCCATGGGCTACTCCAAGGCCCCCTTCCGCCCGGAGTATGTGGACATCGGCTTCTCCTCCATCCAGGGCAGCGTTCTGGTGTGCGAGAAGGGCACCGGCCTGGACTTTGACGAGGAGCTGGCCAAAAAGATTCTCACCCAGGACGAGGTGGTCATCGAGGTGGCCCTCAACGAGGGGAGCCACGAGGCCACCTGCTGGGGCTGCGACCTGACATACGACTACGTGAAGATCAACGGCGACTATCGAACCTGATTCGCGCTCAACTTCCGCTGGCCAAGGCGGGGCGGCGGAGTTTTTCCCACGGATCACAATTTAGAACAAAGGTGGTTATGCCCATGTCCTCCCTCATTGACCGGGCCCAGGTGCTGGCCGAGGCGCTGCCCTACATCCAGAAGTACAGCGGCAAAACCGTGGTGGTGAAATACGGCGGCAACGCCATGATCTCGGAGGAGCTGCGCCAGGCGGTGATCTCCGACCTGATCCTTCTCTCCCTGGTGGGGGTCCGGGTGGTGGTGGTCCACGGCGGCGGGCCGGAGATCAGCGACATGCTGAAGCGGCTGGGCCACGCGTCCCAGTTTGTGGACGGCCTGCGGGTCACCGACGAGACCACCATGGAGGTGGTGCAGCAGGTGCTGTGCGGCAAGGTGAACAAGGACCTGGTGGCCCTCATCAACGGCCAGGGGGGCCGGGCGGTGGGCCTGTGCGGCATGGACGCGGACCTGCTCCAGGCCGTCCGGCTGGACGAGAAGTATGGCCTGGTGGGCTCCATCACCAGGGTGGAGCCCGCCGTGGTGGAGGACGCGCTCCACAATGGCTATATCCCCGTGGTGTCCACCGTGGCCCGGGGCGCCGACGGCCCCACCGCCTACAACGTGAACGCGGACACCGCCGCCGCCAGGCTGGCCATCGCCATGAACGCGGAGAAGCTGCTGCTGCTCACCGATGTGCGGGGGCTGCTCACCGACCCGGCGGACGAGTCCACCCTGATCCCCCACGCCCGGGCCTCCGAGGTGCCGGGGCTGGTGAAGGACGGGGTCATCCAGGGCGGCATGATCCCCAAGATCGACTGTGCCGTGGAGGCGGTGCGCTCCGGCGTGCGCTCCACCGTCATCCTGGACGGCCGCATCCCCCACTCTATCCTCATCGAGCTGCTCAGCGACGCCGGAGTGGGGACCATGATCACTGTTTAGCGTCCGAGCCGGCGCGAACAGGCAAAGCGTGACAATGGTGTAAAGGGGAGGACATTCACATGACCTTTGAGGAACTGAGAGAGCTGGACCGGCAGTACGTGGTCCAGAGCTATGGCCGCAATCCCATCGCCATCCACCATGGCCAGGGGGCCACGCTGTACGGGCTGGACGGCAGGGAGTACATCGACTTTGCCTCCGGCATCGGGGTGCTGTCGGTGGGCACCGCCCACCCGAAGTGGACGGCGGCGGTGGCGGAGCAGGCCGGGAAGCTGGGCCACATCTCCAACCTGTACTACTCCGAGCCCTATGCCAGGCTGGCGGAGAAGCTGTGCACCCGCTCCGGCATGGCGGCGGCCTTTTTCGGCAACTCCGGCGCGGAGGGCAATGAGGGGATCATCAAGCTGGCCCGGAAGTGGTCCTGGGAGAAGTACGGCGAGGGCCGGGGCACCATCATCACCCTGAACCGCTCCTTCCACGGCCGGACCATCACCACCCTGGCCGCCACCGGCCAGGACGTGTTCCACAAATACTTTTTCCCCTTCACCGAGGGCTTCCGCCGGGCGGAGCCCAGCCTGGACAGCGTGAAGCAGGCGGCGGGCCACGACGTGTGCGCCGTGCTGGTGGAGCTGGTCCAGGGGGAGGGGGGCGTGCTGCCCCTGGACCCGGACTTCGTCCATGAGCTGGTGAAGCTGTGCCAGGACCGGGACTGGCTGTTCCTGGTGGACGAGGTGCAGACCGGCGTGGGCCGCACCGGCTCCCTGTTCTGCTTCCAGCAGTACGGCGTCCAGCCTGACGCGGTTTCCTTCGCCAAGGGGATTGCCGGGGGGCTGCCCATGGGCGGCTTTCTGGTGAATCAGCGGTGCCGGAAGGTGTTTGGTCCCGGCGACCACGCCTCCACCTTTGGGGGCAATCCCGTATCCGCCGCCGCGGCCTGCGCGGTGCTGGACATCCTGGATGACGGGGCCATCGCCCAGGTGAAGGAAAAGGGCGCCTATCTGCGGGAATCCATTGAGGACATGGACCTGCCCTGCCTGGGCGGGACCCGGGGCATGGGGCTGATGGTTGGTGTGGAGGTGAACGGCGGCTTCTCCAACAAGGAGCTGTGCGCCAAGCTGAACCAGGCGGGACTGCTGTCCCTCACCGCCGGGCCGGGGCTGCGGTTCCTGCCGCCGCTGACCATCACCAAGGAGGAGATGGATAAGGGGCTTGCCATTTTGAAAGCAACGCTTTCCTAGGGAGGAGATACCCATGAAAAAAGACCTGCTCAAGCTGCTGGACCTTTCCCGGGAGGACATCCACGAGATTCTGGACACGGCGGACCAGATGAAGTACAGCCAGAAGCACCGCATCGCCCACGACCACCTGAGGGGCAAGACCCTGGCCATGATCTTTGAGAAGAACTCCACCCGCACCCGGGTGTCCTTCGAGGTGGGCATGTACCAGCTGGGGGGGCACGCCCTGTTCCTGTCCGGCAAGGAGAGCCAGATCGGCCGGGGGGAGCCGGTGGAGGACACCGCCCGGGTGCTGGCCCGGTACTGCGACGGCATCATGATCCGCACCTTCGCCCAGGCGGAGGTGGAGGAGCTGGCGCAAAAGGCGTCCATCCCGGTGATCAACGGCCTCACCGACTTTGCCCACCCCTGCCAGGTGCTGGCCGACCTGATGACCGTCCGGGAGAAGATGACCCGGCTGGAGGGGCTGAAGCTGGCCTTCATCGGGGACGGCAACAACATGGCCAACTCCCTCATTGTGGGGGGGCTGAAGTGCGGCATGGACGTGTCGGTGGCCTGTCCCGAGGGGTACGACCCGGACCCGGTGGTGCTGGACTTCGCCAAGTCGGCGGCGGACAGCAGATTTGAGCTGGTGCGCTCGCCCGCCGACGCGGTGGCGGGCGCCGACGTGGTGATCACCGACGTGTGGGCGTCCATGGGCCAGGAGGAGGAGCGGGCCATCCGGGCAAGGGCCTTTGCAGGCTATTGCGTGGATGAGGCATTGATGAAGCTGGCCAACCCCGGCTGCATGGTGCAGCACTGCCTCCCCGCCCACAAGGGGGAGGAGATCAGCGCCGGGGTGTTCGAGGCCCACGCCGACGAGATCTTTGAGGAGGCGGAGAACCGCCTCCACGCCCAGAAGGCGGTTTTGTATCTGCTGATGAAGGATTAGGGCTTGTTTGAAAATTGTCAACATGCCCAAGCAGCGGGTCCTTTCCCGCCATACAGCGTTGATTTGACTGGAAATACACAAAGTATTTCTGCGCCAAATCGCCTTGTCTGGCGAAAAAATCCCTCGCTGTTGGGCACATCGCCAATTTTCAAACGGCGCCTAGCCGAAGTCCCCCTTGTAACCCAAGGGGGACTTTGTTATAATTGAGCCAAAGGAGGGGAGAGGCATGACTCCTCAGGAACAGTTGCAGAAGTGGGTTGAAAACAGCGGCAACATCGTCTTTTTCGGCGGGGCGGGGGTGTCCACTGAGAGCGGCATCCCGGATTTCCGCAGCGTGGACGGGCTGTACAGCCAGAAATATGACCAGCCGCCGGAGACCATCCTGAGCCACACCTATTTCGCCCGGCATACCAAGGACTTCTACCGCTTTTACCGGGACAAGATGCTCTGCCTGGACGCCAGGCCCAACGCCGCCCACCTGAAGCTGGCGGAGCTGGAGCGGGCGGGGAAGCTGAGGGCGGTGGTGACCCAGAACATCGACGGCCTCCACCAGCTGGCGGGGAGCAGAACGGTGTATGAGCTCCACGGCTCGGTCCACCGCAACTACTGCACCAAGTGCCGGACCTTCTACGGCGTGGACTTTGTGGCGGAGGGGGAGGACGTGCCCTGCTGCCCGGTGTGCGGCGCGCTGGTGAAGCCGGACGTGGTGCTCTATGAGGAGGGGCTGGACCAGGAGACGGTGGAGGGCGCGGTGCGCGCCATCGCCCAGGCGGAGGTGCTCATCGTGGGCGGCACCTCCCTGGTGGTCTACCCCGCCGCGGGGCTCATCAACTATTACCGGGGAAATCAGCTGGTGCTCATCAACCGGGACCCCACCCCCTACGACCGGGAGGCGGACCTGGTGATCCATGATTCTCTGGGAAAGGTGCTGGGAGGGATCTGGGTATGAGGCAGAAAATTGGAGAACGGGCGGCCTGGCTGGTGGTGGCGCTGGGCAAATCCGTGTGTTATCTGGTCCTGTTTTTGGGGATGCAGGCGCTGGTGATGATGCCGCTGATGCTGGCGTCCAGCGTGTTGGGGGGCATGGGCGAGGCGGAGAGAGCGGCGGAGCTGTACGAAATGATGTACGAGCACGCCATGCTGTTCAGCGCGCTGTCCGGGCTGCTGACCATCGCGGCGGTGCTGCTGATCTATCTCATCCGGCGCAAGAAGCTGGGGGACGCCCTGTGGCTGCGGAGGGTGGAGGGCCCGGGGCTGATGTCCGGGGTGGCGCTGGCTCCGGCGCTGTATCTGATAATCACCCTGGTGATGTCCGCCCTCCCTGAGGAGTGGCTGGAGAGCTATGGCGAGGCGTCCTCCAGCATTGGAACCGGCGGGCTGATCGGCGTGGCCGCCACGGTGCTGGTGGCCCCGGTGGTGGAGGAGCTGATCTTCCGGGGGCTGATGATGACCCGGCTGTCCCAGGCCGTGCCCGGCTGGCTGGCCGCGGTGCTGTCCGCCGCCATCTTCGGGGTGTGCCACGGCCACCCGGTGTGGTTTGCCTACACCTTTGTGATCGGGCTGCTGTTTGGGCTGATTGACCTGCGGCTGGGCTCCATCTGGCCGTCCATCCTGGCCCATGTGGCCTTCAACGCCATTGGCGAGCTCCACTCCCTCCTCCCGGAGACAGAGGAGGGAACGGAAATCCTGATCTTCCTGGGGGCGCTGGCGGCGGCGGGGATCCTTGCCCCGCTGATCTGCCACAGGAGCATCGCCGCCCTGTTCCGGCCCAGGCCCGAGGGGGCAGCGGCGCCGGCGTGTGAGCTGCCCACAGCGCCTGAGACCTATGACTTCGACCCATGGGAGGAGTGAGAGGCACCCCGCGCAGTCTGCGTGGGGTGCTCCTTTGTCAGCGGACTTATCGAAAAACAATAAAAAATGCTTGACAAACAATATGGACGGTGGTATCCTCGTGGACAAGAGGTGGTTGAAATGGAACAGACTCCCGTGCAGAAGCTGGCCCGCGTGCTGCGGGTGCTGGTGGTCATCACGTTTGTGTGCAATATTCTGGCGTTGTTTCTGGTTCCGATGATGGCATTCACATCGTCTGCCGGTGAGGTGGTAGGCTGGGGAATTGATGAGCTGTCCGATCTGTTTGGCCTGGAACCTGTGCCAGACATCTATTACTGCTTCGACATTGTGCTCCTCCTCTCCTGGTTTGCGGTGTGGGGGGACGCCTATATGGCCGTGCTCACGGTGTTCCTCTGGGCCTGCGGCACATGCACCGCTGTCATCCTCTGGCAGGGCAAGGGGGTGCTGGACACCATGCTGAAGGGGACACCCTTCGTGATGGACAACGCCAAAAGCCTGAAGCGGGCGGCCATCTGCTGTTTCCTCATCTCCGGGGCGGCGCTTCTGCGGTTGGTCTGGGGGTTCGCGTACTATCGGAGCGTTGCTCCCTTGCTCACCTACAACGCCCTGTTCGTCCCCATTTTCCTCATGGCGGGGCTGCTGTGCATGGTCATGTCCGCCCTGTTCCAGCAGGCCGCCCAGCTGAAGGCGGAAAGCGACCTGACTATCTAGGGGCGGGCATATGGCGGATATCCTGCGTCTCCGCCCCGCAGGGGGCGGGGCGCCTGCAAGGAGGGCGGGCATATGGCAATTATCGTCAACCTGGACGTGATGATGGCGCGCCGGAAGATGTCCCTGGGGGAGCTGTCCCAGCGGGTAGACGTGACCATGGCAAACCTGTCCATTTTGAAAAACAACAGGGCCAGGGCGGTGCGCTTTTCTACCCTGGAGGCCATCTGCCGGGCGCTGGACTGTCAGCCGGGGGACATTCTGGAGTTTGTCCCGGAGGAGGAATGACCATCAGGCGAAGCCGGCCCCATGACCGCGTCCCGGCAATGGGCGGTCCATTTGCGGTCCGATTTTGGAAAGGAGAACAGAGAATGAAGCGGTTTTTGACCCTGTGCCTCATGGTTTTGGCGGTGCTGTGTACCCTGACCAGCTGCTGCGGGGAGGAGGAGGCGGATCTGGTTTTTGTCAACGCCTGCGATGGGGCAGTGGTGGCGGTGGTGGCGGACTTTGAGGATCACATTGAGGGCGCCCGGCGGGCGGGCAGCGCCCCTGTGAAGCGGCGGGAGAGCTTCGGCTTCGCGGCGGGGGAGTACCCGGTGATTCTGGCGGTGTACAGCGTGTCCCCGGAGGGCGGGGAGGGGGAGAAGCTGGCGCAGATCTCCCTTTTGGAGGCCCCGCCGGAGGGGGAGCGCTGGTATGTCACCGCCTGGGAAAAGGAGACAGGGGTGCTCCTCAGCGCGCAGTTTGAGCGGTAGGCAAACTCCCGCCTTGCGCTTCCCCGGGAGAGGGGGTATAATGGAGCACATCAGAGAGAAAGAGGTGGGGACATGATTGCGTCGGAGCGGCAATTTCATATCAACTGCAAGGCCGGGGACGTGGGGCGGTACTGCCTGCTCCCCGGCGACCCGGGGCGGTGCGAGAAAATCGCCCGGTACTTTGACCAACCCGTCCACGTGGCGTCCAACCGGGAGTACGTCACCTACACCGGCACCCTGCTGGGGGAGAGGGTGACGGTCACCTCCACGGGCATCGGCGGGCCCTCCGCCGCCATCGCCATGGAGGAGCTGGCCAACATCGGGGCGGACACCTTCGTCCGGGTGGGCACCTGCGGCGGCATCAAGCTGGAGGTGACCAGCGGAGACATTGTGGTGGCCACCGGGGCGGTGCGCATGGAGGGCACCAGCCGGGAGTACGCCCCCATGGAGTTCCCCGCCGTGCCGGATTATGAGGTGCTCACCGCCCTGGTGGACGCGGCCAGGGCGTCGGGCCGCCGCTGGCACGCCGGGGTGGTGCAGTGCAAGGACTCCTTCTACGGCCAGCATTCGCCCCAGCTCATGCCGGTGTCCTACGAGCTGGAGCAGAAGTGGGAGGCGTGGAAGCGGCTGGGGGTGCTGGCCTCCGAGATGGAGAGCGCGGCGCTGTTCACCGTGGCGGCCCACCGGAGGGTGCGGTGCGGCTCCGCCTTCCACGTGATCTGGAACCAGGAGCGCAACGCCGCCGGGCTGGACCAGACCCGGGACGAGGATACCGAGTCCGCCATCCGGGTGGGGGTGGAGGCGGTAAAGCTGCTCATCCAGACAGATCGGAGGAAGGGCCGATAAGGGAGTCGAAGAATTCGGCCCGGTCGGCGGCGGAGCCGGTATTGCTCAGATTGGGCTGAAGGTCGTCGCTGGCCGTGTTCAGCGCCATCAGGGCGATGTTGCTGCGCATCAGGTCGAACAGGGAGGCCAGTATGGCCAGCTCGTCCGCCGTTTTCCCCTGGGCGATCAAGACGGACAGGGCCGCCGCCACGGCCACCAGGTTCGCTCCCTGGGATGGGGACGAATTGGGATTGCGGCATTTCGTAACAGACCACCCCCTTTGCCCCAGTGTATGCGGGAAAGGGAAAATTGGGCAGTCAAAACCGCCGGGAACGGAGCATTCCCGGCGGTTTTTGGTGTTTACAGCTTTTTCACACGGCGCAGGTCTGCGCAGGCACGTGTGCTGACCCCTATAGCTGCTTCACGTACCGCAGGTCTGCGCAGGCACGTGTGCTGACCCCTATAGCTGCATCACATACCGCAGGTCTGCGCAGGCACGTGTGCTGACCCCTATAGCTGCATCACATACCGCAGGTCCACGCAGACGGTGTCGTGGGGAAAGGGGATGTCGGCGTGGGTGCCGTCCCAGGTGAAGCCGTGGCCAGAGTAGAACCGCCGGGCCTTCTCGTTCTCCCGCAGGACGAAGACGAAGGCGTTGGCAAACCCCGCCTCCTTCATCCGGCGGCAGGCCTCCTCAAACAGCAGCCCGCCGTAGCCCTTCCCCCGCTCCGCCGGGTGGGTGTAGAAGGAGGCGATCTCCCCCCAGTCGGCGTAGGCGGCGTTGTCGAAGGTGCAGATGTCGCCGGGGTTGTAGTTCACCGTCCGGGCCTTGCAGTAGTTGAGGCAGGACACCGGCTCGTCTCCCCGGTAGAGCAGCAGGCCGTGGACGCCGTTTTGGGTCTCGTAATTCTGCCGGAACACCTCCACCCAGCGGTCGTCGGTGATCTCCCGGGCCATGTAGTCGGCGGGCACCGCGTCCGCGTACGTATCCCGCCAGCCCAGAGCGTGGATGAGGGACATGGCCTTGAAGTGCTCATCGGTGCAGGCGTCCACAAATCTCAAGTTCCGCATTGCGTCACCTCCACGCCCTGGGGTGGCGGGCACGCCGCGCCGAGTGGCGCGTACAAGCAGTTTGCCGCAGGCAAACTCTTGGCGCAGGGCGAATTCATTTCGCCTGAGCACAGAAAATCCAAAGGGGCCCCCGCCCGGCGAAGCCGGGTGGGGATGTCCCGCCAGCCCAGAGCGTGGATGAGGGACATGGCCTTGAAGTGCTCATCGGTGCAGGCGTCCACAAATCGCAGTTGTTCCATAAAACCTCCCAAAATAAGCGTTCCCGCCCCAGCTGGGGCGGGAACGCGGATCGGCGGCAGTTCCCCAAGCCCGCCCTCGCTTCCGGTCAACGCGTTGGTAATACGGTGTCAATACGGGCCTAAGCCCTGTAACGGTACGGTTGTGCGCGGTTTGGGCCTATCGGTTACATGGAGGGATCGAACCCCCTCGCGCCCGCCCGATGGCGCCACCAATAAGTCCGGCTCGTTCTCAGCCGGGGGAGATGCGTTCGCCCCAAAAGCTACCTGCTTGCCGCCGTTTCAGATCAGCTCCGTGGCCCAGTTGGCCGCCTGGATGGAGTTGTCCAGCAGGCGCAGCTCTTTTGCCAGCTCGTCCACCTGCTTTTGCAGCTCCCGCACGTTCACGGTGCTCAGCCACTTGATCTCGCTGCGCATACCCCGGTGCCCCAGCTGGCTGGCGGAGTGGGACAGGCTCCGATAGGCCCCCAGCTTCAGCTTCAGCGCGTCCCGCCGGGCCAGCAGGGCGGTGAGGCTTTCGCCGCCCACCTGGGTCTGGCAGTTGGTCAGGTTGATCCGGGTGATGAGCGTCTCCAAGTTGGCGGCGCAGCCGTCCAGCTCGGCCAACAGCTCGGCGGGGTCCTCGGCGGGGTGCTCCCCCTCCTGGACCATGGCGTTGTTTTCCAGCCGCTGCTGGAGCTGCTGGATGCGGCGGTTGAGGTCCGCCCGCTCCTGTAGTGCCTCTGCCAATTTCATGGCGTTGCCCTCCTCATACGCCCGCCCCCGCGGGCACCTTCTCCGTCTCCTGCCTGGCCAGTGCCTTGGCGTTGGCCAGCATCAGCTTGATCCGGTTCTCCTGGTTGATCTTGGTGGCCCCGGGGTCGTAGTCGATGGCCACGATGTTGGAGCTGGGGTAGTCGTCCTTGAGCCGCCGGATCATCCCCTTGCCCACAATGTGGTTGGGCAGACAGCCGAAGGGCTGGGTGCACACGATGTTGGGCACCCCGGAGTGGATGAGCTCCAGCATCTCGCCGGTGAGCAGCCAGCCCTCCCCCATCTTGTTGCCGTCGCCCAGGTAGCCCTGCACCAGCTTGTGCATGTTCTCGAAGGTGCCGGGGGCGCGGAAGCGGGTCTTTTGGAGGGCCTCGATCATGTCCCGCTGGCAGGCCTCGACGTAGCCCTTGAAAATCTGGCAGAACTTCTTCTTGACCCACAGCCCGCCGTAGATGTTCACGTCCGCCTCCCGGTTGAAGATCTTGAAGATCATGAAGTCGGTGAGGCCGGGCACCACCGGCTCCGCCCCCTCGGAGAGCAGGAAGTCCTCCAGATTGTTGTTGCCCAGGGGGGAGAACTTGACGTAAATTTCACCCACGACCCCCACCCGGACCTTCTCCTCGCCGGACACGGGGATGGCGGCGAAGTCCGCCAGGATGGCGTCAAAATTGGCCCGCATCTGCTTCCGGCTCATGCCCTGGCCCGCCTGGAAGCCGTGGATGAGCCTGCTCTGCCACTCCGCCAGCGTCCGGTCGGCGCTGCCGGGGGCCAGCTCGTAGGGCCGCACCTGGTTGGCGGCGTTCACCAGCAGATCGCCGTACAGCATGGCGTAGATGAGCTTGCGCACCAGGGGGAGGGTGAGGGAAAAGCCGGGGTTTTTCTCCAGGCCGGACAGGTTCACCGAGATGACGGGGACGAACTCCAGCCCCGCCTTCTCCAGGGCCTTTCTCAGCAGGTGGATGTAGTTGGACGCCCGGCAGCCGCCCCCGGTCTGGGTGATGAACAGGGCCACCTTGTGGGGGTCGTAGCCGCCGTTCTTGATGGCGTCGATGAGCTGGCCGATGACCAGCAGGGCGGGGTAGCAGGTGTCGTTGTGGACGTATTTCAGCCCCTCGTCCACGATGCCCCGGTGGTTGGTGGTGAGCATGTCCACCTTGTAGCCCTCCAAAATGAGCAGCTGCTGGAACATGCCGAAGTGGACGGGGAGCATCTGGGGCATGAGGATGGTGTATTCCTCCTTCATCTCGCGGGTGAAGAGGAGCCGCCCGTCCTTGTCGTATTCCAATTTTGCCATGATTCAGGCTCCTTTCTCCGTGATGGGTGTGCCGATCCCCTTGTCCAGCCGCCACTGGGGGGCGGGGCCGTCGTCGCCCCAGTATTCGTCGATGGAGACGATCTTTCCCTCCCGCACCTGGATGAATGAGACCGCGTGGAAGGAGCAGCTGCGATCCTTCGCGAACACGCGGGACGCGGCGATGGTCAGATCGCCCAGGGTCTCCACCCGCTGGAGCTCGCCGTCCCACCGGCCGGGATACGCGCAGTTGGCCCGGATGAATTCCTCGGCGGTGAAATGTTCGTTGGTGCAGTGCCAGTTCACATAGGCGCCGGAGGCGAAAAAACCGGCCAGCGCCGGGGCGTCCTGGTCCCAGACGGCGCGGAGGAACACGTTCAGATCCATCAGGCCGTCCCCTTCCTGCGCTTGCGCTCTTCCATGGCCGCCATCAGGCTCCGGATCCGAATCCGCACCGCCCCCAGGTTGCTGATATCGTCGATCTTCAGCTGGGTGTAGAGCTTGCCGCCTTGCTCCAGAATGGAGCGCATCTCGTCCCCGGTGATGGCGTCGGTGCCGCAGCCGAAGCTCACCAGCTGCACCAGCTCCATGTCCGGCTGCTGGCAGATATACCGGGCGGCGTTGTACATGCGGGCCTGGAAGGTCCACTGGTTCAGCACCCGCCGGGGGGCGTAGTCCTCCAGGTGGGCCACCGCGTCCTCGCTGACCAGCACGAAGCCGAAGGAGGTGATCAGGTCGTTGATGCCGTGGTTGATCTCCGGGTCGATGTGGTAGGGCCGGCCCGCCAGCACGATGATGGGCAGCCCCCGCTCCCGGGCCTGACTGATGTACTGCCAGCCCGTGCGGTGGACGTCCTCCTTATAGCGGTCATAGGCCTGATAGGCCGCCCGGATGGCGCTGGCCGCCTCCCGGCGGGGGATGCCGAAGGTGTCGGCAAACCACTGGGAGCCGATGCGCTCATAGTCCTTCGGGCGGTGCAGCCCGGCGTAGGGGTTGAGGAAGCGGGTCTTTTTCAGATCCGGCATGTTGGCGGCCAGCAGCTCGGGGTAGTAGGCCACCACCGGGCAGTTGTAGTTATTGTCCGCCGTCTTTTCATCGAAGTTGTAGGACATGCAGGGGTAGAAGACGGCGTCCACCCCCGCCTCCACCAGGGCCTCCACGTGGCCGTGGAGCAGCTTGGCGGGGTAGCACACCGTGTCCGACGGGATGGTGCGCTGGCCCTTGATGTACAGCTTTCGGGAGGACTCGGGGGAGAGGACCACTTCAAAATTCAGCCGGGTGAACAGCTCGAACCAGAAGGGGAGGTTCTCGTACATGTTCAGCCCGAAGGGCAGGCCGATCCGCCCCCGGGAGCCGTCCCCGAAGCCCTTTCCCTCCATGGCCCGCAGCCGCTGGTATTTGTAGCGGTACAGGTCGGGCAGCTCCGCCTTCTCCTTGCCCAGGGGGCGGGAGCAGCGGTTGCCCGAGATGAACCGCCGCCCGCCGTCGAAGCTGTTGACGGTGAGGGAGCAGTGGTTGGTGCAGAGATTGCAGGTGACGGGCTTGGCGGCGTGGGTGAAGCCCTCCAGGGCCCTGGCGTCCAGCAGGGCGGACCGCTCCAGCTTCAAATCCCGGGCGGCCAGCGCCGCCCCGAAGGCCCCCATGATGCCCGCGATGGTGGGGCGGGTGACCTCCCTGACCAGCTCCTGCTCGAAGGCCCGGAGCACCGCGTCGTTGTGGAAGGTGCCCCCCTGGACCACGATATGTTTGCCCAGGTCGTCGGCGCTGGCGGCCCGGATGACCTTGTAGATGGCGTTTTTCACGATGGAGATGGACAGCCCCGCGCTGATGTCCTCCACGCTGGCGCCGTCCTTCTGGGCCTGCTTCACGGAGGAATTCATGAACACCGTGCACCGGGAGCCCAGGTTCACCGGCTTCTGGGTGAACAGCCCCAGCTTGGCAAAGTCCGCGATGTTATACCCCAGGGCCTTGGCAAAGGTCTCGATAAAGGAGCCGCAGCCGGAGGAGCAGGCCTCGTTGAGCATGATGGAGTCCACCGCGCCGTTGCGGATCTTGAAGCACTTCATGTCCTGGCCGCCGATGTCGATGATGAAATCCACGTCGGGGTTGAAGTGGGCGGCGGCCCGGTAGTGGGCCACCGTCTCCACCAGCCCCAGGTCGCAGGAAAAGGCGTTTTTAATGAGGTCCTCGCCGTAGCCGGTGACGGCGGAGCCGCGGATTTTGATGCGGTCCCCGCACAGCCGGTAGATCTCCCGCAGCTGCTCCAGGGCGATGGCCACCGGGTTGCCCAGGTTGGAGTGGTAGTAGGTGTAGAGAAGCCCGCCGTCCGGGGCGATGAGGACGATTTTGGTGGTGGTGGAGCCGGCGTCGATGCCTAAGTAGGCGTCTCCCTCGTAGGTCCCGATGTCCAGCTGGGGCGGGGTGGAGGCGTTGTGTCGGGCGGTGAAGGCGTCGTAGTCCGCCTGGCTCTCGAACAGGGGGGGCATGGTGTCCACCACCGAGGTGGCGGTGCGGCTCTCCTCCAGCAGCCGCAGCAGCTGGTCAAAGGGCCGGGCCGCGTAGTCCGAGGCGCACAGCGCCGCCCCCATGGCGGCGAAGCAGTCGCCGTCTTCGGGGAAGACGGCGTGATCGCCATCCAGCTGCAGGGTGTCCACAAACCGCTCCCGCAGGCCCATCAGGAAGTGGAGGGGACCGCCCAAAAAGACGATCTTGCCCTTCAGCTCCCGGCCCTGGGTGAGGCCGGCCACTGTCTGGTCCACCACCGCCTGGAAGATGGAGGCGGCCACGTCCTCCTTCCGCCCGCCCTGGTTGAGTATGGGCTGGATGTCGCTCTTGGCGAACACCCCGCACCGGGAGGCGATGGGGTAGATTTTCTCGTGCTTCAGGGAGAGGGCGTCCAGCTCGTTCACGGTCACGTTCATCAGGGTGGCCATCTGGTCGATGAAGGCCCCGGTGCCCCCGGCGCAGGAGCCGTTCATCCGCTCCTCCAGCGCCCCGCCGAAAAAGATGATCTTGGCGTCCTCGCCGCCCAGCTCGATGACGGCGTCGGTGTCCGGGATGTAGGTGTTCACCGCCGCGGCGGTGGCGTACACCTCCTGGACGAAGTCCAGCCCCGCGGCCTTGGCCACCCCCAGCCCGGCGGAGCCGGTGACCACCAGGCGCACGTCCTTCCCCCTGAGCTTGTCCTCAATGGAGCGCAGGGTCTCGCAGGCCCGCTCCCGGGCCTTGGAGTAGTGCCGCTCGTAGGAGCGGAACAGCAGCTTATGATCCTCATCCAGCACCACCACCTTGACGGTGGTGGAGCCGATGTCAATGCCAACGCGCAGAATCATGATGATCCTCCTAGTGTGGAAATCCGTCGTTCAAAGCCTGGGGAGGGGCGACCGCAGCCGCTGCGGACACATGAAATTCCGCGCTTCCCCAGGGGATATTATAGCGAGTTGATATGCTTTTTTCAATAGTATAGTTTGACGGTTTTTCCGCAATCCGACAAAAAAGCCAAACCGTAAATTTACAGGGGCGGATGCCATCCCCCCGCCGCTCCGGGGGGCGCCCGGCTCCGGCAGGCGGGTGGCATCCGCCCCTGCACCGCTTTGTGTGCGCAGCGCTCTGGAGGGAGCGGGCCGTTTTGTCATTTGCCGGGGGTGAAGGGCTCCACGCCGCACTGTTCGGGGAAATACACCTGATACCAGATGAGGAAGGACAGCACGGTGTACAGCTTGCGGTGGGTGCGCTCCCTGCCGGAGTAGTGCCGCTCCAGCAGGTCCAGCAGGTATCCCTGGTCGAAGAACTCCGCCACGTAGTCCTGGGAGATGAGGTCCTTGGCCCAGGTGTAGTAGGTCTCCTCCCGCAGCCAGGCGATGAAGGGGACGGGGAAGCCCTTCTTGTCCCGCTTCACCCAGTCGTCGGGGAGCAGGGGCACCGCCGCCAGGCGCAGGGGGTACTTGGTCATGGTCTTGCCCCGCATCTTCTGGGCGCTGGGGATGGCCCGGGCCACCGCCCACACCTCCCGGTCCAGGTAGGGTACCCGCAGCTCCAGGGAGTGGGCCATGGTCATCCGGTCCGCCTTGCGGAGTATGTCCAGCGGCTGCCACAGGTGCAGGTCCAGGTACTGCATGCGGGTCAGATCATCCGCCCCCTCCATGGCCTGGAAATAGGGCTGGGTCACGTCGTGCCAGGTGAGGGGGGAGCGGTAGGCGGGTTTGAGCACCCGCTGGGCCTCGTCGTTGTCGAAGATGAACGCCTGGCCCACGAAGGTCTCGTCGATGCCCTTGGCCGCCTTGGTGAGGAAGCCCTGGCCGTGGAACCGGGGCAGGCCGGACACGGCCTTGGCCACCGCGCGGCGCAATGCCAGGGGGGTCTTGCGGTACAGCCGGTAGGGCTTGGTGGTGTGGTAGGTGATATAGCCGCCGAACAGCTCGTCCGCCCCCTCTCCGGACAACACCACCTTCACATCCTTTGCCGCCAGCTGGGACAGGAAGTACAGCGGCACGGTGGACAGGTTGGCGTTGGGCTCGTCGGCGTAGTACTGGACGGCGGGCAGGACGTCAAAGAACTCCTGGGCGGAGATGGTCTTGGAGATGTTGCGCAGGCCCAGCTCCTGGCACAGGGCCTTGGCCTCGCCGGTCTCGTCGAAATCCTTGTTGGCGAAGCCCACGGAGTAGGTCTTGTCCGGCCGGGACAGCGCGGCGATGACGCTGGAGTCGATGCCGCCGGACAGGAAGGAGCCCACCTCCACGTCGCTGATCTGGTGGGCCTCCACCGACTGGGACACCACCTCCCGGATCTGCTCCGCCCGCTTCTCCAGGGGCATGTTCTCCGGGGCGAAGGAGAAGGAGTGGTAGGAGGCGAGCTCCGTATGCCCCTCCCGGTGGAGGAGGTAGTGGCCGGGGAGCAGGCGGTACACCCCCTTGAAAAAGGACTCGTTGAGGGCGGAGTATTGGAAGGTGAGGTAGAGCTTCAGCGCGTCGGGGTTGAGCTCCTTTTTAAAGCCGGGGTGGGGCAGAAAGCTCTTGCACTCCGAGCCGAAGAAGAACAGCTCTCCCATCTGGGCGTAGTAGAAGGGCTTGATGCCGAAGGGGTCCCGGGCGCCGAACAGCTCCCGCCGCTCCTTGTCCCAGATGACGAAGGCGAACATGCCCCGCAGCTTTTTGAGCACCTCCGCCCCCCACTCCATATAGCCGTGGAGCACCACCTCAGTGTCGCAGTCGGTGAGGAACGTGTGCCCGGCGGCGGTCAGCTCCTCCCGAAGCTGGCGGAAGTTGTAGGTCTCGCCGTTGTAGGCGATGATATACCGCCCGTCGGGGCTGATGATGGGCTGCCGGCCCTTTTCCAGGTCGATGATGGACAGCCGCCGGTGGGCGATGCCGCAGTGCTCGTCGGTATAGTGGCCCTCCCCGTCGGGGCCCCGGTGGCGGATGGCCTCCCCCATGGCGTGGAGCGCCTTCTGGTCGGGGGGGGCGGAGCGGGTCACAAAGCCGGTAAAACCGCACATAGTTATGGTCCTCCAGTTGGATACGAATAAATAACTGCCTATCTTTATAGAATAAAGCCTTCGGATAAAAATGTCAAGGAAGGACTGATTAAATCGGCAAAAGATCCGCAAAGCGCCGCAGGAGCATTTATTCAGTGCTTCCGCAATCGTTTCCCGCGGAGGGCCGGGCGGAATTTGCACTGGAAAAACCTTGGACGCCGTGGTATGATAGGGGGAATCAAGACGACCAGGAGGGATCGTATGGACAGGCGCCAAAGGAATCAAAGCGGGGGTCCGCTCGGATGGGACAAGCACCCAATGGCCGACCCGATGTGGATCGGGATGGGGGCGCTGCTGGTGTCGGGGGCCGCCTGGGGCTGGATCTGCGCCGGGCTGAGCCGGGGCGGCGGGGGAGACCGCCTGTTCACAATCCTGGCCCTGTGGGGGCTGACGGCGCTGGCCGCCGCCCTGGTCTGGCAGGAGAGCCGCCGCCAGGACTGGGTGCTGTGGGCGCTGGTCCCCATCGGCGCGGCCATGGTCCTCCGGGCGCTGTGCCTGGATTACGCCAGCGGGGACTACAACAGCTTTCTGGGCCACTGGTATCAATATTTTCGCGGCAACGGCGGCTTTGCCGCCATCGCGGGCAGCGTGGGGGACTACAATGTGCCCTACCTCTACTTCATCGCCGCCATCTCCTATCTGGATGTGCCAGACCTGTACTTGTACAAGCTGTTTTCCATCCTGTGGGATGTGCTGCTGGCCTGGGGCTGTATGCGGCTGGTGGGTTCCCTGATCAGGGAACGGCAGGGGAGCGCCGCTCCCCTGATCGCCTTTGCCGCCGCCCTGCTGTTGCCCACGGTGGTGCTCAACGGGGCCTACTGGGGCCAGTGCGACGTGATCTACGGTGCGCTGTGCATACACGCCGCCGCCCTGGTGCTGGAGGGGAGAAACAAGACGTCGGTGGCGCTGATGGGGCTGGCCTTCACCTTCAAGCTCCAGACCGTTTTTGTGCTGCCCCTGTGGGGGGTGCTGTGGCTGGCGGGGCGGGTGAAGTTCCGGGAGCTGTGGGTGTTCCCTCTGACCTATCTGGGGGTGATCCTGCCCGCGCTGCTCATGGGCAAGCCCCTGGGGGACATTCTGGGCATCTATGTCACCCAGCTGGGGGAGTACCCCCGGCTGACGCTGAACGCCCCCTCCATCTATCAATTCGTCCCCTATGGGCTGGAGCTGGACCAGGCGCTGGCCTCCCGGCTGGGCATCGCGGCGGCGGGGGCGCTGGTGCTGGCCCTGCTGGCGCTGGGGCTGCGGCTGAGGGACCGGCTGGACCGGGAGACCGGGATGATCATCGCGGTGATCCTGTGCGTGGGCGTGCCCTTTTTCCTGCCCCACATGCACGAGCGGTACTTTTTCCTGGCCGACGTGTTCACCCTGTGCTGGGCCTGCGCCAACGTCCGCCGGCTTCCGGCGGCGGTGCTGGCGGAGGGCTCGTCCCTGGCCTGCTATGTGGTGTATCTGCGGCTGAAGTACAACTGCATACTCCGCCTGGGCGGGCACACCTTCGTCATGCCGCTGGAGGCCCTGGCCATGCTGGGGGCGCTGGTCATGGCGGTTTGGGCGCTGGCCCGGCGGCTGCAAGAGAAACATCTGTGGAGGCGCTGACATGAAATTTGTGTCCTGGAACGTAAACGGCCTGCGGGCCTGTCTGAAAAAGGGCTTTGAGGAGTCCATGCTGGGGCTGGACGCGGACTTCATCTGCCTCCAGGAGACCAAGATGGAGCGGGGGCAGGCGGCGGTGGAGCTGCCCGGCTATCGGGAGTTCTGGAATTCGGCGGACAAGAAGGGCTACTCCGGCACCGCCATATTTGCCCGGGAGGAGCCGCTGTCCGTGGCCTATGGCATGGACCTGGACCGGCACGACCACGAGGGGCGGCTCATCACCCTGGAGTACTCGGATTTCTGGCTGGTGGACTGCTACACCCCCAACGCCCAGCACGAGCTGGCCCGGATCGGCTACCGCATGGAGTGGGAGGACGACCTGCTGGACTATCTGAAAAGCCTGGACCGGACAAAGCCGGTGGTGTACTGCGGCGATTTGAACGTGGCCCACCAGGAGATCGACCTGAAAAACCCCAAGACCAACCGGGGAAACGCCGGCTTCTCCGACGAGGAGCGGGGGGCTATGACCCGCCTGCTGGACGCCGGCTTCACCGACACCTTCCGCCTGCTCCACCCGGAGGAGGAGGGGGCCTATTCCTGGTGGAGCTATCGGTTCAAGGCCCGGGAGAAGAACGTGGGCTGGCGCATCGACTACTTCATCGTGTCCCAGCGGCTGGGGGAGCGGGTGGCCCAGGCGGCCATTCACCCGGACATCCAGGGCAGCGACCACTGCCCGGTATCCTTGATTTTGAAATAGTTTCCAGCAAAAAAGTTCACTCCTTATCGGAAAACGGGGCAAGCTAGCAGGGCGAAGGAGTGATGAGTCATGAGAATGGATAAAAAGGCCATTTTGCCCATCGCCGGGGCCACCATGGCGGCGGGGGCGGCCATCGGCATGATGATGATGCCCAGGAAGAAAAAGCACACCGCCCAGAGGGCGGCGGGCCGGGCCATCAAGGCCGTGGGCGAGGTCGTGGAGCATTTCAACGGCTCGCTGAAAATGTGAGAAGAGCGCGCCTCCCGCCGGGAGGCGCGCTCTCTCGTCACAGGGTGAGGCGGACCGCGTCCGCCGCCGGGCGGGCGGGGTCCAGCAGCAGGATCTCCCGCCCCTGGTCCATGGCGTAGTTCAGGGTGTACTGGGTGCCCCCCGGCGTGCCGTTGAACACCGCCAGCACGGCGGCGGAGCGGTCCACCATGTACCGGTCCCGGCGGAGCATGCAGAAGCGGTCGTAATTCTGCTGCACCACCGTCTCCAGGTCGCAGGCGTCCAGGATGGCCCGCCAGCGGCGGCGCAGGGGCTCCGGCCAGCGGCTGGCCTGGGTGGGGCAGGGGACCGCCCCCTCCACCGTCACGCCCGGCAGCCGGGCCCGGAGCTCCAGCGCCGCCTCGGCGAAATACAAATCACAGCCCATGGCCATGCCGGAGATGAAGTGGCGGAAGCCCCGGCGGTACAGCCCCTCCAGCGCCCGGGCCAGGCTGGCCTTCAGCGCGGCGCAGCGGGGGTCGCCCTCGTTCAGCCCCCAGGGCAGCTTGTCCGGCCGGTGGCCGGTGAAGCAGCAGGTGCGGCTCTCGTCCAGTGCCACGGTGGTCCCTCCTCTTGGCGTTTGATACAATTGTACTACGAGATCCGGAAACTGTCAAGAGAAAATGGAACGTCAGTTTTAAAGAATGGGGCCGGTTTCGACAAAAAGGGGCTTGCAATTTTGCTCCGGCTGTCATATAATAACCTCCAGAACAATTGAATGAATGTCTTCAGGGCGGGGTGAGATTCCCCACTGGCGGTATAGTCCGCGACCCGCGCAAGCGGTTGACCCGGTGAAACTCCGGGACCAACGGTTACAGTCCGGATGGAAGAAGACGCGTGACCCCTCTTGAGGTAGTGTCGCGCCTGGAAGACAGTGCTTTCAGGCGTTCAGACTATTTTGGGAGGTATTTTTTATGTTAAGCGATCCTGGAAAGCTTTGGGCGGCGGTGGTGGACAACGCCATGTTCCTGCTGATGTGCGTGGTGGTGTTCGCCGGCATCTTCGCGGTGGCCGTGCTGCTGGAGCGGCTGTGGCTCAAGCCGGAAAAGCAGTCCCCCGCCCGCCGGGCGGCCTATGTGGGCATTTTTTCGGCCATCGCCGCGCTGCTGATGTACATCGAGTTCCCCCTGCCCTTTGCCCCCGGCTTCTATGAGCTGGACTTCAGCGAGATCCCGGTGCTCATCTGCTCCTTCTCCCTGGGCCCGGTGGCCGGGGTGGTGTGCGAGTTCATCAAGGAGCTTCTGAAGTTGTTCCTCAAGGGTACATCCACCGCCTTCGTGGGTGACCTGGCCAACTTCGTGGTGGGCTGCTCCTTCATCCTGCCAGCCTCGGTGGTGTACTTCGCCAAAAAGACCAAGACCGGCGCCATCATCGGCATGGGGGTGGGCACCGCCGTCATGTCCGTGTTCGGCAGCCTGTTTAACGCCATCTATCTGATTCCCGCCTTTTCCGTGCTGTTCAACATGCCCTTGGAGGTCATCATCGGCATGGGCACCGACATCAACCCCGCCATTGTCAGCGTCAACACCCTGGTGCTGTTCGCCGTGGTGCCCTTCAACCTGCTCAAGGGTACGCTGGTGTCGGTGGTCACCTTCTTCCTATACAAGCACATTGAGCGCCTGCTGCGGATGAAATGAGAAAAAGGGCTCCCCTCCGGCAAAGCCGGAGGGGAGCCCTTTTTCTCACAGGCTTTTCAGGAAATCGTACAGCAGGTGGAGGGGGAAGTACCCCAGCACGAAGCTGGCGATGTTGGCGGCGAGGGCGTATCCAATCCGCCGGGCGCGGGTGCGCTCCCGAAGCAGGAGGGCGTAGGCCGCGGCCTCCGCCGCCCAGATAACCAGCTCCGGGATGAGGATGGTGAGGGAGTAGTTGAGGAAGTGCCAGCCCGCCTCCGCCAGCATGGAGCCCACGGCCAGGTGGAGCCCCACCTGAGTGACGGCGTTAACGGCCAGAAACACCAGCCAGCTGCGCTTTTCCCGGAAGCCGAACAGCCAGAGGATGGCGCCCTCGATGACAAGGGTGGGGATCAGGGTGGCGGCCAGCCGGGCGAAAAACCGCAGGGGTGGGGGCGTGGCCTCCCGCACGGTGTTGGTCTGCCAGTCGTAGACGATATTGCCCACAAAGTCCCGGGTGTAGGGCGCTTCCACGGCCTTGGCCTCATCCGCCGTGGCGGCGGCCACCCGGAAGGTCTCGGGCAGGCCGATGTAGGAGAACCGCCAGGTGCCGTCCTCCCGGGGGCGCACGTCGCCGAAAACCGGGGCCCGGTTGGCCGCACCGGTGGTGTAGGCCAGCACCCAGCCGTCCCCCTCCAGGGAGCGGAGGTTTTCCAGAATGGCGGGGTCGCGCTCGCCGTTGGAGTTGGGGTATGGGTGGTCGGTGGGCTCGCCCTGGGTCAGCAGGTCCAGGTAGAGCACCCCCTCCGGGGCGTTGACCACGGTGATGGTGACCTCCGGCTTGGGGCCGATGTCGGCCCGGGCGGCGGGAATCAGGCAGAGCAGGCACAGCAACAGGACGGGGAATACGCGGGCAAGAGATGGAGACTTTCCGTTCATTTTGACCTCCTTATTCCGTAAAAGGTATCCTCCACACGGGGGTGCAAGAAGCTGTACCAATAGACCCCAGTACGCAGGCTTGCGAGGAAAAATTGCCGCCGACAAGGCAAAAAATCGCAGGAATACTTTGTGTATTTCAAGATTTTTTAACGCAGCCTGGCGGCAATTTGGGCCGCAGAGATGTGCGCTGGGGTCTATTGGTACAGCTTCTAAGGAGCCCCGCAGGAACAGTTTACCATAGGGCAGTGGTAAAAACAATAGGATAGGGGAGGAAATGAGCGGAAAATTCAGTCAAATTTTACAAATTTCATAGACATTGCGGGAGATGTGTGTTAGAATAAATTTCAAATTGGCGCCTATTCTCGGAAGCGAAAGGAGGGGGAGCCATGGCGTGCCTGGGGGAGAAGGAGCTGTTCCTGCTGGACATGGACGGCACCATCTATCTGGACCGAGACCTGTTTCCCTGGACCATCCCTTTTCTGGAGGCGGTGAAGGCAAACGGATGCCAATACCGATTCCTCACCAACAACTCCTCCAAATCGGGGGAGGACTATATCAACAAGTTGGCGGGCATGGGCATCCACGCGGTCCGGGAGGAGTTCGTCACCTCAGTGGACGCGCTGATCGCCGACCTGCGCGCCCGCCCGTCTTACCGGCTGTGCTACGTGTTCGGCACCCGGAGCTTCCAGGGGCAGCTCCGCTCGGCGGGCATCCCGGTGACGGACCGCCGGGAGGACGGGGTGGACTGCCTGGTCATCGGCTTTGACACCGAGCTGACCTTTCAGAAGCTGGAGGACGCGTGCATCCTGCTGAACCGGGGGGTGGACTTCGTCGCCGCCAACCCGGACTGGGTGTGCCCCACCTGGTACGGCTCGGTGCCCGACTGCGGCAGCGTGTGCGAGATGCTGTTCCGGGCCACCGGGCGCAGGCCGAGGGTGATCGGCAAGCCCCGGCCCGCCATGGCGAAACTGGCCATGGAGCGGGCGGGGGTCCCGCCGGAGCGCACGGTGATGGTGGGAGACCGGCTGTACACCGACATCGCCGCCGGGGTGAACGCCGGCATCGACACCGCCTTTGTCCTGTCCGGCGAGGGGACGCGGGCCGATTTGGAGGCCAGCGAGGTACAGCCCACCTGGGTGTTCGACAATATTGCCGCCCTGCACAGGGCGTGGGAGGAGGAGAGGGCACATGGACCGGCGCATTGAGGCGGTGAAGAACTACTATGACGCGGACCCGGAGGAGGAGTGGGAGCGGCTGGAGCGCCACCCCTTTGAGTTTATCCTGACCACCTGGATGATGGAGCGGTATATCCGCCCGGGGGACTCCATCCTGGACATCGGCGGCGGGCCGGGGCGGTACAGCATCCATTTTGCCAAGCGGGGCTGCGCCGTGACGCTGGCGGAGCTGTCTCCGGGAAATGTGGAGCTGGCCCGGCGCAAGGCGGCGGAGGCGGGGGTGGAGCTGACGGCCCATGCCGTGAACTGCCTGGAGCTGGACGGGCTGGACCTGGGGCGGTTTGACCATGTGTTCCTCATGGGCCCGCTGTACCACCTGCTGGAGGAGGCGGACCGGGTGCGGGCGGTGGAGATCGCCCTGGAGCACCTGAAGCCCGGGGGAAAGCTGTACGCGTCCTTTATCCTGCTGTTTGCCGGGCTGCTTTACGACCTGCAAAACGGCGGCCATATTGTGTCGGACTGCGCCAATCCGGCGGCGGCGCGTTTGATCGACGCCGTTGCGGCGGGCCAAGACTACGGGGGACCCGCCTTCACCGCCGCGTATTTTTATCACCAGAGAAACATTCTGCCCTTCATGGAGCGGTTTGACGTGAAAAAGCTCCACCTGTTCGGCCAGGAGGGTATACTGGCCCCAAACTACCGGGATATTCTGAGCCGGGACCGGGAGGAGCAGGACCAGTGGATCGCACTGGCAAAGCAGTACCTGGAGCTGCCCGAGCTGCTGGCCTACTCCGAGCATGCCATGTATATCGGGGAGAGGCCGGAGGCCGGGGAGCCGGAGATCCGGCGGGGGCTGCGCCGCCTGCGGGGAAAGACCTTTTCGGAGGGCGGAGTGGTCATCCGGGAGCTCCGGGACGATGACGATCTCTGGTACGTCACGGCGGAGTGCGCCCTGGGGCCGGGGCAGGAGGCGTTCGTCAACCCGGCGGGGTTTTCCATCGGCAGGGCCTACCTGGACCCGGGGAGCGGGGTGCCCTGCGTCATCTGCCTGGAGGACGGGACGCGGATCGGGTATATCATCTTCCGGGAATGGCTGGCCGCCGGCGCGGCCTTCAACTGGAGCTGCTATCTGGACAGGCGCTGGCAGGGGAGGGGCTGCGGCGAGCGGGCGGCCCGGCTGGCTGTCCGCATCCTGAGGGAGGCGGACCCCACCGCGCCCATCAAGCTGTCCGCCGAGGCGGACAACACAAGGGCCCGGCGGCTGTATGAGAAGATCGGTTTTGAGCTGCTGGACGAGACAGACGGGGACGACCTGGTGTTCTGCCTGCGCCCCCAGTGCTGAGAAAAGAGGAGAGACCCGTATGAACGAGCTGAAGCTGAACAACAAGCGCACCATTTTGGTGGGGCTGGCCTTCCTGTCCATCTGTTCCTTCTGGCAGATGTATGACAACCTGATTCCCCTCATCCTCCGGCGCACCTTTGCCCTGGACGAGTCCCTCACCGGGATGATCATGGCGGCGGACAACGTGCTGGCCCTGTTCCTGCTGCCCCTGTTCGGCGGCCTGTCCGACAGGTGCAGGCCGGGGAAGCTGGGGCGGCGCACCCCCTTCATCCTGGCGGGCACCGCCGGGGCGGTGGTGCTGATGAACCTGCTCCCCGCGCTGGACAACAGCTATGCCGCCCAGGCGGCCCCCTTCAAGCTGGTGAGCTTTGTCATTGTGCTGGGCCTGCTGCTCATCGCCATGGGCACCTACCGCTCCCCCGCCGTGGCCCTCATGCCCGACGTCACCCCCAAGCCCCTGCGCTCCAAGGCCAACGCCATCATCAACCTGATGGGGGCGGTGGGCGGCGTGCTCTACCTGGGGGTGAGCGCAATTCTGTACCCCGCCTCCAAAACCGGAAGTGCGGGCCACGTGGACTACCAGCCGCTGTTTCTCATCGTGTCCCTGATTATGGTGGCGGCGGTGGCGGTGCTGCTGTTCACCATCCGGGAGCCCAGGCTGGCGGAGGAGAACCGGGCGCTGGAGAAAAAGCATCCTGAATGGAATCTGGCCCGCGACGACGGCAGCGGCCGCGAAACCCTCCCCGCGCCGGTGAAGCGGAGCCTGGGCTTCCTGCTGGCCTCCATCGCCCTGTGGTTCATCGGCTACAACGGCGTGACCACCTGGTGGTCCAACTATATGGCCGAGGTGATGGGGGCGGGCCTGCGGGGCACCAACACCTGCCTCACCATCGCCACCGTGGGGGCTATCGTGTCCTATATCCCCATCGGCATTGCGGCGTCCAGATTCGGCCGGAAGCGCACCATTCAGGCCGGGGTGGTGCTGCTGGCCGGCTGCTTCCTGGCGGGCTATCTGCTCACCGTCCGAGCCACCGAAATCACCCCCATCATGTACGTGGCCTTCGCCTTGGTGGGGCTGGCCTGGGCGGCCATCAACGTCAACTCCCTGCCTATGGTGGTGGAGATGTGCCGGGGCTCCGACGTGGGGAAATTCACCGGCTACTACTACACCGCCTCCATGGCGGCCCAGGTGGTCACCCCCGTGCTGGCGGGCACGCTGATGAAGCATGTCGGCTATCAGGTTCTGTTTCCCTACGCCGCCTTTTTCGTGACCATGAGCTTTGTCACCATGCTGTTCGTCCGCCACGGCGACAGCAAGGCGGAGGCCAAAACCGGCCTGGATGCCTTTGAGGACATGGACGACTGAACAAAATCCAAGCGGACGCGCCCTGGGCGCGGAGAAAGGAGCACCTTATGAAAAAAACCGCGGTACTGCTCTACCCCCTGTTCTCCCTTCAGGAGATCGGCACGCTCACCGAGCTGCTCAAGTTCTACGAGCGTGAAATCGTCACCTTTTCCGCCGGCCGGGAGCCAGTGAAGAGTGAGGACGGCTTCACCATCCTCCCCGACCGGGACCTGGCGGAGTTTCACCGGGAGGAGTTTGACTCCCTGGTCCTCCCGGGCATCTGGGAGCCCCTGCCGGTACTGCTGGACAACCGGATCATCCGCTTTCTGGAGAAGCTCCGGGGGGATGATGAAATCCTCATCGCCGCCATCTCCGCCGGGCCGCTGCTGCTGGGCAAGGCGGGGCTGCTGGAGGGGAAGCGCTTTACCCACGGCGTGTTTGAGGAGTTCTTGGACGCCTTCCCCGTGATGCCCCGGGAGAACGCCGTGCGCACCTACCTGGTGGAGGATGGCAATCTCATCACCGCCTACGGCGGGGCCTTCCGGGAGTTCGCGGTGGCGGTGGCCCACAGGCTGGGCATCGACTGCCGCGACCAGATCTTCGACCCCATGGCGGGGCAGGAGTACACGGAGGAGGACTTCATTTTCCACCTGCCCCCGGAGGCGCTGCCCGAGGCCCGGGCGTATTGGGACAAGTGCCTGGAGGAAGCGGTGCGACAAAATCAATGAGGAAGCGGCGCGACAAAACCAATAAGGAGATGCTTGTATGAAAACCATTGCGAAGGTGGGGCTGGGCTGCCTGGGGGCGTTAGGGGCCTGGGGTCTGCTGCTGGCGCCCCGGCGGAACCAGCCGGGGTGGGAGGCGCTGGAGGGGGTGCGCTACGCCCACCGGGGGCTGCACGACCCGGACCGGGGCGTCCCGGAGAACTCCATGGCCGCCTTCCGCCGGGCCGTCTGGCACGGCTTCGGGGCGGAGCTGGACGTCCACCTGATGGCGGACGGGGAGCTGGCGGTGGTCCACGACAGCAGCCTGAAGCGGGTGTGCGGCGCGGATGTGTGTGTCGAAGACCTCACCGCTGGCCAGCTGAAGAACTACCCGCTGATGGGGACGGAGGAGACCATCCCCCTGTTCCGGGAGGTGCTGGAGCTGTTTGAGGGAAAAACGCCACTGGTCATCGAGCTGAAGGCGGAGCGGGGCAACGCCGCCCTACTCACCGACCGGGTGATGGCGGCGCTGAAGGGGTGGAACGGTACATACTGCGTGGAGTCCTTCCACCCGGCGGTGCTGCTGCGGCTGCGGGAGCGGTATCCCCACGTGCTCCGGGGCCAGCTGAGCCAGAACTTCCTCAAGGACAGCGAGGTGGGCAATCTGTCCCTGCCGGCGCGGTTTGTCCTGACCAACCTGCTGACCACCGCGCTCACAAAGCCGGACTTTATCGCCTACCACTGGAAGGACCGGGGGAACCCCTCCCTGCGGCTGATGCGCAGGCTGTACGGCGTCCACGAGGTGGGCTGGACCGTCCGGGACCGGGAGACCATGGAGCGGCTGAGCGGGGAGGGAGTAACCTCCATTTTTGAGGGGTTTGAGCCCTGAGGAGGGGAGAGACCGCTTGGACCGCTGGAAGACGCCGGAATGGATTGTAGGTTATGCACAAGAAGGGGATGGAAATCCTAGGCATTTTTACAGCTTGCACAAAGAAGATATTTGAGGTATTCTTAAATTAATTAAATAATGGGGCCGTCACAGGGGGATCCCCTGTCTGCCGTCCTTGACGGCAGAGCCATTGTTTACAGAACAGAATGTGTTCGCCGTGGAATGGAGAAAGGAAGGGTCAATATGCCGCTGGTACCGATGAAAGCCATCTTAGACGCCACCGAGAGGTACAATTACGCCCAGGGGGCCTTCAATGTCAACGCCGTGTGTCAGGCCAAGGCGGTGATCGAGGTTCATGAGATGTTCCGCTCCGCCGCTATTTTGCAGGGGGCGGACCTGGCCAACGCCTTCATGGGCGGGCGGGCCGACTTCACCAAGGGCACCCTGGAGGACAAGAAGAAGGGCGCGCTGAACATTGCCAACGCGGTGAAGAAGTACGCCGTGAACAGCCCCATCCCCGTGGCCCTCCACCTGGACCACGGCAAGGACATGGACTCCTGCGTGGCCGCCATCGCCGGGGGCTACACCTCTGTGATGATCGACGGCTCATCCCTGCCCTTTGACGAGAACGTGGAGCTCACCCGTGAGGTGGTCAAGTATGCCCACGAGCGGGGGGTCACCGTGGAGGGCGAGCTGGGCGTGCTGGCCGGGGTGGAGGACCATGTGTTCGCCGCCACCTCCACCTACACCAACCCTATGGACGCGGTGAAGTTCTTCCGCCAGACCGGGGTGGACGCCCTGGCCATCAGCTACGGCACCAAGCACGGCGCCAACAAGGGCAAGGACACCGTCATCCGCAAGGAGATCGCCATCGCCACCAAGGAGTGCATGCTCCATGAGGGCATCGAGGGCACTCTGGTGAGCCACGGGTCCTCCACCGTGCCCCAGTACATCGTATCCGAGATCAACGCCCTGGGCGGCGCGCTGAAGGACGCCTACGGCATCAAGAAGGAGCAGCTGAAGGAAGTGTCCAAGCTGGGCATCCGCAAGATCAACGTGGACACCGACATCCGCCTGGCGGTCACCCGCAACCTGCGGGAGCTGTTCCGGGATGAGCCCGAGCTGCGGGAGCGGTCCACCGTCAGCGCCATCTACCAGCTGCTGCTGGCCAATCCCGCCGCCTTTGACCCTCGTGTGTTCCTGCCCCCCATCATGGACACCGTGATGTATGGCAGCGTGCCCGACGAGGACATCGGCTGCATCGTGGACTGTATCGAGCGGGGCGTCAAGGAGGTGGTGGGCACCCTGATCGTGGAGTTTGAGAGCGTGGGCAAGGCCCCCCTCATTGAGAACGTCAGCCTGGACGAGATGGCGGAGCGCTACCGCGTCAAAGGGATTTAAGGCATGGGAAAGAATATATTAGTGGCCCACGGCGGTGGGCCCACCGCCGTCATCAACTGCTCCCTCCAGGGTGTGGTGGAGGGGGCCCGGGCGTCCGGCCAGGTGGATAAGATCTATGCCGCCCGCTTCGGCGCGGAGGGCATCCTGGCCGGGGACCTGATCGACCTCACCGATGTGCCCGCCTCCACCATCGCCAGGCTGGGGCACACCCCCGCCTCCGCCATCGGCTCCTGCCGGCGGAAGCTCACCGACGCGGACTACCCCACCGTGCTGGAGACGCTGAAAAAATTTGACATCGACTGCTTTTTCTACAACGGCGGCAACGACTCCATGGACACCTGCAGCAAGGTGAACGAGCTGGCGAAAAAAGAGGGGCTGGACGTCCGGGTCATCGGCATCCCCAAGACCATGGACAACGACCTGGACCTCACCGACCACTGCCCCGGCTTCGGCTCCGCCGCCCGGTACGCGGCGTTGAGCGCCGCCGAGCTAGCCCTGGACGCCTCCGGCCTGCCCATACACGTGGTGGTGCTGGAGCTGATGGGCCGCAACGCCGGGTGGGTCACCGCCGCCTCCGCCCTGGCCGGGCGGCTGACGGACTGCCAGGTGCTGACCTATCTGCCGGAGGTGCTGGTGGATGAGGATAAAATGCTGGCGGACATCGAACGGGCCTACGCCCGCGGCAAGGGCCTGCTGGTGACGGTGAGCGAGGGCATCTGCGGGCTGGACGGCAAGCCCCTGGCGGACACCGGCATTGTGGACGGCTTCGGCCACACCGTGCCCGGCGGCACGGCCCAGCACATCACCGACCAGATCATCCAGAAGCTGGGCCTCAAATCCCGGGCGGAGAAGCCGGGGCTTCTGGGCCGGGCCAGCATCCCCTACGTGTCCCAGGTGGACCGGGAGGAGGCCTACGCCGTGGGCAGGTTCGCGGTGGAGTCCGCCCTGGCGGGGGAGAGCGGGTATATGGTGGCCATCGACGCGGTGCGGAAGCCCGCCTATTCCAGCAGCCTGTCCCTGGTGCCCCTGGACAAGGTGGCCAACGTGGAGAAAAAGTTCCCCCTGGAGTGGATTGTGGACGGCAATCAGATTGCCGACAGGTTCTTCGACTACGCCATGCCCCTGATGGGGGAGGATTTCCCGGAATATGCCCTGTTGAGAAAGTGAGGGGTGGAATATGAAACATATCTATTTGAATTTGAAGCGGTTTGACGTGCCTGTGGAGCTGGGCGGGGTGAACCGGCTGGCCCCGGTGAAGGACTGGGGCGCGGCGGTGGTGAACGGCACCCAGGAGGCGCTGCGCAGGTACGACCCGGCCAAGGTGGAGTTCGTCCAGTACCTGCCGGAGGCCCATCTGCTGGGGGCGGCGGGCGCGCTGACCGAGGGCAGCCCGGTGAAGCTGGGCAGCCAGGGGGTGTATCGGATGAACACGGCGGTGGGGGGCAACTTCGGAGCCTTTACCACCAACCGGCCCGCCTCCATTGTGAAGGCCATGGGCTGCACCTCCACCCTCATCGGCCACTGCGAGGAGCGCAGCGACAAGAAGGGTATCCTGGCCGAGGCGGGCGTCACGGACATGAGCGCCGTCAACCGCCTGCTGAATCAGGAGATCAGGTGTGCCCAGGAGGCGGGGCTGACGGTGCTGTACTGCATCGGCGAGACCAGCGAGGAGCAGCCCCAGTGGGAGCAGGTGCTGGGCGAGCAGCTGGACGCGGGCCTGGATGGGGTGGACAAGAGCCGGGTGGTCATCGGCTACGAGCCGGTGTGGTCCATCGGCCCGGGCAAGACCCCGGCGGGGAAGGAGTACATCACCAAGATTGCCCGCTTCGTCAAGGAGCGCACCGGCGGGATGGACGTGGTGTACGGCGGCGGGCTGAAGGCGGACAACGCCGCCATGCTGGCCTCCATTGAGGAGATCGACGGCGGTCTCATCGCCCTCACCCGGTTTCAGGGGGAGATCGGCTTCTACCCGGAGGAATATCTGGAGATCATCCGCCTGTATCTGGGCGAATAGGAACAGAGGAAGCGAAACGGGGTTTCGCGCCCAAAAGTTTTCTTTTGATCCCTTTCTTTTGGAAAAGAAAAGGACGAACAACAAAGGAGGGCGCACATGAAATTAGAGTTTGAATACGGCCACGGCCTGATGGCCGCCGACCTGCCCGACAGCACCGATGTGTTCATCCCCGGCGAGACGGTGGCCGACCCGCCCTGCCTGCCCCAGGATTGGGACAGCCTGTACAACGCCACCCTGGAGTCCATCCGCAATCCCATCGGGATGCCCGCCCTCAGGGAGCTGGCGGGCCCGGGCAAGACGGCGGTGTTTGTCATCCCGGACATCGTCAAGGGGGGCTGTCAGCCCACGTCCCACCGCAAGGTGTCCATCCGGGCCTGCCTGGACGAGCTGTACGCCGCGGGCGTGGAGAAAAAAGACATCCTGCTGCTGTTCTCCAACGGCCTGCACCCCCGGGCCACCGTGGGGGAGATGAGGCAGATTCTGGGGGATGAATTGTTCAACGAGTTCTATTGGACCAACCAGATCACCTCCCACGACAGCGAGGACTATGACCACATGGTGGACCTGGGGACCACCCGCCGGGGGGACCCGGTGCTGATGAACAAGTACGTGTTCGACTGCGACATCCCCATTTTGATCGGCCACACCCAGGGCAACCCCTACGGCGGCTACTCCGGGGGCTACAAGCACTGCGCCACCGGCATCACCCACTGGCGGAGCATCGCCAGCCACCACGTCCCCGACGTGATGCATCGGGCGGATTTCACCCCCGTGTCCGGCAAAAACCTGATGCGAACCAAGTTCGACGAGATCGGCATGTGGATGGAGGAGAAGATGGGCCACCCCTTCTTCTGCTGTGACGCGGTGCTGGACACCTACTCCCGGCAGATCGCCCTGTTCTCCGGCTGCGCCCAGGAGATGATGCCCGCCTCCTGGGAGATCGCCGATAAGCGCACCTACGTGCCCTGGGCGGAAAAGAAGTACGACGTGATGGTGTTCGGAATGCCCCAGGCCTTCCACTACGGCGACGGCATGGGCACCAACCCCATCCAGATGATGCAGGCGCTGTCCGCCCAGGTGATCCGCCACAAGCGGGTGATGAAGGACAACTGCGTGATCATCTGCTCGTCCATCTGCAACGGCTACTTCCACGACGAGCGCTGGCCCTACCTGCGGGAGCTGTACGAGCTGTTCCAGCACGACTACATGAACACCCTTCCGGATATGAACCGCTACGGCGAGTACTTCGCCACCAATGAGGAGTACATCCGCAAGTACCGTTTCTGCAACGCCTTCCACCCCTTCCACGGCTTCTCCATGATGAGCTGCGGCCACATCGCCGAGATGAACACCGCCGCCATCTACATCGTGGGCGCCCAGGAGCCGGGCATCGCCCGGGGGATGGGGCTCAAGACCCGGGCCACCTTTGAGGAGGCGCTGGCCGACGCCAAGAGGAAGTTTGTGGGGCCGAATCCAAATATTTTGGCCCTGCCCAAGACCTTTAAGGTGAGCGCGGTCCATCTGTGCATGAAGGACCAGCCCTACGACGGCACCAATGGCTGCGGCGGCTGTGGCTGCTGACGGCCCGTGAAATATGAGAAACGAGTAAAGGAAGGTGTCGTATGAGCAAGGTAAAACAGGCAAGAAGACCCTTGACGAAATCGGAGCGGCATACCAGGATGGTAAACCGCCTCTGGCTGCTCCTCTCGCTGGTCGTGGCACTGCTGGTGCTGTACCTGCTGTCCATCGGGGAAAAGACCGGGCGCAGCTTCCCGTTCATCTTCCCCATCGGCGGCAAGGCCTCCGTCCTTGGAGGGCTCCAGACCATGGTGGAGCGCAAGGCGCTGTGGGACGACTTCGCCAACAGCATGATCTGCGTGGCCATGGGCTTCGGCCTGGGCTTTGTCACCTCTCTGCCCATGGCCTTTCTCATGGCCTGGTACACCCCGGTGCGCAAGATCATCGAGCCCTGGATCAACTTCATCCGCAACATCCCCGCCCTGGCCTATGCGCCCCTCATCGTCCTGCTGCTGGGCGTGGGCCGGACCCCGGCCGTGGTGCTGATCTGGATCTGCACCTTCATGACCATGAGCATCACCATCTTCCACGGCATCCGCAACATCGACAACACCCTGGTCAAGGCCGCCCGGGTGCTGGGTGCCAACGACGTGGACATTTTCTTCCGCATCACCCTGCCCGCCACGGTGCCCTTCATCCTCACCGCCGTCCGGCTGGGCCTGAGCGCGGGGCTGACCACCCTGCTGGCGGCGGAGTCCGCCGGCGCCCAGGCCGGCCTGGGCATGCGCATCATGAACCTCAAGGGCACCTTTGAGACGGACGCCATGCTGGGCTACATTATCATCATCGGCATCATCGGTACACTGCTGAACACCTTGGTGGACATCATTGAAGGGAGGTTGACCTCATGGCAGGAGAAGCGGGAAGAGGCGTAAAAATCCAGATCAAGGACGTCAAGAAGGAGTACCACGGCGACCACGGCACCACTGTGGCCCTCAACGGCGTCAACCTGGACATCATGGAAAACGAGTTCGTCTGCGTGGTGGGGCCCTCCGGCTGCGGCAAATCCACCCTGCTGAATATTCTGGCCGGCCTCCATGAGGCCAGCTCCGGCGAGTGCTACCTGGACGGCGAGGCGATCCACGGCACCGATGTGAGGCGTGGGGTGGTGTTCCAGCAGTACGCCCTGTTCCCCTGGCAGACGGTGCTCCAGAACGTCATGTTCGGCCCCCAGATGAAGCGCCTCCCCAAGGCGGAGTGTGAGGCCATCGCCCGCAAGTACATCAAGATGGTGGGGCTGGAGGACTTTGAGAACTCCTTCCCCAAGGAGCTGTCCGGCGGCATGAA
>ERZ808037.366-NODE-366-length-45174-cov-12.506043_pt1 | contig 45174 bp, 41 predicted proteins | sample MGYA00380190_ERZ808037 | MGnify/ENA primary metagenome ERZ808037 (study PRJEB31490, sample SAMN06133399) | mouse gut metagenome | isolation source: J9 | host: mice | place: China: Chengdu | collected 2015-05 ...
TACGCCAACGCCAAGATTGAGGAATTGGACAGCCGCCGTCAGGCCCTTGCCAGCGAGATTGCCAAGCTGACCGCCGAGGCCGTGTCCCCGGAGCAGATTGACACGATTTCCAATTATCTGGATGATTGGGAGAATGTCAGCTTTGAGGACAAGCAGCAGGTGGTGGATTTGATGATTACCGTCATTCGCGCCACCAGCGAGAAGCTGCAAATTGAATGGAAAATCTGACGGCGGGCATACCGTCAGACCATTATCTTTTTATGCCCTTGTCCATCGTAGTTCGGCGTACATGCCCGCCGGGCCGCCGGTGGCATAGACGATGTTCCGGCAGCAGAAGGCCTCGAAGGGCTCCTCCCCGTCCCGGGCGCCGGTGTGCACGCACAGCAGGCCCACCGCCCGGCCCTGGTGGGTGAGCACCCGCACCGCCAGCAGGTTGTCCGCAATGGGGATGCCCTTCCGGCGGACCGCCTGCTCCAGCCGCTCCGTCATCTCCTTGGAGGTCAGCGGACCCACCGAGGTGGCCTGGGCCCGGGGGTCGTGGTCCGTCTTGTATCCCGCAAACTCTCTGTAGGGATTCTGGGGAAAGGGGACGCCCAGCTCCACCAGCCGGTAAAAGCAGCGGCTGCTCAGCGCGGCCTCCACCAGGGCGGCGTCGCCGTCCACGCACTTTCCGCCGTGGAGGGTGCGGGCCATCTCCTCCACGCTGTCGCCGCCGTCTCCGCACAGCGTCAGCTTGTAGTAGGTCTGCTTGTCCGAGCCCGTGTTGCGGGAGGTGCCCATGTTGACGCCTTCCGTTACCAAGAGAATGTCCGTCTCGCCGTTTTCATACAGCCGGTCCGCGGCGTTGAAGCCCGCCGCGCCGCTGCCTACCACCACCGTGCCGCATATGGTCAGCGGAATGCGGCGCCGGCCGGCGGATATGCTGGATCGTTCCACAGCGTCCACCTCCTCACAGCCTGGAGATATGGAAGCCGCCGTCCACGTCGATGTACTGGCCGGTGGTGTAGGGCAGCCTGCCCTCGCACAGCAGCGATACCGCCAGGGCAATGTCCTCCGGCGTGCCCCAGCGGTTGATGGGGCAGCCGTTCTCCGCGAAGAATTTGTCATATTTCTCCTGGACCTTTGCCGTCATATCCGTGGCAATGATGCCGGGCCGCACCTCGTATACGTACACATGGTCCCGGGCCAGCCGGTCGCCGTACAGCTTGGTCAGCATGGCCACGCCCGCCTTGGAGACGCAGTACTCCCCCCGGCTGACGGAGGACACCTCCGCCGACATGGAGCCGATGTTGACGATGATGCCCCGCGCCCCGCTTTCCTCCGCCTGGCCGGCCATCTGCCTGGCAACGCACTGGGACATAAACATGGTCCCCTTGGTGTTGACGCCCAAGACGAAATCAAAGCTCTCCTCGGTCATCTCCAGCAGGTCCGCCCGGACCCGGGGGGCCACGCCGGCGTTGTTGACCAGCACGTCCACCCGCCCGTACAGGGCCAGCGCCGCGTCCAGGCAGCGCTGGCGGTCCGCCGCGTCGGTGATGCTGCCCTGGACGTAGTGGATCTCCCCGCCCCGCTGGCGGATTTGGGAAAAGGAGGACTGGCAGCTCTCCGGCCCGCTGACGTCCAGCACCACCACGGCAAAACCGTCCGCGCAGAGCTGTCCGGCAATGGCCAGGCCGATTCCTCTGCTGCCGCCGGTCACAATAGCTGTTTTTTTCATAATCGTTCACTCGCTCCTTACAAAATTATGGCGCAAAATTTCCACAAGATGCCGCAGACGCGTTGAATCAGGGCTTCTCAAAGTCCTGCCGGGCCTGCTCCGCGGCGCAGCGGGCGGCGTCCCGGCCGAATTCCTGCCGGAAATCCGCCATGGCCTGCCACAGCGCGCGCCGCCCCAGCGCCTCGTTCTCCGCCAGCAGCTCCCGCCCCAGGGCGCTGAGCAGATGGGCGGTATGGTACTCCCAATTTTTCAGGCAGCTGTCGCCCAGCCGCTGGGAGAGCTCCTGAAGCCTGCGGGCGTTGTGCTGGGTCATGGCCAGCCCCTTCCACTCAAACCGGCAGCTGTCCGCCCCTTCGCTCAGATTGGAGTGGACCTTCAGCTCCAGCTGGGGGTTGAAGCCCTTGACCAGCGCCTCGTCCACATAGCGGCAGTACCAGGGGCCGTATTCCTGCTGGCCGTGCTCCTTCCAGGCGCGGCACCAGGGACATTGGTGCACCAGGGTGGTATAGACCGGCTGGCGGCTCTCCACGGGTTTCACAAAGTGGTGGGGATACCGCCACTCGCTGAAGGCCAGGTAGGCCAGCATGTCCGGCTCCACGCCCCACTGCGCGGCCCTCTGGGCCATGCGGCCGCCCCGCTCGCGGCCATAGCGCTCCACCGCCCGCTGGAGCAGGGCGGGGGCCGCGTCCCCGAACGCTTCCAGCGTCCGGCGGGCCAGGGCGCCGAACAGCACCGCGTGATGCTCCGGCGTGAAGGCGTCCGCCGTGCCGCCGGTCAGGCCCTTTCCGCGGCGCACCACATCCGAGGCGGCCAGGCGGATCAGCCGGTTCAGCCGCTCCAGGTCTTCCCCGGCCACGGGCCCGGCGGCGGACAGCACGCGGTAGAGAAGCGGCTCAATGTCCTCGTGGTAGCACTCCAGGCACAGCTCCAGCATTCCCCCGGGGGTGGCGTCCTTTCTCGCCTTGGCCACGATTTCCTCCCGGGTCTCAAGCTGGGCCTCATGGAGATAGAGGTCGAACAGCGGGTCCAAAAGGCGTTTTGCCCCTTCGGCGCCCATTCCGGCGTCCAGCAGGAAGTGGGTCAGCGCATCGTACCAGCAGTCCAGAACCGCGTTCATTTTTTCCCGCGCCCCGGCGTCGGGCACGGCGTCCTCCCGCACGTTGTTGGAGTATTGGGAGCGGAAGCCCCGCTTTTTCTGGTGCCAGAACCGCATGGAGGAGGCCGCCGCGGGGTAATCGGCGGGGGTCCCGGCGTCCGTCAGGGCCCGGGCGGCCACCTCGGCCAGCTCGGTCAGCGGGTGTGTGCCGATCTCCGCGCTGAGCACCGGGAGGATTTTGTCCGGCTCCACCACCAGGGGGCGCCCCATGGGGCGCAGCAGCTCCTCCAGCTCCCGCTTCATTTCCGGGGTGAAGTTGTCCCGCTTCGGATAGGTGATCAGGTGGCAGGACTCCGCCGGCACCGGCTCGCTGCCCACGGTGGAGATCATGTTGGGGATGATGTTTACCACCGCCAGGTCGCCGCCCAGCTGCTCCTGATAGTAGGCCCCCGCAGGCTTGGGCGGGAAGGCGAACAGGACGGGAAGGGGCCTGCCCGCCGCGCGGCACTGCTCGCAGTAAGGCTTGAGGCAGGTCTCCACCAGGCCCAGGGCCACGGTGGGGGGCGGCGCGAAGAAAATCCAATCGGGCTCCAGCGTCCGCAGGGCCGTCAGGCTGTCGTTCAGCAGTACGGGGATTTTCAGCCGCTCCCGCTTGCCCTCCAGGTCGCCCGCGTCCGCCGTCACCGCGTTGACCAGCCGGGGCGTGTCCTCCCCGTTCAGCCCGCGGACGCAGGGGAAAATGTACTCCATCAAAAAGCCCATACCAATAATGGTGATTTTTTTCATGTGAGCTCCTCCTCCATCAGAATTCCTGCCGAATGGGGCAGGGATGCCTTTCTATGCTGTAGTATACCGCATCCGGCCCGCCCATTGTCGGCTTAATCTGCTTTTCAATCACCTGAATTGGTTAAAAACCATAAAAGAACTTTGCCATTCCCCCCTGGACATGTTACACTGGTACAACAATAGGAAGAGGAGGTCCCGTGATGGATGAATTTTTATGTGGCGCGCGGGCGATGGCCCCTGAGCTGATCCAAATGCGCCGCGCCCTGCACGGCATGGCGGAGGTGGGGATGTGGCTGCCCAGAACGCAGGCCTATGTGGCGCAGCGGCTGGCGGATATGGGCTGCGCGGTGGATGAGTTCCCCGGGGGCGGCCTGTGTGCCCGGATTGGCCCGGAGGGGGGCGGTCCGGCCTTTTGTTCAGGGCACGGCCCAGACTGCCCGGGCTTTTGCCCAGGTGGAGTGGCTGGCCGGCGTGCCCCCCATTTTCTGTGACGAGGCGCTGACCGCGGAGCTGTCCGAATATGCGGTTCAGGCGCTGGGGGAGGAGCTGGTGGACCGCGAGCCGCAGCGGCTGTCCGCCTCGGAGGATTTTTCGCTGCTGGGCGAGCGGGTCCCCATCACCTATTTCACCATCGGCACCGGGCTTCCCGAACAGGGCTACGCGTTTGGCAACCACCACCCCCAGGTGGTCTATGACGAGCAGGCGGTCCCGGTGGGCGCCGCCGTGCTGGCCTCCTGCGCCTTCCGCTGGCTGCGCGCCCGCGGGGGGGCAGGAGCGCCGGGCAGGATGTGTTGCGGAGGAGCGTGAAAGCTACACACGCCGCGCTTGAAATCGGCCGCGGCTTCCGCTATACTGCTGAGTGGAAGCATTCTTTGGACATTTTCAAAATGGAGGTTTGACGATGAGCATGGAGATGAACAAGCTGCTGGAGGCCGGCGCGCAGGCGCCCGGCTTTACGCTGCCGGACGGGGAGGGGGGCTGCGTCTCCCTGGCGGACTTCGCCGGGAAACGGGTGGTGCTGTATTTCTACCCCAAGGACAATACCCCCGGCTGCACCCGGCAGGCCTGCGCCTTCGCCGGGGCGTTTGAGGAGTTCAGGCAGCTCGGCGCGGTGGTCATCGGGATCAGCAAGGACTCCGCGGCCTCCCACAAGAGGTTTGCGGAAAAGCACGGCCTGCCCTTCCTCCTGCTGTCCGACCCGGAATTGACGGCCATCCAGGCCTACGGCGTGTGGCAGGAGAAAAAGATGTGCGGCAGGGTGAGCATGGGGGTGGTCCGCACCACCTTTATCATCGATCAGGACGGCGTCATTGAGAAGGTCATGTCCAAGGTGAAGCCGGACACCAACGCCGCGGAGGTGCTGGCCTATCTCAAGGGGAGCGAATGAGGGAGCCATGCCAGCCGGGGAGGCATCCGAATTTGCCGGACGGCTGGCAGGATTGCAAAAGCCCGGGCGCCCGCAGTAATCTGCGGGCGCCCGGGCCTTATGTGCCGGCCTTGACAAATACATGGTGATCCTCTGTGGACAATTCCGGCTGAAACCGATACCCCAGCTGGTCAAACGCCTGGATATCGGCCCAATTCGTGACCTTGTTCTCCGCCAGCCAGCGCACCATCTGCCCCCGGGCCATTTTGCACATGGTGCCCTTTTCGACGACCCTGCCCTCCTTCCACTGGCCGAAGGTGCAGGTGAGAAAGCGGACGGCTTTGGGCAGGTGGGGCTCCACCGCGCGGCTGTACTCCTTGGAGGCCAGGTTGAGCACGAAATCCGTCTCGGCGGCAAGCTGGCGGGCCAGGTCGCCGCCCCAGAACTGGTACAGGTCCCGGTGGCCGTCCACCGGCAGCCTGGCCTGCATCTCCAGCCGGTAGGGGGTCACGCCGTGGAAGGGCCCCAGCAGGCCGTAGAAGCCGGACAGGATGCGCAGGTGTTCCCGAAGGTAGTCCAGCTGGGCCGTGTCCATCACCCTGGGGGCCATGTACTGGTACTGAATGCCCTCGTAGGAGAGAACGGCCGGGGTGAGGCGGCGGCGCAGGTCCATGGAGGACAGCCGCTGGAGGTTCAGTCTGGCGATGGCGTCATTGCACCTCCAGAGGGCCTGCAGTTCGGCTGGGGTCATTTCCTGGAGGGCCGCCTTCAGCCGCTGGGCCCGCTCCAGAAAGAGGGGCAGGCCGTCCACCGCAAAGCTGTCCGTATCCACCGCCATTTTCTTGGCGGGCGAGATGATGATCCGCATGGCGCCTGCTTCATCAGCGGGCGATGAGGTGGGACATGTCGTACAGCCCCGGCGCGTCCACCCCGGCCAGGAATTTCGCCGCCTTCACCGCCCCCGCGGCGAACACCTCCCGGCTGGCGGCGCGGTGGGTGAGCTCGATCACCTCGTCCCGCCCGGCGAACACCACGGTGTGGTCCCCCACGATGGTGCCCCCCCGGAGGGAGGACATGCCGATCTCCCGCCGGTCCCGGGGCCTGCGGACGCTGTGCCGGTCGTAGACAAGGGAGGGCTCATAGGGCAGCGCCCCGGCGGCGGCCTCCGCCAGCATCAGGGCGGTGCCGCTGGGGGCGTCCAGCTTCCGGCGGTGGTGGCGCTCCTCGATCTCGATGTCGAAATCCTCCCCCAGCAGGGCGGCGGCCCGGCGCACCAGGTCCATCAGCACGTTGATGCCCAGGGACATGTTGGCGGAGCGGAAGATGGGGATGGACTGCGCCGCCTGACGGACCTGCTCCAGCTGCTCCTCCGAGTAGCCGGTGGTGGCCAGCACCACGGGCAGCCTGCGCGCGGCGCACAGCTCCAGCAGGGGGCCCAGGGCGGCGGGGTGGGAGAAATCAATCACCGCGTCCGCCTCCACGGTGCAGGCGGCGGGGGTGGGGAAGACGGGGAAGCCCTCCATGGGCTGGGCCAGCAGGTCGATGCCCGCCGCGGTCTCAATATCGGGGTCGTTGGCGCAGATGTCGGCCACCACCCGGCCCATGTGGCCGCAGCAGCCGGAGATGATGATCTTTCGCATGAAAATGGCTCCTTTGTATGCGCGCCCCGCCTGCTCGCGGCGGCTCGGGCGCTGTTTTATTGCAGCAGGCCCGCCCGGGTCATGGCGCGGCGCAGGACCTCCAGGTTCCTCTCCGAGATGTCGCACAAGGGCAGGCGCAGGGGGCCCGCCTCCATGCCCAGCAGGTTCATGGCCGCCTTGATGGGGATGGGGTTCACCTCGGTGAACAGCGCGTCGATCAGGTCCATGTACTGGATCTGGAGCTGGGAGGCGGCGGCGAAGTCGTTGTCCAGGCACAGCCGGGTCATCTTGACCATCACCTCGGGGACGATGTTGGAGGCCACGGAAATGACCCCCTTGGCCCCCAGGGCCATCATGGGCACCACCTGGTCGTCGTTGCCCGACCAGATGTAGAAGTCGTCCCCGCACAAAAACCGGGTGTGGGCCAGCAGGGAGAAGTTTCCGCTGGCCTCCTTCACGCCGTTGATCTTGGGGTTCTGGGCCAGCGCCTGGTAGGTCTCCGCGGTGAAGGACACGCCGGTGCGGCTGGGCACATTGTAGAGGATGATGGGCAGCTCCACCCGGTCGGCGATGTACTCATAGTGCTTGATGAGCCCCGCCTGGCTGGCCTTGTTGTAGTAGGGGGTGACGTGGAGCAGGGCGTCCGCCCCGGAGTCCTGGGCGTGCTGGGACAGGTAGACGGCGGCGGAGGTGTCGTTGGACCCCGCCCCCGCGATCACCTTCACCCGGTGGTTCACCCGCTTGACGCAGAACTCCACGGCGGCGATGTGCTCCCGGATGGACATGGTGGCGGACTCGCCGGTGGTGCCGCACACGCACACCGCGTCCACCCCCGCCTCGATCTGGGCGTCGATGAGCTTGCCGAAGGCGTCGTAGTTGATGATATTGTTCTGGTCAAAGGGGGTGACCAGGGCGGGGCAGGAGCCGGTAAAAACGGGAGTTCTCATAAACAGCATCCTTTCAATGGTGGGATAAAGGGGCCCCCGAAAAGCCGGTCTTTGGCTTTTTGGGGAGAGGAGGAGCAGGGGAGCAAAGCGAGAAATGGCCGTCAGACCGTTTCGAGCGGCGCGGACTTTGCTCTGACGATATAACCCTCGGCGCACAGCAGCTCGGCCAGCTCCACGCCGCCGCCCGCCGCGCCCCGCAGGGTGTTGTGGGACAGGGAGACGAACTTGTAGTCGTACTGGGTGTCCGGGCGCAGCCGTCCGATGGACACCGCCATGCCCCCCTCCAGGTCCCGGTCCAGCTTGGCCTGGGGCCGGTCGGGCTCCTCGAAGTAGTGGAGGAACTGCTTGGGGGCGGTAGGCAGGTTCAGCTCCTGGGCGCGGCCCTGGAACCTGGCCCAGGCCTCCTTCATCTGCTCCATGGTGGGCTTGTTTTTAAAGGTGACGAAGGCGGCGGCGGTGTGGCCGTTGGACACGGGCACCCGCAGGCACTGGGCGGTGATGGAGGTGCCCTGGGCGTTGACGATGACGCCGTTCTCCACCCGGCCCCACACCTTCAGCGGCTCCTGCTCGCTCTTCTCCTCCTCGCCGCCGATGTAGGGGATCAGGTTATCCACCATCTCGGGCCAGGTGGCAAAGGTCTTGCCCGCGCCGGAGATGGCCTGGTAGGTGCACACCAGCACCTTCTCCACGCCAAACTCCCGCAGGGGGGACAGGGCGGGGACGTAGCTCTGGATGGAGCAGTTGGACTTCACCGCGATGAAGCCCCGCTGGGTGCCCAGCCGGGCCCGCTGGGCCTTGATGACCTCAATGTGCTCCGGGTTCACTTCGGGGATGACCATGGGCACGTCGGGGGTCCAGCGGTGGGCGGAGTTGTTGGACACCACCGGGCACTCGTGCCAGGCGTACTCCTCCTCCAGGGCGCGGATCTCGTCCTTCTTCATGTCCACGGCGGAGAACACGAAGTCCACCATGCCGCAGATCTTCTCCACATCGTCCTGGGCGGAGAGCAGCACCAGGCCGCGGGCCTCCTCCGGGATGGGGGTGTCCATGGCCCAGCGGCCCGCCACCGCGTCCTCGTACCGCCTGCCGGCGGAGCGGGGGCTGGCGGCCACCACGGTGAGCTGGAACCAGGGGTGGTTCTCCATCAGGGTGACGAAGCGCTGGCCCACCATGCCGGTGGCGCCGATGACGCCCACTTTATATTTTTCCATATGGCTCTCCTCCTGTGCGCTCCGCCGGGGAAATTGGGGCTTGCGGCTGGCCGGCGGATACGCTATAATAATAAAAATCCTGTCGAAACGCGCCCTGGGGCGCGGACATATATAGTCTATACCACTATAACATCAACGCGCTAAAGTGTCAATTTTGCGTTGCCGCCGGAAGTGGAGAAATGGAGCACCTCATGAGGGGAAAATTCGTGCAAATTGCAGTCTTGTGCCTTGTGCTGGCCCTTCTGACGGGGCTGGCCGGGGAGCCGGCCCAGGCCGCCGCCCCCGCCGCCCAGGGGCAGGGTGAGCTCATCCGGGTGGGGCTCCACTACGGCACCGGCGCCATGGAGGGGCTGAATCTGGAGAACAGCGTGGGCTCCGGCTACCGCTTCGGGTACTATGACAGCGGCAGCCAGTTTGTGGCCCTGGGCTCCACCCCCCAGAAGGCCATCTCCGTGGTGGAGACCATGAACGTCTACTACGGCGCCTATGACGGCTATACCAGCTATCACACCGCCCCCATCTCCTCCGTGGCGGTGGGGGAGTACCACCTCCAGCTCCCCGGCAGCTACGCCACCTTTGCCGACGCCCAGGCCGCCGCGTCCTACTACGGCGGCTTTCCGGCCTGTATCGGCGGGGTGTTTTACGCCCGGGTGGGCAGCTACACCACCCGGGACGGGGCGCTGGCGGGCCAGGCGTCGCTGGCCGCCCAGGGGGTGGCGGCGGAGCTGTGCGGCACCTCCGCCTACGGCGTCAGCGTGGTGATCACCGGCACCAGCACCATCCTCTTCCAGTACGACGACCTGGGCCAGGGCACCGGCCTGGGCGTCCTGCCCGGGGCGGCGGAGACCGGCGAGAAGTGCGTCACCCTGAGCAAGGGGTTCCGCTATTACGGCGGCTTCCGCTTCGAGCGGATCAAGGGCGGCGCGCTGACGGTGGTGAACATCCTGGGGATGGAGGACTACCTGAAGGGGGTGGTCTCCATTGAGATGAGCGACAGCTGGCCCATGGAGGCGCTGAAGGCCCAGGCGGTGGCCGCCCGCAGCTACGCCGTGGCCCTGCGCAACACCCACAGCGCCCACCACTTCGACCTGTGCTACGACATCCACTGTCAGGCCTACTTCGGCCTGAACCTGGCGGGGGCCAACTGCGACGCGGCGGTGGACCAGACCGCCGGGCAGGTGGCCCTCTGGGAGGGGCAGGCGGCCTGCACCTACTACCACGCCAGCAACGGCGGGGCCAGCGAGAGCATCTCGGTGGTCTGGGGCAGCAACCAGGCCAAATACCCCTATCTGGTGGGGGTGGCGGACCCTTACGAGACCTACGACAGCAGCTGGACGCGCTCCTTCACCGGGGCCGTCCTGGCGTCCAAGCTCCAGGCCCGGGGCTACGGCGTGAGCGGCACCATCACCGCCATCGAGGTGACGGCGCTGACGGAGGCGGGCAACCCCCGGCTGGTGACCTTCACCGACAGCGCCGGGAAGCGGTTCCCCGTGAGCACGTCGGAGCTGGTGGGCAAGCTGCTGTTTCTGCCCTCCTACCGCTACGGCTTTGACAGCGCGGCGGTGGCGCCCCAGCCCGCCCCCTCCTCCGGCGGCCTGTCCATCAACGGGACCACGGTGGACGGCGCCGCGGGGCTGTACGCCATCGACGGCAATGGGAACCTCTCCCCCGTGGGGGGGGACGCGTATATCATCACCGAAAGCGGCGTGTCCCAGCTGTCCCAGGCCGGGAGCGGCGGCGGTGGCGGCCTGAGCGCCACCACCGGCAGCAACGGGACGTTCACCTTCGTGGGCCGGGGCTCGGGCCACAATATCGGTATGAGCCAGCGGGGGGCGCAGGCCATGGCCCAGCAGGGGTATACTTATGTGGAGATCCTCCAGTTCTACTATACTGGCATTACGGTGGGATATATGTGAAAACCTCTGATTTTTATTTTGACCTGCCCCCGGAGCTCATCGCCCAGACGCCCCTGGAGCGGCGGGACGGCTCCCGCCTGCTGGCGCTGGACAGGGCCACGGGGGAGAAGCGGCACCTGCATTTCTACGACCTGCCCTCCCTGCTGCGCCCCGGCGACTGCCTGGTGCTCAACGACAGCCGGGTGCTGCCCGCCCGGCTGATCGGCAGGCGGGCGGGGGGCGGCGCCTGCGAGGTGCTGCTGCTCATCGACCGGGGGGACCGGGTGTGGGAGTGCCTGGTGCGCCCGGGCAGGAAGCTGCGCCCCGGCGCGAGGGTCACCTTTGGGGACGGGGAGCTGGCCGCCGAGGTGGTGGGCGAGGGGTCGGGCGGCAACCGGCTGGTCCGCTTCGACTACGAGGGCATTTTTCTGGAGACCCTGGAGCGGCTGGGCCGGATGCCCCTGCCCCCCTATATCAAGGCGGAGCTGGAGGACGCGGAGCGCTACCAGACGGTGTACTCCCGGGTGACGGGGTCCGCCGCCGCCCCCACGGCGGGGCTGCACTTCACCCCCCGGCTGCTGGAGGAGCTCCAGGCCATGGGGGTGCGGGTGTGCTATGTGACCCTCCACGTGGGTCTGGGCACCTTCCGCCCGGTGAAGGCGGAGAACCTGGACGAGCACGAGATGCACTCGGAGTACTGTGTCATCCCCCAGGAGACCGCCGACGCCGTCAACGAGACCCGGCGGGCGGGGGGAAGGGTGATCTGCGTGGGCACCACCTCCTGCCGCACCATCGAGAGCTGGGGGGCGGAGGACGGCACCCTGCGGGCCGCGGCGGGGTGGACCAACATATTCATCTACCCCGGCTACCGCTTCAAGGTGCTGGACGGGCTGATCACCAATTTTCACCTGCCCGAGTCCACCCTCATCATGCTGGTGTCCGCCCTGGCGGGGCGGGAGCGGGTGCTGGCGGCCTACGAGGAGGCGGTGAGGGAGAAATACCGCTTCTTCTCCTTCGGGGACGCCATGTTCATCGGGGAGGGAATCAGCGGGTGATGGAATCAGTCCTTCCTGAGGAAGCGCTGATTCAATGCGCCTGCGGCGCTTTGCGGAGCTTTTGCGCCAGGATTTTGTTGCAATTTCTTGAAATAAACACAATTATTCCTGCGAAATTGCGCCGCATCCTGGCGCAACATCTCTCGCAAATCGCGTTTGCCGATGGAATCAGTCCTTCCCTAAAAAATTCCGGGACCTGTCCAGGTCCCGGAATTTTTGCCGTTTTCAGGGGAGCGCTGGGGCGGGGGGATCGGCGGGGCCCCGGGTCTGGAGAAGGGCGGCCCGCCGCCCCTCCTCCATGGCCCGGCGGAGCAGCCGCGCCGTACCGGCGTCCCGCAGGCGGGCGGTGAGCAGGGGGGAGAAGCGGCGGCCCTCCAGCTGGACGGCGGACTGCACCGCCTCCTCATAGGTCAGGGCCTCGCCGTTGTAGATCTGGGTGGAGCTGCTGGTGGACTCCAGCCAGTCCACCAGCGCCACCACGTCCACCATCTGGCGGCAGGGGCACTCCAGCCGCCTGTAGGCGTCCGGGTAGCCCCGGGAGCCGTCGTACCAGGCGTGGTGGCCCAGGGCGGCGGGGGCGTAGCGCCGGGTGGACGGCCGCTGGGACAGCAGGGTCTCCCCGGCGATGACGTGGAGGCGGGCCATCTCGGACTCCTCCCGGAACCACTGCCGGGCGGTGCGGGAGTAGAGCTCAATGACGCTGAGCTTGCCCACGTCGTGGAACAGGCCGCAGCCCAGGGCGTAGTCCAGCACCTCCCGGCGCTTTTCCGCCGGGTCCTGGATGGCCTGGAGGAAGCCGGCGTCATCGAAGAACCCGGGGTCGTCCTCCAGAATGAGGCGGCACAGGGCCCGGGCGCCCTCCCCCACGGCGCGGGAGTGGAGGTAGAGCTCCGGGGCGAAGCGCAGCAGGAGCTTTTGCAGGAACTCCCCGTAGGAGACGCCGCCGGTCTCCACAAAGGTGAAGGAGAGCTGGCGCAGGTAGAGGAAGAGCTGGCCGTCCTCCGCCTGCCTGGGGCAGGCGTCCACATAGTCCAGAATCCGGCGGTAGAGCTGCTCCAGATACTCCCGGCGGGGCGGAATGAGCTCCGGGTACTGCTGGAGGTACTGGCTGTAAAAGGCAGGCAGGGAGATCATGACGTACATGCCGTCGGTGGAGTAGTCGCCGGCGCTGCCGCCGTCCAGAAGGCCCTCCAGCTTGGACAGCAGCGTGTCCAGCCCGTAGAGGCCGCAGTAGTACTCAATGGCGTGGTAGGCGAAGGCGGATTTGGCGGGGGGCTGCTTGTGCAGCCGCTCCGCCTCCTGGAACCGCCGCTGGTAGACGATATAGGCGGACTCCATGATGTCGGCCATGTCCTGGGCGGTCATCACCTTTTCCTTGCTGTAGGAGATGCTGGAGGCCATGTTCTGGTGGGTGAGGTAGATGAACCGGTCCCAGGGCAGGCCGGGGGCCTTTTTCTGGTAATCCCGGTCCTGGAGGACCTGAAGGGTGTCCTTCACCAGCCGGATCTTCTCGCTGGGGGACTTGAACTGCCCCAGGGAGATGTTGGCCTTGGCCCGGAGGATGTAGCCCCGGGTCTCGGTGTCCTCGATCTCGTCGTAGTATTTCAGATAGGCCGCCGCCTCGGTGAAGCACAGCCGCATCCGGGTCATATACCGCTCCACGTCGGGCAGCTCAAAGCCCACCAGCTTGGAGCACAGGGCGTTGCGCCCCATGCCCAGCCAGTACAGCTCCCGGATCATGGCGGGGCGGTCCCGCTTCTGCCGGGCCAGGCTGAGCAGGGCCTGGCGGATGTGGCAGAACAGGCCCACGTCCAGCTCCGTCCGGCCGTCGTAGAGCTGGAAGGAGAAGGTCCGCAGCTCCTCCAGCTCCTCCGCCCCGGCGGAAAACAGGTGGTCCAGCGTGGGGAACAGGCCGGAGCGCAGCAGCTCGATGTTGCGCCGGACCAGCCGGGTGACCTGCGCCTGCCGCTGGGCGGCGCCGGCGAGGAAGGCTTCGGGGGGCAGCTCCTCCGGCGGGAGGCCGGAGGACAGGGCGGCGAACTGCCGCAGGTTGGCGAGGTATTCCTCCTGGTATGGCTGCATGGCGTCTACCTCCCCTCCGGCTGCCGGCCTCCGTGCTGGGCGCGGGGCCCCAGCCGGCCCCGCAGAATCTCCATCAGGCGGTCCACGTCCACCGGCTTTGAGATGTGCTCGTTCATGCCCGCCTGCCGGGACAGCCGGACGTCCTCCACAAAGGCGTTGGCGGTCATGGCCACGATCCAGACCCCCTCCGCGTCCCCCCGGGGGAGCCGGCGGATGCGCCGGGCGGCCTCATAGCCATCCATGACGGGCATCTGGATGTCCATCAGCACCAGCTCGTAGTAGCCCTCCGGCGAGCGCTGGAACATCTCCACGGCCTGGGCGCCGTCCCCGGCCACCTCGGTCTCCACCCCGGTCATGCCCAGCAGCTCCATGGCGATCTCCTGGTTGAGCTCGTTGTCCTCCACCAGCAGCACGTGGTGGCCGCTGTAGTCCGCCTCCCGGCCGTCCAGGGCGTCCGGGTCCCGGGCCGCGCCGGCGGTGAGGGCGGACAGGGCCTCCAGCAGCCTGCTGCGGAACAGCGGGCAGGGGACGAAGGCGTTCACCCCCGCCCGGACCGCCCGGTACTCCAGCTGGGCCCAGTCGGCCTCGGACACCAGCAGGATGGGGAAGTCCGGCCCGGCCAGCTGCCGCACGTGGGAGGCCACATTCAGGGGAGACATGTCCTCCAGCTCCTGGCCCAGCAGCAGCGCGCAGGGCATCTGCCCCTCGTAGTGGGCCTCCGTCAGCCGGGTGACGGCCTCCAGCCCCGTCTCCAGGCGGAGGGGGACGAGGCCGGCGCCGCTGAGGTAGTCCATGATCTGCCTGGCCTGCCGGTCCTGCCGCTCCGCCACCAGCACGCGCCCCCCCTGGGGAAGGGCCAGCTCCCGGCGCCCGCGGGGGGAGACGGGCAGGGGAATGGAGACCTGAAAACAGCTGCCCTCCCCCTCCCGGCTGTCCACGGTGATGGTGCCGTCCATGCTGTCCACCAGCCGCTTGACGATGGACATGCCCAGGCCGGTGCCCTCAATTTTGCTGATGGTGGTGCTCTGGGCCCGCTCGAAGGGGAGGAAGATCCGGCTCAGGAACTCCTGGCTCATGCCCATGCCGTTGTCCCGGCAGGAGAAGTCCAGCCAGACCCGCTCCTCGCCCGGCCCGCCGGAGGCGGGGCGCTGGGAGAACGCGGCCTGGACGCTGCCGCCGGACTGGGTGTATTTCACCGCGTTGCCGATGATGTTCACCAGAATCTGCCGCAGGCGCAGGGGGTCGCCCACCAGGTTTTCCTCCAGAATGCCGCCGATCTCCATGCGCAGGGACTGGTTTTTCTGGACGGCCTGGGGGCGGATGATGACGGCGGTGTCGTGGACCAGGTCGGCCAGGGAGAAGTCCGTCTGGCTCAGGGACATGCGCCCGCTGTCGATGCGGGACATGTCCAGCACGTCGTTGACCAGGCTCATCAGGTGGGAGGAGGCGGTCTGGATCTTGCTCAGGCAGTCCTGGACCCGGGCCTTCTCGTCGATGTGGGACAGGCCGATGGCCGTCATGCCCACGATGGCGTTCATGGGGGTGCGGATGTCGTGGGACATGCTGGACAGAAACCGGCTCTTGGCCTGGTTGGCCTCCTCCGCCTGCTTCAGGGCCTCCTCCAGGGCGGCGTTCACCCGGGCCAGCTCCTCCACGTGGCGGCGGCTGCACCCCCCGGCGTCCAGCCGCCACAGCTCGTGCGCCGGGTCCAGCTCCTCCCGCTCCACGTGCAGGCCGTGGGCCGCCTGGTCCGGCGGGGCGGCGGTGAGCTGCTCCAGCGTGAGGCCGGTGATGCGCCGGGCGGCGGCGTCGGCAAAGAGAATCCGGGGGCCGTCCTGCCCGCGCCGGACCACCAGGTGACCTCTGCACTCGGGGCTGTATTCCATATGCTCCATGTTCAAAACTCCACCTTAAAATCAAGATTGCAGCGATGTATGGTGCGGGCGCGTTTTGCTGATTGCAACCAGGATATCACATTTTCACGGATATTTCCAGAGCGGGGCGAAAAAAAGCGGGGCGGTTTTGGCCCGCCGCACCGCGGTGCGGGCACTTTTTTTCAGGGCGGCGCGGGGCGCGGGGCATGTGAGCCTGCCCAGAGCGTCGGGGCGGAAAAAGCGGAAATTTGGCGGGGGAACGGGGAATATGGGCACAAATGGGGAGGGGAGGGCGCTGGAATCAGGGAGGCTCTTAAAATTTTTTTAAGAAATTAACTGCAATTTTGTTACAGGATTGTTGTTGTTTTTCCGGGCTTGACCGATTATACTGGAAGCTGACCATCACAGGCAGGCTGTCCCCGGCTGCCGCCGGGGAGGCGCCGCTCACATAGCGCGATCAGACAGGAGGAACGATACCATGCCCGACCTTAAAATGCCCGAGGCCCCGGAGAAGGAGCTGGCGGAGCAGACGCCGGCCCCCGAGGCGCCGGCGGTGGAGCAGCCCCCGAGGCAGGAGCCGTGGGAGGCGCCCGCCCCGGCGAAGAAAAAGCCCAAGGCCCACAGCGCCGCGGCCAAGAAAAAGCTGTTCAAGCGGATCATCGCCATTGTGCTCACGCTGGCCATTCTGGGCGGAATCGTGTTCGGAATGTGGTATGTGGTGTTCCGGGAGGACGACTCCGTGGGCAGCATCTATGCCGAGCCCGCCTACATAGGCTCCATCCAGAGCACCGTTCAGGGCAGCGGCAACGCCAACGCCAAGGAGACCACCACCGTCACCATCCCCGCCAACGGCGTGGTGGAGCAGCTGTTTGTGGCGGGGGGCGACATGGTGTTCGCCGGGCAGCCGCTGTTCTCCGTGTTCAGCCAGACCGCCCAGGACGCGCTCCAGATGGCCCAGGAGCAGATGAACTCCCTCAACGAAAAGCTGGGCAGCCTCACCCTGCGGGCCCCCTTTTCCGGAAAGCTCATTGAGGTCACCGAGCTCAGCCCCGGCGACCATGTGAGCGAGGGCAGCACCGTGGCCAAGCTGGTGGATGACACCAGGCTGAAGCTGTCCCTCTACTTCAGCTACGCCTACGCCGACCAGATCAAGGTGGGGCAGGCCGCCGAGGTGTCCATACCCGCGGTGATGTACACCACCCAGGAGGGCGTGGTGGAGAAGATCAACAAGGTGAACTACATCACCCCGGAGGGGGGCGTGTATTTTGAGGTGATCATCGCCTTCCCCAACCCGGGCACCCTCACCGCCGGGATGGAGGCCTCCGCCGCCCTCACCGACGAGTTCGACATGCTCATGTTCCCCTACGAGGGGGCGGAGACCCAGTACTATGAGACCCGCGCCCTGATGACCAAGGCGGGGGGCCCGCTGGTGCGCAGCAACCTGCTCAACTACGCCAACGTGAAGGCGGGGGACGTGCTGCTCACCATGAGCGCGGAGAGCCTGGAGGAGCAGCTCGCCGCGGCCCAGGAGAAGCTGGCCGAGGCCCAGGCCAACATGGAGGCGCTGAACGCCTCCGCCCCCATCGACGGCACTGTCATCTCCTGCACCATTTCCGAGGGCGGCGAGGTGAAGGCGGGCGACGCGGTGATCACCATCCAGAACAACGCCACCATGGTGGTCACCATCCAGGTGGACGACCGGAACATCGGCTTTGTCAAGCTGGGGGACATGATCGAGCTGTCCAACTACAGCGGCGGCAGCTACCTGGGCATTGTCACCAACATTGAGATGGAGGGCGAGGTGGGCCAGGGCATGTCCACCTTCCCCGTCACCCTGGAGGTGGACAACATGGACGGCTCGCTGTACGCCGGGGCCTGGCTGGACTACTCCTTCGTCACCAGCAGGTCGGACGACTGCGTGCTGGTGCCCACCACCGCGGTGAAGTCGGTGGCGGACCTGGAGGGCAACAAGCAGACCGTGGTGTTTATCCAGCGGGAGGAGCGCCCGGAGGGGGCCATCGACCTGGACTACACCGCCATGCCCGGCGTGCCCAAGCCGGAGGAGAATTACTGGCCCGTGGTGGTGTCCACCGGCATTTCCGACGCCAAGCAGGTGGAGATCATCTCCGGCGTGGAGGCCGGGGACATGGTGTTCATCAACTACACCGTGGAGCCGGAAAACGGCGGCATGGGCGGCGGTGTCTATTTCGGCTGAGGTGGCGCCATGCTCATCGACATCAAGGACCTGTACAAAATCTACAACGAGGGCCAGGAGAGCGAGGTGCGGGCGCTGGACGGGGTCTCCCTCCAGATCGACCGGGGGGAGTTCGTGGCCATCGTGGGGGCGTCCGGCTCGGGCAAGTCCACCATGATGAACGTGCTGGGCTGCCTGGATGTGCCCACCCACGGGCAGTACGACCTGAACGGCACCGACGTCACCTCCCTGTCCGACAGGGAGCTGGCCCGCATCCGCAACCGGGAGATCGGCTTCATCTTTCAGGGCTACAACCTGCTCCAGGACCTGGACGCTCTGGACAACGTGATCCTGCCCCTGATCTACCGGGGCACCTCCATCTTCGAGCGGGAGGAGCTGGCCATGGCGGCGCTGGAGCGGGTGGGGATGGACGGTCGGGCCCACCACCGCCCCAGCCAGATGTCCGGCGGACAGCAGCAGCGGGTGGCCATCGCCCGGGCCATCGCCACCCATCCCCCCATCATCATGGCGGACGAGCCCACCGGCGCCCTGGACTCCAAGACCGGGCGGCACGTGCTGGAGATTCTCCAGCAGCTCTACCGGGAGGGCACCACCATCCTGCTCATCACCCATGACGACGGCATCGCCGCCACCGCCCCCCGGGTGGTGCGGCTGTCCGACGGAAAAATCATATCCGACGCGCATCAGGAGGTGGACTGGCTGTGAATTTGGCGCAGGCCTTTAAGATGGCCTTTAAGTCCATCGCCGCGAAGAAGACCCGGTCCTTCCTCACCATGCTGGGCATCATCATCGGCGTGGCCTCGGTGGTCATCATGGTATCGGTGGTCCAGGGGCAGAACAAGAAGAGCATGGAGTACCTGGAGGCCATGGGGGACAACAAGATCGAGGTGTCCGCCTACCAGTGGTACGAGACCTCGGGCAGCGTGTCCGAGCTGCTGTACGAGTACTGCCTGGGGATGCAGGACCTGGTGCTGGGGGTGACCCCCCAGATCGAGGTGTGGCAGGAGATCACCATTAAGTATGGGGCCAAGACCTTCAACACCCAGCAGTGGGACGACTGGACCAAGCGCCTGTCCATCAAGCTGGGCTCCGACCAGTTCGGGGTGTGCAACAACTACACCCTGGGAGGGGGCCGGGAGCTGTCCTTCCTGGACGTGGACAAGGCCAACAAGGTGTGCGTGCTGGGGGGCGGCGCGAAGCAGCTGCTCTTTGACTTTGTGGACCCGGTGGGGGAGACCATCTTCATCAACAGCCAGCCCTTCCTGGTGGTGGGCTGGTACGAGCCCACCGGGGTGGAGGGCATGAGCGACATGGACAACGTGGTGCTGCTGCCCTACACCTTCAACCGCACCCTGAACAACAACCAGCAGATCAGCGACTACGTGGTGAAGGCCCGCAGCGCCTCCGCCACCACCCTGGCCATGGCCAAGCTGAAGGCGTTTCTGGAGGGGTTCATCACCGAGGAGAACGGCTACTCCCGGGTGTACAGCAACAATGACTGGTCCAGCCAGGTCCAGGAGCAGAACCTGATGCAGTCCCTGGTGCTGGGGGCCATCGCGGGCATCTCCCTGCTGGTGGGCGGCATCGGCATCATGAACATTATGCTGGTCACCGTCACCGAGCGCACCCGGGAGATCGGCATCCGCAAGGCCATCGGCGCGGAGCGCAAGAGCATCATCGTCCAGTTCCTCATTGAGGCGGCGGTGATCTGCGGCATCGGCGGGATCATCGGCATCGGCCTGGGGACCATGGGCACCCTCATCGCGGGAAAATTCCTGCTTCAGGGTACGGTTTTGTGGCCCAGCACCGTCATCACCGTGGGGGCCTTCGCCTTTTCGGTGGCGCTGGGGGTGCTGTTCGGGCTCTATCCCGCCATCAAGGCGTCCAGCCTCCAGCCGGTGGAGGCCCTTCGGGCGGAGTAGCAAAGGAGGAAAAGAGAATGAAGCGCAGCGCGTTGAGGCGGCTGCTGGCCCTGGTGGTGCTGGCGGCTACGGTGTTCGCCCTGTCGGCGGCCCCGGCGGGGGCCAGCCAGTATCCGTATCAGTACCCCTACCAGTATCCCAACCAGAATCCGTACCAGTATCCCTACCAGTACCCCTATGGGAGCACGGGCCGGGGCCGGTTCAAGGACATCCTGGACGAAAAGGTGTCCCAGGCGGCGGACGTGCTCTACGACCTGGGGGTGGTGAACGGCACCTCCCCCGGCCTGTTCACCCCGGAGGGCCGCCTGACCCGGGCGGAGATGTGCAAGATTGCCGTGGAGGTGCTGGGGCTGGGGGACAAGGTCCAGGGCCAGATGTACCGCACCATCTTCACCGACGTGGGGGGCTCCCACTGGGCCCGGGGCTATGTGAACCTGGCGGCCACCACGGAGATCACCGAGGGCTCCCGGCTGATGCTGGGCCTGGGCAACGGCACCTTTGGGCCCGAGCTGGAGGTCACCTATCAGGAGACGGTCACCCTGGTGCTGCGCATCCTGGGCTACGGCGCGGAGGCCAACCAGTCCTGGCCCTATGGCGCCATTGAGACCGCCTCCCAGCTGGGGCTGGACCAGGGGCTGGGCATCACCGCCCCCTCCGACCCCATCACCCGGGCCCAGACCGTCCAGCTGTTCTACCGGATGCTGACCCTGAAGCCCAAGGGGGAGGCCGAGGCATACGCCGGCAAACTGGGCAAGCTGGTGGAGGATGTGATCATCCTGTCCACCGACGCCACCATCAACGGCCAGTCGGGCTGGGTGCTGGGCGTCCAGGGGGGCAGCACCGTCACCTATCCCGCCGCCGCCCCGGCGGACACCAGGCTGCTGGGCCGGCGGGGCTCGGTGCTGCTGGACAAGGAGGGCCGCTTCGTCACCCTGCTCTCCGACGACTCCACCAGCGTCACCGGCGCCCTGACCCAGAAGCAGGGGAATTTCCTCACCCTGTCCGGCCAGGGCCGGTACACCCTGTCGGAGTCCACCCCGGTGTACACCGGCTCCGCCCACGACTCGGCCATCACCACCTACGGGGAGTACAGCGCCAACCTGCGGGTGGGGGACGCGCTCACCCTCTACCTGGACAGCAAGGGGCTGGTGATCGGCCTGTTCCGGGGGGAGGCGTCCACCGAGACCCGCTTTGTGGTGGTGCGCGGCGCCACGGCCAACTATGACACCTTCCGCGCCATCACCGGCGGGGCGTATAATTACACCATCCGGAAGAACGGCGCCACGGTGTCCATGTCGGCCATCAGCCAGTACGACGTGGCCACCTACGACCCCATCTCCAAGGTGCTGGACGTGTGCGACGTGCGCCTGTCCTGCATCTATGAGAACGCCTACCCCGCGCCCACCGCGCCCAGCAGGGTGACCGCCGCGGGGGGGAACGAGTTCGACGTGCTGGCCGACGCCATGGTGGAGTTCGCCGGGCGGCGGCTGGGCGACGCCATCACCCTGCTCTTCACCTCCAACGGCAAGGTGGCGGGGGTGCTGTCCTCCCAGTACAGCTGGAGCGGCGTGTCCTCCAACGCCCTGGGCGTGGTGGTCGCCGGGGAGAACGGGAAGCCCCAGTTCGAGCTGCTGGGCTGCAAGCTGGTGCTCAAGAACGGCATCCCGGAGGACACCCCCTCCTGGGGCCTCTTCAACGCCTACTCCAACCAGTGGAACGTGCTGAGCCTCCAGCCCATGGGGGGCTACGGCGGCGGCCAGTTCTATCCCAGCAATCTGGTGCTCAACGGCACCCGGGTGAGCCCCTATGTGCGCATCTACGAGCGGCTGAGCAGCGGGGAGATGAGGGCCCGCAGCCTGTCCGAGCTGCCCGCCTCCGTCTACGTCACCCAGTACCATGTGGACAGCGCGGGTCAGATCGACCTGATGATCCTGGGCTCCTATTCCGGGGACGGGGTGGAGTACGGCCGGGTTGACGTGCTCAACGGCTACCGGGTGGAGCGGCTGCCCGACCCCGATCCCACCCCCGCCCCCACCGCGCCCGGCCCGGACCAGGGCGGGGACGGTAGCGGCGGAGACGGCGGCAGCGGCCCGGACAAGGACGAACCCAAGCTGCCCACCTACCGCCGCACCACCGCCCAGAAGATCGTGGTGAACGGCACCCCGCAGGACGTGCCCGAGGGCCGGTATTTCTACAGCGGCTACGCCGCCGTGACCGTCACCGGGGACGGGTTCATGTACGCCAACTACCTCCAGGGCATCTCCAACGTGCCCACCTCCGCCTTCTACACCCAGGACGGCGTGACCTACGTCCAGACCAGCCAGGGGGTGTACGTGGTGGACGACAACGTCCAGTGCTACAACATCGCCGCCTCCTACACGCCCCCGTCCTATCCGCCCTACTGGGTGAACAGCGGGATGTGGGAGAACAATGAGTGGACCGGGGAGTGGCCGGAGAGCTGGCCGGCGGAGTGGTTCCCCGAGGCGCCCAACATTGTGAAGTTCAACACCCTGAACGAGTGCCGGAATTTTGCCAGCACGGTGAATGTCTACATCGACACCACGGGCCAGCGGGTCCGCGTGGTGGAGGTGCCGTAAGAAAAAGCATGGAGGCACGCCAAGGGCGTGCCTCCATGCTTTTTTGCGGAGAAAGCCCCCTCCGGCGGCCCGGAGGGGGGAAATGGCGCGGGGTCGGGCGGCGCCGCTCTCAGCCGGTGACGCCCAAAGCGATGGCCGCGAGACAGGCCAGCAGGGAGCAGACGCCGGGCACATAGGTGTAGATGATGTACAGCTTCAGACAGCTGCCGTAGGGCAGGTGGAGCAGGGACGCGGCGTTGGAGATGCCCGCGTTGTGGGGGGCGATGCTGGTGAAGGAGGTGACGGTCATCATCCGGTGGGCCATGGCGGCGCTGAGCCCCGCGTTGGCGTAGTGGGCCAGCATCTGCTCACCGAAGGCGGGGATGGGGGCGGTGACCGACGCCATGATAAAGGCGGCCAGCATTCCAAGGCCCGCCCCCTGGGCCAGGTCGGGCAGGCGGCTGAGCAGCTCCTGGAAGAAGGTGAAGCCCTCCAGCCCCTTGATGGCCGTGCCGATGGCGTAGGTGGCGGCCACGTTGAGGATGGGGCCGAAGGAGGACGCCGTGCCCTGGGACAGGGAGCGCTTCAGGCTGGGCAGCAGGTTTTTCCGGCACACGGCGATGGTGAGCAGGCAGCCCAGGAGCAGGGTGACCACCACGTCCCACCCCAGCCCGGCGGCCAGGAGCAGGACCACCGCCAGGGGCAGCAGGCTGGGCAGCAGCCCGGGCAGGCGGTCCTCAGGCAGCCCCTGGTCCACCTGGGCGGCGCGGATGGCGGCCCCGGAGGGGAGAAAGCCCTCGCCGGAGCGCTCCACCCGGGCGGCGGTGACGCGCAGCATCACCAGGCTCACCAGCACGAAGACGGCGGTGGCGATGACGGACAGCAGGGGGGCGGCGGTGATGGAGGTGCCGCACACGTCCCCGGCGTACACGTTGCTGGCCTGGAGGGAGCCCGCCAGCACCGCCGAGCTGATGGTCTGGGCGCCGCCGCAGCAGTACAGCTGCCAGGGGGTGTCCGTCTGCTCGAACAGGTCCTTGGCGATGGGCAGCACGGTGAACACCACCACAAAGCCGGTGATGCCGGCGTAGGTGAGCAGGAAATAGAGGCTGGGCACCAGCAGGATGCAGTAGAACTTCTGGTTTTTGCGGCTCCGGGAGATGAGCCGGGCCAGGGACAGGGCGATGCGCTTGGCGCTGCCCCCGTCGCTCATCAGCCTGCCCAGCAGGGTGCCCAGGAGGAAGAGGAGGAAGTAGTCCCGGATGAACCCGGCCAGCCCGGGCAGGTAGTGGGCGGCCAGCCCCTCCATGGGGGACAGGCCGGAGAACAGAAACATGACGCAGGCGCTGCCCAGGGCGGAGAGCACCAGGCTGTGGCCCCGGAAGGCCAGGATGATGAATAGGGTCAGCCCCAGAATGATACCGATAAAGCTGAGCATGGAGCGGCCTCCTGTGATGATTTGGTGGGGCGGGTCACTGGTCCCGGGCCTGGGGGCGGCGGCCCTCCATGGCGGCCATGCGGGCGTCGCTGACGCCGGGCACCTTCATGGTGAAGGTGTCCTCCATCACGCCGTAATCCCAGTAGCCCGCCCGGCCGATGAGCCGCAGCCCTTTGTAGTCCAGCTTGCCGCCGGGGAGAATCACCTCGTCGGCCACATGGATCTCCACCACCCTGCCGATGATGAGGTCCACCGTGCCCTTGCCCCAGGGGGTGGCGCCGGGGATGCGGATGGTCTGCATGTACTGGCACTCGAATTGGATGGGGGACTCGGCCACCCGTTTGCAGGGGATGCGCAGGCAGGGGGCCTTGTGCAGCCCGGCCAGCTCGAACTCGTCCTGCTCGGGAGGGACGCCGGCCCCGGTGATGTTCATCTGCTCCCGCAGGTCCCAGGGGACCACGTTGTAGCAGAAGGCGCCGGTGGACTCGATGTTCACCACCGTGTCCTTGCGGAACACGTTGTCCGGCTCATCGCCGCCCTGGTTGCAGGCGATCATCACCATGGGGGGGTCGTAGGACAGGTTCTGGAACTGGCTGAAGGGGGCCAGGTTGTCCGTCCCGTCCCGGCTCACGGTGGAGATCCAGCCGATGGGCCGGGGGGCGACGCAGGCCTTGAAGGGGTTGAGGGAGAGGGGGCACTCCTCGCTCAGGGGGGAATAATGCATGAAAAGCAGCTCCTTTCGGGGAAGATCAGGCTGGTTTTGCGGGGACTGGTCTTGGGCGCTTTGGGCGCGTGGCCATATTATATCGAAAACGCCGGAGGGCGCATAGTTCGTTTTCTACAAAAAGGGCGGGGCACGGCGGGGCTTCTCCTGGTCAATATAGACCAGAGGAGGCCGCCCGCCGCCCGCCGCTTTTTGTATCATGCGACGGTGCGTTTTGGGGGCGGGCGTGGTATCATACAGCCTGCAGCAGTGTGCGCGCTTGGGGAAAGCGCGGAAAATTCATACCCGCCGGCAGGCGGGGGAGAGGTGTGAGCGACTATGGAACAGCACAGACCCTTGCAGGGCGTGAAGGTGGTGGAGCTATCCCTGATGGTGGCCGCGGCCAGCTGCGGCCGGATGATGGCCGACTGGGGGGCGGATGTCATCAAGGTGGAGAACACCAAGGGCGGGGACAACTTCCGCAAGTGGCCCCTGGGCATCGGCGCCCCGGCGGACGACGACTTTGACCCCCTGTTCGACAACCTCAACGCCAACAAGCGGGCCATCAGCCTGGACACCAAGACCCCGGAGGGCCGGGACGTGATGTACCGGCTGCTGGCGGAGGCCGACGTGTTCCTCACCAACCTGCGCACCGAGGCCCTGCGCAAGAGCGGCCTGGACTACGACACCCTCCACGCCAGGTTCCCCAGGCTGGTCATGGCCCAGCTGGACGGCTACGGCGAGAAGGGGGAGGAGGCCCCCCGCCCCGGCTATGACAACACGGCCTTCTGGGCCCGGGGCGGCTTTTTGTACAGCCAGGCGGTGTACGGCGACAGCCCGGACACCTACCCGGTGTACATGCCCATGGGCTTTGGCGACGTGACCTGCGCCATGGGCCTGATGGCGGCCACCGTCTCCGCCGTGCTCAGCGCCCGGGCCACCGGCCAGGGCGACCGGGTATCCCTGAGCCTGTACGGCACCGCCATCTGGCTGGCCAACATCCTGGTCAGCGGCTCCCAGTTCGGCTTCACCCTGCCCAAGCGGCGGGAGACCTCCAGCCCCTTCGGCGCCCCCTACAAGTGCAGCGACGGCCGGTGGTTCATGCCCCAGATCGTCAACTTCGCCCGGGACGCGGAGACCTTCTACCGCATCATGGGGGTGGAGGACATGATCGGCGACCCCCGCTACGCCACCCGGGCCAGGTTCAACGATCCCGCCGTCTGCGGCCCGGTGATCCAGCGGCTGGAGGGCATTTTCGCCACCAGGACCCCGGAGGAGTGGAAGGCGCTGTTCGACGCGGAGGACCTGTGCTGCGAGATCCTCTACGGCTACGGCGACATCCTGAAGGACCCCCAGGCCCTGGCCAACGACTTCATCCACCACATGGAGTACCCCAACGGCAGGACGGCGGAGCTGGTGCGCACCAGCCTGCGCAGCCAGCGCATGGGCCTGCCCGAGTTCCGGCCCGGCCCCATGCTGGGGGAGCACTCCCGGGAGATCCTGGCGGAGCTGGGCTACGGCCAGGAGGAGATTCAGGCCATGCTGGCCTCCGGCGCGGTGAAGCAGCACGACTGAGGGCCGCGGTGCTTCGCGAAAAGCATAAGTGTGAACATAAAAAGCAAAACAGGCGGGCCGGAATTTTCCGGCCCGCCTTGGTTTGAGGAAAACGTTTTTTTTCCGGCTTTGTCATGGGCGCTTGCCCTGGGCGGCCAGCCCGTCCAGGCTCTGCCCCTTCAGGCAGCGCTCCAGCAGCTCGGGCAGCCGCTCCGGGGCGCAGGCGAAGCAGGGGATGCCCAGGGCGGCGATGCGCCGGGCGGTCTCCGGGTCGTAAAAGGGCTTGCCCCCGTCGGCGATGGCCAGCAGCACCACCACGTTCACCCCCGACGCCTTCAGCTCCTCCACCCGGCGCAGCAGCGCCGCCCGGTTGCCCCCCTCGCACAGGTCGGAGATGAGGAAGAACAGGGTTTTGGCTGGGGCCTCGATGAGCCCCTGGCAGTAGGCGATGGACTTGGCGATGTCGGTGCCGCCCCCCATCTGGAAGCCGAAGAGCAGGTCCACCGGGTCGGCGCACAGGGGGGTGAGGTCCATGATCTGGGTGTCGAAGGCCACCACGCTGGTCTTCACCGCCGACATGGAGGCCAGCACGCAGGCCATGACGGAGGAGTAAATGATGGACTGCCCCATGGACCCGCTCTGGTCGATGTCCAGGATGATGTGCCAGCGGTTGATTTTGCTGGAGCGGTCGAAGAACCACACCCGCTCCGGGATGACGGCCTTCAACTCGGCGTTGTAATTTTGCAGATTTCTCCGGATGGTATAGGGGAAGTCGATGGCGGAGGCGGAGGGCAGGGGGGAGTGGGCCCGGCGGTTCAGCGCCGCCGTCACCGCCCGGCGCACGTCGTTCTCCAGCATTTTGTTCAGCTCGTCCACGATTCTGCGGATGAATTTCCGGGCGGACTCCTTGGATTTTTTGGGGATCTGGTCCTTGAGCATCAGCAGGGTGGAGGCCAGGTTGAGGTCGGGCTCCAGCCCCTCCAGCAGCTCGGGCTCCAGCAGCAGCTGCTTGAGCCCCTTGCGCTCGATGGCGTCGTTCTGCACCACCGCCACCATCTCCGGGTCGAACAGGGAGCGCAGGTCCCCCAGCCACTGGGAGATCACCGGGGAGGAGGGCCCTCTTCCCGCGCCGCCGGGGCCGCTGGGGCCGAAGCCCTCCCCCGGCCCGCCGTAGATGGCCCCCAGGGCGGAGTCCATCAGCAGCTCCTCCTGGGACAGGCCGCCGCTCCCCATGTTCGCGAAGGAGCTCTCCGCCTCGGAGCCCAGGATCAGCCGCCAGCGGGAGAGCTGCTCCTGTTGTGCCATATCATCGCCTCATTCCGTTTAAATGTCGTCAAAGTCGAATTCCTCCAGGCTGTCCAGCACCGTCTGCTCCTCCTGGGTGACGTGGTTCATGAGGACCTCCGCCGCCTGCCGGGCGTCCAGCCCCCAGAGCTCCCCCAGGTTTTCCGCGATGTCGTTTTTCTCCCCGGGGGAGAAGTCGGCGAAGGCCCGGCGCAGGAACACCAGCGCCCGGCGGAAGGTTTCGTCATCCAGCCCGCTGAGGTACTGGTCCAGCTGCCGCCACAGGGACAGCCGGGCGATGAGGGCGTAGCGGTTCTTGCCCGCCAGCCCCTCGAACCACCCCGCCCCCAGGTCGGCGGGCACCCCGGGGGACAGCCGCCGGGCCACCTCCCGGGACAGCAGCTCCTCGTCCGCCCTCCCCCGCTCCAGCAGGATGGCCATGGCGAAGCCGGAGCACCGGGTGTTCAGGTCGTCCCGGTCGGAGATGTCGGCCAGCAGGCTCAGCCAGCGCGCCTCCTCCAGGAAGTCGTGGCTGAGCTGGAGGGCGTTGAGCAGATCCATGGCCCGGGTCACATCCGGGGCGGCCTTGGCGTCGCACACGCAGGCCCCCGCCAGGGTCAGGCAGGCCCGCAGGTACAGCTGCTGGATGAGGGGAACCACCGGCGCGGGGTCGAACCGGCGCAGGCCGCCGTACCGCACCACCAGGGACAGCCGGGAGGCGGTGTCCGCCACCTCTGAAATGGCGGCGGAATCCACGCTCAGCCCCTGCAAAACCGACAGCGCGTGGGAGGCCGCGGCGGGCATGCCGCACAAAAAGGCGTCCTGGAAGATGGCGGCGGCCTGGGCGATGGAGCTGCTGTTGTCCGCCCGCTCCTTCAGGGCAAAGGCCGCCGCCCCCTCCACGGTGTCCCCCAGCAGGGCGGACTCCACCACCTGGATCTCCACCTCCGGGGTCCAGCGCAGCTCCCAGTACTCCCCCCAGCTGGCCCCATCCTGCCGGGAGGGGAGCAGGGCGGCGAAGCACACCCCCAGCACCCGCAGCCGGTGGAGGAAGAAGGACCGCCGCAGGTCGCCCAGCGCCGCCTCCTCCGACTTCACGTTCAGCTTTTCCCGCAGGTCCAGGTCCAGCCGCTGGAGCTCGGGGGTGCGGAACTTCTCCAGCCGCAGGGCCTTGAGCTGGCGGTAGAAATCCTCCTGCACCGAGGTCCGGGCCACCCCCTGGGGGAGGAGGCCGATGGTTTTGCCGATCTCGGTGTCCGCCGCCGCGATGGCCAGCTCAGAGAAGCTCCCGTGGCCCATGGTGGTCACCGACGCGTCCCGCAGGTCGGCCAGGGCGGGGTGCCGGCTGCCCCGCATGGCCGCCAGGGCGTCCGCCAGCCGCGCCGCCTCGATGACCTCGGCGGAGGACACCAGATTGCCCGCCCTCCGGTGGGCGGCGGCCAGCCGGGTGAGGTAGAGGAGGGCCGCGTTTTTCAGCCCCTCCCCGTTGAGGGCGTCCCACAGCAGCTCAAAGTAGGCCGGGGCCTTGTTCCCCGCCCCGTAGCCCGAGCGGGAGGACAGCCGGTAGTAGGAGTAGGGCATCAGGGTGGCGGAGCAGTCCGCCCGGGGCAGGGCCCGCTCCTCCTGGTCGGTCATGGGTGTGTTTTCCTCCAGCCCCGCCACGTGGAAGGACCCGCACACGCAGAAAATCTTTTCCGGGGAAATGCCGCCGGCGGCGGCCTGGGTGATGACCCGCTTCATGTACGCCTCCCGGACCACCGTCTCCGCCGCGTCCCGGCGGCTGTGGGCGCTGGCCTGGCGCAGCTGCCGGCCAAAGGTGTTGTTGACCGCCTGGAAGCTCTCCTCCTCCCCCAGCTGCTCAAAGGTCCGCTCCCAGAAGGTGTCGTGGTCCTCCCCGGTGAGGGTTTCCAGCCGCCTGTAAACGCTGTCGGTGGTGACGGGCTCCTCGGGCTGAGCTTCCCCATCCTCCCCCTTCGCCGCTTCCCGCTTCGCCGCCGCCTCGGCAAGGGCCAGAAACACCGAGGAGGGCAGATCCATAAACCGGCAGGGCACGCCGTGCTCATGAGCCCACAAAATGGCCTGGACCTCCGGGGAATAGACGGCGAAGGGCCACAGCACGGTGCGCACGGGGGGCTGTCTGGTGTAGGCCAGGATGGCGGCGGGAAACTGGGTGTCGGGGTGGCACAGCCATTTGATCTGGTCGTTCAGGTCGCTGGGGCCCTCCACCAGCACCAGCTCCGGCCTGGCCCGGTCCAGCTCCCGGCGCAGCCGGAAGGCCGCCGCCGGGGACAGGTGGCGCACCCCAAATAGAATTGGGCCGCGCATCACACGTTCAGCTCCCGGCAGGCCCGGTACAGCGGCAGCCACTCATGGCCCCGCTTTTTCATCACGTTCTCCAGGTACTCCTTCCAGGTGACCTTGTCGTGCTCCTCGTCCTTCACCACCGCCCCCTGGAGGGCGGCGGCCAGGTCGGCGTCGGAGATCCGCCCGTCCCCGAAGCTCCCGGCCAGGGCCATGGAGTTGGCCAGCAGGGAGATGGCCTCGGCGGTGGACAGCACCCCGGAGGTGGTTTTCAGCTTCTGCTTGCCGTCCAGGGTGGCGCCGCCCCGCAGCTCCCGGAAGATGGTGACCACCTTTTCCACCGTGTCCCCCCCGGGCTGGCTGGCGTTCAGGTCCAGCCCGGCGGACAGCTGGGCCACCCGGGTGCGCACGATGTCCATCTCGGTGGCCATGTCGGCGGGGGTGGGGAGGACCACGATGTTGAACCGCCGCTTCAGCGCCGCCGACATGTCGTTGACCCCCTTGTCCCGGGTGTTGGCGGTGGCGATGACGGAGAAGCCCTTGGCGGCGGGCACCTCCAGCCCCAGCTCGGGGACGGACAGCCGCTTTTCCGACAAAATGGAGATCAGCGCGTCCTGCACCTCGCTGGCGCAGCGGGAGATCTCCTCCACCCGGGCGATGGAGCCCGTCTCCATGGCCCGGTAGACGGGGCTTTTCACCATGGCCTCGGGGCAGGGCCCCTTGGCGATGAGCATGGCGTAGTTCCAGGAGTAGCGGATGTGCTCCTCGGTGGTGCCCGCCGTGCCCTGGACCACCTTGGTGGAGTCCCCGTTGACGGCGGCGGCCAGGTGCTCGCTGAGCCAGGACTTGGCGGTACCCGGCTCGCCGATGAGCAGCAGCGCCCGGTCGGTGACCAGGGTGGCGATGGCGATCTCCACCAGCCGCCTGCTGCCCATGTACTTGGGGGTGATGTCCACCCCTTTCACCTTCGTGTTCCCCGTCAGGTAGGTGAGCGCCGACCGGGGGGACATCCGCCACCCGGTGGGGATGGGGTCGGTCTCCGCCGAGATCAGGGCGTCCAGCTCCTTTTGATAAAGCTCCTCCGCCGGGAGCCGCTGTACATTTTTGTCAGCCATCTTCATTTCCTCCCCTTAAGGCCGCATTTTATTCCACTCGTCCCACTCCGGGAAGGGCTTCCCGGCTTTGAGCTGCTCCATGGTCCAGGGCAGGGCCAGCTCCGCCATGGCCGCTTCCCGGCCCTGGGGCCGGACCCATTTGGCGTCCAGCACCTCCCGGCACAGCTCCGCCACCTCGGCGGCGGGCAGCGCCTTGTATGCCTCGTTCAGCACGTCCCAGACGTAATAGATGGCGGCGGGCTTCCCCTTCTTCATGGCCTGGCCCAGCGCCCCCTGGGGGCTGCCGCCGAACCGCAGCAGATAGCGGGTGAAGCTGTTCCAGCTCCCTGTCTCCACCATGCGCCGGCGGAGGTAGGGGACCAGCAGGGCGCGCTGCTGGGGGTCGCCGGGGTTGGCCAGCTCCATCAGGGCCTTGTCAAACCCATCCACCTCGTCCCCGCCGCCGAAGGGGTAGTAGTGCCCCATATTGGGCTTACAGGCCGCGTGGACCAGCCGCTCCACCCACCGGGCGTCCAGGGGCTGGGCGGTGGCCTGGCCCCCGCTGAGCACCTGGCCGTTCCGCCAGTACACCTCGCCCAGGGCCCGCAGGAGGACGTTGTTCAGCGTCTCCTTGCGCTCGGCGCCCAGCAGGGGCTTCTTGGCCAGAATGCAGGACCCGTACCTGTCATAGACCTCCGCCGCCGGCAGGGACAGCAGCGCCGCGTGGAAGCTGATGTGCAGGTACCGGGTCATCTCCGGGCGGCGGTCAAACAGGCCCAGGCAGTAGTCCCGCAGGGGCCCCGGCCCGGTGCGGCGCATGATGTCCAGCAGCTTGTCGGTGAGCTTCACCCCCAGGAAAAGCGAGCGGTCCTTCTCGTCCTCGATCCGGTCGATCTCCTCCATGCGGCTGTCCGCCCACCGCCAGAAGTCCAGCATCACGGGGGAGTCCTTGCGGCCCAGGGCCCAGCACCAGGCGGTGAGGTCCGTGCCCTCCTCGTAGGTGGGACGCCCCTCCCCGTCCAAAAATTTCTCCAGCCGCCGGCGCAGTCCGGCGGTCACCAGCCGGATGGCCCAGTCCGTGTGGGCGGGCTCCAGGAACTTCACCGACTGGCTGTTTTTCTCCAGCTCCCCTTCCCAGAACGCGCGGACCTCCGCCCCGTCCTGCTTGGCCAGGGCCTCCAGCGCCGCGTCCCGGCTGGCCCCCCGCTCGGACCTGGCCAGCTCCAGCAGCAGCTCCGTGTTCTCCGCGTCCCCGCCCAGGGCGGTGATGACGGCGGCCCGCACGTCCTTTTTGGCCTGGGGCAGGATTTCCCGCAGCCAGGGGGTGGCCGCCTCCCCCTGGACGGCGGCGATCACCTCCACCCGCCGGGCCATCTCCTTTTTCCCGGCGGGGTCGAAGCCCTTTTTCACCGCCGGGACCACCCGGGGCCCCAGCTGGGCCAGCACCCTGGCGTTGAGCTCCGCCAGCTCGCCGTAGCTGTCGCCCAGGCCGGCCACCACGGCGGGCAGCACCCGGTAGTCCTCAAAAAATTCGGGGTGGTTTTCCCAGGCGGACTTGACGAGCTCCATCCGGCCCCCGCCGGTGGTGGTCAGGGCGGTGAGCAGGGGTTCCATCTGCCCGTAGGAGATCTGATGGTACACACCCCCGCCCAGGGGCAGGGGCTCCAGCTCCCCCGCCGCCCCGGTGCCGGCCTGGGTGTAGGCCACCGCGTCCACCAGGGCCAGCACGTCCAGCAGCAGCCCGGGGCGCTGCTCCGGGGGCGCGGCCAGCAGCTTGGCCAGCCCCCCGTCGATCCTCCCGAACACGGGGCTGGCGGCGGCCAGGGGCTTCAGGCCCTCCGCCGCCCGCTGGAGCCGGAAGTCCTCCCCCAGCAGGGACACCCCGGCCACGGCGGCGTATTCCAGCCGCTCCTTCACGTCAAAAAGAGGCTGTAAATTCACAAAAGCACCTCCTCAATATTGCAGGCGAATGATCTCGTCGGCGGTCACCACGCTGTAGGGGTGGAGGCACAGGGCCCTGTCCCGTCCGTCATAGAACATCAATCCGAACAGGGCGCTGCCCGCCGGGACGGCCCGGGGCAGCAGCTCCAGCCGCTGTACGCAGGCGTGGTCCGGCCCGTCCTCCGGCCGGTCCCGGAGCAGGATCCGGTCACCCCGGGGGTCCTCCAGCACCAGCTCCTCCCCGAGCCTGCCCAGCCGCCCGATGGGCAGCAGCACCGCCAGGAACTTGGGGGCCAGGGTGTTTTTGATCTTGCCCTTCACCAGCTTGACCGCCTCGGACAGTCCGGGCTGGGCCAGGGCGGGCAGGGCGGCCTGCTCCTCCTGGGTGAGGGGCCGGGCGTCGGCGCTGTCCCAGCGCACCCGGCGGTCCCCCTCCCCGGGGTAGATGTACAGGGCGGGGACCTCCAGCAGCCCGAACCGGCTGTCGTCCCCCTTCACATAGCTCAGCGCCTTGAGGGGGCGCAGGTTCAGGGTCTGGAACAGCCCGCCGGAGCCGGTGTCCAGCCACCAGCCCCGCTCCACCCGCTCCCTTTTGGCCTGGTCGAGGGACACGTCAAAGGACAGCTGGACCAGCCGGGCGTTCTCCTTGAAGGAGCCGATGGCGCGCAGGTCCTCCAGCTTCCACACGCCGCCCAGGGCCTCGAACAGGGCGGAGTCCTCGGGGGAATAGCTGCCCGCCTCCAGCTTCTGCTCCAGAAAGGCCCGGCCCTTTTTGATGGTGGAGCGCAGGGCCACCAGCAGGCGCAGGGCCTCGGCATAGGCGGCGTCGGCCTGGGCGGGGTCCCGCTGCACGGTGCGCACCGTCAGGGCGATGCGGGTAAAGGCGGTCTGGGGCCCGGTGAGGTAGCAGCTGCCCAGGTCCTTCGCCAGCTTGTCAAAGGTCTGGGCGGAGCTGCCCGCCAGGGTGCCCAGGCCGGAGGAGAGCAGGTCGTCCACCATCCGCTGGGCCATGTCCAGCCCCTCCAGCTGCTTGGCCAGCTTCTTTTTCTGGGCGGCGGCGTTGGGCTTTTTGGGCTTGGCGGGCTTTTCGCCCTCCGCCGCGGCCTCCTTTTTGGCGGCCCGGGCGGCCTGACGGGCCCGCTTGTCGGCGATGTCCTGGGGCATTTCCGCGGTCTCAAAGGGCTTGGCCCCCAAGAGCTCGAACATCAGCCCCAGGGCGTGCTTGCAGGGGAACTGCCGGCTGGGGCAGGAGCAGCGGCACGTCGGGGCGTCGGGCTGGGCCAGATCGATGGACACCCGATAGGGGGTTTTGCCGCTGCCCGCGCACTCCGCCCAGTAGAGGGCGCCGTCCGCCGTTTTGCGGTGGGCGGAAAAGCTGCCCTTTTTGGACAGCTTCCGGCCGTTTTCCGCCGCCGCGGGGTTGGGGGCCTGGAGGAGGATAAATTGTTCCGTCCATTCCATATCAAGAGGACTCCTTCCTGAGAAGCTGTACCAATAGACCCCAGCACACAGCCTTGCCGGCGGCAATTTTTCCTCGCAAGTCTGCGTACTTCGGCTGTTGGTACAGCTTCTGAGCTGGATAATGAGAGGCTGCTGCGGAACATTATACCAGATTCCCCGGGACAATGGTAGGGCTTGTTTGAAAAAATGGCAATGTGCCCAGCGGCGAGGGATTTTTTCGTCAGGCAAGGCGATTTGACGCAGAAATACTTTGTGTATTTCAAGTCAAATCAACGCCGTATGGCTGAGAAAGACCCGTCGATTGGGTATGTTGACATTTTTCAAATAAGCCCTAGCCCCAAAATGGGGCCGGAGGGCAAAAAAACGCCCCGGGGCGGTCCGGGGCGGGGGGCTCAGGGGTGGGAGGAGGGGGCGGGGTCCTGGCAGCTGTTTTCCTCCAGCCGGGCCAGAAGGGCGGTGAGCGTCCGCCAATCCTCCTGGGAGATGCCGGCGGACAGCCTGCGCTGGAACTCCTGGTGGGTCCGCTCCAGCACGGCCAGCATGGCCTCCCCCTCGGCGGTGAGGAAGAGCCGGTACTGCCGGCGGTTGTCCGGGTCCAGCTCCCGGCGCAGGTGGCCCAGCTGCTCCAGCCGCCGGGCGTCCCGGGCCACGCTGGCCTTGTCCAGGTTGTAGAAGCAGACCACGTCCTCCTGGCGCGCGCCGGGCCTGCGGCCGGTGTAGAGGACGATCAGGTGCATGGTGCCCACATAGCCGTTGGGGGTCAGGGCCTGACTGCGCAGCAGGCGCATTCTCTGCTGGTTGATGCGCAGCAGGCTGGACAGCACCGGGTCGGTCATGTCGCTCCGCCTCCCCTGGAGGCCAGGTCCTCCGCCGCCTGAATCTGCCGCTTCACCCGGCGGATCAGGGGCAGGGCCAGCAGCAGCGTCAGGCAGTCGGCCACGGCCTGGACGCTGGCCACGCCGTAGGCCCCCCAGGCCCAGGCCATGGGGTACACGATGGGCAGAAAGCAGGTGCCCTGGCGGGCGGTGGACAGCAGCAGCGCCCCCTTGGCGTTGCCAAGGCCCGCGCAGAACATGTTCACCACCGCCACCCAGCCGTGTATGGGCAGGGCGAGGCACTGCAGACGGATGCACAGCGCCCCCACCTCCCGCATGGCCTGGGCCTGGTCGGCCTTGGCGAACAGGGAGATGGCGGGGGTGGCGAACAGGGCCAGCGCCGCCGCCATCACCACCGCCCCGGCGATGGCGGCCCGGGAGGCGAAGCGGTAGCTCTCCCGCACCCGGTCGTACCGTCTGGCGCCCCAGTTGAAGCCGGCCACCGGCTGGAAGCCGGTACCGAAGCCCAGGATGACGCTGAAGGGGAACATCATGATCTTGGTGGACACGCCGATGCCGGCCAGCACCGCGTCGGAGATCCCGCCGGCGATGTTGTTGAGCACGATGGCGGACACCACCGCCAGCCCGGAGCGGAACATGGAGGAGGAGCCCACGCTGACGATCTGGAACAGGATATCGGCCTGGAAGCGGATCCGGCGGGGGGAGAGGCGCAGGGTGCTGCGCCGGGCCGCGTAGGGGAACACCAGGATGGCGAAGCTGACCAGCTTGGAGATGGCGGTGGCCAGGGAGGCGCCGGCCACCCCCATGTTCAGCTCAAAGATGAAGATGGGGTCCAGAAAGCAGTTGAGGATGCCGCCGAAGCCCATTCCGAACATGGACAGCACGGCGCTGCCCTCCGCCCGCAGGCACTGGTTCATCACGAAGTTGGCGGCCATGAAGGGGGCCACCAGCAGCACATAGGTGGCGTACTCCACGGCGTACTGCTCGCAGGTGTCGGTGGCGCCCAGCAGGCGCACCATGGGGTGCATGAAGGCGGTCCCCAGCACCATCACCACCGCGCCGAACACGGCGGCGATGAAGAAGGCGGTGGACAGCACCTGGCTGGCCTTGTCCGCGTCCTTGGCCCCCAATAACCGGGAGATGTAGCTGGCCGCCCCCACCGCCAGCATGGACCCGGCCATCATGATGATCTGGTCCAGGGAGGCGTTGACGCTGATGGCCGCCGTGGCGCTCTCCCCCAGGTCGCTGACAAAGAAGGCGTCGGCCAGGTTGTAGACAGAGGTAATCAAGAAGGAGATAATAGAGGGCAGGGCCATTTTCATAATGACCCGGGGCAGCGGGGCTTGGAGCATCATGTCCTCCCGCTGGAGCTGTCGCTGCTGGTCTGCTGCCGCCATAGGGCTGGGCCTCCTGTTCGTTTCAAATGAGACTGTTTCATTTGAGACCCATTATAGCACGGCGGCGCGGGCTGTCAAGGGATGGGGAGGAAAAAGCCGCGAAAAATGGCGCGGCCGGAAGGCAGCCAGGTCCGCTACCAGGTGACGATCACCACCCCGTCCCTGCCGGGGGAGCCCTCGCCCCCGGGCTGTCCGCCGCCGGAGCCGCTGCCGCCGTCGCCCCCGGCGCCTCCGCCTCCGCCGGCGCCGTAGCCCCAGCCCGCGCCGGCCTTTCGGTAACCCCCCCGGTCGCCGCCGTACTGGCCGGCGGGGGAGCCGGCGGTCCCCGCCGTCCCCGGCCCTCCTCCGAACCCGGAGGCGGGCACGGTGCTGGAGCCGCCCTGGCCGAAGTAGAGGGGCGCGCCCAGCACATAGCCCCCCGCGCCGCCGCCGGGGCAGCACCCGCCGCTCTTCCCGGCGGAGTCGCTTCCCGGGGCGGTGCCGCCGTCTCCGTCCCCGCCGCTGCCGTACCCGGCGCCGCCCGCGCCGCCCCGGCCTCCGGCGGCGGTGCCGCCGTCCCCTCCGTCCTGGCCCGCGCCGCCGCCCTCGGCGACGACGTAGTTGCTGAAGGAGCTCTCCCAGCCGTCGCAGCCGCTCTCGCCCCCCTCGCCCACGCTCACCTCGATGCCGCCGTTCTCGCCCCAGTCGATGACCACGGTGCCCAGGGCCAGCATCCCGCTGCCCCCGCCGCCCCCCGCGCCGCCGCCGGAGCCGCCCCTGCCGCCGCTTCCGGGGGCGCCGGAGCCTCCGCGTCCGCCGCCTCCGCCGCCGCCCACGCACAGGATCTGGAGCACGTCGCCGTCCTTCAGCCCGTACTGTTCACTGAAAAACACCCCGCTGGTGGTGAAAATCTCCATTCCCATGGCTCAGGGCCACCTCCCCGACAGCAGCCGTTGGAAGCTGGACTCCCCTCCGGCCCGTCCGCCGCCGGCGGCGGGGTCCTGCCCCTCGGGCAGTCCCTGGGCGTTGAAGCCCACCACCTGGCCGGGCCGGCCATGCAGCCTGTCCTGCTTGCCCGCCAGGCTTTTTTTCAGCCTCAGCCAGAGATAGGCCAGGCCGTCCTTGTCCAAAAATTTCATGCCTTCCCCCTCACCCGCCGGTAATGGCGTCGATCTCCTGACTGCTGATGGCCTGGACCTCAAAGCTCTGGCCCAGGGGGTCCCAGGCCTCTCCCGTCCAGCCGTAGTTCATGTCGGTGGCCTCCACGTTGTACACGTCGCCCACCTGGTTGTCCTGGGCGGGCAGCTCGGCCAGGGTGGCCACGCTGCCCCGGTAGCGGTACACGCTGGTCAGGTCGGATTTCCTGGCGAAGCTGTCCGCCTGCTCGGCGGGGATGGCCCCCACCTCCGCCGCGGTGTAGGCGGGCTTGACGGCCTGCTTAGCCCAGTCGGGCACGGTGGGGTCGCGCTCGGTGAAGGACTGCAGGGCGCTGTCCGCCCTGGCCAGGGAGGCCCGGACAGCCTGGTCCAGCTCCTCCCGGCCCACGCCGTCCCGGTAGGCCATGGCCCCCAGGTCGGCGAAGTTCTTGGCCAGCCTGCCCAGCAGAACGGCCAGGGTCTCCCCGCTGCGGGGAGCGCCCCGGCTCTCCGCCGGGTTGAAGCTGACGGTGACCTGGGAGCCATCCCCGGAGGTGCCCAGGCGCGAGGTGTCGGTGGGGTGGACATGGTCCCCCCGGGCGAAGGCGGACTCCGCCCCCGGGGCGGGCGCGCCGTCCATTTTGGGCGTGGAGGAGGAGGCGGCCGCCCCCTCGGGCACGTCCTGTCTGGTGATAAAGTCCCGGTCGTTCTCCAGCTGCCCCACTCTGGTGGGCACAGCGGAGGCGTCCGCCTTTTGGGCCAGCCGCTCTCGGATCCGCCGGTCGTAAAGGGCCAGGCCGGCCTCGTTCAGAAATTTCTCTGCCACTGGTCACTCCCCCATGATTCTGATGATGTCCGCCGGGGAGAGGGCGTCGTCTGCGGCCACCCGTCTGGCCAGCTCCCGGTCCAGGCCGCAGATGGCCTGGATGGGGTGCTGGTCCGGCCCGTCCAGGCCGGACAGCCTTCGGTGGTCTCCCGCCCCCAGCCGGACGGTGGCCAGCGTCCGCTCTCCGGACGTCAGCGACAGCTCCTCCCCGTCCAGGGACAACCCATCACCGCGTCCGTCCAGCGCCTGCCGCCACAGGTCGGGGGTAGGGGGGCGTGCGTCCTCGCCGGGGGCCGCCCCCTCCAGCACCACGCCCAGCCCCGCCCACACCGTGGGCAGGGTGACGCTCTCCCCCCGGGTGCCGTAGGCGCCGGCCAGCAGCGTCCGCCCTGGCCGGACCAGCACCTCCCAGGGGATGAGGCACTCTCCGCCGGCGTCCAGCCGGACGCAGACGGGCCTTCCCACTGTTTTGAACACCGCGGTGCGCTCCATTCCCTCCCATTCGGGGGAGAACTGGAACCGCACCCGGCAGCTGCCGGCCGACCCGCTGGTGAGCAGCTCTCTCTGCCGGACGGTCAGCCTGTTTTTGTCCGCGTAGAGGACAAACATAACCGCACTCCTTTCCCGTTCTCTCACCACCCCCCGTCCATCCCCCGAAGATTGCACGTTCCGGTGCAAGGGAGAGGGGTTGCAAAAAATATTTTTCAAACAAGCCCTAGGAAAAAAGCCCCCCAGGCCGTCTCTGGCCGGGGGGCTGAGGGCGTCCAAGCCGGGGGGGCTGGCACCTGAAATAGGGGCCCGCCATAGGATAGCTTGCGGACCGTCCGCGGACGGCCCACGCGGGAAAGGAGCGATCTGAAGATGTATGAAGCACTGCGCCTATCCGCCCTTCAGGAGGGGGAGAGCGCCTATGTAACCCAGGTGAGCGCGGGGCCGGCCATGGACCAGCGGCTCACCGACCTGGGGCTTGTGCGGGGCACCCGGGTGACCTGTGTGCTGCGCAGCCCGGCGGGGGACCCCTGCGCCTATCTGATCCGGGGGGCGCTCATCGCCCTGCGCCGTGCGGACGCCGACGGGGTATCTCTGGAGCGGCAGGCCCAGGAGCTGCCCGCCCAGGCGGTGGCCACATGAGCCGGGTGGCGCTGGCGGGCAACCCCAACGTGGGCAAATCCACCCTGTTCAACGCCCTGACCAAGCTGCGTCAGCACACCGGGAACTGGGCTGGCAAAACGGTGGCCACCGCCCGTGGGGCGTACACCTACCAGGGGCGGGAGTACCAGGTTGTGGACCTGCCGGGGACCTACTCCCTGGCTGCCCGCTCCCAGGAGGAGGCGGTGGCCCGGGACTACATCGAGAGCGGCCAGGCGGACGGGGTGGTGGTGGTGTGCGACGCCACCTGTCTGGAGCGCAACCTGATCCTGGTTCTCCAGGTGATGGAGCTCACCGGGAAGGTGCTGGTGTGCGTCAACCTGCTGGACGAGGCCCGGCGGACGGGCATTGAGGTGGACCTGCCCGCCCTGTCCCAGCGGCTGGGGGTAACCGTGGTGGGCACCGCCGCCGGACGGCAGGAGGGGCTGGAGGAGCTGAAGGAGGCCATTGCCGGTCTGGTCCAGGGGGACGCCCCCGCCGCCCCCCGCCGGGAGCCCCAGGAGCGGGTCACCCTGGCGGAGCGGTACGCCGCCCAGACGGTGCGCAGCCGGCGGGCGGACCGCCTGCGCCGCCAGCGGCGTCTGGACCGTTTACTTACCTCCAAGGCCACGGGGATCCCTCTGATGCTGCTGCTGTTCGGGCTGGTGGTGTGGCTGACGGTGGCGGGGGCCAACGGCCCCTCCGCCCTGCTCACCGCCCTGTTCGCCCGGCTGGGGGAGGTTCTGGAGGGCTGGCTGGCGGGGGCGCCGGCGTGGCTGCGGGGGGTGCTGCTGGACGGGGTGTACCGGGTCACCGCCTGGGTGACGGCGGTGATGCTGCCCCCCATGGCGATTTTCTTCCCTCTGTTCACCCTGCTGGAGGACCTGGGCTATCTGCCCCGGGTGGCCTTTGTGATGGACCACGCCTTCCAGAAGTGCCGCGCCTGCGGCAAGCAGTGCCTGACCATGTGCATGATATATACAATTTTGCATCAAAGCCGCCAGCGGATATTTACGGATTGTCCGTCGATAATCACCTGCTCCACCAGGGACGAGATGAACATCCGCCGGTTGTCGGTGTCGCCGGTGTCAAACCCGGCCTTGTAGTCCTCCAGCGCCTGCAAGAAGCGCTCGACGGAGCAGGTCAGATCGGGCTGGTCCAGCTGCTCTTGCAGCTGCGCCCGCTCAGAGGAGATGGCGTTGATGCGCTGTGTGATGGTCTCCATGGGGATGGAGCCGATTTGGTACAGATCCACGAGCTTTGAAATCTGGGCGTTGAGCTCTGAAATCCGCTTTTGGATTGCGGCCCGGTCGATCCGCACCTCTCGTCCATCCCACGCGGCCTTGATGACGTGGTCCAGCAGCTCCGGGTGGGCGATCATGCCGCGGATCTCCATCTGGACCAGCTGGTCCAGCCTTTCGATCTCCCAGTTGTCATTTTTGCAGCTGGGGTCCCGGATGAACTGCCGGGAGGCCTTTGACCTGGAATAACATTTATAATAGCCGTGGTTGGCGGAATAGCGGGCGCCGCACCGGCCGCAGTAGATCAGCCCGCTGAGCAGGAAGCCGGCGCGGAAGGGGTTCTTCTGTACGGTGGTTTTCCTGGTCTCCCGCTCCGAGGCGCTGTCCAGGAGGCGGGCGGCGGCCTGGAACTCCTCCGGGGAGACCAGAGGCCGGTGGATGCCCTCATAATCCACCCTTCGGAAGTGGACCTTCCCAATATACACCGTGTTTCTCAGCACGGACAGCACCTTTGCAGGGGTCCATTTTGTGACGTACCGCTCCGAGAGGTACCGGCTGATGGAGTTGACGGACTTGCCGGAGACAAAGCGGGAGAAGATCTCCCGGACCTGCATGGCCTCGTACTCATTCACCACTAGGAGCCCGTCCTTGTAGTCGTAGCCCGTGGGGGGATGGGCCCCGCCGTGGTAATACCCGGCCTTGCTCCGCCCGATCCGGCCCATGGTAAAGCGCTCGGTGATCTGGTCCTTCTCCAGCTGGGCGAAGACGGACAGGATGCCGATCATGGCCCGGCCAAAGGGGGTGGAGGTGTCAAAATTCTCGTTGATGGAGACAAAATCCGTTCCACAGGCCAGCAGCTCGTCCTCAATCAGGGTGAGCGTGTCCTTCTGGGAGCGGGAGAGGCGGTCCAGCTTGTAGACCACCACGGCGTCAATACCGCCGCCGCGGACGGCGGTAAGCATCTCCTGGAGGGCGGGGCGGTGGGTATTGCCGCCAGAGTAGCCTCCGTCCACATACAGCTTACGCAGGGTCCAGCCCTTTGCGGCGCAGTAGGCCTGAAGCCGCTGGGTCTGCTCGTCAATGGAGTAGTTTTCCAACTGGTTTTCGGTGGAGACCCGGGCGTAGCCCACCACTACCATCTGACCTTCTGCCATGCATGACACCTCCATATTGTGGGCCTGGTCATCCAGGTACATAACAAAAAGAAGTAACCGCCCCCTGTCCCCACAGTTAGCGGTTACTTCTTTGTAATCAACTAAGGGGCCAACCGTCTGCCGGCAGCGCCCTTTCTATCTATTAGTATAACCGCTGGATATGGAATTGTCAAGCCTCTGGTGCCTGCGGCGCCGGGGCGTTTTTATTTGTTTTTCTGGTACAGCCGTCGAAGGTGCTTCACGGTGTACGCAGTGCCGTAATACCTGTTGATGAGCTGGGTGGCAATTCCGAAGCTCCAGCCGTAGCCGTCGATGTAGCGGAGCAGAACTGGGAGGATGTATTCATCCAGGACGGTGGCTGTCATATGGCGTTCCCCCACTCCTTGCAGATTCCACTTTTCAGCAAAAAAATTGGCAACATTTGGAGCGTTGACGGATTGGAAAATCCATCCTATAATCAGAGTAGATGAACGAATTATAAAAGAGATAACGGTGACTTATTAGGGGAAGCATATGTGTTGGTTAAGTCGGTCTAAGCATTTCTTCCAGCTTGTCTCTATCCCACAGAAGGATGCCGTTCGCATCCGCAAGTTTCTTTGCACCAGCAGTAAAATACTGAATTGTAACACCAAAGTAATCGGCTAATTTTTGGGTACTCTTAGCGGATGGGACTTTTCGCCCAGATTTACAATCGCTAATAGTGGGCTGGGAAACGCATAAATCAATCGCAAGATCCTTTTGCTGCAAGCCCCTGGATTCACGCAATTCACGCACTCTCATTACCGAAATCACCTCTTTTTAATATTATAGCTAAAGGACATATAAAGCAAGCAAAAAATATGCCTTATGGCTATTTACATTTTTACCCGCCATTTTTCGACATTCCATGTTCGGCGAAAAACTACAAAATCGCACCGGCGTTGACACCCCATGAAAACCTTTGAGGAGTACAAGCGGGCCGTGGCGGAGCAGCCCAGCGCCGTTTTGGCGGACAAGCTGATCGCCCAGGCGGCCCGGGATGGCTACGACGCCTGGGAGCTGGCGGAGCTGTCTGGCGTCCGGGCCGAGCTGTGGGTGTAAAAGAAAACGCCCTGCCAGGTCTCACACACCTGACAGGGCAAGTAAGGACCCAAACCGAAAATCAGTCCCGTGCCTCAATTATAGCATGTCACGGGGCCGTGCGCAAGGGGAAATCCCCTGCATGGGACAATCTTGGCGGAACATAACATAATCTGAGGTGATTGATATGGCAAAGGTATACCCGGACGGGGCCATCGTCCGAAACATCATGGCGGATGGGACGGAATGTGACGACATCAGTACGTACCTCAAATCCGCGGACCAGCTGCCCGAGCTGACAAAGCGGCTGATCGTGCAGTTTGCGGAGCGCGGCGCGAGGCTGCGGATGCAGCGCGAGGCGGAGGGCTCGTAAGCGCATTCAGGGGCTCCACCGGCGGGGAAAATCCCGCCGGTGGACAAGCCTGCATAAGGAGACCTGTACATGAAAGTGTTGGTAAATAAGATTGCCCCAGTGTGCCGGTGGACAAGCCTGGCGGGGTTTCTACTGGTGCTGCTGTTCGCCGGGGCGGCGGACGGGTTGATGGACAAGCTGGGCCCCGGGCGGTTCCTGGCGGCAGGTCTGGCCGTGCTGGGGGCGGCGTGGGCGCTGGGCAGACATGGAGCGATGGGAGGGACAGAAGATGAGCAATAGAAGACCCTGCGACAAGGACTGTGAACACTGCAAGTACCCCGATTGTGTTTATGACGGCTTGGACGCGGAGGATTATGCGCAGTCTCGGGAGCTTGACCAGAAGCTGACGCAGTCGCCCGCCACCAAAAAACGGGTGGCCCGGCGGCGTGCGTACTATGAGGCCAACAAGGAGAAGGAGGCGGCCAGGCAGCGTGCGTACCGGGAGGCCAACAAGGAAACCGGCTACAGCAAATTTACCGATATGGCGATGAACTTTTCCGGGCTGGTGCGGTTTTGTACCAATGAGCTGCCGCCTGATGTGATCGTCTATTTTTTTCATCATACTGAGGTCACGGAGACGGGGAAAATCAAGGCCAAGACGGTGGGGAAAATGATCGACAGCAAGCTGACTCTGGAAGGGCTGTTCTCCATCGTGCTGTTGTGTGAGGCCAGGAAGGAAGGACACCGTTTTATCACCCAGAGCGACGGCTTTACCACGGCTAAGAGCCCGATGGGGATGTTTGAACCGGAGATCGACAACGATTTAAAAATGGTTGACACTGTCATCCGAGAATATTGGGGGCTGGACCCCGCAGCAGGCAAGGAGGAAGCCAGCGATGAGGAACATTGATAATTGGGACGACATTCAGGAGCAGCAGCCGGGTGAGTTCGACCGGCCCGGCCCCGGTGGGTACATTGCCCGCATCGTTCACGTAGAGGACAACGAGAAGAAGGTGTATCTGCGTATTGAGTGGGACTTTGAAGAGGGCGGGTACAAGGGCGTCAACACTGAGACCTTCAACCGGGCGGGCGTTCGTGGAGGAGCTGCAAAAAGAGGGAAATCTGGAGCGGGCTGTGGCGCTGCAAAACCGGCTTACCAACGAGATCTCTGCCTGCGGGGATGTGACGGACAAGCAGTCTGCCTCCGCGGCGCTGATCCTGACGGCGGACGCGCTGGCCGAGGAGTATATTTTCCGGGACGGCGTGTGTCTGACGGTGGAGGAGATTGTGCCATTCCTCATCACCAAGACAAAGATGGACCAGAACCGGCGGGCGCTGGAGTTTCTCCACGACCAGATCGCCATGAACCCTGTGCGCTTTGACCCTGTGCGGGCGGCGGAGAAGTCTGTGGAGCTCTGGGGGGAGATTGGGGAGGAGTATATCTACATCATCAAGCCGCAGTTTGACCGGCTGCTGGGGGAAAACGGCTTTAACTCCGGGGCGTTTCTGGGCTGGGCCAGGCAGAACAAAATCATTCGCGGGGGAAAGGACGGCAAGAACACCGTGGCCCACCGCGTCAGCGGCGGCCGACCGGCTCGATGCGTGCTGCTGCGTATCTCCTCCTGCCAGATGGCGGAGGAGGATTTGGAGGGGGACGGTCTGCTCCCCTTGTAACACCGTAACACCTATAACACCTGAAATGCAGCTGCTGTTTAAGTGGGAAAGAATATAAAAATTGTTTGTCCTGTTCTATCTGCAGGCTGTATGCAAAAGAGGTGTTACGGTGTTACAAATCCCGGAAACCGTTGGCTTTCCCCTGATAGGGGTATCTTTTCTTGGGGGAGTACCCCAGCAGGAATTATGCTGAGATTTCCTGCCGGGGGCTTTCCTCGTCCTGCTGGCTTTCTCTGC
>ERZ808037.370-NODE-370-length-44522-cov-15.093509_pt1 | contig 44522 bp, 47 predicted proteins | sample MGYA00380190_ERZ808037 | MGnify/ENA primary metagenome ERZ808037 (study PRJEB31490, sample SAMN06133399) | mouse gut metagenome | isolation source: J9 | host: mice | place: China: Chengdu | collected 2015-05 ...
ACCCTTGCTACACAAGGATTGCAGAGGTTCACTAAAATACAGCAGACATAGCTAAGACAGTTGGTAAGGATGAGGTCTCCAGTTCAAATCTGGATAGCAGCTCCAAGAAACTCCTGAAATCGCTTGATTTTGGGAGTTTTTGTTCTGTTTTCCCTCAAAATAATGTGGGTCAAAAAGTGGGTCAGTTGGGGCGACCCACAACTTGACCCACACGGCGAAATGTGCGGAAAGGTTTAAAGAGTACCGGGCAGGAAGTTTGGCCTTCCTGCCCGGTGTTTTTGGCGGCTCTGGGTGGTGCTACATCATCTGGGTCATGAAGTTTCCCATGGTTTCCGCCGCCTGATTCTGCATCTGGCGGGTGGCATGGGTGTAGGTGCGAAGGGTAAACCCCGCATCATAGTGGCCCAGCATACTGGAGACGGTCTTGATATCCACGCCGTTTTGGAGAGCCAAAGTTGCGAAGGTGTGCCTAAGCTCGTGGAAGCGGAAAATGAGAGCATCCTCGTGGAAGTGGAAAACGGAACATGATATAATCCCCTCAAGGGCTATGGTTTGCGCCATAGCCCTTTTCGTATAAGGGAGATGTTATCATGGCGCGAAAAAGCAGAAAGCATCCCGAATTGGCCGTCCCGGTCAGCAAAGATACCGTAGGCTACATCCGATTATCTGTTCTTAACAGAGAACCCCACGGGTCTGTAGAAAATCAGAGGCTCATGATTGAAGAATGGGGACTCCAACACCAGATCCCCATTATGCGTTACTATATCGACAACGGTTTCAGCGGTAAACGCTTTGACCGTCCAGCATTTCAAAAGATGCTCCAAGACATACAAAAGGGCGAAATCGAGTGCGTTGTTGTAAAAGACCTTTCCCGCTTGGGTCGGGACTACATTACTGTGGGCTATTACCTTGAAATGTTCTTTCCAAGCAATAACATCCGATTTGTATCAATCAATGATCAGTTTGACACCACTGATGGCATAACCAACAGAGATAAATCTGCATATATCCAATCCAGCACACGAGTACCGCTCATTAATCTATTCAACGAGCAGGTATCTGTTGAAACGAAAATGAAAGTTGAGGTCGTTTTAGACATGAAAGCACAGCGCGGAGAATTTATCGGGCCAAGAGCCCCATTCGGTTATCAGAAATCCAATGAGAATCCCAGCCAACTTGTTCCTGATTCGGTGGCCGCTATTGTTGTTCGAAAGATTTTTGAGATGGCGGCAAGCGGCACTGGCGTAACTGGTATCGTTCGGTATTTGAATGAGCGGGGCCTACCCACACCAATTCAGTATGCTAGGGCCCAAGGCTTGGATGGAAACTTTGACGATGGCAGCGGCAGTTGGAATAGCAGGTCTGTGAAATACATCCTTACAAATCGCACATACACGGGAATGCTGGTACAGGGGAAAGAGAAACGAGCGGTGGAAGCTGCCCATGAACCATTGGTCGATGCAGGCACGTTCGATGCCATTCAAAAGGCATTCCAGGCCAGGGCATACAATGTGATACCGCAGGGACAGTCGGCAGACAACATTCTGAAAGGCAAGGTAATATGCAGGTGCTGCGGTGGCAAGATGCAGCGCAAGCGCGGCACTGGTCATGCCGATTGGCACTTTTTCACCTGTATCACCAAAAATCGTTTGGGGGCTGATAAATGTACCGGGATGTACGCCCGAGAGGAAGATGTTCTCAGCGCCATCTATCGCCAGTTGAAAGACTATGTGAATGAGCACTATATCACAAATTCAGCATATAAGCAAAAGATTCAAGAGTACACGGAACAAATTGCTGACCTTACACAGTGTAAGACAACTGCTTGGATCAATGCAATGGAGCACTACGAACGGTATGTGCAGGGAGAAATCAGCAAAGAAGAATTTCGTGCGGTACAGAACATTGCAAATCAGGTAAAAGAGGTCCTTATTCAGGCCACAGAAAGCAAGGATACCTATGAAAAGCAATACGCCAAGTTCCGCAAGCTTCTTTCTGCCAGTAGTAGAGATATTCCACTCAGTGAAATTGTGGACTGTATTGATAAAGTGGTGGTAGACAGTGGCGGGAAAATTGTGGTAGAATGGAATATAAATTAGTTGCCTAGGCAAATTGTCTGCCGTTTAAAGAATTATTTTCAGCGCGGGGAACACAAAAGCGAATTGGGAGTTAGAGAAAGGATTTTGTTATGCTTGCTACTAACATAGAGATTAGTATTAAAGAAACCCAATCCACAACAGAAAAAGGAAATATATTAGAAGAATTGGCCAGCACGATACTAAGCATCCAACAATATGAGGTTACAAATAAAGTTCGGGTAACAGGAATGGAGATAGATCTTTTAGCAAAGCACAAAATCTCTAATAGTACTATTCTTGTGGAATGCAAAGCACATGAAGGTGCTCTTTCTGCAGACGCTATCAGCAAGTTGTTAGGAAATGTTATATTTCGCGGTGCTAGCGCAGGGTGGCTGATGTCAACAGGCCCATTAACTAAAGATGCAGAAGGACTGCGCTTCGATTGGGAAAATCGTACAGATGCGCAGAGGGAAAAGCTCTCATTCTATACACCAGATCGAATTATTCAAACATTAATTGACGCAAGGATTGTAGTAGCGCCTGAGACAATTTTGGAAAACCTCAGAGGGAAGTTTAACCTATCGCAGAGTGCAACATTATTGTTGATACCAAATGCCCAATACTGGTTAATTCCAGTTGTTGACAAAGCAACAGAATTTGTTACATCTATAATAGCGGTGAATGCAAAGAATGGAGAACAAGTCACCGAGAAAGAACAACTGGAAGAAATAAAATCATATAAGAATAACTACTCGAGCTATCAATGGTTATCTTCTACCGAAACCGATACAAAGTATGCAGAATTACTGAAAGCAGAATACAATAGTATTGTACCTGTAATCAGCGGTGATGACTGGACTGACTACCGTCCTGCAAGACCGGAAGACTTTGTCGGAAGAAAGAATTTGTTGCACGAAATTTTTTCGTTTTTTGATGGTGTAAATTCAAATAGCTCGTCAACGCGGCTATTTGCAATTAAGGCACCGTCTGGCATGGGAAAAAGTTCTATTGTACTCAAAATTGCCTCAATGGCTAATGAACGAAAATATGCTCAAAAGTACTTTGTATATGCAGTAGATGTGAGAACTGCCATGTCATCACGGTATGTTGAGATAGCTTTAAAATCTTGCTTTAAAAAGGCAGATTCGTCTGGATTTACCAATGTTAGAAATCGCAGTATCGATTTTACAACTATCAGTCAATTCATGGAGTCAGCATCAATCCAGAAAACCTTAAAGTATTTAGATGATAACTCAAAAACTATTGTACTAATTTTTGATCAATTTGAAGAGCTATTTTCAAAAAAGGAACTGTATCCTCTTTTTGATAATATTAGGGCGTTATGCAATATGGTCGATTCAATGCAAGGACAATTAGTGCTTGGATTTGCGTGGAAAACTGATTTAACAATTCCGGCAGAACACCCCGCCTACTATATGTGGTCGAATCTTGCAGATCATAGGAAAGAATTTGAACTCGGTCAGTTTAAAAGTTCAGAGATTAAAAGTGCCATTAATCTTTTTGGGAAACAACTCGGAGAGAAAATTAATCCAATTCTTCGCAATTATCTTACAAAACAGTGCCAAGGATATCCGTGGTTGCTAAAAAAACTTTGCATACATGTCTTCAGGCTAATAAATGAAGGAAGCAGTCAAGATTCTGTTATCGGTCAACGCCTAAACATTGTGGATCTATTCAATCGAGATATTTCTGACCTAACTCCTGAGCAACATGCTTGCTTAAAAGAAATTGCCAAGAGTTCTCCTGCTGATTATTTTACTATTTCTGAGATTTATGGAAATGAGATGGTTCAAACTCTAGTCAATAGCAGGCTGGTTATTAGGAGAGCTTCAAAACTGACATTGTATTGGGATATCTTTAGAGACTATATTTTAAACAATGTTGTCCCAAACTTATTATTAGATTATATTCCGCAGATGCAGTTTTCGTCTGTGGCAAATGTCTTAAGAGCGCTATTAAAGAATGACAATATAAGTTCCGATACCTTATCAAAAACTGTAGGTATAAATGTTGCAACTATTGATAATATAATGATTGACGCTGTCATGTTTGGCGTGGCCAAGAAAGAAAACGCAATGATTTCATTGCTATTTGGTACTGAAGAAGATCTTATTATCCAAATGCAAGCTTTCTTCAAAAAGCATATAATGTATCAAAAAATGATGACTTCTTATCAAGCTGGCTTTACATATGTGTCTTTCTATAATGCTTTTGAGGATATCTATTTAGATAGCAATATCAGTGAAAAAACACGTATAACGTATTGTAGCAAATTGTACAATTGGTTTATTAGATTAGGTTTATTTACTGAAGATACGGGGAAGACATATATTGTTCAGACAGGTGTTAAGACAATTAGTTTTGCGCTTAACAACAGACAACGTAGAAGTCGAAACAGGTATTACTCAGGGGAAGCCAATCTTTTTTGGGGGCAGACTTCCCCTCAAAAAATGGAACAAGCTTTTAATGAAATCCTATCCGGCAATCACAGTTATGCGGCTCTCATATCTCAGGGGTTTCGTAACGCTATAGAGTTACTATCAGCTTCGCAAGCTATTCATAAAGAAGGAGATTCTGTAACAACAATAAAAAGCCTTCAAGAAATTTATGATTTTATTTCAAACGCAGAAACTATACTATTTACGCAGCAGTTGATGGATATAACACCACATATCCGGGGAGCCGAGATTGGACAAGCTCTGAATGATAAATACCATAGGAACTGGTCAGCATCATCAAAAGTACGCTATGGCAGTGCTTTGATGCGCTGGGCATGTTACCTGTCTAATCAAAAAAACCTACCTGAGCGGATGGGAAGCTAATTTGATAAAACACCCTCGATACCCTCCATAGAAAGGGAATGGGACTGCACTTTGAAAAAATTCCTACCTTAGGAGGGGTGCTGTCGTAAGCGGTGGAATGATTCCACCTGCCGACACATACAACAAGCCCAACCGCTCAGGTAGAAAAATTTTTGGTTTGGGCTTGACATTTGGGTGTCTCAGATCGTGAAATCTGATATGCTCCAGCCCGGCATCCCTTAGGATTTTCTCGTGGAGTTTCACTACAGAGTCAGGGTAGTACATCTCGCCAGTGGTGGACGAAGGGAACATATACGGGTTTTCCGGGTGCTTCTCATGCTCCTGGATCAGCAGATCCACCGCCTCCTGGGGAATGGACACCCTCCGCACTGAGGTTTCCGTCTTGGGCCGGGAGAGGGTCAGCTTTCCGCTGGGGTTCTTGATGTACTGCTTGCTGACGGAGATCGTCCGGTCCTGCACGTTCAGGTCATCCCAGAGGAGGGCCACCAGCTCCCCCTTCCGCAGGCCGCTCACCAGTTCCAGGTAGAACATGGGGAGGACGCCTCTGGCATCGGCGGCATTCATATAGGACTTCAGATGCTCAGGCCGGAGGGTCTTCATTTCCACCTTCTGCACCTTGGGGGCAATGCAGTCATCGGTGGGATTGCGGGGGATCAGCCGCTCCTTCACTGCCCGCTCAAAGGCGCTGTGGAGCATGAGGTGGACACTGCGCACCGTGGTGCTGCTGAGGCCGGGGTTGCCATGGCCGCTTTTCGTGTTTACCCGGCCATGCTCCATCAGGTTTTTGTACATCTTTTGAAGGTCCCGGGAGGTCAGCTTTTTCAGTTTGATCTTCCCGATGCGGGGGATCGTGTAGGTCTCGATCATCAGCTTGTAGCGGTCTGCGGTGGCCTGTCGGATGTTGGGCTGGGCATAGAGGTCGTACCAGGCGCGCAGCCAGGTGGCCACGGTGTACTCGTCGGTGCGGGTCATGTCTACCTGCTGGGCCTGCTCCACCGCTGCCTTGAGCTTTTCTTTGGCTTCTGCCTGGGTGCGGCCCAGCACATTTTTGATGATGCGCTTGCCGGTATCGGGATCATAGCCTGCGGTATATCGACCCTCCCAGCGGCCGTCGGAGCGCTTCCGCAGATTGCCCTCGCCGTTGGCGCGGCGTTTTGACATACTTTATCAACCTCCATTTCTGATGTCGCCGTCGTTTTCATCCATACATTCAGCCATGATCCGAACGCCCAGCCGGAAGCCCAGGATGAAATTTTCCACGGCAGTGATGCTGTCGATTTCCTGCTGTGATTCGATGAGTTTTGCCAGGATCGTTTGCCCGGCCTCGTCAAGCTGCTCCGTGAGCTGGTTTTCGAAACGGGTCACACGGTCTGTCGCTCGTTTTAGCTCTGAATTGGGCGCCATGTCCTGCGCGTTGGGTGTGATGTTGCCGTAATAGAGATCTTCCAAAGTGTTTCGCATTGTTCTCGCCTCCTGTAGCGACACACCATACCACAGGCCGGCGGGAATAGCCATGGCAAACAGGAAGAATTATCAGTTCAGACATATCTTTTTTCGCCTGCGTTGACGGTTCTTTTCTTTGAAGACACTGGTGCAATCCACGTCCCCGTACAGTGGCGCACAAAGGGGGCAACGCCGCGTTTCATTGGCGCGAGGGGTATGGATGCCACCTGTTCTGTGGAGTAGGCACAAATTGCTTCACAGCGGTCAGCACAGGGGGAAACAAACAGGTGGCGCTTCACAGACGCAAAGTGCCGCCTGTTTGGCTTGTCCAGGTTCCCTTATTGTTTACTGTGGCGCAGATTTTGCGGGGGTCACATGGTTTGCTCCCAATGTTGATCGCCGCTGAACTTTTGGCCCATAGCCAACTTTTTGATTGCTTCCCGGCGGCGCTGCTTGCTGTCCGTCCAGGTGGGTGGCGCGGGGAGCTGCCATTGGTCATCGCGTTCCAGGTCGGCCAGAACCTGGAACCACCCGGAGGCCAGCTCCCCCATCCAGCCTTCGTCCGGCTCCGGCGTGGTGGGACGGAAGCCGGTGGCCTGGCGGTAGAGGAGGAGCGCCTCCAGATTCTCCTTGAGGAAGGTTTCATCGTGGAGGCTGCTGTCCCGGCACTTGCGCCCATTGGGGCAGGTGAAGGTGATGTGCTTCCGGGTGTCCGACCAGGAAACTTCGTAACCCTCCACTTCCATGTTTTCGATAAAGCTCTCCCGGCTGGCGGCGTACTCCAGCGCCTCGTTGATGGCCTGGATCAGATCCAGTTTCCAGCTGTCACCGCGCAGGCCAGCCTGGTATTCGCCGGGCTTCATGCGTTTCTTTCTGGTACGTAGCTCGCACTCGTCCAGCACCCGAAGGCCGTGGGAGAGGCAGATCTCATCGTTCACCTTTCGGTGCGTCAGCAGGTCGCCGGGGCTTTGATGGAGTTTGTGACCGTCCTTGTGGCTGACGCTGTTCACCACCATGTGGTTGTGCAGATGGTGCGTGTCAACGTGGGTGGCGACCACCACCTCGAAGTCCGGGAACTGCCGCTGGGCAAACTCCAAACCGATGGCGTTGACCTCCTGGGGCGTGACGTCGTCCTCCGCAGAGAAGGACTGGACGAAGTGGTAGAACTGTGTGCCATCAGCTTTGTTGAAGCGTTTTTTGGTCATCTGCATCTCGATAAAGGCGGACTGGGGAACGCAGTCGCTGCCGGTGACCAGCCACGCATCACCCCAGCGCGTTTTTTCCTCTTGCTCTACGTAGTCGATCACGCCACGCATGGAACTGGCGGACTGCTTTTGCACTGGATTGCGGTGAAGGTCGCCATCAGCGCACCTCCCGAATCAGCGTACTCACTGCGTCACATAGGCGAGTATACTCACTGATTAAATCATCGCCACGCAGAACGGTGAGCCGCCCCATGTTGGCCAGCGTGGTGAGCTGGTTGAGGTTGCGGCCCTGAGCTTTCAGCTCAGAGAGCAGATTGTCCAGCCCGTCCACCCGGACGATCTCCTTGCCCAAAGCGCAGGCGGTGAGGTAGTCCGTGACGGTCATACCAGCGGCCTTGGCCCGCTGGTGGATAGTTTTCTTATCCGCTGGGGTCATCCTGGCGGTGATGATTTCGGTTTTCTTCTTCTGCATTGAACTCCTTTCTCCCTCGTCGGCGCAAGCTGCATATCCCTCGCCCCGCCGCAAGCGGCAGGGCTCGCTCATTTCGCTGCGCCTCCTCTCCCCATCAAACCCGCTACGCTGGGCTTCGATGGGGGCCCCTTGAGGGACAGGGGGTGCCGGGGCATAGCCCCGGCGAGTGCGGGCGGCGTATAGCCGGACGCGATGCTTGCCCTCGCCAAAAGAAATTCCGCTCCGCTACGTCCCCGCCTGCGGCGAGGACTTCGCCCGCTCCATTCCTTCTGGCTCTCCCCACAAAGCCAAAGTGCGGCTTTGCGGGGGCCCCGGCGAGGCAGGCATCCGCCTCAACGGGGCGTTTCTGCGCTGCCCTCACTCGGCGCTCCCACGGTACTGCGGCGGGCTGGGCTGTACACACTCGTGCACGGTAGGCCACACGGGGGTCAACGCCGTGTTTCAAGGGCTGGGAGGGGTACCATCTTCACCCGGCCCACGGGAGGGCTACAGGGGGCCTCAAAATGCGAAACACGGGGTCATGCACCTAACTGGAGTTGGGCGCGGGTGGTTTCCTGGGCCAGCCGTTCCAACTGCCGCTGATGGTGCGCCTCCAAAACATCTTGGAACGGGGAGACGGTATAGAGCAGGTTGCCATTTCGCTTTGCGCCCGCTTTGGTGGTGACGGTGGTGTTTTCAGTTTGGATTAGACCCTTGCGTTCGAGGTTGCCGACGTATTTTGCCACCGTGTTTTCCGTCATGCCCGCCGCTTTGCCAATCGTTTTGTAGCTGGGCCAGCACTGATGTGTCTTGCGGTTTTCGCAGTGACGCAGGAAGGCATAGACCGCCAGCTCACCAGGGCAGAGACCGAGAAGGAAAATTTCATTGGGCAGAGGAAAAGTATTCTTGAGAGGATCGGACTTTTGGCGATAGCTCAACCGTACTCACCGCCCTTCGTGTGCCGCTCCACCCACTGGATAAATTTTTCTTTGGGCACTACGATCCGGCTGCCGACTTTGAGCACCGGGAAATCTGCTTCGTGCATTAACTCGTAGCTACTGGATGGAGCGATGCCCAGCACCTTTGCCACTGTTGCCGCGTTGAGAAACAACGGCAGATCATCATAGCTTTTGTACTCAGATACTTTCATTTTCATCTTCCTTTTGTAAATTTCTATTGGTTACCAGCTGTACCCCTTCCCTTTGGGACAGCTCCATGATAAAATAATCGCGGAGAGTTTTACATCAGGAAGTGATCTTTGTGGAAGAGACAGAACAGGTGATAGGCGGCTATATCCCGAAGCTGTTGCTAATGGAGGCGGGGGAGGGACGGTTTTCAAGTGTTTTCCAGCATGGGGCTGGGATGGTGGAGCGCTTGCCTGTCACCACACCCGCCAGGGATTTGATCACCGCCGCGGAGATCGACTACCGGCCATACCGCAAAGAGATCAAACGGCTGCGGGACGAGCATCCGCTGTTCGCGGCGCGGCTGGACATTGCGGCGGCGGATTTTGAAGACTTTGTGGCGGAGGCGCTGCTTCTGCCGTCCATGCTTCAGAAGATCGACCCGGTGGGTTTTTTCGCGCTGGGGATTCTGTTGGATCGGGCATTGCAGAAGGAGGACAATGGAAGCGCACTGTTTCTTCTGGATGCCGCGCAGGAACTGCTGTACGTGCTGGAGGAGCCGATCCGCACGCAGGTCTATCTGCGGAACATTTTGGAGATGACCTTTGATGGGATGGAGCGGGTCAGCCAGCGGGAACGGTTTGAGAAGCTATGCCGGGTCTATCCGCAGGTGGGGAAGCTGTGCGATCCCGCCAGCCTGCCTGATGTTGAGTCGGGGCAGAGAGTATTCCGGGCCAGTTCCATATTCGGACTACGTCTATTGGAGCTGGTCCTTTACCTCCAGCAGGACAAGCAGCGCATTGCCCGGTGCGACTACTGCTGGGGTTGGTTCATCCCCAAGACGAAAAAAGCCACCCGGTACTGTGACCGGGTGACGGATGGGTTTCACTGCAAACAGCGGGGGGCGCGGTTCAAGAGGAACCTGGTGGAGGATAGGAAGGGGCGCTCAAGATCTGCAACCAGCTGCGGGACAGGATGTATGCCCGCCTTCTTCGCTGGCAGGACGCCGCACCGGGTGAGCGTGATAAACTGATTCCCATGGATTATGGTCAGTACGATGCCTGGAGCGAGAACGCCCGACTGGCCCGGATGGAATACCTGAAAGGGGGGGCTGACAGCGGGGGAGTTTCTGCGGCGGATCGACACCACCCATGAGCTGGGCAGTTACGAAGCGGATAAGGCAGAGTTGGTGGAGGAGACGGTCTGGCAACGCCGGGGGGCTGGTGACTTTAGCTTTGATCCAGAAACGTATTATCCAGAAATGATACAGGTGCTTGATTTGGGCGCGGCGGAGCCGAAGTGGGAGATATACACAGCGGTCGATTTGCGGAAACAGGAGCAGCAGGGGCATCAGAGTTTGCGGGAGAAATATGGGAAACGATAAGGGGGGGACAAGGAGTGAAGAACGTTGCCATTGTGGAGGACGAAAATGCCGCCGCTGAACGCCTGACGGCATACATACAGCGGTACGCCGCCGAGTTCGGCCAGCAATTCAATATTACCCGGTTTTATGACGGTGAGGAGTTCCTTCAAAACTATAAGTCCGTTTACGCGGTGGCGTTTCTGGATATTCAGATGCCGCGGAAAAACGGCATGGACACCGCTGTGGAGCTGCGCCGGTATGACAAAAACGTGTCTATCATTTTCATCACAAACCTGGTGCAGTACGCCCTGAGGGGCTACGAGGTGGACGCGGTGAGCTTTTTGCTCAAGCCGGTGAGCTACTACGATTTTTCCCTGAAATTCAAAAAGGCGCTGGATATCTACCTGATGAACGAGGAGCGCAGCTTTACGGTGAACGCCCCAGGCGGGCTGTGCCGCATCTCCACGGACAAGCTGATGTATGTGGAGATTATCAAGCACCGGCTCCACTACCACCTGATCGACGATGTGATCGAGATGACCGGTGTGCTGTCTACTGTGGAGCAGGAGCTGGGTTCCCACGGATTTCTACGCTGCAACACCTGCTACCTGGTCAATCCAAAGTTTATCGTGCGTGTAAAGGGGGCCGAGGTGCAGGTGGGGGACCGCACCCTCCAGATCAGCCGCCCCAGGCGGGCCGCGTTTATGGAGGGGCTGACCAACTGGTACGCCGGGGCAGGAGGTGGGAACCATGGCTGAGGTCAATGTGATCTATCAAAAAATCATCCTGGAATTCCTGTTTGAGCTGTATGTGTTCTACGCCCTTACCACGCGAAAGCTGAACCGGGCTCCCCGATTCTGGATACGGACTTTGGCCGGAGCCGGTGCTGTTTTTGTGCTGGCCTATGGCGCGGCCTTCTTCTACCGCTCCTTTGGGGATACGGCCCTTGGGCGGATCGGCATTTACATCCTCTTGTTTGCCGTTACCGCGGCCCATGTGCGGCTGTGCTTTGACGAGTCCTTCCCCACCGTTTTATTCTGCTGTAATGTGGCCTACGCAGCTCAAAACCTGTGCTATAAGCTGTATCTGACCCTGTGGTGCGGCGGAGAGGCGCTGGGCTGGTATAACGGCTGGGGTCAGCGGTTTGACCTTTACTACCGCTTAATGTACTACAGCTTTTTCGCCCTGGCGGTGGCAGCGGTCTATCTGGTATTTATCCGCCCCCTGCTTCGGCATATGTCCGGCGGGCGGCTGAATTACCAAATGTTTGCCATTGCTGTCCTGGTGCTGAGCATCACCGTGATCCTATGCTCGGTGGAGGACGTCTATTTTGCCCAGCTGAGCGTGGGCCGGGAAAATCGGTTTGAGATCCCGGCGTACTTCCTCCTGCGGCAGTCAGGCAACCTGTTTTCGGTGATGTGCTGCGCCATCGCACTGATTCTTACCTCCAGAACCGTAGAGCGGAGGGAGCTTCAGCAGGAAGTGGAGTACCTCCAGCACGCCGTCCACCAAAGCGAGCTGCAATACGAGATCTCCCGGGACACCATCGACTTGATCAATGTGAAGTGCCATGACATCCGCTATAAGCTGGGAGCCCTGGCGGTCCAGGGGGAACAGGTGCGGCCTGAGGCAGTGGCCGACCTCCAAAAAAGCATTTCCATCTACGACGCCAAGGTGGAGACGGGCAACCAGTTTTTAGACGTCCTGCTGACGGAAAAGAGCCTTTACTGCGAACAGAACGGCATCATGTTTTCCTGCATGGCGGACGGGGCCAGGCTTACCTTTATGGATGACGGCGACCTGTACTGCCTGTTCGGCAACATCATCGACAACGCCCTGGAAGCGGTCAAGGCTATTAAGGAGGAGCAGAGGCGGGTCATAAACCTGGTCGTGAAGGCCCGGGGCAATATGCTCGTGATCCAGTCGGACAACTACTTTGACGGGGAGCGCGCTTTTGAGGGCGGCCTGCCCGTCACCACCAAGGCAGATCGAAACTACCACGGGTTCGGGATGCGGAGCATTCGGATGATTGTCCACAAATATGAGGGGGAGCTGACGGCCTATGTGGCGGACGGGATTTTCCACCTGAATATTTTGTTCAGTCTTGCCACATAAGAGAACAATTTGGAAGAAAATTGCTCCGTGCTTGTGACCGGCCTGCAAAGTAAGTAAAAATTGTGCAGTTTAAGGAACGCCCGTTGCCAGCGGGCGTTCCCTTTATTATATTATTGCCAGAAAGAGCAATGCGCGGCGTGAATCCTTTGTAGCATACGTAAAAATCCAGGCCGGGTACGTCCGGTTTGAGCATACGGTCACAAAGCGCGGCGACGCGCTGTGAATAAAAAGTGAGAAGGAGAAACGAGCGATGAAAAAGAAGATTCTTGCAATGCTGCTGGCCTTGACCATGGCCGCAGCGCTGGCGGCCTGCACCCCCGCCGGCAATCAGCCCAGCAGCGCCCCCAACTCCAATCCCACCTCCCCCGGCGCTTCGTCGGCCCCCTTTGAGGCCGTTATGCTGGCCGATTTTGCCAACGGCCCGGCGGCGGACGGCAGTGTCTTTGCCTCCGACGGCTGGTCCAACGGCAGCGTGTTTAACGTGTGGTGGAAGGGCGACATGGTTACTTATTCCGACGGCCAGCTCCACCTGGGCATTGCCGACGCCAACGGCGAGGTGGAACAGGGCTACTATGGCGGCGAGGCCCGCACGGGGCTGTACTACGGCTATGGCGACTACATCGTAAAGATGAAGCCGTCCAAGGCGGAGGGCACCGCCAGCACCTTCTTCACCTGCACCGGTCCCTACGACATCAACGCGGAGGGCAACCCCAATCCCTGGGACGAAATCGACATTGAGTTTTTGGGCAAGGACACCACCGGGGTTCAGTTCAACTATTTTGTGGACGGCCAGGGCGGCCACGAGTACTGGTACGACCTGGGCTTTGACGCCTCCGAGGAGTTCCACGAGTACGGCTTCCGCTGGAGCGAGGACGCGATCACCTGGTATGTGGACGGCGAGGCTGTTTACACGGTGAATGCCAGCGCGGATAACCCGCTGCCCTCCACCCCGGGCCGCATTCTGATGAACCACTGGTGCGGTACCCCCGACGCCGAGGGCTGGATGGGCAAATATGAGCTTTCCGACGCCACCGCCGATTACCAGTGGGTAAAGACTTCCGCCACAGGCCGCGAGCTGGTTCCCACCGAGGGCGGGAATGAGGACGGCACCATGGACGGCCTGGACGTGAGCTTTGCCAACGGCGCGGCGGCGGACGGCAGCGTCTTTGCCTCCGACGGCTGGTCCAACGGCAGTGTGTTTAACGTGTGGTGGAAGGGCGACATGGTTACTTATTCCGACGGCCAGCTCCACCTGGGCATCGCCGATGCCAAGGGAGAGGTGGAACAGGGCTACTATGGCGGCGAGGCCCGCACGGCCCAGCATTATGGATACGGCGAGTACTCCGTCAGCATGAAGCCCTCCAAGGCGGAGGGCACCGCCAGCACCTTCTTCACCTGCACCGGCAATTACGACATCGGCCTGGACGGCAACCCCAACCCCTGGGATGAGATCGACATTGAGTTCTTAGGCAAGGACACCACCGGCGTCCAGTTCAACTACTTTGTGGACGGCCAGGGCGGTCACGAGTACTGGTACGACCTGGGCTTTGACGCCTCCGAGGAGTTCCACGAGTACGGCTTCCGCTGGGCGGAGGATTCCATCACCTGGACCGTGGACGGCAAGGACGTGTACACGGTGGAAGCCAGCGAGGAGACCCCCCTGCCCTCCACCCCCGGACGCATTTTGATGAACTACTGGTGCGGCACCCCCGACGCGGAGGGCTGGATGGGCAAATATGAGCTCAGCGACGCCACCGCCGACTACCAGTGGATCAAGACCACGGCCACCGGCGTCAGCCTGGGCGGCTGACAGTCTGCGGTCTGTGTGCCCCGCCCCTTTGGGGCGGGGCACACAGACGGATTGAATGAGTGTAGAATGATATGGGATATCTGACAACTCTTGCCATTATTTTTGTTTCCATCTGGTGCTGTTTCTTTCTCCTGCTGTTCCATTACGGCGTATTTGCCCTGATTGGCGTGTTCAAGCGAACGACCTATCCCAAGACGGACCGCTTGCTGAAGTATGGCATTGTCATTGCCGCCCGTAACGAGGAGGCGGTGATCGGCTCCCTGCTGGACAGCATCCGGGCTTGCGATTACCCGCAGGAAAAACTGGTGGTGTTTGTTGTGGCCCACAACTGCACCGACCGCACCGCGCAGATCGCCCGGGCGCACGGGGCCAACGTCTATGAGTATGACAACCCGGCGGAACGTACGGCGGGCTATGCCTACCGCTATCTGTTCGACCGGATTAACGCCGAGTGGGGAGACGCGGGGATTGACGGCTTTTTCATCATCAACGCCGACAACGTTCTTGCTCCTGATTACCTCTCCAAAATGAACGACGCCTTTGTGGCCACGGGCGGGGAACACGTCATCACTTCCTACCGCAACTCCCGCAACTTCGGCAGCAACTATATGTCCTGCCTGTACGGTATCTACTTCATCTCCGCCTGCCGCTTTGAGGCCCGGGGGCGCACGGTGTGCGGGTGCAGCACCCGGGTATCAGGCACCGGATATCTGTTCCCGCCCAGGCTGGTGGAACACGGCTGGGAGTACGTCACCCTCACTGAGGACTGGGAGTTCACCGCCGACCAGCTGGCCCGGGGGAGCAAAGTGCTCTACTGCGACGAGGCGGAGTTCTTCGACGAGCAGCCCCTCACGATGAAAGTGATGCTCCGCCAGCGGCTGCGTTGGGCCCGAGGGCACATGATCGTCTTTTTCACCCGGTTCCGGGCGCTGATGAAAAGCCTGTTTTCCAGGGAAAACGGTCTGGACAGAAAGGGCCGGTTTTCTGTGTTCGATATTTCCGCCAGTATTCTGCCGTTAGGCGTAATCAGCGTGGCCCTGCTGCTGCTCCAACTGGGGGGTATTGCGCTGTGTCCTCTCTTCGGGTACGATGCGGGGCGGGTCTGGCGGGTCTACGGGCTGATCTCCCTGGCGCTGTTTGCGCTGTCCTATGGGCTCACCGTGCTGGGCGCGGTGCTGCTGGTTTTTTTGGAGCGGGCGCGCATCCGGGATGTGGGAAAGGGAACGCTGGCGGCAGCGGCAGCCCTGTGGCCCCTATTCCTGCTGGTGAACGTATTTTTGGACGTGGCCGCGCTGTTTCTCCGGGACCTGGAGTGGAAGGTCATCCCCCATGTGGGCGCTCCGGCTCTGGAACAGACCCCGGCGGCGTCTATTGGCGAAATCCCAACAAAATCATGATTTAGGAGGGTTCCCTGTGGCAAAGGAAAAAGGCAGCAAGAAAAAGCTGAGCGCGAAGGCGTTTACCGCCATTGTCGCGCCCCTTCTGGCGGTTCTTCTGGCATTCTCCATTGTGCTGTCCGTGGTGTCCACCTCCAGGTTTGACCTGGTGCTCCGGGACATCTTCGGCGAGACTGATTTCGGCAACAGCGGCGCAGGCCATGATATCGACGCCAATTACTACACCCGGGACATCACCGATTCCAAAGAGCTCCAGGCCGCCGAGCAGGCCTACGCCCGCAGGGCGGGCGCGGAGGGCTTCGTGCTCCTCTACAACCGCAATGAGGAGGGCAAGGGCCTTCCCGTGGCGGCGGGCTCCAAGCTGAGCCTGTTCTCCTCCTCCTCCGTGGACCTGCTGGCCGGCGGCACCGGCTCCGGCGTGTCCACCATCTCCAGCGATATGCGCACCGCCCTCACCGAGCAGGGCTTTGCTGTCAACGAGGCGCTGTGGAAGTTCTACAGCGATAACCACGGGACATACACCCGGGGCGGCGGCTCCATCATGTACGGCGGCGCCGAGGACTGGAACATCCGGGAGGCCCCCGTCTCCGCCATCCCCGACTCCGCCAAGAGCGAGGCGGAGGACACCATCCCCGTGTTCTTCCTGGCCCGCACCGGCGGCGAGGGCCGGGATCTGGGCCGCTATATGGGCGAGTGGACCAATGTGGCCGGGGACAAGGAGAAGCACTATCTGGAGCCTAACTCCGTGGAGCTGGAGGTCATCCAGTACCTGAACGACACCTTTGACAACGTAATCCTGGTGGTCAACACGAATAACGCCTTCGAGCTGGGCTGGGTGGCCGACTACCCCAGTATCAGCGCGGTGCTGTGGGCCCCCGGCGCCGGGGGCGACACCTGCCGCTCCATCGCCGACGTGCTCAGCGGGGCGGTGAACCCCTCCGGCCATCTGGTGGACACCTTCGCCTACGACGCCTTCTCTTCCCCCGCCATGCAGAACATGGGGGATATGATGCTGGTCAATGGCGGACAGGATGTGGAGGCCGCCGTGTTCTACGACGAGGGCATCTACGTGGGCTATAAATACTATGAGACCCGCTACTTCGACAAGGCTTTGAACCAGGGCAATGCCGGGGACTACGACTATGCCGCCGCGGTGCAGTACCCCTTCGGCTACGGCGTTTCCTACACCACCTTTGAGTGGTCTGATTTTAAAATGGGCCAGATGGACGCTGACGGCAATATTGAACTCAGCGTTACCGTGAAAAATACCGGCGCGGTCGCTGGCCGGGACGTGGTGCAGGTCTATCTCAATGCCCCCTACACGGATTACGACAAGACCAACCACATTGAGAAGTCCGCCGTCACCCTGGTGGGTTTTGAAAAGACCGGCGACATCGAGCCCGGCCAGTCCGAGACCGTGACCATCATCGTCAACCGCAGGGACTTTATCTCCTACGATGATGTGAATGCCAAAACCTACATCCTGGAGGCGGGGGACTACCTCCTCACCGCGGCGGAGAACGTCCACGCGGCCGCCGACAACTTCCTGGCCTACGGCGGCCAGACCGTGGAGCCCCTGTTCGGCGGGGCGGACGCCTCCTTCGTGGGTAAGTGGACCTACGACTACAGCGGCAACGGCGGGGTGGATAATGTAACCTACGCCAAATCCCTTACCGGCGTGGACGTGACCAACCAGTTTGACCACGCGGTATACGACGAGCTCACCCCCCGGGATCAGTACCTCACCCGGCAGGACTGGACTGGCACCTTCCCCCAGACCCACGGGGATCAAGACGGCAAGCGGCAGAGCCCCTTCAGCGAGAAGAACGGCTATACCTGGGAGATTGAGGTATCCGATGCCATTCGGGACGCCATCAAGGCCAAGGGTGTGGGCGCGTCCATGAACCCCATGACCGAGGAGGAGGCCGCCGCCATGGCGGGCCAGTACGGGAAAAGGGGCGACCTGGAGCTTATCGACTTCCGGGGCCGGGATTATGACGAGGTGGAGGCCGAGGGCGGCTGGGATGCCCTCATCGACCAGATGGACACCAGTGAGCTGGAGGCCATCATCCGCAACGGCGGCTACCAGACCCTGGGCTCCGCCAACATCGCCAAGCCCCGGGCCATCGACTATGACGGCCCCTCCGGCCTCAACGAGGGCGGCATTACCCACGAGCCCTATTCCATCACCTATCCCTGCGCCACCAACCTGGCCGCCAGCTGGGACCGGCAGAATTCCTATCTCCACGGCTACTATGTGGGTGAGGACGCCCTGGCCGCCGACGGCAACTGGGGCAGTCACCAGTATGTGGGGCTCATCACCGGCTGGTACGCCCCCGCCATGAACATCCACCGCACCCCCTTCGCCGGGCGCAACTTCGAGTACTACTCCGAGGACGGCTTCCTCTCCGGCGAGTTTGCCCTTGAGGCGTCGGTGGCCTGCTCTGAAAAGGGCGTATACGCCTACATCAAGCATTTCGCACTCAACGACCAGGAGGACCACCGCAGCCATGTGGCCACCTTCTCCAACGAGCAGGCCATCCGGGAAATCTACCTCAAACCCTTCCAGACCTGCATTGAGGAGCGGGGAACCACCCCCATCAAGGTTCAGGAGTACGATGCGGCCTCCCAGTCCTACACCGAGAAAACGGTGGAGATTCCCGCTGTCATGGCGGTCATGTCCTCCTTCAACCGCATCGGCTGTACTTGGGCAGGGGGCAACTACAACCTGCTCACCGGGGTGCTGCGCAACGAGTGGGGCTTTGACGGCACCGTCATCACCGACTACGACGGCGGCGGCGTCATGGACACTGAGCAGTGCGTCCGGGCCGGGGGCGATCTGAAGCTGACGGGCTTTGAGGTGGACGCGCCCATTGACATGAGCAACCCCGCCTCCCAGTACTTTGCCCGTCAGGCTATTAAGCACATCTTGTATACCACGGTAAACTCCAACGCCATGAACGGCATCGTCCACGGCACCTCCGTGGGTGAGCTGCCCTTTGCCAACTATTACTTTATCCTGATCGGTGAGGCGGCGGTGGCCGCGGGCCTGATTGTGTGGGGTGCGGTTGCCATCGTGCGGCGGTGGAAGAAAGAGAAGGCCGGGAACTGACCGCATCTGAGACATACGAAAAGAACGCCGGAATGCCGGTGATTCTGTCATCCTCATTCAGCGGCAGCCGGGCTCCGTAAGGGCCCGGCTGTTGCTTATCGAAAGGCCGTAGAATTTTACTGCTCCTTTTTTATTTACAGCGGCGCAAAATTTGCGTGGGGCCGCTTGTATTTCGTGGGGCAGTAAGTAGGCAATCCGTGAGAAAAAAAGACTGGCTTGGGGATGCTGTGCGGGCTGTAAATTGGGGCGGGAGGAATCGTACTCCGTTTGCACAAAAACAGGTGTAGAGAAATTTGTGTTAAGCCATGCGGCAACGCTGCGCCCTTATTTTCTCCAATAGGTTGAGGCCATTCCCCCATGACCCACAACCTGACCCACAACAGGAAACGAGCGGGCGGAGGCAATGGAACGGAAAGCACCATTGCGCCCGATTTTCTGGAACAAAAATGCCCCCAAAGCGCCGGATGGAGGCGTTTCGAGGGTGGGGTATCAGTTGGTAAGGATGAGGTCTCCAGTTCAAATCTGGATAGCAGCTCCAATAAAAAGCACTCAAACAGTTAAGTTTGAGTGCTTTTTGCTTTTCTATTGCAACTTTTTGGATAAATCCGTGATTATGCCGAAAAGTTCAGAAGGGAAAAAACCGACACAGAAACCGACACCGACAAGAAAGAACAGGCCGGACAGGGGACTATCCCTGCCCGGCTTTCTTTATGGCCTCTCGCACGATCTGGGCGGCTTGGCTGATGCTCTCTTGGTCTGCATGGGTGTACATTCGCAGCGTTACGGCCTTGTCACTGTGGCCCAGGGTCTCGCTGACTGAGGCCACATCTGCCCCGTTGGTGATGGCGATGCTGGCGAACGTGTGTCGGAGCTTGTGCGGGTGTAGGTCTGGGACGCCGTACCGCTCTGAAAATTTCTTCAGGTATCGGGTGGGGCTTTGCGGGTGCATCGGCTCCGGGCTGGTTTCTTTGGTGAAGACATAGGTGCTGATGGCTTTCTTTGACTGCTCCACCCGGAGCTGGCGCAAAAGGGCAAGCGTGTGGGCTCCGATGTAGACGGTGCGGATATGGCTGTTCTTTGGGGTGTCCAAGTAGACGCCTTTTGCCGGTGTGTAGCATAGATTCCCGACTATGGAGACAGCCCCGGTCTCAAAGTCAATATTCTTCCACTGGAGGGCGCAGCACTCACCCCGCCGAATACCCGTGTCAATCAGTAGATGAACCAGAGTTTGCCATTTTAACGGCTCCTGCTCCAGACCAGCTAAAATTTTCTGAACCTCTGGCGGGGTGTAAGACTGCGGTCCATCCGCCTTAACTTCATCTTTTCGGGGCTTAGGCCGCTCGACCTTATCCATGGGGTTGCGGTCTATCATATCCCCCAGGTAGGCCATTTTGAAAAAGCTGTGGAGGATGGTATAGACCTTGATTACCGTGGAATGGGCTTTGCCCTCAGCCTGGACATCCAGGAGCAGGGCGGTGAGCTGGGCCGGGGTGACTTCCGGGAGTTTGAGATCCCCCAGGGCTGGGTATATCCTCTTGTCCAAATATCCCTGATAGTTGGAACGGCTGTTTTCGCTCATGGTGACCGCCTTGGAGGGCATGAACACCCGTTCCCCGTACTGGCGCAGCGTGAGTATCTTAGCGGCCTCCCGCTCGGCTTCTGCCTCCCGCTCCCGTTGCTCTGCCCTGGTAATGATCTCCCCTGCATCGCTCTGTCGCTCAAACTCAGCTGCAACAGCAGCCAGCTCCCGCTCAATGGCTTTCCGGCTCCAGCCCTCTGGAGGATACCAGCGTCGTGTCAGGCGGGACTTGCCGCGTCCCCGGCTAACGGAAATTTCGTAAAATACTCGCCCATCCTTGGTTTCGCGTCTGCGCATTGATGGCATAAGTCCACCCCCTGGCTCCGGTAGAAATACCGGGGCTGTTTTTATTTGCGGTCACTGGTGCTTTGTGATTCCATCGAGGCAAGCATCTTCTGTAGGATGGCTTGGCTATCCTTGATATACTCACGAACAATGTCAATTTTTGCGGGATTCCAGACTTTCGGAAGAACGACCTGACAAGAATTCATGCCACATATCTTGTGTACCATATCAACCAGCCGAGCATCGGCGGCATCAATTTGAGTTTGCAGATCGGCATCAATAAACGGATAGCGGTCTGCTGGATCACGTTCACCAGCAATTAGATATTCAAGCGGAACGCCAAGTGTATTGGCCATTTCTTCAACCTGTTCGATGGTCAATGTACCCGATCCCTCGAAAATGTCTTCGTATGGACAGGTTGTACCAAAACATTCTACCAAATCGGTTGAGTCAACAGAGGAAATCTTCTGATCAACACGATTCCGCAGAACATTCAGAAAAGCTCGTTGCAACGCGGGAGATAGCGGTTCAGCTGCGTCTCCAAGCAGATATGAGATGGAAACATCCAGCTCAGAGGAAATATCCCTAAAAGTTTGCAAAGTTGGCTCTCTTTGTTCCTTTTCGTACCGCATAATGGTGACACCAGTTATGCCCAGGTGCGCTCCTAATTCTTCCTGGGTCATGTGTGCCTTTTCCCGCGCTGCCTTTATACGATTGCCATAACCCAGCATTGAAAATCACCTCACCTATACCATAACACAGACAAAACCGAAAAACAACCATTTTGGAAAGAAATTTTTTGATACCTGTTGATAAACAACCTAAACGGTAGTATTATGCAAAAGTAACCGTTTCGGTTGGAAAAACAAGGAGGTGACAAGGTGAAAATCGACACCATGAAACTGGACCTGCAGCTGGCGCGCCGGTGTATGTCGTTGAGAGATTTGAGGGAAAGCACCTCGCCGCAAACTTTGACGCGCATCCGGCGAGGGGAGGATGTAAAACCCAAAACGCTTGGGCGTATTGCTCAGGCGCTTGACGTCGACCCCGCTGAGATTATCGAAGGAGGGACCGGCACATGACGCCATTTCAAAAAATTCCGGAAGCCTGTAAGACTACCGGCCTGAGCAAATACTTCCTGCGAAACGGCTGCAAGGACGGTACCATTCCCCATGTGCGCAGCGGCCAAACCTACTACATCGACGTGCCAGCTCTACTAAAGCAGTTGGGTGTCCCGCCTCAGAACGAGGCCGATGTAGCTCCGGGGAGGTAGGGCCATGGAAGGAAGTCGGCCCGGTGTGATGCTGTATTTTGAAACGCTCCAGGCCATTGAGGAATTGGAAGCTGAGGACGCCAAACAGATTATGAGCGCCATTCTTCACTATTCCAGGGATGGGGAGTTACCGGCTCTGCGAGGCCCACTGGCTGCAGTCTGGTCGCTGATTCAGTCAGGCCTTGATCGGGATAAGGTCAGATATGGTGAGAAGCAGATACGGGGGATTTGGCTGACCTATTGCCGGAAATGCAAAAGTACGGGTGAGACCCCGCTCGGATTTGATGAATGGGTCAGTACACAGTACGACAACGGCACGTTGCCTTACGTTGAACGTACCGTTAACAGCGCCGTTAACGTACCGTCACCAACTACATCTCCATCTACAACTCCAACTGTATCTCCAGCTCCATCTTCAACTGTATCTCCAACTCCAACAAAAGAGAGTATAGGGGGTATGGGGGACGCGCCTTCGGCGCTCACACCCACCCTGGGCAAAAAATCACGGTCACATTTTGTTCCTCCGACACTGGAAGAAGTGGCGGCCTATGTCCGGGAGCGCGGCAGCATGGTAGACCCACAGGGGTTCATTGACTTCTATGCCGCCAAGGGGTGGATGGTTGGCCGAAACAAAATGAAAGACTGGAAAGCTGCTTGTCGCAACGCCGAGAAGTGGGAGCGGTGGCAGAGGGGCGGCACCAGGAACGAAGTCAAGACCGCTTCGGACTATGAGAGCGGGGATGATTTCTTCACACGATAGGAGGGTAAATATGCAGGAAATTGTTTCTCAACTGATGAAAACAGAGGAAGCTCCCGGGGACTATACCGGCCCGGATGGGCTTCTGTACTGTGGGAAGTGTCATACGCCGAAGCAAGCACGGCTGGGCTTCAACCCAGCCACGGGTGATAGAACGGGGACGCTGGTAAGGGCCGCTTGCAAGTGTCAGCGTGAGGCAGACGAAGCGGAGGAACGGCGAGCTGAGCGGGAGCGGTTCAAGCAGGAAATGGCCCGCCGCCGCGAGGATGGAATTTCCTGCCCGGATGGGCTGCGCCATACCTTTGCCCAAGATGACCGGGCGGAGGCGAAGGTATCTGACGCCTGCCGGCGGTACGTCGAGCACTGGAATGAGATGCGGACCGAAAACATCGGAATTCTATTCCACGGCACCGTTGGCACCGGCAAGAGCTTCTATGCTTCTTGCATTGGAAACGGCTTGCTGGAAAAGCGGGTGTCCGTCGCGGCCACCAATTTTCCCCGGCTGCTGAATCTGCTCCAGGGTACACAGGAGCGGCAAAAACTCCTTGACCGTCTGGCTATCTACAAGCTGCTGATTCTGGATGATTTGGGTGTGGAGCGGGACAGCGCCTATGCTGCAGAGCAGATATTCAACGTCATCGACGCCCGGGCCAGTTCTAAGCTGCCCGTGGTCGTGACCACCAATCTGACGTTGGAGGAATTGGAACATCCACCCTCCATGCAGTATGCCCGCATCTATGACCGTGTGCTGGATATGTGCCCTATTCGTCTCAAACTGATTGGTGCAAGCAGACGGAGGGGGAACGCTGAGGCCCGGAAGCAGCTTGCCCAGAGAATCCTTTTGGGCTGACCCTGGGCGGGACGAAAGGGGGTGAGAACGTCATATATCGGGCCCAAAGTATCAAAAATTCGTTAGGAGGAAACAAGTAATGGCAGAACAAAACAAGCTCACGCGCTGGTCAAAAACAGCGGTGACCGATGTCGGGACGCAGCTGCTGACCGAGTATGCGGCGGGGCGGCTGCTGGACATCACCAGCGCGTTCGGCTCCATCAGCACCCCCGGGGATAACCTGTTTGAGTTGGAGGAGCTGGCGGACGGCCGCGCACACCCGCTGACCATCGAAAGCGTGACCAGGACCAAGAACAGCGTGACGGTGTGCGTCCAGGTTACGAGCCTGGGGAACGACGATCCCTATAAGCTGGAGCGGGTCGGCATCTGCGCCGTGGCCCGCGATCCCGGCGAGCCGGCGCCCCCCGCCGGTACTCCCATCAGAAACGATAAGCTCCTGATGGTGGTGGAGGACGAGGCGGACGAGAACGGCAGCAAGGGCGTCACCATCCCGGCGGAAACGGATCAGCTCTACACGTTCAAGCTCTATGTGGTGCTGACCATCACCAATCAGGACCGGCTGGAGGTCAGCATCTCCGCCGCCGGTATCGCCACCATCGGCGCGATCCACGATGCCATTAAGGAGCACAACGAGGACCCGGAGTCTCACCCCGGCCTGATGGACGCGGCCTTTGAGGGGCATAATGCTGACCCGGACACCCACCCCAGCCTGACGGCCCGTGTCCGGGCTGCGGAGCTGGCTCTGAATGGAAAGGAAACAATCCTCTCCCTGGAGGGTGACCCCACTGTTGAAACAGAAGGAGCCAAAGGGCAGCACTACATTAACCTCGAGACCGGGACGGAATGGGAGTGCTCTGGCGTCAAGGACGGCAAGTATATTTGGGGTTTGGTGGACTATGACAGCGAGAGCTACAAATCTCTGCGGGATATTCTGGCGGAAACTGCGGCTACTGCGGCCCAGGCCAAAGAGGTGGCTGACGGTGCTGCCAAAGCCATCGCAGCTGTTCAGAACACCATTTCCGTTGTCCCCTCTCAGTCCGGCAGCCTGACCTACAATGGGGACACCCAGCTCCCCAGCTGGAACAATCTTGCCCTGGAGATGATGACCATTACCTATGGGGAGGATAAGACCTTGGCGGAGGATTACCAGGGCGAAACCGACGCAGGGACTTACAAAGCCTACATCACCCCCAAGGAGGGCTACACCTGGGGAGACAAGTCCGCCAATGAAAAGGAAATCCTGTGGACGATCCAGCGGGCCACCATCGCCACGGTGCCCAGCGTCAGCGGTTCCCTGCGCTATACCGGGGAGGCTCAGCTTCCTACCTGGCTGAACTACAACCCCGTGCAGATGACCAAGGAGGAAACGGCGCAGACCGACGCCGGGGAGCACTCCACCAGCTTCACCCCCACCAAGAACTATCAGTGGAGCGGCGGCGACACTTCGGCCAAGGTGGTAAAGTGGGCTATCGAAAAGGCCGCCAATACGTTCTCCGTGGCCCCCAGCGGCGCTCAGAGCGTGGATGTGGGTGATACTGTGGTGATCCAGGTGACGTCCAACAGCGACGCCCAGATTGCCGCTACAGCGGACAATCCAGCCAGCGTGGAGGTGACAGTGGACCAGGCCAACAAGCGGGTGACCATCCGTGGCGCCAGCCAGGGGTCGGCCAACGTCACCATCACCAGCGCCGGCAGCACCAACTACGCGGACGCCAGCGTGACCATCGGCGTGAACGTGAGCCGGAAGAACCCCACCCTCTCCATCAATCCCTCCGGCAATCAGTCGCTCTCCATCGGGGGCAGCAAGCAGATCGCCGTCACTACCAACAGCGACGGTGCCGTGTCTGCCAGCTCCAATACTCCCGGCGTGGCCACGGCCTCGGCCAGCGGAAAGAACGTGTCCATCTCCGGCGCGTCTGCTGGCAGCGCGGTTATCACTATCTCCGTGGCCGAAACCACGAAATACAACGCGGCCAGCCTGACCGTGAATATCAGTGTGGTCAAGCCCACGGTGGCCAACTCCACCTGGGATGACATCAAGGCCATTTCCGACGCAGGGACGGCGGCCAGCTACTTTGCCACCGGCGACACCAAGAGCCTGACGCTCAACGGCAAGATTGGTATTCTCACCGTGTCCAATTTGACGGTGAATGCCTTTATCCTGGGCATCAACCACAATGCCAGCAAGGAGGGAAGCAACCGCATCCATTGGGCGCTTGCGAAAGAAGGATCTTCGCTGCTTGCCCTGTGTGACAGCAAGTATAACAGCAGCATCGCGGATGGAACTAAGTGCTTCAACATGAACCACTGGGGGAACTACAACCGGGGCGGCTGGAAGGGCTGCGACCTGCGCTATGATATCTTGGGCAGCACCAACAAGGCCCCCAGCGGCTATGGTAGTTCTCCTGCGGCTGGCCGTACCGGGTACGACCCTTCCAACTATGACATCGTGAACAGCCCGGTTGCCAACACCCTGGCGGCGGCGTTCCCCAAGGATGTCCGCACGGTGCTGAAAACCGTGACCAAGTACACGGACAACGTGGGCAATGCCAGCGGTGACACCGCCGGGAACGTGACCGCCTCCGTGGACTATTTCTTCCTGCTGGCGGAGCATGAGGTCTACGGCGGAAGCCGTACCTATGCCAACAGCTATGAGAAGAACTACCAGCTCCAGTATGACTACTTCAAAGCTGGTAACAGTAAGCAACTGTATAAACACGACGCTCGCACTACGGCTGTGTGGGGGCGGCTCCGCTCTCCTTGTTACAGCGCCAACTATACCTTTAGTGCGGTCGGCTCGGGCGCGGGCGGCGGTGTCAGCCGTTACAATGCTAGTCGCAGCGGTGGGCTGTTCGCCGGCTTTTCTACCTAATCCTCCGCAGAGCTATCCATCCTTCATCCCGCCCCCGCAAGGGGGCGGAGCACCGGGGCCGAAAAAAACCGGCCCGCCAGGGCCGGAACATGAATGGCGCGTAAGCGCCCGCGAAAATTTTGAAAATTTGCCTATTTAAAAAAATAGATTTGGAGGTCACATAATGTATCATTTCAGCTATATTGCCCGTAAGCGTGCGCGATTCAAGAGCTGTTGCGGCGAGATGGTGAACATTCCCTATGGGACGGTGTTGGATGCCCAGGAAGGTGTTTTGCAGTGGAAGGGTAAACCGCTGTGCATGGACACCAGCCAGAACGCCTACGAGTATTTCAGCCAAGACGATGACGGCAAGGGCCTGGAGCGCGGGAAGCTGGTGGGGGCTATCCTCGCCCAGCTCGAAGTGCGGGACGATAACTGGCAGGCTCGCTGGGATCGGATATGGGCCGACCCGTTGCTCCAGCGGTATAAGAGGCCGGAGCATGAGGACAATTGGCTTTGGAACCAGGACTTCTACGATGCGCCCGTGGAAGTCTTGCAGTACATCGCTTCGCTGATCGTGGAGAGCGAGCAGCGCAAGGGGTAAGAAATGGGAAAGGCATCGCAAAGGAAAGGTGCAGATGGTGAGCGGGAGCTGGCGGCAATTCTTCGGGAGTGCGGTTATAGCATTGAACGCGGAGGTTCCCAGACTTACGGAGAAGTACCTGACCTGTTGGGCTTGCCCGGGGTACACATCGAGGTCAAGCGGGTGGAGAGGCTGAACGTCCCAGGGGCAATGACCCAGGCTATTCGGGATGCGGCCCGCTTTGGCGATGTTCCCTGTTTGTTTCACCGACGCTCCCGCTCCCCGTGGCTGGTGACCATGCAGCTTGCCGATTGGTTGGAGCTTTACGAGAGAGCGAATACAACGCGATAGAGGGACAGCGGGCGCGGCTTTGGTGCCTACCCTGCCCGCTCCCCCTATTGGGAACTATGGAGGGTTGCAACAGCCCTCACACGGAAAAGGTACTGTGACAGGGGGCGCCCCTTAGCTGCGGGCTCGTCGACCCCAAATTGCGGGTAGTTACCTCATAGAAAAATAGGGCGTTTCCGTTCCGCTTTGAACGCTGCGCCCAGAGGACAAGGAGGAAATTGACATGGTAAACAGAGAGGCCCTGGATGGCATGACCGCCGAACAGGTCATGCAGCAGCTCCAGGAAGTGAAAGAGCAGCGGCGCACTGCCATTGTGCTGGCCAACGATGCGATCAACGGCTATCAAAAGGCCGTCGATACGCGAGATGCCAAAATCAAAGAGCTGCGGGAAGATTTGGGCAAGCAGCTCGCCGGCATTGCAGACAAGGCTGCGGCGTTGAATGCGGCTATGCTCCAAGCATCCCTGACCGGGGACGGTGCGGAGGTGAAAAAGGCCCAGCGCACCTTGACTGAGCTGGAAGGGCAGCGGTCGCAGCTGAATGCCCGCCTGGAGCTACTGAAGGGGAAGCCCCCCAGGTGCGATGAAGCGTATGCGGTCATGAATGCAGCTGTGGCAGAGAGCGAAAAGGCGGTCGAGCAGTACTACGAGGACATTGGCATTATTCGTGAGTTCTGCGAGAAGGTAATGCAGCCCTGGACGGAGATCACTGCGGCGCTCAATCACTCCGGCGAGGCCGTCAGCAGATTCTACCTTGACCGCGCCCGTAGCCACTACGACAGCGAACGCTGAGACAGGAAAGGAATTGAACATCATGGGAAACAGCACTGTTACCAAAATCTCGGCCAGCGAGGCCGAGCGCACCCAGAAGGAGATCCATGCGCTGCTGAAGCAGTACCCGGAGCTGGGCGTGAACCAGGAATATGTGGCCGCGCTGGCCGAGCTGCCCAGTGGCATCATCGTCAGGGCCCGGAAGTATGACCCCATCACCGCAAAGGCCGTTTTGAGCAAGGCGCTGAACTGGAAGGATCAGCTTTGGCCGCATACCCGGACTTGGCCCAGCGGCCGGCGCAGTTCGCCATGGCCCTGGAGACCCCGGAGGAATATCTGAAAGACCGTTCCGGGGGCAAGCAGATGGGGAAAGGCTATGCGGACAGAGCTGGAGGCACGCGATGACGGCCCAGGCGCTGCTGCTTGAAGTGGTACCCGGCTTGAAGAAAAATCATGATCTTCTCATGGAAATGCTGATGCGGCCCGATGATTTTACTCTTGCGGCTCTCGGGTGCAGTGTTCGTGCGTTCCTGGAGAAGAACGAGGTGGACATCACGCTGGATCCCCAGCGCATGAAGCAGGGGATTATGGTTCAAAAGCTGCCGCCTGATTTGCGGTAGTGCATAAAGGGGGGAGGCCGGTGCAGCTCCCGGCCTCCCCCATCCCCTTTGCCCGTGGTGGTGTTGACGCCTATATTCTACCACGAAAGGGGCGAAGGGGCAATGACCAAGCAGGAACTATCCCATCATGTGGAGCTGCGAAAGCGGCTTGCGGCGAGCCTGGAGCTGCTGGCTTGTCTGGAAGCGTCAGCCTGTCCAGGGGCACAGAAGCTGGACGGGTTCCCTCGTGCGCCAGGCATTCGGGACCGAGTGGGGGATTGTGCCGCTGCCATAGCGGACGTGAAGGAGGATATTGTTCGGACGGAGGTGGAGATTGCCCGCTCGGAACCTGCAATAGTGGCGTTCATCAGCACCATTGAGGATCTGCAGGCCCGCACCATTTTCCGTCTGCGCTTCCTCGGCGGGATGTCTTGGAAGGAAGTAGCTGCGGCAATTGGCAGAGGGAATACGGAAGCCGGTAGCAGGATGGTTTGCTACCGATACCTGGAAGCCCATGCGGAGAAATGGGAGGGGCGGTGATGACTAAGCAGGAACTGGATTACCATCTGGAGCTGGTACAGCAGTTGGAGGATGAACGGGAGCTATTGGCATCCCTGCTGGCCGCAGCAGGCCCCAGGGTGCAGCACCTGGATGGTATGCCCCACGCCCATGGTGCCGCTGATCCGGTGGGCTACCTTGCTGTTGAGATAGCGGACATAAGGGAAACCATCTCCAGGCGGGAGGCAGATGTGGCCCGCTCGGAGGCGGCGGTAGCTACCTACATCCAGACCATTGAGGACAGCCAGACGCGCATGATCTTCCGGCTGCGGTTCATCCATGGCATGGCCTGGAAAGAGGTGGCTGCAGCGGTCGGGGCAGGAACACGGAGAGCGGCGTCAAAAATACTTGCTATCGGTATATAGCGCGAGGTGGCCCGGCACGGATGGGAAGACCGCCAAAACAGAAGGGAAAGCATGAACATGAGAAAATTGATATTTGATACTATTTCCATTGAGTTAATTGTGCCTGATTTTCGGTATTTAGCATAGTTTTTCATAGCTTAGTATAGTTCGGTTTTTGCGCCAAAATAAAGGATTCTTGCAATCTTTCTTGATTTTTCGTTTGGCATAAGTTGGTATGAATTAGTATATTTCGACTTGCAAAAGTAGTAAATTGAGTAGTAAAAAAGAGAGGCTTCACGCTGCAATCAACGCGAAGCCTCTCTTTTTATGTAGTATATCCGCCGTTTGCCACCCGGCGCATTTCAATTTCTGCATCTTGAAAACCAACATGAGTGTATGTATCCAATGTGATACTGACATTTGCATGACCCATAATGTACTGCAACGCTTTGGGATTCATGCCGCCCCTTGCCATGTTGCTACAAAACGTATGACGGCAAACATGAGGCGTGACTTTCGGCATCTGCTCCCCATTGATTTTGGAAAACTTTGTCCAAATAGCGCGAAAACGGTTGCTCCAATCCTGGCCTGTCAGCGGCATACCCTTTCCATTCAAATAGAAAAATCCGCATTTGCCATCAATAATTTGTGCAATTTTCGGTGTTGGCCTGAATGCTATTATCTTGTGAAAATAGCCCCAAACATCATCTGACATGGGGATTTCCCGCTTCCCGCTAGCTGTTTTAGTGTCCGAAATATAGTATCCCCGCTGTTGCTCATATTGGAGTTGATGGTCAACCATAATCTTCCTGTGCTCCATATCAACATCCGCAACCGTCAGCCCCGCAAATTCAGAGATGCGCAACCCTGTGTGAAAGAGGATATACAGTGCATCATAATACTGTGAAAAATGTGCGTCCTGTTTGACAAATTCCAGGTACACTCTTTCTTGCTCTGGGGTCAATGCTTCTCTAACTTTGGTATCGTTGATTGCAGCATCGGAGGTCTTGAAATCAAAAGGATTCTTTCGTATTAAATCGTCGTTGACGGCCATCTTGAACGCTGGCCGCAAAATTTTTACAACCGCCTCTACGGACCCACGATTATAACCTGCTCCGTCTGGTCTGCCGTGTTCTTGCAGTTTAATTAAAAATTCTTTTGCGTCGGATTGTTTGATGCGGTCAATCCGCTTTGCTCCAAAACCAGTACGCTCTATGACCTGTGTGACAAAATCGCGGACATGGGTTGTATTTGCCCTCACTGGTGGACGTTGCCGGAGGTATTTTTCAACAAGTTCTGTTACTGTGATTTCACCGCCTCGTGGGTTTATTCCATCTTCTAAATCACGTTTGATTTGCTTTGCCTTTTCCCGCAGAGACAAGCTATCCCGTTTGCCTTTGGGCAACTTATCTCCTGGCTCTAAACGCCAACTATACACAAACTGCTGCTTTCCGGCGGCATCAATATATTTATATGTATATCGCCCGTCTGGTCGCTGGCTCTCTCCTGTGCGCAGGATACGGCCCTTGCTGTCGCGCCGTTTTTCGCTCATGGTGTTCAACTCCTTTGCAATATTATTAAATCGTATCCCACCCGGCCCGCAGAACGCGGGCAAACGTTACTCTTTCTCTTTTCGCTGATAATCTGCAATTTGCGCATAATCACCAGCAATTTCTATAATTTTTTGTTGCCCTCTTAAATTAAGACGTTGGAATATCTCTACTATTTCTGTTGTTCGGTCCATCAAAGTCTCCTGCTTTGTCCGGTACTTTGCCGCAATTTCGTCATACAATGTATGTAGTTCATCACATACATGCTCCCAACGCTCAATTTCTGCCGAGGAACAGTCATTATGCTGTAACGCTGTTAGTTGATAATCTGCGTGTTTCCACGCCCTTAGCAAAAAATCTAGCGCTTCATCATCGAGACTTTCTGTGCCAAAAAAATATGAGACAGGGACATCCAAAATAGCAGCCAACCGCACAAGTGTTTCCTTTTTTGGATTTCTCTTTCCCGATTCCCATTGACTGACCCCCACAAACGATATTCCCAGCCGCTCCGCGAGTTCCGTTTGTGTCAATCCCATTTCTTTTCGTGCGGCCCGGAGCCGCTCACCTATATTACCACTATTCATGTTTATCACCTCACATAAGATATATTCATAGAATATAATAGTTTGCTTAAAAATGCAAGAATAATTTTAATGAAAAGACTAAATTTTTATTGACAAGGCTAACCAGGTTATGCTAAAATAAGGCAAATCAGTGTTACAACCTATTTAACATCCGTAGTTGTAATATTTTATTTCTACCAGTATTGCAACCTAATTTAACCGTAGTTGCAACAGATTTATTGTATTGCGTTGTCTACGGAAAGGGAGGACCCACGTAGATATTACGTCTACCTGGGTCCTCTAATTTATTTTTAGAAAGGATTATAAATAATGAATAACAAAAGTATCATTCACCCCCAGGACAAATATCTGTTGCCGATTGAAGAAGCTGCACAATATTTCGGAATTGGGGAAAGGAAGCTGAGAAAAATTGTCATTGAAAATCTTGATTCCGGCCTTGTCATCCAGAACGGTGTGAAATACCTCATTAAACGGCGACAATTTGAGGCGTTTCTTGATAAGACATCATCCATATGACATGTATTCTGGCGGGCTGGGCCAACGGCCCAGCTACACCCGATGTTCAGCCGTGAGGCTGGACATCGACACTTACAAAACGCAATTACACAAATATCGCAAAACTGTGTCCCAGTGTCCCACCCTAATGGAAAACGTTGATTCTCGGGGCTTTGCGCGGGGGACACAAGCTACGGCTGGTTGTGTCCCCTGCGTGTCCCGTGTCCCACCGCTCCATTATTTTATGAACATAAAGGAGGAACAAAATGGATAACAAAAATGGCGCGCCTGCCATACCCCAGCAGAACGCGCCAAACACTACGAATACTGCTAATACTATACCACAGCCAGGGGCTGCCATGCAACCCCCAGTTCCACCGTCTCCCGGCAAAAAAAGTAAGCGAGAACGCCATACACTGGGCATAGATTCCAAAGTCCATGCTGTTGCGATTAAATGTTATGACGAGCAACTTCCACATGGGCGCGATTATACTTTTAATGCGATTCGGCAGACAGACAAATCAGATTTCCAGGTTCTTGCGATTGTCCACGATAAAGATACTGTGACGGCTGGAATATGGTACGAAGCTGCTATTAAACCTCATTTGCATATTATTGTGCGATGTGTAGACCGCAAAAAGCGTATACGTGTACGCACAATCATGGATTGCTTAGGAATTTTCTTTCGCCCTGGGCTTGACGATATAATTTGGCAAGAGCATGGTGTTGAAACAATAGGAAATTTTACTGGATATGCTATGTACCTCACCCACGAAACCAAAGAAGCCATTGACGAAGCAAAAGAACTTTATAGTGTTGATGAACTAATCAGCAACTTAACAAAAGACGAAATTATCCATATCCGAGAGGGCTATATCCGCGTTTCCGCTAACGCCCACAAAGTAACAAGTGATGAATTAGCATCACTGGACCAAGATGCCTATGACCTTGGCTATGCACTCAAAAATTTTGCACAGTGGTACGATGCGCAACCGTTCACAGTCCGCTCCAATGCAAAAATTAAAACCATTCAAGAGAGTTATGAACGCGGTGTTAACGCACGTTTAGAAGAAGGTCGAGCAATAATCCGTTTATGCATCTACATTCAGGGACCACCCAATTCTGGAAAAACATATGCTGCCCTTGCTGCTCTTGATGGAAAACAAGTTTTATCTATCGGAGGCGGAGGAACCGGAAAGTTTGACCGTCTCCGGCCTGACCATGATGCGATTGTTATTGATGATGATGTGTGTCCCAATCTTCTAAACATGACAGACAATTATATCTGCCGCGCATACAAACGTAACAGCAACAATCCAGCCTGGGCTGGTCGATATTTTATCGTAACGAGTAATCTTTCATTTGCCGAATGGTTAGAAAACTGTGGTATACGTATACAAGATAAACTTAGAAACCCATCAACGCATTATACAGCTATGTGGTCACGCTTTTATATTTGCGAGATTCGCTATACAGACGGCGTAGCACATCTTGCTTTAGTGTCTTCCTCCACACGTGGGTCAAGCAGGGAGCAGCTTGACCGGGCAGAAATGTTTGTAAAGTTTGCGGAATCCTTTAATCACACCATTGCAAGTTATACTCCCGCTGCCGATGGAGATGTTGACCTTATTGCAGCTCTTGACCCGTTTAGTGTATACTGGGACAATTTAGAGGATGAACTTAATGCTCTGGAAGCTGCAAAAGAACCTGATTGGGATAAAATAGAGGCTAATATCGAATATCGGGCACGCAAAGAATTGGGAGAACCTGTTACCTTATATGGCAATACACTCTACTTCCCCACGGGTTACGAAGTAAACGATTGGTGCAATCCTGATAGGTCCCAGGAAGAACGTGAACAACTCCGGCAAAAACAGTTGATTGCCTTAGAAAAGTGGAGGCAAAAGGAAGAAGAATTACAGCAGCAGTCTGAAGCAACCGCAACGCAAGAACATACACCGAAACTAGGATATATTCCTACAGATAGAATGTATTGATTGCACTTAGAGGGGGTCCAGGGGGAGGACTACAGCCCGCCCCTTGGGCACGATAGCGAACAAAGTGAGCGGGATTTAATGGCACATTAAATCAGAGGGCACGTTACTCGGGTTTATTATAGACGGCCACGCCGTCTATGACAAATCCGAGTAACGCAGCCATTGCAAAAAAGGAGGCATCAAAATGGGTTGGAAAGTCGGAATTACCACATTAAAGCTGACTAATCAGCGTAGCAAGAAAAGCCGTGCTAAGCGTACCGGATTTTTGCGCGCCGTTGTCTGCGAAGGATTAAAAGAGCGTTGGGGCAAAGACGAAGATATAGACCGCAACCTCTCACATTACAATGCATACACCGGCATTACCAGCGGCGTTGAATTAGCCGAAAACATGACAAAAGAAGCCGCAGAATATTCCGCGCAGCGAAAAGCCGCCGGGGGCCGCGCCCTCCGGGCCGATGCTGCAATCGGCTGGGCAATGATTATCAAACCTCCTGCCGATGTGATTAATGCTATGTCACCAGGACAGCAGATAAAATTTTTTGCGGACAGCGATAAAATCATAACAGCTATAATGGGAGCAGATAATATCCGCGCCACAGTTTTACATCGGGACGAGCAAGCCCCTCATAAGCATTACTTTGGCATGGGCTATACTAAATCCGGCGAACTTTGCGTTGATAAAGTTATCAATCCCAAGCTATATAAACGGTTGAATCAGGAATATCCTCAAAAAATGCGTGAATTAGGCTGGGATATTGAAGATTGTACCATTTATGATGCCGAAAAGGTCAAAAATATGACCGAGAACGAGGCCACAGTCTACAAGGAAAAATGCAAGGCAAAGCGACGTGAGAAAAAGAGCGGTTTGGATTCCAAAACTTATAAGGCGAAAAAAGAAATAGAAAAGCTGGAAAAAGAACGGGAGAAAGCGCGTTTAAGCCGTGATTTAGCCATTGCTGCTACCCAGCAAGCCAGGCGGCAAACCGCCGACACACAACAGCATAAAGAAATCTTGGAAGCTGATATTGCAAACCTCCAAAAACAGGTTGACAATTATCCCGCAGATTTACAGGAACACCTTGACGCGCTCACTGCTGCCGCCAATGCCTACCACAACGCCGCCAGCATAGATGCAGATGGACCGTTGATTGAATTTTTGCACAGAATTAAGGTAAACCAGAAGCAGCCGGATGGCTCCACTATCAAGCGGTCTGTTTATGATGTGTGGGAAGAATACCGCCAGAAACAAGAACAGAAATTAGCAGCCCAAGCCGGACAAGCGCGACAGGGGGCGGCAGAGGCCCAACGTCGGCTCCCTTCGTTTCAATCTACCTCCGTACAGCACGATGATTCCTATGCTAAAAACTTCTAACGCCCTGCGGGAGACGGGGCGCAGCGCGGCAGGGCGTGAAAAAATTGCGCCCATCACGCAGGATGGGCGCGGCGTTTTGGGATGTCATTCAGTATACAGCCCAAGTTCCGATAAGATGTCGTACAGATTATCCGGGATGTATACGAAATCGCCGTTTTCAATCAAAGATTTGGAAACCTCGCAGTCTTTGATATAGGCGATGTTGATGTCGGGGTTCTTTTCCTGGGCATCATATCTTGCAAGCACATAGATATCTGCATCGCCGGTTGCTTTCCAGACGTATGTGGTATTACTTTCTTTTGCACCATATACGCCCATAGGCTCCCCGTATGCTGTTATGATGTCGTCAAAGCTGTGAAGGGCCTTGCCGCCGATGCAGATATATCCGCCGGGCTTTCCGTTTGTATCGTCATCATAGTCTTTCCAATCATGGCCTCCTAAGATATTGCCGAGTATATCGAGAACAATCGGGGTGAAATGGTATCGGTCGATAGGCTCGCTGGTTTCATTCGCAGTTGTGAGTCCACCGGTAAATGGGCCGAGTCCGAACATAGAACCACCTGTCTTTCCGGGTTCGCTAAGTTCGACGTCTCCTTCTTCGTATTTTGATACCGCATCATCAGCTTGTGTTTTCCCTGAATCTTCCCAGTCAAAATCTGACGGGTGCAGGTCGAGGCCCAACATGGCAGCCATGTTCCAGCAGGTTTCAGTCCCGGCGGGGATTCCCACAAATGGTGTAGGGCTGGAAAGGTTGATGTCCCACGAGTAGGTCTTTGTTATGACGTCTTCCTGGTAGTCTTTTTCAAGGCTGTTCATGCCTATGTTCTGTATGATGTTCACGGTTGTGTCGCTGGCGGCAATCTCGCTGCCGCCCATGCGCTTGCAAGGGACGCCGGAAGCATATTCCCCGTCCAAGTCAAGATAGCTGCCGTCGTAAAGTTCAATGCCATTGACAGGGGCGGCATTGTCAGCCACAGTCTCGTCCGGTGCGTCCGTGGCGGGTCCGGAATCCGTGGCCTGTTCTGTGGGTGCGGCACTGGCGGGCTTGCTGTCCGGTGTGCCGCCGTCCTTCCCACAGGCGGACAGGGTGAGCAGCATGGATGCTGCAAGGAGTGATGCAATAAGTTTCTTTTTCATACAGGTTTTCCCTTTCTATTTGTTTAATCTCGCCGGTACTTGCCCTTGGGGGTGGACCCGTGTCCGGCCCCCGCAGGCTTTTCCGCCGAGACAACAAAAGCGGCGCAGGGGCAATAATCCCTACACCGCTTGAAGCTACGCACACTCCATTGATTTTCCCATTGATTATTGCTAGGAAAACCGTTATAATGGATTTTGGGCGCAGTAATTTTTGCTGTGTGGGACGCTACCTCGTCCTGCATAGGGGCGTGGGGAGGTCGCAACTCTCCACGCCCTGCCTTTTGCTTCTGTGTCTCGTAGGTTCATTTTACAACAAGTCTGAATAAATTGCAATAGGTTGATTGACACGGTTCGACAGATTGGGCCGTGTTTTGTTTATAAAAATTTTATACTTTATCAAGATAAAGTCTCCTCATTTATGTGCCGGTTTGAAAATACGGAAAATTGGACTTTCTGTCTGATGTATAGTAAAATTAAGCTATATTACAGCAGAAAGGAAGCCAAACCATGGAAGCATTTGACGCACGTCGCCCAGCTATTTCTGAACCGAAACCAGAACAAACTATTCGCGCAAAACCGTTTTACGGCGGATACATAGGCCGGGAAATCAACGATTTTTTTGCCGAATTGTGCAGTAAATACCCAGGAGCGGAAATTATCAACGTGGTGTCTGCTGGCCCCGAACGTAATGTCCTAGTAATTTACCGTGTCCCTTATGTTCCGCCCGCGACAACTGCATAAACAGCACCAGAGAGGCACGGCATAGACGCAACAGCGGCTATGCCGTGTTCTTTGGTGTCACGGGTGGACCTCGCTCCCACCCGTTCCGATTTATCATGCAGTTTCCCCCTTTCTGGCTCGCCTTTGCAATTCACTAGGCTTTTCCCCGCTAACAGGCCATATGCTCTTGATATAGTCAGCGGCCCGGATGGCATTATCGTTTAATTGCCGTTGCCATGCCCTGGCCTTGGGGGACCATCGGAAACCATTGCTTTTCAGTATGGCTCTGGTGTCTTCATCTGGCTTGCTATCAAACAAAATCTGCAAGCGATTAGCTTCTTGATTAGCTTCCACAGTACCACCGCTAAATTTCCAATCTACATAACCCGTTTCGCGCTGCCGGGTCAATTCTTCAATTCGTGCTTTAATGCGGCGGATTTCTGCGTTATTGTTGGATAATTGCCAAGACGGATAGGGCCTACCCTGCATATGCCAACTCTGCGCCATATCAATTTTCAAAGCCTCTATTTCCTCCGGGGTGAGGTCTGGGCAACCGTCCAATGCCTTGTGCTTGCGATAGTAGGCGTTGACCGCTTTCATATGCTCCTGTGCCTCCTGGCGGCTCACCAACTTCTTTTCCAACTTTGCGATTGCGTCAACATCGTCCGCGCTGATGCCGCCCATGCCAGTGCTGCGGATTCTATCAAGCAAACCTTGGATGTACTGCCATTCCATCATATTACGGTCGCTGGCTGCGTTCTGTTTCTCCTTTTTTCTCGCTGGGAAATTAGCAGGCCCCGCAATCAGCACCGACGGCACACGGGCTGCAATGGCATACCCCTCATTCATGTTTGCCGCTAATTTCCGGGCATACAAGTCAAGTAAATGGTCAATCTTAGCATGATACTCTGTGTCCACGCGCCGTTTCTGCCGCTCCGCCAGTTCCACCGCTTTATCCACCATTGCCGTGTATTCTGCTGTTGCACTGCCGGGAATGTAGTCGGAAAAGCTGTTGGCATCCTTGGCACGGCGGGCCGCTTCCTCATTGATTGGGTAATATGGGCCGTCCTGTTGGGCGCTGGGATTTGTAACTATGTTCATGATGAAATACTCCTTTCGGTGAGGCAATTTGATTTCCGCCCCTTTATCACAAGCAAAACCGCGCGTCCGACTGGACGCGAAAAAAACAGGCCAGAGGTTCAACCCTCCGGCCTATTATTTATCATCAAAAGTAGTAAAAGAGTAGTAAATTCACGGTAGTAAGTCCAATAAACCCAGTGATACCAACGGTTTTTGACCATTTAACAATTAACGTTTTGATAACGCAGCGGTGCAATCTGAATTGCCGACACTGCTTGCGGGGTGATGCCCAAGCGATAGATATTGAGCCCGCCACAGTCGATGCGCTTATGGAGCAGACAGCAAGAATATACAATCTGTCCTTTACTGGTGGCGAGCCAACTCTGAACGTGCCGGCGATGGCACATACACTGGATAGGCTTCGGGAAGGGGGTGTTCCGCTGTCCCAGATGACGGTGATAACCAATGGAGTGCTTTTAAGCCTGGAATTTACTGAGGTGGTCAAAGATTTTTCGCGGTACATCACCCCATGGACTGGTGCTGACAGCTCTGTAACTGTGCTGGTGAGTAAAGACCATTATCACAAGGGCGCGGATCCAGACGCGGCGTTTTCGTTCTACCAGCGAGAGCTTGCCGGAGCCGCTGCCGTTGAGTATATGATGGCCGGCGAAAAACCTGTGGCGATAGGCAGAGGTCGGACGTTGACAGGAGCAAAGCTGCCACCTATTGTTGGCAGCATCACCCATAAAATCGAAACGCTGGAGGCTGGGAAGTGTAGCGGTTGCCGAAAACAGAGCAGTTGGCCCGCTCCACGTGGCGATGAAAAAATCGTTTGCTGTCGACTCGCTTTATCTGCTCACGGGGATTTGACGCTGTGTAGAAGTACCGATGGGGAGTATGTCACCGATGATCGCCGCCGTGATTTGGTGATCTGCAACTTGTCACCCAGTACCAAGCCGGAGAACCGCGATATTGACAGCAGCATTGAACAGTACAATAAGCGGTTCCCATCGTGCCATGATGCCGAAGTGCAGGAGGGCGCTATGCAGATGGCGGAGTATGTGCAGCATCCCAGGAAGGTGCTGGATGATATCCGCTGGGCATATCAGCTCATGGAGGCTGACCAGGAGGCAAAGGCTGTGCTTTTGCAACAGTACCCAGACCTGGAAGAACAATTCGAGCTGGTTCTTGGGCTGCTCGATATTGCCGAGTGCTTGCCAGAAGAACGTCTTGCAGAGCTTATGAGGGGAAGCGGATTTCAACCCAGCTTATGGGCGTAGACCCAGGAGCCACATAGAGGGCCGCAGAGTACGCGTCCAGGTAGCCGGAAGGGTAACACCCAGGCAACACGGGGAACGCCCCATAGAGGGCGTTGCAACAGGAAAGGGAGCGGTTTCAAGCCGCTCCCTTTTCGCCTATTCGATTTCAGAGGTGTACACAGGGGCGGGCGGGTAGCCCGCCGAAGCGAGGGCAATGTTGCCCAATGCCAATGCCGCAACGTTATCCAGCCCAGTGGCCATTGCTGCAGCCGTGGTCAGTACTGCCCGAAGCCGCACTTCATCCAGCATAGGAATCATTTCACAGATTTCCCGCTCCAGGAAGGTCATATCGTCATCCATGCGCCACACCCTCTGTTGCGGCCTGCCAGCCTTTGGCGCGGCCATAGGCGAAGGCCAGGAGGATTGCATCGTACAGGCCGTCCCCGGCAAACTGTCCCAGGGCAAGGAGTTCCTTGGTCGTGGGGAGTGCCTGGGTGGTATTCTGTACTTTGACGCTGTCAATGTAGCGCCGGATTTCCCAGAGCTTGACGTTATCCATTCTGGCCCATCCCCCTCTGCGCGGCGCGGTCGATGACGTAGTGGGAGAGGTCGGCGGGCCGGGTGGCAACATCCCGGATGGCACCGGCCACGCGGATGCCGTAGAGGATGGCGGCGCTCTCCTGGGCTTCCTCCAGATTGCACAGGGCGTCCCACAGCTCGCCCATGATGTCCTCGGGTACCAGGGCGCTGACCCGCGCCATGGTGAGCTGGAGGCCCTGGCTGGCCCGCTGGATCTGCGGGTCCTCGTTACAGATGCGGAACCACTCATTGGTCTGCGTGATGGTGGCCATGAGCTGGCTGATGATCTCCAAGTTCTTATCCATGCTGGTGTTCCTTTCTCCCCGTGTGCCCGGTAGGTCAGGCTATTGGTATCGCCGGATGGTCAAGCCTCGGCGGTCATGTAGTTATAGAGCTGGGCCCGCAGGCGAACCACTTCATCCTCCGCGTCCTCGGCCCGGCGACAAGCCTTTCCCAGCTTCACGCCCAGGTCGGTGGCTGTCTTATCCCGTTGTTCCAAGGCCAGCTTGTGGGCGGCCTCGGAGATGCGAAGCTGTTCTTTGACTGCGGCAAGCTCCGATTGGTCGGTGGTGGTCAGAATCTGGGGAGCCACCTGCTCGGCGGCATTTAAGAGTGCCATGGCTACGCGCATACCGTAACGGATAGCGGAGTTTTCGCAGGTTGCTGTCAGCTCAAACGTCGCGTCCAAGATGCTGTCGCGGAGTTCCTTAGATTCGACCGGTGCTATAGCCTCCTCCAGTTTGGAGCGGGCTGTTTGGAGTGCCGGGTCTTGTGCCCAGATGCGGTCCCATTCGTCCGTCTGGTGAATGGCCTGCATAAGCTCGTTGGTAAAGTCGGTGTTAATCATATACTGTCCCTCCATTTATCGTTGTCTCTGTGAATGGATGCCAGGTAGAGGTTGACTTCGTGCGCCACCTCTGTGGGGTCGGTAGCGGCTGATACTATAAGCCCCAGACGGTCTAAATCGTCATTGGTGAGGGTATCAGCGCCGTGGTCATCTGTGAAGTAGTAGGCGTAGGCGATTGGACGCCAGACCAATTTCATTGCATCGTCCGACAGTTCGGTGAGCATCCGCATCAACTTTAGGCGGGTTTGGAGCAAATCGCGCTGCCGTGTGATTTTTTCTAAGTCTGTCATCGGTTTCTCCTTGCGCTCTGGGGAGGGGCCGTGGTATAATCACACCGAGCAGCCCCTCCAGGCTGTCCATGGGCTTCATATCCGGTAGCTTGGTCGGCGGTTCGGATATGGGGCCTTTCTCATGCTATCGTGAAGCGGCGGCTGGTGCTGGCCTTGCAGAACTGGCCATACACGTCCGGGAGCGCGGCTTTGAGGGCCTTGCTGTCCAGGCGGTTGCTGATGATCTCCTTCCAGCGGAGGATGAAGTTCTGGGTTTTGAGTTCATCCAGCCCCTTTTCCTCCATGTCGGCTTTCAACTCGGCCCGGATGGCATCGGCGGCGGCTTCGAGTTCCTTTTGCTGGGCCTCCAGCGCCTGGAGCTTCTTGACCCAGTTCTCAATCATACGCTCGGTCATGGTGTTTTCTCCTTTTCGTTTGATATGGGGCCGGGGGCGTGAGTCCGTTTCGTGTCCTGCCTACTCGGGGAATGCGTTTCCCCGGCCCCTATGTGGGGGAACTCCGGCGGCGGGGGGGCATCTGTCCTAATCAGGCCCGTCCCTTTCGGAAATCCTGTCCCGCTCTTACCTCCAGTTCTTTACCCCCTGTCGGGGGCCTTCTCTGGTTGGCCGGTGTTGCCTCGTTCTGGTAGTATAATACTACGGTCTACCGTATTTCTCCACTGGCAAAGTGTACGAAGTCTACCGTATAATTTTGTTCATTTTTATACTGTCTACCGTTTATATTTTGTGGTACAATAGATACATCGTAAAGAAGGGAGGTGTTTCTGTATGGCCCTACGAGAATCACAAAAGAGGGCGTCCCTCAAATGGGATAAGGAGAACATGACCGTGCTGTCCTGCAAGATTCGCAAGGAACAAGCGATTGCATTTAAGGCACACTGCGAGAACCAGGGCAGCACGTCTAATACGGTTCTCAAAGACTTTGTGTTGGGATGCATCGGTGAACAGGAGCCGGGAGCGGCCCCGGCAGGTGTTCTCCCGCCGGCTACCCTCGCAGCGGCCCAAGCAGCTGCAGAGGCCACGGGGGAGGCTGTTCCCCAATTCCTGGCCAGGGCTGTGGATGCTCAGGCCCAGCGGGACAAATCATCCCTGGCGTCAGGTATCAACCCGGCCACAGGGGATAAAATAGCGAAGGAGTGATTTTATGCCATTACCACAAGAGAGCCGCTACACCATGGCCGAGGCCCTGACATGGGACGAACAAGACCGCATAGAGCTAATCGACGGGTACCCGGTGATGATGGCGCCGCCGTCCAGGACGCACCAGGAGGCCGTTATGGAGCTGTCAGCCCAGCTCCATGCATACCTGAAGGGGAAGAAGTGCAAGGTCTATCCTGCCCCATTCGCCGTCCGGCTGTTTGAACAGGACGGGGACCGCCCGGAGGATGTGGACACGATGGTGGAGCCGGACATCTCCGTGGTGTGCGACCCCTCCAAGCTGGATGACATCGGCTGCAAGGGTGCGCCTGATCTGGTGATGGAGATTCTTTCTCCATCCACCACCCGGCACGACCGCTTTACTAAGTTCAATCTCTACCAGCGGGCTGGAGTGCGGGAGTACTGGATCGTAGACCCCGCAGACAAGTCGGTGCAGGTCTTTGTCCTGGAGGATGGGCGGTACACAGCCAAGGACTTCGGCGCGGCCAGCGACAGGCTGCGAGTGAATGTTCTTGAGGACTGCACCATCGACCTGTCCCTGGTGTTCCCCGAATAAACTGCAGAGAGGCCCGGGCGTATGCCCAGGCCTCTCTTTGTTTTCTGCTGCTCCCGTTTGGCCCAGAAAGGGCCGTAGAGCGAGCTTTTACCTTTTGCCATGCGTCTACCCTCCCGAGCAGTTGACCGGCTGTTGCAACTTGCGTATGGAGCCGCTGGGGTAGATTCCTGGCACATCACCAGTAATGAAAGACCAGGAGTGGGAAATGCCAACCCTTGAATAAGCCCTTACGCCTGGCCATGATGACTAAGGGAGCAAAGGGTACAGCCATGCGGAACTGTTGACCAGGCCATGACCGCAAGCCCAGGACAGACGCATACAGCCTCACAGAGAAGCGTTGCGCTTTGCCCTTGGCGTCCCATGCCCAAGAGGTCAGGAGGGCGCAGAGGGCGATTGCAACGCGCCTCAGAGCGTTCAGAGAAAAAGGTACTGTGAGACCCCCACCGCCGAAGCTGCGGGCTCGTCGACCCCAAAAAACGATTAGTTAGTGAGAAATTTTTCCGTCATGTCCGGTCCGCATCTGGACATGAAAAAACGGCCTCGCTCCATTCAGGAGAGGCCGCAACATGGCAGATGTAGGGATGAGGTCAGGCGGTGCGGTTCCGAGCAGAAACCGACACAAAACCGACACGGACACCGGGAAACAGTCTTTTTCAAGATACGGCAAGATACGGCAACGAGCGAGAAGAAATTTCCGGGAGCCTTGCGGCGCAACGACTTTGAGACGATAAGGCACAATAACCAACAACAAGTTACAACATCATTTTGTTAGTTGGTAAGGATGAGGTCTCCAGTTCAAATCTGGATAGCAGCTCCAAGAAACTCCTGAAATCGCTTGATTTTGGGAGTTTTTGTTCTGTTTTTCTCTTATAAAATGTGGGTCAAAAAGTGGGTCAGGCAGGGTGACCCACAACTTGACCCACACGGGGAAATGTTCGGAAAGGGTTAGAGAGCACCGGGCAGGAAGTTTGGTCTTCCTGCCCGGTGTTTTTGAGTGTTGTGAGTTTGGTTTTACATCATCTGGGTCATGAAACTTCCCATGGTTTCCGCCGCCTGATCCTGCATCTGCCGGGTGGCGTGGGTGTTGTCAACGCCAATTTGAAATTGTAAGAAAACGCCGAAGAAATTTTGTAGTTTTTCGGCGGGGGGGTAACAAAACTAA
>ERZ808037.371-NODE-371-length-44494-cov-13.850418_pt1 | contig 44494 bp, 33 predicted proteins | sample MGYA00380190_ERZ808037 | MGnify/ENA primary metagenome ERZ808037 (study PRJEB31490, sample SAMN06133399) | mouse gut metagenome | isolation source: J9 | host: mice | place: China: Chengdu | collected 2015-05 ...
GACTTCCATGACATCAACAAGGTGCGGGAGATGTACGAGCGGTGCACCAAGATGAAGGTGGGGGAGCGGCAGCCCTATGCCGGCCAGCTGGTGTTCACCGCCTTCTCCGGCAGTCACCAGGACGCCATCAACAAGGGCGTCCACTATATGAACGAGAGCGGCACCGATCTGTGGGAGGTGCCCTACCTGCCCATCGACCCCGCCGACGTGGGGCGGCAGTATGAGCCCATCATCCGGATCAACTCCCAGTCCGGCAAGGGCGGGGCGGCCTTCGTGATGATGCAGAACTTTGGCTATGACCTGCCAAAGGCCATGCACGCCGAGTTCGGAACCATTGTCCAGAAGGAGTCCGACCGGGTGGGCAAGGAGCTGAAACCGGAGCAGATCTTCGAGCTGTTCGACCGGGAGTATCTGTCCGTCCCCAAGACCTACCAGCTGGAGCGGCACGCCTTCCGGGAGGACTCCCGCCACGGGGACGTGAGCCGGGTGGCCTTTGTGGGCCAGGTGGGCTACAAGGGCCGCACCATGGAGGCCTATGGCCAGGGCAACGGCCCCATCGACGCCTTCTTCAACGCCCTTCACGACCTCCCGGAGGGCCACATCGAGGGCTACCAGTTCGTGGACTACAAGGAGCACGCCATCTCCTCCGGCTCGGACACCCAGGCGGTGTGCTACATCCACCTGAAGGCCCCGGACGGCCGGGACGTGTTCGGCGTGGGCAAGAGCCACAACATCAACCGGGCGTCCCTGCGGGCCATCCTGTGTGCTATCAACCGCTCCCTGCTGGAGTGAGGCAGGGCTCCGGCGGTCAGGTAAAGGAAAACTCCCCCGCTGCGTTTGGCGGGGGAGTTTCCTCACTTCTTGAACAGGTTTCCAAGGCCCTTGACGGCGTCGCCGATGTTGTCGGCGGTGAGCTTGGCCTTGACGCCGTTCACCACCGCGTCCAGCTGCTCCGTGGGCAGGTCGATGCCGGTGAGCTTTTCCAGCGCCCCGGCGGGGTCGCTGAGGAACTGCTTTTGCAGGGCCTCATCGCTCTTGAGCTTGGTGACAATGTCCTCGATGGTTTTTTTGATGTCCATGGGGATCCCTCCTTCTTGTGATGGCCCCTTATTTTATCGAAATTTTATCCAGTTGTCAAATTCAGCTTGCCTATTTCGGCCAGACAGGCTATAATTGGGATAAATTTTGGAAAGTGGGGCGTTATAGATGAAAAAAGTGGCATTTATTGGTGTGGGAAACATGGGCGGGGCGCTGGCCCGGGCGGCCTGCCGGGCGGTGGGCCCGGATCAGGTGGTGCTGTGCAACCGGACGCCGGAAAAGGCCCGGGTGCTGGCGGCAGAGCTGGGCTGCGAGGTGGTGGACAGCGCCGCCGACGCGGCCTGGGCGGCGGAGTACCTCTTTCTCGGCGCGAAGCCCAAGGGAATGGAGGGCCTGCTGGAGGAGCTGGGCCCTCAGCTCCGGGATCGGCACCGGGTGGGGGAGGACAAGGTAGTGGTGTCCATGGCGGCAGGACTGACCATCAAGGATCTGCGGCCCCATCTGGCGGGGGCGGGGTACTATGTGCCCATCGTGCGGATCATGCCCAACACCTGCGTGGCCATAGGCAAGGGGATGACGGCCCTGTGCGCCGGCGAGGGCGCGGGAGAGGGGCCTGTCCAGGGCGTGGAGGAGATCCTGTCCGCCTCCGGGGCGGTGGAGCGCATCCCCGAGGGGCTGATGGATCAATTTTCCGCCATTGCCGGGTGCGGCCCCGCCTTTGTCTATCCCTATATTGAGGGGATGGCGGACGGCGGAGTGATGGCTGGTCTGCCCCGGGACAGGGCGGTGGAGTACGCCGCCCGGATGGTGCTGGGGGCGGCGGCCATGGTGCTGGAGAGCGGCAGGCACCCCGGCCAGCTCAAGGACGAGGTGTGCTCTCCCGGGGGCTCCACCATCGCCGGACTGGCGGAGCTGGAGCGGCACGGGGTGCGCTCCGCCGCCATGGACGCGGTGCTGGCCGCCTGGCGGAGGAATGCGGAGCTGGGCAAATAAAAAAGCAATTCCCCCTGCCCGCGGGCAGGGGGAACGTTTTTACTCCTCCCAGTTGTGCCAGACGTTTTGCACGTCGTCGTTGTCCTCCATCATGTCGATGAGCTTTTCCATGTTCTTGATATCGCCCTCGGCGGACAGGGTGACGTAGTTCTGGGGCACCATCTCTACCTTGGCGGAGGCGAAAGTATAGCCCTTTCCCTCCATGGCGGCCAGCACCGCGCCGAAGTCGTCCGGGGCGGTGTAGACGGTGAAGCAGTCCTCGTCGGCCTCAAAGTCGGCGGCGCCGCAGTCCAGGGCGTCCATCATGGCGGTCTCCTCGTCCAGATCCTCCCGCTCGATGACCAGCACGCCCTTCTGATCGAAGGACCAGGACACGCAGCCGGTGGCCCCCAGGTTGCCGCCGAACTTGTCGAAGTAGTGGCGCACCTCGGAGGCGGTGCGGTTGCGGTTGTCGGTGAGGGTTTCCACAATCACCGCCACCCCGCCGGGGCCGTAGCCCTCATAGGTGATGGACTCGTAGTCGTTGGCGTTGCCGGAGCCTACGGCCTTCTCAATGGTGCGCTTGATGTTGTCGTTGGGCATATTGGCCGCCCGGGCCTTGGCGATGACGGTGGCCAGCCGGGAGTTGTTGGCCGGGTCGCCGGAGCCGCCGGTCTTGACGGCCACGATGATCTCTCGGGCGATTTTGGTGAACGCCGCGGAGCGCTTGGCGTCCGCCGCGCCCTTGGTTTTCTGGATGTTATGCCACTTGGAATGACCTGACATGGTGGTATCGTTCCCTTCATTGTGAGGTTGTGAATACAGGTTCTGAACCCGGTCGAGCAGAAAATTCATCCAACAATATAGCACACTTCCCGCCGGGTTTCAACCCCTGGACGCAAAACTGATCCGCCTGTCCCGCAAAATCCTGGGCCTTATGAGGGCGGCCTAACTCTGCAAGACCCGGAAGCCCGTCCATTTTCCGCCGCGGAACCGCAGCAGATACGCCGTCCCCCGGAACAGCCAGTCCGTCAGCCAGGCGATCCACACGCCGTACAGCCCCACGCCCAGGCCCCGGCACAGCAGCAGGCACAGCCCAACCCGGAAGATCCACATGGAGGCGGCGGACACGCCCGCGGCAAACCGCACGTCCCCCGCCGCCCGCATCCCCTGGGGCAGGGTGAAGGCCAGCACCCAGAGCGTCAGCTTGCCCGCGCTGATCAGGAGCAGCAGGCGGAAGGTCAGCTGGGCGCTCTCCGGCGACATGTTGGAGATCCGGGTGACCCACGGGGTGGAGGCCGTCACCAGGATGCTCATGACCAGCATGGCCCCCTCGGACAGCAGGCAGAACCGCTTGATATAGGTGCGGGCTTCGTCCACGCGGCCCGCGCCCATGCACTGGCCCACCACCGTCAGCAGGCCCAGGCCGATGGCCATGCCGGGCATACTCTGCACCATGTCCAGGGTCTGGGTCATGGCGTGGGCGGCGATGGCGGCGGTGGAGAAGGTGGCCACCGTGGACTGCACCATCAGCTTGCCCAGCTGGAACATGGCATTCTCCACCCCGGTGGGCACTCCCACCCGCAGCACTGTGCGGATCACCGCCCGGTCAGGGCGGATGCGGCGGTAGTCCCGGATGGACACCGTCAGCCCGGGGTTTCGCAGCAGGGCCAGGAGCACCACCGCGCTGACAATACGGGAGAACAGGGTGGCCAGGGCGGCCCCCGCCACCCCCTGGTGAAACACGAAGATCAGCACCGCGTTCCCTGCGATATTGACGCCATTGGCTGCCGCCGCCACCGCCATGGGGGGCGCGGAGCGGCCCTCCGCCCGGAACACCGCCGCCGCCGTCTGCTGGGCGGCCAGGAAAGGGTAGGACAGGGCGGTGAGGAAGAAATAGTCCAGGGCCTGCTCCATCACGGCGGGCTCCACCGAGCCGAAGATGAGGGCCAGCAGCGCCCGGCGCAGGAGCAGGCACACCGCCATGGCCGCCACACTCAGCTCCAGGGACACCAGCAGCACCTGCCGGGCGGCGTTGGCGGCCTTGGGGGCCTCCCCCCGGCCCAGGTACTGGGCGCACACGATGACGCCCCCCGCGGCCAGGGCGCTGAGCAGATTGAGCATCAGCACGTTGATGGCGTCCACCAGGGACACCGCGGAGATGGCGCTCTCCCCCACGGTGGTGACCATCATGGTGTCCGCGATGCCCATGAGCCCGGAGAGAAGCTGCTCCAGCATCAGGGGAAGCAGCAGGGACAGGATCTGACGGCGGGTGAACAGCATACAGATCAGCCTCCTTCCCGCGAAAAAGTTTGAAGAACGGCCGCCGGATCTGGCGGCGCGGGGGCTATTATACCCCCGCGCCCGGGGATTGGCAAGCCTAACCGGCGATTTTCCGGGAGTTTCAAAACATTTCCCCAGTATTTCGCATACAATGACATATTCAACGGGTTTTTTCTTTTGCTTTTTGTGCACCTTGACTTTATGTGCCAAGCACGCTATAATGTAATATATCATAGCACGTCCAAGGATGTGCGGGATTATTTACAGGGTTCCGCCCCGTATCGGCGGAGGTTTGGAGGCACACTATGCTGAAGAAAACAGATCAACTCAGCGAAGCCATCGCCCGCTTCAACGGCGGCGTCAGCCGGGACGCCTACCGCTTCCTGGGCTGCCACAGGCAGACGGTGGACGGACAGGAGGGCTATGTCTTCCGGGTATGGGCCCCCCACGCCAAAAGCGTGCGGGTGCTGGGCGGCTTCAATGACTGGGACACGGGGGCCCCCGCCATGGAGTGCATTGCTCCCGGCATCTGGGAGCGGTTTATCCCCGGCGTCCAGACCTATGACGAGTACAAGTTCTACCTTGAGCGGCCCGACGGCTCCTTCGTGTTCCGGGCCGACCCCTACGCCACCCACTCCGCCACCCGGCCCAACAACGCCAGCAAGGTGTTCGACCTGGACGGCTTTGCCTGGACGGACGAGGCCTACCGCCGGAACAGGGCCCGGAGGGACGTGCTGAAAAGCCCCATGAACATCTATGAGATGCATCTGGGCTCCTGGCGGCGGCACGAGGACGGCAACTTCCTGTCCTATGTGGACTGCGCCAGGGAGCTGGTGCCCTATCTGAAGGAGATGGGCTACACCCACGTGGAGCTGCTCCCCGTCAGCGAGTACCCTTACGATCCCTCCTGGGGCTATCAGGTCACCGGCTACTACGCCCCCACCTCCCGGTACGGCACCCCCCACGACTTCATGAAGTTCGTGGATCTGTGCCATGAGGGGGGCATCGGCGTCATCATCGACTGGGTGGGCGCCCACTTCCCCCGGGACGAGTGCGGCCTGTTCGAGTTCGACGGCGGCTACTGCTACGAGCCCGCCGACCCCCTGCGCCGGGATCACCCGGACTGGGGCACCCGCATCTTTGACTATGGGCGCAACGAGGTGCGCTCCTTCCTGATCTCCAACGTGGTGTACTGGCTGGAGAAGTTCCACGTGGACGGCATCCGGGTGGACGCGGTGGCCTCCATGCTCTACCTGGATTACGGCCGCCGGGATGGCCAGTGGCGGCCCAACCAGTACGGCAACAACATCAACCTGGACGCGGTGGCCTTCCTCCAGGACATGAACGCCGCCGCCTTCGCCTTCGACCCCCACGCTGTCATGATTGCGGAGGAGTCCACCGCCTACGCCAACGTCACCAAGCCCAAGGAGGACTTCAACGGCCTGGGCTTCAACTTCAAGTGGAACATGGGCTGGATGCACGACATGATCGACTATATGTCCACCGACCCCCTGTTCCGCAAGGGCAAGCACAACAACATCACCTTCTCCCTCACCTACGCCTTCTCGGAGAACTTTGTGCTCCCCCTGTCCCACGACGAGGTGGTGCACGGCAAGTGCTCCCTGATCAACAAAATGCCCGGCGACTACGCGGACAAGTTCCAGGGTCTGCGGGCCTTCTTCGGCTACATGATGACCCACCCGGGCAAGAAGCTGCTGTTCATGGGCGGCGAGTTCGGCCAGTTCATCGAGTGGGACGAGAAGAAGCAGCTGGACTGGTTCCTGCTGGACTTTGACAAGCACCACCAGCTCCAGACCTATGTGAAGGATCTGAACCACTACTACCTGGATCACCCCGCCCTGTGGAGCAACGACACCGACTGGCAGGGCTTCCAGTGGATCGCCTGTGACGACAACGCCCAGAGCGTGATCTCCTTCCGCCGCATCGACGAGAAGGGCAAGGAGGTCATCGTGGTGTGCAACTTCTGCCCCGTGGAGCGCACCGGCTATGAGATCGGCGTGCCCAAGTCCGGCTCCTATGTCCCCGTGCTGTCCAGCGACGACGCGAAATACGGCGGCGCGGGCACGGTGCTTGTCCCCGTGAAGGCAAGGAAGCAGGAGCTGCACGGCCTGCCCTATTCCGTGTCCCTCACCCTGCCCGCCCTGTCCACGGTGATCTACGAGCGGCACGTGCTCCGGAACGCCAAGGACGAGGAGCCCGGGGAGAAGGCCGCCCCGGCCAAAAAGCCCCGCAAGGCCCCGGCCAAAAAGGCCGCCGCCCAGACCGGGGAGACGGCCAAGGGGCTGCCCGAGGCGGAGAAGCCGGAGCGCAAGCCCGAGGCGGAGGCCGCGCCCGCCGCCGAAGCCCCCGCCCCCGCCAAGCCCGTCCGCAAGCCCCGGGCCAAGAAGGAGGCCGGGGGAGAGGCCAAGCCCAAACCCCGCAAGCCCGCCGCGAAAAAAGCCGCGTCTGAATCCAAGTAGTGCAAGTCAAGTAATTCTTGAGGGGGAGATCAACTTGTTCGAGCGTAAGAAGGAATGTATTGCCATGCTCCTGGCCGGGGGCCAGGGCAGCCGCCTGTACTGCCTCACCCAGGACACCGCCAAGCCCGCGGTGCCCTTCGGCGGCAAGTACCGCATCATCGACTTTCCGCTGTCCAACTGCGTCAACTCCGGCATCGACACCGTGGGCGTGCTCACCCAGTACCAGCCCCTGGAGCTGAACGACTATATCGGCAACGGACAGCCCTGGGATCTGAACCGAAACTGGGGCGGGGCCCACATCCTGCCGCCCTACACCCAGTCCAAAACCGAGTCCTGGTACAAGGGCACCGCCAACGCCATCTACCAGAACATCCCCTTTGTGGATCGCTACAACCCGGAATATGTGGTGATCCTGGGCGGCGATCACATCTACAAGATGGACTACAACAAAATGCTCCACTTCCACAAGGAGAAGGGGGCCGAGTGCACCATCGCCGTCATGCCCGTGAGCATGGAAGAGGCCACCCGGATGGGCATCATGAGCACCGACGACAACGACGCCATCATCGACTTCGAGGAGAAGCCCAAAAAGCCCAAGAGCAATCTGGCCTCCATGGGTATTTACATCTTCACCTGGGCCACCCTGCGGGAGTACCTGATTGCCGATGAGGCGGATCCCAACTCGGAGAACGACTTCGGCAAAAACATCATCCCCAACTTCTTGAAGGACAAGCGCCCCATGTACGCCTATTCCTTCGAGGGCTACTGGAAGGACGTGGGCACCCTGGAGAGCCTGTGGGACGCCAACATGGATCTGCTGGATCCCACGGATCCCATCAATATGCGGGACTCCACCTTCCGCATCTACGCCCGGAACTACGCCTGCCCCGCCACCCGGATCGATCCCGGCGCCAAGGTGTCCAACACGTTTGTAGCCGAGGGCTGCATTATCCGGGGCAGCGTGGAGCACTCCGTGCTGTATACCGGCTGCGAGGTGGAGGAGGGCGCGGTGGTGTCCGGCGCGGTGGTGATGCCCAACACCGTGGTGCGGAAGGGCGCCAACATCAGCTACGCCATTGTGGGCGAGGGCTGCGTCATTGAGGAGGGTGTGAAGATCGGCGAGCGGCCGGAGAACTGCCCCCATGAGGACTGGGGCATCACCGTGGTGGGTCACAAAAAGACCCTCCCCGCCGGCTCCGTCATCCGGCCCAAGGAAATTGTTTAAGGGGGTGTCCGCCATGAACATGACTGGTATTATTTTCTCCGAGCTGTACTCCACCGAGTTGGGGGCCTTTACGTATGATCGCAATATGGCCGCCATCCCCTTCGGGGGGCGCTACCGCCTGGTGGACTTTGTGCTGTCCAACATGGTTAACTCCGGCATCACCAATGTGGGCGTGCTGGCCACCCAGCACTACCACTCCCTGATGGAGCACCTGAACAACGCCCAGCAGTACGACCTGAACCGGAAGAACGGCGGCCTCCAGTTCCTGCCCCCCTTCGCCACGGAGAACGCCGGCGCCAACAACCGGGGCAAGCTGGATGACCTGCGAAACGCGCTGGACTACCTGGAAACCATCACCACCACCCCCTATGTCCTGCTGGCCGACGCCTATGTGGTGTGCAACATCGACTACCGTCCGGCCCTGGAGGCCCATATCGCCAGCGGCTGCGACATCACCATGCTGGCCACCCTGGAGGAGGAGCCCTCCCAGGAGCATTACGTGTCCGTCATGCGGGCCGACGCCAGCCACCGGGTGACCGCCTATGCCCTGGACTGTGCCGCAAAGCCCGGCGACTACGCCAGCATGGGCCATATGATCATCTCCCGGGAGCTGCTGATCAACGTCATCCGGGACTACACCTCCCGGGGTATCTATGATTTCCTCCGGGATTTCATCCAGCACGAGTTCAATCGGGGCCGCCTGTCCATCAATCTCTACCAGGTGGACGACGTGGTGCTTCGCATCCGCAGCGTGAACGAGTACTTCCACAGCAGCCTGTCCATCATCGACAGCGCCATAGGTACGCAGCTGTTCCGGGAGGATCGCCCCATCTTCACCCGCGTCACCGACGAGGTGCCCTGCTACTACGGCGTGGAGTGTGAGGTCAGCGGCTGTGTCATCGCCGACGGCTGCATCGTGGAGGGCAAGGTGGAGAACTGCGTGTTTTCCCGGGGCGTGAAGATCGGCAAGGGCGCCACCCTGAAGAACTGCGTGATCATGCAGGGCAGCGTGGTGGGCGAGGGCGCCAGCCTGGAAAACGTGGTGGTGGACAAGTGGGTGACGGTCACCAGCGGTGCCCAGCTCAAGGGCCTTGCCTCCAACCCTGTGGTCATTCGTAAAGGAGTAACGGTATGAAAATCTTGCTTGCCTCCAGCGAGGCCGCGCCCTATATCAAGACCGGCGGTCTGGGCGACGTGGCCGCCGCCCTGCCCAAAGCCCTGGCTGAATCCCCCAACACCGAGGTGGCGGTGTTCCTGCCCTACTACAAGGCCATCAAGGACAACCCGGAGTTTGAACTGGAGTATATCACCAACTTCAACGTCCCCCTGTCCTGGCGCAGCGTGTACGCCGGCCTGTTCCGGGCGGTGAGCAAGCGCAAAAAGCTGCAGTATTACTTCATCGACAACGAGTACTACTTCTACCGGGACGGCTGCTATGGCCACTATGACGACGGCGAGCGGTTCGCCTTCTTCTCCAAGGCCATCCTGGAGGCCCTCCAGCACCTGAACTGGTATCCCGACGTGATCCACGCCAACGACTGGCAGACCGCTTTGGTGCCCGTGTTCCTCCGGGCCCATTACATGAAGCTGGAGGCGTATCAGCCCATCCGCACTCTGTTCACCATCCACAACATGGAGTACCAGGGCCGGTTCCCCGACTCCTTTGTGGATGAGGTGCTGGGCCTGCCCGAGGACTGGAAGGGCACCATGCACTTCGAGACCTGCACCAACCTGATGAAGGCGGCCATTCTGGTGTCCGACCGGGTGAGCACCGTGTCCCGCACCTACGCCTTCGAGATCCAGAACCCCTACTTTGCCCACGGGCTCCATGACGTGCTGCGCCAGCACAGCTACAAGCTCAGCGGCGTGGTCAACGGCATTGACACCGAGGTATTTGACCCCGCCACCGATCCGCTGCTCTACGCCAATTTCGACGCGGACACCCTGGAAAAGAAGGCGGAGAACAAGAAATTCCTCCAGGAGCGGCTGGGCCTGGCCGTCCGGGAGGACGCCCCCATGGTGATCATGATCACCCGGCTGGTGGGGCACAAGGGCGTGGATCTGGTTCAGCGGGTGATGGACGATCTCATGTGGGACGACCTCCAGCTGGTGGTCATCGGCACCGGCGAGTGGCAGTACGAGGAGATGTTCCGCTCCTATGCCGGCCGCTTCCCCGCCAAGATGTCGGCCAACATCGTGTTTGACAACACCCTGGCCCACCAGGCCTACGCCGGGGCGGATCTGGTGCTCATGCCCTCCAAGCAGGAGCCCTGCGGCCTGACCCAGCTCATCGCCATGCGGTACGGCACCATTCCCATCGTCCGGGAGACCGGCGGCCTGTTCGACACCGTGCCCGCCTACAACATTGAGACGGGGGAGGGCAACGGCTTCACCTTCAAGAGCTACAACGCCCACGATATGCTGGACGCGGTGCGCCGGGGGGAGGGGCTGTTCCACGACAAGGAGCACTGGGTACAGCTCCAAAAGAGCGTGATGGCCTACGACAGCTCCTGGAAACGCTCCGTCCAGGAATATTGGGATATTTACCGCTCTATGATGGAGTAAACGGCGAGTTTTTCCGAATTTACCGGCCCATTTTCTTTATTTTCATAGTTAAGGCAAAAATGTGAAAATAGTAGTTCAAAAATGGAGCAGTTTGTGATATAATAAACGGGCGTTTACCTCGCCCGGCGCAGTCACAGCCCGCGGGAGCGGGCTGTGACTGCGCTTTCGGGAAGAATTGGAAAAGTTCGTCAATTTCCGGCCATGGGCCGGCCAAGAAGGGATCGGATCGTCATATGGATCAAAAACAGATTATCAAGCAATTGGATGAGATGCTGCTGGTGCGGTATGGCTGCTCCATGACTACGGCCTCTCCCCAGCAGGTGTACCGGGCCCTGTGCTATGTGGTCAACGGGATGCTGGCCAGCAAGAGCGCCGAGTTCTACCGCAAGAGCCAGGGCAAGCAGGTATACTATATGTCCATGGAGTTCCTGGTGGGCACCTCCCTGAGGAACAACCTCTATAACCTGGGGCTGGAGGACGTGTTCACCAAGGCGCTGGACAAGTGCGGCCTGGACATCCATGACCTGTATGAGATGGAGCCCGACGCCGGTCTGGGCAACGGCGGTCTGGGCCGCCTGGCCTCCTGCTATATGGACTCCGCCGCCAGCCTGGATCTGCCCATGACGGGCTACTCCATCCGCTATGAGTTCGGCATCTTCAAGCAGAAGATTGTGGACGGCTGGCAGGTGGAATTCCCCGACGACTGGCTGAACATGGGCGACGTGTGGCTGGTGCCCCATGAGAGCGAGGCGGTGGAGGTGCGCTTCGGCGGCAGCGTCCACGGCTGGGAGGACAACGGCAAGTACCGGGTGAAGCACCTGGATTTCCAGTCCGTCATGGCGGTGCCCAACGAGATGTATATCTCCGGCTACGAGAGTAAGGCTGTCAACCCGCTGGTGCTGTGGAGCGCCAAGTCTCCCAACAGCTTTGATATGTCCGCCTTCTCCCGGGGGGACTACGCCAAGGCCCTGGAGGGGGACACCATGGCCGAGGTGATCTCCAAGGTGCTCTATCCCGCCGACGATCACCCCCAGGGCAAGAAGCTGCGCCTGCGCCAGCAGTATCTGCTGGTGTCCGCGTCGGTGCAGACCATTCTGAAGAAGCACCTGCGGGAGAACCAGAGCCTGGACAATCTGCCGGACAAGGTGTCCATCCACATCAACGACACCCACCCTGCCCTGTGCGTGCCCGAGCTGATGCGCCTGCTGGTGGACGAGTACAACTACCCCTGGGACAAGGCGTGGGACATCACCTGCCGTACCCTGTCCTATACCAACCACACCGTGATGAGCGAGGCCCTGGAGCGCTGGGGGGTGGATCTGTTCCAGCAGCTCCTGCCCCGGGTGTACCAGATTGTGCTGGAGATTGACCGCCGCCTGCGGATCCACCTTCAGGAATTCTATGGCAACGATATGGGCAAGATCGAGTATATGGCGGTGATCAGCCGCCACGAGATCCGCATGGCCAACCTGTGCCTGGCCTGCTGCCACAAGGTGAACGGCGTGTCCAAGCTCCACTCCGAGATCCTCACCAGCTCCATCTTCCGGGACTACTACCAGATGGAGCCCGATCACTTCTGCAACGTCACCAACGGCATCGCCTACCGCCGCTGGCTGTGCCAGTCCAACCCGGAGCTGTCCGCCCTGCTGAAGGAGCTCATTGGGGACGGCTTCACCAAGGACAGCACCCAGCTGGAGAAGCTGCTCAAGTACAAGGACGATGCCCAGGTGCTCCAGCGCCTCCAGGAGATCAAGCTGAACAACAAGAAGCGGCTGGCCGACCTGATCCTCAAGCGCAACGGCGTCGTGGTGGAGCCCGCTTCCCTGTTCGACGTGCAGATCAAGCGCCTCCATGAGTATAAGCGGCAGCTGCTCAACGTCCTCCAGATCCTCCATATGTATCTGGAGATCAAGCACAATCCCGGTGCGCCCTTCCAGCCCCGCACCTTCGTGTTCGCCGCCAAGGCGTCGGCGGGCTATATCATGGCCAAGCAGATCATCCAGCTCATTGTGGCCGTGTCCAACCTGGTCAACCACGACCCGGACGTCCGGGACAAGCTGAAGGTGGTCTTCCTGGAGGATTACAACGTCTCCCTGGCGGAGATCATCATCCCCGCCGCCGAGATCTCCGAGCAGATCTCCATCGCCGGCAAGGAGGCCAGCGGCACCGGCAACATGAAGCTGATGATCAACGGCGCGGTGACCCTGGGCACCCTGGACGGCGCCAACGTGGAGATCCACGAGCAGGTGGGGGACGACAATATCGTGCTGTTCGGCCTCAAGACCGAGGAGGTCAACGACCTGTGGCACAAGGGCTACCGCCCCCTGGAGTATGTCCACGGGGATCCGGAGCTGAAGGCCGTCATGGATCTGCTGATGGGCGGCGTCGGCGGAATGCGGTTTGACGACATTGTGCGCTCCCTCACCACCAACCACAAGGGCCCCGCCGATCCCTATATGTGTCTGGCCGACTTCCACGACTATGTCCGGGCCCAGCGGGACGTGTCCGCCCTCTACGGCGACAAAACCCGGTTTAACAGGATGTCCCTGGTGAACATCGCCAAGGCGGGCTTCTTCTCCGCCGACCGGGCGGTGGCGGAGTACGCGGAAAACATCTGGAACCTGAAGTAAGGCGCCGCCGGAGGGCGGGCAGGATCCGATTTTGAGGAGGGTTTGCCATGAGGCAGGTATGCTTTGGCATCGACATCGGCGGCACCACCGTCAAGCTGGGACTGGTGAGCAGCGAGGGGGATCTGCTGGAAAAGCGGGAGTTCTCCACCCAGCGGGAGCTGGCCGCGGCCTTTGACAGCATCGCCGCCAATATGCGCCAGGTGCTGGACAGCTTCCCCGACGCCATGTGCATCGGCGCCGGGGTGGGGGTGCCCGGCCCGGTGCTGAACCAGTCCCTGGTTCGGGGGTGCGTCAACCTGGGCTGGGGGGACGTGGACGTGGCCCGGGAGCTGGGCAGCCGCGCCGGAATGCCCGTCAAGGTGGCCAACGACGCCAACCTGGCCGCCCTGGGCGAGCTGTGGCAGGGGGGCGGCAAGGGCTGCCGCAACCTGGTGCTGTTCACCGTGGGCACCGGCATTGGAGGCGGCGTGATCTGCGATGGTCGGATCGTGTCCGGCGCCACCGGCGGCGGGGGAGAGGTGGGCCATCTGCCCATGCCCTTCCACACCCAGTGGCAGTGCTCCTGCGGCAAATACGGCTGTCTGGAGGTCACCGCCTCCGCCACCGGCATCATCCGGGCGGCCCGGCAGTTCTCCCCCTTCAAGGAGATGGAGCAGGTCACCGCCAAGGACGTGTACGACGCGGCCGCCGCCGGCGACGAAAACGCCAAGCGAGTCACCGAGGAGGCGGGCGCCGCCCTGGGCACCGCCGCCGCCATTCTGGGCTGCGTGGTCAACCCGGAGGTCATCCTGCTGGGGGGCGGCGTGTCCGCCGCCGGCCGGGCGCTGCTGGATCCGGTGGAGGCCGCGTTCCAGAAAAATGTGTTCCCGCCCTGCCGGGATGTGCGCTTCGCCCTGGCCCAGCTGGGGAACAACGCCGGCATTTTTGGCGGCGCGGCCCTGTTTTTTACCCAGTCTGTGTAATCCCTTATCATTCTTTGCTTTGTTAAGGAGGATTTGATCCATGCTGAAACTTGACTTATCCAATCTGGAGGGCGTGGTCTCCCGGGAGGAGATAGACGCCCTGGCCCCCGAGGTGGAGGCTGCCCACGCCAAGCTGCACTCCAGCACCGCCCCCGGCGCGGACTTTACCGGCTGGGTGCGTCTGCCCGAGGACTATGACAAGGCCGAGTTTGCCCGCATTCAGAAGGCCGCCGCCAAGATCCGGGAGGACTCCCAGGTGCTGGTGGTGGTGGGCATCGGCGGCTCCTACTTGGGCGCCCGGGCGGCCTTGGAGGTGTTCCCCTCCAATGGCCCGGAGATCTGCTTTGTGGGCTGTTCCCTCAGCCCCAACGAGCTGGACAACGTGATCCGCCGCATTGACGACAAGAGCTGGTCCATCAATGTGATCTCCAAGTCCGGCGGCACCACCGAGCCCGCGGTGGCTTTCCGGGTGTTCCGGGAGCTGCTGGTGAAGCAGTACGGCAAGGACGCCGACAAGCGCATCTACGCCACCACCGACAAGGCCCGGGGCGCCCTCAAGACCCTGGCCGACTCCAACGGCTGGGAGACCTTTGTGGTGCCCGACGACGTGGGCGGCCGGTTCTCCGTGCTGTCCGCCGTGGGCCTGCTGCCCATCGCCGTGGGCGGTACGGACATCTCCGAGCTGATGGGCGGCGCCCACGACGCCATGACGGCCTTTGACAAGCGGGATATGTCCAACCCGGTGTGGCAGTATGTGGCCGCCCGGAACCTGCTGTACCGCAAGGGCAAGAAGATTGAGCTCTTCTGCTCCTATGAGCCCTCCTATGCCTTTGTGGGGGAATGGCTCAAGCAGCTGTTCGGTGAGTCGGAGGGCAAGGACGGGAAGGGGATCTTCCCCGCCTCCGCCCAGTTTACCACCGATCTCCACTCCCTGGGCCAGTATATCCAGGACGGGGAGCGCCACCTGTTTGAAACCGTCATCTATGTGGATGACACCGGCTGCGATATGGATATCCCTTACAGCGACGACAACGGGGACAACCTGAACTATCTGGCGGGTAAGCCCTTGAGCTTTGTCCGGGAAATGGCCTTCCAGGGCACCCTGGCCGCCCACAAGGACGGCGGGGCGCCCTCCGTGGTGCTGCGGCTGGACAAGATGACCGTGCGGGCGTTCGGGGAGCTGCTGTACTTCTTCGAGCTGGCCTGCGGGATCAGCGGCCATGTGCTGGGGGTCAATCCCTTTAACCAGCCTGGCGTGGAGGCGTACAAAAAGAATATGTTCGCCCTGCTTGGCAAGCCCTGAGATACGGAGAAAAGCCGGAAGCAAAGTCCCCGGCAGGCCCGGGGGCTTTGCTCTGTGTGCCGCTGAAGGAAGCGGGGGATTGACATTTGGCCGAGAATGGGGTATTTTATTAGGGTGAGCCGTGGAGCCCTGACGGGCTGTGCGGCGAACTGATAGGAGCAGCGGTATCGAAGTGGTCATAACGGGGCTGACTCGAAATCAGTTTGCAGGAAACTGCACGTGGGTTCGAATCCCACCCGCTGCGCCAGCGAAGAAATACCCTGCACCGCTCCGTTTCCGGCTTCGCCGAAAACTGCGCTATGCAGGGTATTTCTTCGCATCCAACCGCGACCCGCTGCGCTGGGCTCGCGGTTGGGGAGGGCCGCCCTGCGGGCGGCCTGGGATCCGGGCAGGGATTCTATGTAGTGCACAACCCTATCCAATCTGAACAAACTGTTGTCAGTTGTTCGAATTGGGTAGGGTTATTCTTTGCCTGCAGCCCCTGCGTTTCATGGGTTGCAGGTTCTTTAAGAAAACCGGGGCTGACGCTAACCCCAGGCCGATTACGCTGCGCCCATCCGCGCAGGCGAATGGGCGCGTTTGACGTGGACAGTCCCATGCCGGGAGCGCTACCGCTTGTCGCCGTTGGCCGGATTGTCGAGGAGGGTTCCGTCCTCCTCAAAGCGGGAGCCGTGGCAGGGGCAGTCCCAGCTGTGCTCCGGGGCATTGTACTTCAAAGCGCAGCCCATATGGGGGCATCGGGGCACGGTGGGCGTCAGCAGACCCAAAACACTCTCCCATCCATTCGCGGCCAGCTGGGGACGGAGCATTGTCCGCGCGGGGGAGAATACGGCGGCGTATGGGTTCTCCCGCCCGAGGATCAGATCTGTGAGAAGGGTTGCCGCAGCCATGGAGGAGGTCATGCCCCATTTGTTGAAGCCGGCAGCCACGTAGAGCCCGACCGTGCGCCTGGAGTACGGGCCCACATAGGGGATCCCGTCCAGCGTCATGCAGTCCTGGGTGGCCCAGCGGGCGGTCTCCCGGGCGTCGGGGTAGTGGCGCCGGGCAAACTGCTCCAGTTCCCGCCAGCCACCCCCTTTTTTGCCCGTCCGGTGGCCGCCGCCGCCCAGGAGCAGCAAGTCGTGGTAATTCCGGAAGGACAGCCCGCGCGGATCCGCCCCTAAATACATTCCATTCACATTTGGAGCGTTTTTTAGGGCCAGAACATAGGAACGATGCTGATACAGCTTCAGGAAGTAGCCGCCGTGCTTGTTGAGCATGGGGAAATGGGTGGCGACAATGATACGGTCGGCCAGAACCGTCCCAGCTGTGGTGACCACCCTGTGAGGGGCCAGCTCCAGAACCTTCGTGCGCTCAAAGATCCGCAGATCCTTGGCGATAGCGGCGATGAATTTGAGGGGGTGAAACTGGGCCTGTTCCTTCCATTTGATCGCCCCCGCCACAGGGAAGGGGAGGGGCAGATCCGGCACGAATTCCGCGGGGAACCCCAGCCGGCTCAGGGCGTTCAGCTCCCGATCCAGCTCGTGGCGGCCATCCGTGGAATAGACGTAGGCCGCCTTTTCCTCGAACTCACAGGGGATATCCTGGCACAGGGCGCGGTATTGCTCCAGCGCGGCTTGGTTGGCTTCCAGATAAAGCCGGGCCCGTTCCGCTCCAAACTCCCGGATCAGCTTGTCGTAGATCAGGCCGTGCTGCGCGGTGATTTTTGCCGTGGTGTTTTTGGTGATACCGCTGCCAATGCGATCCGCCTCCAACAGGGCATAGTCCACCCCCGCCCGTGCCAACTGATAGGCGCACAAGAGTCCGGCCATGCCGCCGCCGATCACGAGTACGTCAGTGTGCAGGGTTGACGGAAGGGGACCAAATTCGGGAAGCTGTACAGTTTGTGACCACGTGGAGTCCATCCCATCACCTCGATGAGCGTAGGATGGCTGTTACCCCGAAAAATATGCACAAGGTTGTGGGGCAATCAGTCCAGCGGCTCCAGCCCTTGCACACCGGTGATGCCCAGGCCCGGGGCGTCCGGCAGGCGGATGATGGGGCCGTCAAATCGCGCGCCGCCCTGCACCGGGTTAAACCGGCCCAGGCTGGGGCCGTCCAGATCCACCAGACGCACATTCCGCTTGGCCGCGGCGAACTGGGCCGCCGCTGTGGCGGCCACGCCTCCCTCCAGCATACAGCCCATCATGCAGCCCACACCGTGGGCTTGGGCCAGCCCGCACAGGAGCTCCGCCTGGTACAGGCCCCCGGTTTTCATCAGCTTGAGGTTGATCAGATCCGCCGCCCTGCGCCGGATGATCTCCACCCCGTCCCGGACGGAGAACACGGCCTCGTCCGCCAGAATGTCCGTCAGCACCCGGCTGGTGACAAACTCCAGTCCCGCCGGATCGTCCGCTCCCACCGGCTGCTCCACCAGCTCTACGTCCAGGCCTCGATCCTCCATGGCCCGGATCATACGCACCGCCTCCTTGGGCGTCCAGCCCTGGTTGGCGTCCACCCGCAGACAGGCATCGGGCACCGCCTCCCGGATGTGGCACAGGCGTTCCAGATCCCCGGCGCCGTCCCGGCCCACCTTCACCTTGAGGATACGGTAGCCCTCCTCCGCCGCCCGGCGGCTGTCCGCCACCATGGCGTCCACCGGGCCGATGCTGATGGTCAGATCCGTCTCCAGGGTATCCCGGAAGCCGCCCAGCAGCTTCCAAAGGGGAACGCCCAGCCTCTGGCTCCACAGGTCGTACAGCGCCATATCCAGGGCCGCCTTGGCGCTGGTGTTGTGCACCATGGCGGTGTGGACGCGGTGGAGCAGCTCCTCCCGGGCCTCCACGTCCCCGCCGATGAGTTGGGGGCCGATGACCCCCTTCACCGCCCAGGCGATGGAGGGCAGGGTGTCCCCGGTGATGACGGCGGTGGCCGGGGCTTCGCCCCAGCCCACGTGGCCGGTGTCGGTGTGCACCGCCAGGACGAGGCTCTCCATGGTCTCCACCGTCCGCAGGGCGGTGCGGAAGGGGGTTTTCAGCGGCACCGCCAGCTTGAACAGCTTGATCTCCGTGATCCTCACGGGCATACCTCCTCCAGCGGCCAGACGTAGCAGCGGCAGTCCACCGGCCAGCGGTCAAACTTGTAGACGTAGGGGCGCAGGAAGCGGGCCCCCAGCCCCTCGTACAGGCCCCGGGCCCGGGGGTTGTCCCGCACGACGCAGACGGAGACCCCGTCGCAGCCCATGGCCCGTGCCCGTTCCCAGACGGTGTGGATCAGCGTCCTGCCCACGCCCCGGCCCTGGCAGGCCCCGTCCACATAGAGGGAACTCAGGTTCAGCCAGCCCTGGTGATCCGGATCGGGCTTGCAGCCGGTGACCCCAACCGCCTGGCCATCCAGCTCCGCCACCCAGACCTCCTGGCCCGGCTGGGCCAGGGCCCGCGCCCAGACCTCCTCCCCCTTCTCCTGGCTGAGGGAGGCGAAGTACTCCTCCGGCAGAAGCTCCCGGTAGGTGTCCCGCAGGGCCTGGAGGTAGATCCGGGCCAGCTGGGGCACGTCCTCCGGCGTCGCTTTGCGTACCATCATGCCCACCCCTCCTCCTGCGCCGCCTCCAAAATGGCCTCATGAAAGGCCAGACGGCAGGGATCCACGTTTTTGGGCTCCTGTCCGGGGCTGGTGAGCCGATTGGTCAGCAGCACGCCGCCCACCCCCCGCTCCCGGGACAGGTACAGACTGGCGCCGGTAAAGCCGGTGTGCCCGCAGCCCTGGGGGTAGCGGGGACCGAACTCAAAGCCCAGCCCCCGGCCATAGGGCCCCTCCGTAATGGCCCGGAGGAAGGGGGCCTCCTGGGTGTTGAGGTAGAACCGCCCCAGCTCCGCCACCCCGACGGTATCGGAAAACAGCCCCGCGTGGCCGCTGACGCCGCCAAAGTAATACCAGGCGTTTCCGTCGTTGACCTGGCCCACCACCGGCACCCCCTCCGGCCGGAAGCCGTCGAAGGGAATGTCCCGCTCCCGGCACATCCTGCGCTCGATGGTGTTGCCGTAGCAGGAGATGGCCAGCGCCCTGCCGTCCAGCGCCTGCCGCCGGTCGATCCCCGGGGGCAGGTAGGCCAGCACCGGTATGTCCAGCGGCCTGCGGACATACTGTTCCACCGCCTCGGGCAGGGTCAGCCCCGACAGCCGCTCCAGGATCCGTCCGGCCAGCATATAGCCCAGATCACTGTACACCATGGGCGGCCTGCCGCCCTCCCCCTCGAAAGCGATGGCCTGCTCCAGCCGCTCCCAGAAAGAGCCCGTCCCCGCGTACAGGGGATACCAGGCGGGCAGGCCCGAGGTGTGGGTCAGCAGGGAGGCGGTGGTAGCTCCGGCCAGCACCCGCCGCAGCCGGACGCTCTCCTCCGGCGCGTCCAGCAGGGGCAGCACCGGCTCGTCCAGATTCAGCTTTCCCTGGCCGCTGAGGCGCAGCAGGGCCGTGGTGACGAAGAGCTTGGTGAGGGAGGCCAGGTCGAACACCGTGTTGACCCCCACGCCGCCGCACTCCCCGCGCACCCGCACGCCCTGCCGGTCAAAGACGGCGAAGGCCGCCTGGGAAAATAGGCCCTGCTCCTGAAATTCCTCCAGCAGCGTGAGGAAGCGTTGATACTGTCCAGCCATAGGAGGCCTCCTTATTTATGGATTTAAAAAATGTTCTACCTTCCGGACAGCCCGGTTAGAGTATTCATACAGCGGGATGCGAAGCACCGTCTTGGGCAGCCGATCCAGCTCAAAGGGGTTTCGCAGGGCGGCGCAGGCCATGGGCAGGCCAAGCTCCGCCAGCGCCTGGAGCAGCTCCAGCTGCTCTCGATAGATGGTGGCGTTCAGGCTGCCCGCCACAATGGACGTGCCCTCCGACGCCCACCGCAGAAGCTCCTTCCGCTGGGCCTCATCCGGGCGGAGGGGAAGCTCTCGGGCCTCCCCGCCGAAACGGGCGGCCAGCTCCTCCGCCAGGGACAGGCGGCGCTCCTTTTCCGTCACCAGGGAGAGCTGCTGCCGGATGGGGCTGAGGAACTGGGGCCGGGGGCCCAGCTTCAGCGTAACGCCCTGGGGCTGCACGCCCTGCTCCACCACCCGGGTGAACAGGCCGTCCGCCAGGGCGGCGCACCGGGCCTGATCCCCGTCGCTCCAGGGCCCGGCGGGCCCGGCGTATCGGGCCTTGCAGGCCAGGATACGCTCCACCGCCCCGTTAATGCGCTCCATGGGCAGGGATCCGTCCTCCACCGCCTCCCGCAGGAGCTTCAAGGCGGCGCGCACCTCATGGAGGCTCCGGGAGATGCCCACCTGATCCATCCCGGCCTTCACGCTGCGAAGGGCCCCCTGGGCCACGCCGAAGTGGGCGCGGATGGCGTCCATCTCCATGCAGTCGGACACCACCAGCCCCCGGTAGCCCAGCTCCTCCCGGAGCAGGCCGGTGATCACCTGGGGGGACAGGGTGGAGGGCAGGCCGTCCTCCCCGGAAAAGGCCACGTGGGCCACCATGATGGCCGGCACGTCCTCCTCCATGGCCATGCGGAAGGGGAGCAGCTCCAGGGATCGCAGCTCCTCCCGCCCCTTGGTCACCAGGGCGAAGTCCAGGTGGGGGTCGGTGGCGGTGTCCCCGTGGCCGGGGAAATGCTTGCCTACGGACATCACCCCCGCGTCCCGATAGCCCCGGAGGGCCTCCCGGCCCAGGGCGCACACGGTATCCGCGTCCCGCCCCAGGCTTCGCACGCCGATGACCGGGTTGTCCAGATTGTTGTTGACGTCCAGCACCGGGGCCAGCACAAAGTTGATGCCCACCCCCCGCAGCTGCCGCCCCGTCCACAGGGCCGCGTCATACACCGCCTGGGGGTCTCCCAGAGAGGCCACCGCCATGGCGGAGGGCATCTTCGCCATGCTCTCCGGCAGGCGGGAGACAATACCCCCCTCCTCGTCGGAGGAGATCAGCGGCGGTATGCCCGTCTCCTCCAGGATCAGCTGCCGCAGATCGGCGCACAGCTTGGACAGCTGCGCTCGATCCCGCTGGTTGTACTGGAACAGGATCACATTGCCGATTTTTTCCTCCCGCACCAGGCGGACGAACTCCTCGTCCAGCTCCGGCCCGGGCAGGCCGGTGACGATCATCTGGCCCAGCTTTTCCGTCAGGGTCATATCCGCCAGGGATTTCATGGCTTCCATCGTTTTTCCCCCTCAAACTGTCCCCGGGCCGCAGAGCGGCCCGGGGCTGTATGGCATGATTTATTGGCTGATTTTGCCCATCACCACGGGATGGGCCGCGCCGGTGGCCGAGGGCACATTGCCGCACATCCCGTGGATGGCCTCGTTGGCCAGGATGGCGAAGGCCACCGCCTCCTTGGCGTCTCCGTCCAGCCCCAGATCCTCGTTTACCGCCACCTGGAGCTCGGGCAGCAGTGCCCGCAGATGGCCCAGCAGGGTCTGGTTATAGCTCCCGCCGCCCCCGGCGATGAGGATGGCGGGCAGGCGGGGCAGATGATGGCGGACGGCGTAGGCGATGGTTTCGGCGGTGTAGCGGGTCACGGTGGCCAGCACCTCCCCCTCCGGGGCGGCCAGCTCCCCGGCCTTCCGGTAGAGCGCCTCCACAAAGGCCTGATCATACTTCTCCCGCCCGGTGGTCTTGGGGGGAGGCTGGCGCAGGTAGGGATCCTCCATCAACCAGGCCAGCAGCGGCCCGTTTACCGGGTGGGCCGCCGCCAAACGCCCACCCTCGTCAAAGCGCAGCGCCCCGCCGGACAGGCGGCCCACCACCGCGTCGATGAGCACGTTGCCCGGCCCGGTGTCGAAGGCGACGAGCTGGGACAGGGCGCCGTCCCTGGGCAGAAAGGTGATGTTCCCCATGCCGCCGATGTTTTGCAGCGCCACGTCCCTGTCCGGCCTCCGGTAGAGCAGATACTCCGTATAAGGCACCAGGGGGGCGCCCTGGCCCCCCGCCGCCATGTCCCGCACCCGGAAGTCGGACACCGCCGGCGCGCCGATCCGCTCGCACAGGATGGACACGTCCCCAATCTGATAGGTGGCGGCGATCTCCCGGCCCAGGTACTCCTCCGGGACGGGCTGGTGGTAGACAGTCTGGCCATGGCTGCCGATGAGATCCACGTCGGACAGCGCCACCCCCGCCCGGCGGCACAGCTCCACGCAGGCGTCCAGGTAGAGCCGGCCCAGCAGCGCGTTCATCCGGCCCAGCTCCCGGCTGCCGCCGAAGGATCCCCCGGCCAGATCCAGGATCCGGGCCCGCACCGCGTCGCTGAAGGGAACGCTGACATAGGCCAGCTGTTCCACCCGGGTATCCGGCCCCCAGCCGGTGATGCGGACAAGGGCGGCGTCCACGCCGTCGGCGGAGGTGCCGCCCATCAGTCCGATCACCAGCTTGGAGCGCTTATCCATCAGCGCACTCAGGCTCACTCCTTCACACCTCCCAGGGCAATGCCCGCCACAAACTGCTTCTGGAGGAAGCAGTACAGGATGAACGGCACCAGGAAGGTGATGGTGGAGCCGGCCATGACGAGGCCGTGATTCTTTTCAAAGTTGGTGGCCAGCAGGGACAGGGCCACCGGCAGGGTATACCGAGACCGCTCGTTGGTCACCACCAGGGGCCAGATGAAGGAGTTCCAGGTGGCCACAAAGGTGAAGATGGTCAGCGAGATGGTGGCGGGCCGCACCAGGGGGAGCACCACCTTGAAGAAGATGAAGAACTCCGAGCAGCCGTCGATCTGGGCCGCCTCGATGAGCACGTCGGGCACGCTTTTCATGAAGGAGCGCATCATCATCACGCCGAAGGCCCCCGCCATGGGTATCACCAGAGCGGCGTAGGTGTTCAGCCAGTTGATCTCCCGCATGATGAGGAACAGGGGGATCAGCGTCACCTGGCTGGGGATCATCATGGTGGCCAGGAGGATCTTGTAGATCAGCTCCTTGTGGGGGATGGGCTTCTTCTCAAAGCCATACCCCGCCAGGGCGGAGATAAAGCACGTCCACAGGCAGGCCAGCACGGCCACGATGGCGCTGTTGATAATAGCCTGGGTGTAGTTGTTGCGGATGAGGATGGTTTTGTAGTTGGCGAAGTCAAAGCTGATGTCCGACAGCTTGAAGTAGGGGGAGTCGGACTGGGTCAGGCTCATCAGCACCATGTAGATCAGCGGCATGGTGCACAACAGCATGAACGCCACCACGAACACGATGCCCACCCGGGTGGCCATAGAGGTTTTCCGCTTCAGACGGTTCATCGTTTCGCCCCCTTCTTCGGCGTTTTTTCCTTGAAGAACAGATCCTGGATCAGGTTGACAATCAGCACGAACACCAGCAGCACCACCGCCAGGGCACAGGCGTAGCCCATCTTCCAGTCCTTAAAGGCGGCCTGGTAGATGATGTAGGCCAGGGTCATGGTGGACGTGCCCGGCCCGCCGTAGGTGAGCTGGTACACCACGTCGAAGATCTGGAAGGACTGGATGATGCTCAGGGTCACCACCATGTAGGTGATGGGCTTGACGCTGGGCACCGTGATGTACCAGAACCGCTGGAGGGGGGTGGCCCCGTCGCAGGTGGCGGCCTCGTGCTGATCCCGGGGCACGCCCTGCACCCCGGCGTAGTAGATCACCAGGAAATAGCCGATGTTCTTCCAGATCGCCACGATGCACACGCACAGGAAAGCCAGGTTCCCGTCCCCCAGCCAGTTGGGGCCTTTGACCCCAATCTGGCCGAGGGCGGTATTGATCAGCCCGTTTCGCATAAAGACAATATCCCAGACGGCGGAGGCCGCGATGCCGGAGACAATGTACGGGATGAACATCACGCTGCGGGCAAAGCCGCCGAACCGGTTTTGCAGCTTCTCCGACAGGAAGGCCGCCAGCCCCAGGGAGATGCACACCTGGGCCGGGACGGTGATGACGACGTACTTCACCGTGTTCACCAGCGCCGCCCGGAAGGCCTTGTCGGAAAAGAGCTTGGCATAGTTCTTCCCAAAGACGAATTCCGGCGGGTTGATCATATTGTACTCGGTAAAGCTGTAGTAGATCGCCATGAAAATCGTGACGATGCAGAACAGGGTGATGATGATGCAGGCCGGCATAATGTAGGCGATGCCGTGGAGCGCCTGCCGCCGTTTTCGGGTCATCAGCGGCCTTTTTCCGGGCAGCGCCCGGGCCTTCTCACCGTTTCTCATTTGGGTTCGCCTCCGTTCCGGTTCCGGCGCCTGGGCCGGGTGTAACTGGTCAGCTCACAAACTCCTCGTACTGCTTCATGGTGTCCTCCAGCACCTGCTGGGGGGTGAGATCGCCCATGTACATGGACTGCATATTCTTGAGCAGATAATCATAAAACGCGTCGGAGTTGGCAAAGGCGGGCCAGTTGTGGAAGATCTCCGCCTGATCCACATACATGGCCTGGAACCGCTCGTCGTCATAGAACTTGGCGTCCTTGGTGATGGGGCACATGGCGTACATCTGCTCGTGGAAGGCGTCCATCACCGGGGCGCTGAGCATATACTTCAGGGCGGCGGCCGCCAGCTCCTTGTTCTTGCTGTTGGAGGCGATGGCCAGGGAGTCCGCCGCGATCCAGGTGGCCTGGATACCGGTGGGGCCCTTCAGGGCGGGGATGACGGCCCAGTTGATGCCCGCCGCGGTGTTCTTCTTGGCGCTGCCGGTGTCGCCCACGTACATGGCCACCTTGCCCTCCTGGAACAGATCCTTGGGGTTCTCGGTGGCGGTGATGGTGTCGTCAAAGATCCCCTTGTCCAGCAGGCTCTTGAGGAACTCCACCGTCTGCAGGCCGCCGGCGTTGTTGATGGAGGGCTTGCCCTCGGCGTCCAGGAAGCTCTCGCCGGTCTGCCAGTAGTAGGGCAGCCAGCTCACCATCAGCACGCCCTTGCCGCTGCCGCCCCAGTTCTGGAGGAAGGGGGCCACATCGGGCACCTTCTCCTGGATGGCCAGGGAGTACTCGATGAGCTCGTCCCAGGTCTCGGGGGGGCGGTCAAAGCCGGCCTGGTTCAGAATGTCCATATTGCAGTACAGCACGCTGGCGTTGCCCACCAGCATGGGGGCGATATACTGCTTGCCCATGATCTGGCCCAGATCCCAGTACAGGTACTGCTCCGTCTCCTCCGCGGTGAAGTAGCTGTCCAGCGGCTCAAAGGCGCCGCTCTCCACCAGATCGTAGGGCGTGTCGATGTACACCACGTCGGGCCCCTCGTTGGAGATGAGGCCGGTGGTCACCTTCTGCTTATAGCCGTCCCAGGGCAGGATCTCCACCTGGACGGTGCAGTCATGCTCCTGCTCGAAGGCGTCAAACTGCTGATCCCAGAACATCTGGTCGGTGAGCTCCGCGTCGGATTTGGCGTAGGGCGGGATCCACACCTTGATGGTTTTGCCCCCTCCCGGGTTCTGGGAGCCGGCGGCCGGATCGCCGCCGCAGCCGGCCAGGATGCCCAGCAGCATGGCCGCGCCGAGGATCATTGCGAGCACTCTTTTCTTCATTTCAGTTCCTCCTCTTAATTTTGGTTGGTATATCCTGTAGAAGGGGCGTCCCCTTTTACATCCAGTTGGGCCGTCACCGCACGGCGGACGCTGCCCTCCGCCTGCTCCAGAAGACGGTTGGCGGTGTCCACGTCGGTGTCCAGCAGGAGCTTTACCACCGCCGGCTTGGCCTCGCCCCCGGCGTCCCGCAGGGCCTGGGCGGCCTCCTCCCGGGTGCAGCCGGTGCTCTGCATCACAATGTGCTCCGCCCGGCATACCAGCTTCTGATTGGTCTGCCGCACATCCACCATCAGGTTCTGGTAGACCTTGCCCACCCCCACCATGCTGGCGGTGGAGATCATGTTCAAAATCATTTTTTCCGCCGTCCCCGCCTTCAGGCGGGTGGAGCCGGACAGCACCTCCGGGCCGGTGTCCACCTCCACGGCGGCGTCGGCCAACCGGGACGCCTGGGCCCCCCGGTTGCAGGAGATGGCCGCCGTGGGGCATCCCACCTCCCGGGCCCGGCGCAGCGCCCCCAGCACGTAAGGGGTGCGCCCGCTGGCGGTGAGACCGATGACGGTGTCCCGGGCGGTGAGGCCCACGGCGTCCAGATCCCGGCCGCCCTGCTCCTCATCGTCCTCGGCCCCCTCCTTGGCCTTGACGAAGGCACCCTCGCCTCCGGCAATGAGGCCCATCACCTCCTGGTCGGTCACCCCGAAGGTGGGGGGGCATTCCACCGCGTCCAGCACGCCCAGCCGTCCGCTGGTGCCCGCGCCGATGTAGATGATCCGTCCCCCCTGTCGGAGGCTTTGGGTGGCAAACTCCACGATCCGCGCCACTTGGGGGAGGGTTTCCGCCACGGCGGCCACCACTCCGGCGTCCTCCCGGTTCATGGTGGAGATGATCTCCGCGGGCGTCATCTCGTCCAGATTCATGGTGCCCGGGTTACGCATTTCGGTTCCCAGCCCCAGCAGCTCTATCGGGTCCATTGATCCCCCTCCTTCTTTTCCAGCCGTGTGCTCTGCAGCGCGTCCGCGCTCTTGTTGTAGGTTCGACGGAAATAGGCGATATACAAAGCGTCGATCACTGCCAGCTGGGCGATGCGGGAAGCCAGCTTGCTCCCGGCGATATCCGCCTCCGTGGGGCTGACGCACAGGCAGTGGACGCTCCGCCGCCGCAGCGGGGAGTCGGCGGACGAGGTGACGGCGATGATGGGCACTGCGTTCTCCCGGAGGATCTCCGCCGCCTCCACCATGGCCTGGGTTCGGCCGGAGTAGCTGATGAGGATGGCCAGCTCCCCCCGCTTCATGTTCTTGGCCATCACCAGCTGGGCGTCCTGATCTCCATAGACCTGGCACCGCTTGTTCAGCCGGATGAATTTCAGGTAGGCGTCCTGAGCCACCAGCTGGGAGGCGCCCACCCCGAAGAAGGTGACGCACTCCGCCTTCACCAGCAGCTCCACGCACTGCTCCAGGGTTCGCAGATCCATCAGGCTTCTGGTCTCGTGCAAAAAGGAGATGGTGCGCTGGAAGCTGTTGTCCACCAGCAGCTCCAGGCTGTCCTCCGGCCGGATCTCAAATTCCCCCGCCTGCCGGGAGAGGAACTCCTTTTTCAGCGCCAGCTCGCAGGACAGGCTGCGCTGGTAGTCCTTGTAATTCTGAAATCCGGTTTTTTTGCACAGCCGAGTCACCGCGGAGGCTGAGACAAAGGAGCGCCGGGCCAGCTCATGTATGCTCAGCTGAACTGCCTCATCCGGGTTTTCCAGCACGTAAGCCATAATTTCACGCTCCGCATTGCTGGCGGAGGTCATGTGCTCTAAAAACCGTGCGATGACGCTGTTCATAAATTACCCCGTTTCTTCCGGCCCGCCGCTTTCCTTAGGCAAAGCGGCGCTTGAGGCCATATAGTGATGGAAAAAGTATACCACGACATAAAATAAAATGTCCATATTGTGGAGCAATTATGGTACTTTATTTCAGCAAAAGGAACCGGGCTGTCTCCAGCCCGGTTCTCAACGCATTGAAACAGCTTATTTGAAGTAGATGGGGTTTGTCCACGCCCGCTTTCCCTGCCAGTCCTGGCACTCGCCCCGGATGTAGCCCTCCTGTCCGGTCAGGCGGAAGGTGATCTCCTCCACACACTCCCCCTCCTGGGCCACGCGGGTGATCCCCGCGCCCACCCGTCCGTCAAAGACAAGGGTCAGCCGCCGGCAGGGCTCGCACACCAGGCGCACCACGCCGTCCTCCACCCGCCAGTCCCGGATCTCCGGCCCCTCGGAGGAATAGTACCGCCCGGCCAGAATGGCGCTGGTGATATCCTCGTGGGTGAGCGCCGGGGCCTGCACCATGATAAAGCCCCCAAAGGCGTCCCAGCTCACGGCGTGGGCGTCGTCGGTGGCGTCCGCCAGGATATGCCGGCCGGAGCGGAGCATCACGTCCCACCAGGTGGTGTCAAAGCCGGTGGCGCTCTCCTGCTGGGTGCCGTAGTTGAGGATCTCCAGTATGTCGATATCGGGGGTGTTCACAAAGTCCTCCCCGTCCACCCGGGACCAGATGGGATGGTTATAGGTGACGATCATCCCGTGATCCTTCAGCAGCCTGGCCATATCCGCCGCCGCCTTTGCCCCATCCCAGCTGCCGTAGCTGCGGAAGGGGCCGATGACGTCCCCGTGGCGGTAGGGGGGCTCGGCTGCCGCCGCCCGCCGGGCGGCGGGCCCCAGGATGCCGTTCATATGGTGCACCTTTCGGAAGACCCCGTCGTTGTCGATATAGGACGCCGCCGCCTCCACCGCGGGAAGGATGAGAAAGCGGTCGTCGCCGTATTGGGCCTGATAGTCGGAATAACGGTGGTGATCGGTGATGGCAATGAAGTCATAGCCTCGATCCCGGTAGCGGCGCACCACCTCTTCCGGCGCGTGCTCCCCGTCTGAATCGGTGGTATGGGTGTGGAGATTGCCTTTGTACCACATCATTGTGTTCCCTCCTGTTTGCTGTCTGGGCCGATGTTTTATCTGCGGCTATACTGCGCGGCCAACCAATCGGACGCTCCAAAATCACCGCTTGGGGGCATTATACACCCCGTTTGGAGGCTCGTCAATGGAGCGACGCTTGAACACGATACTGGGTTGCTCATGCGGAATTTAAGATCTCCCGTTTCAATTTGTGCGCCGAGGTGACCGCCGCCGGGGGTGCGGGCACAAAACGTCGAATCGTTTTGGCGGTCCTTGGATGGTCTCATCTTGTATGTATGTTCACAATATCGCTCTTGCATTTTTGGGGGTAGTAATGTTATAATAAAAAAAGTTTCTGATTTTAGTGCTGACTGGAATCATATGGCAGGATCTGCCTGTTTCAGTAAAGTGCCGCCGGAGGTGAAGCATGGAAAGGGCGAGCCGCTTGTGACGCCGCAAGCTATGAGGCCGCCTCAGGCTGTCCCGGAGCTGTTCCGGGCCGCAAAGCCATAAAATTAATCCGAACCGCTGGGGGGAGCGATGTTGGATATGAATAAGAAATATAAAATCCTGATTGTGGATGATTCGAGATTCAACCGCCTGGTCATGACAAGCATGCTGGCAAAGGATTATCTGCTGGAGGAGGCGTGCGATGGAAAAGAGGCCACGCTGATCCTGCAGGATCGGGCCGAGGAGTTTTCTCTGGTGCTGCTGGACATTGTCATGCCCAATATGAACGGCTTTGAGTTTCTCCAGGTGATGAAGGAGTGCGGATGGCTGGACTTTCTTCCGGTTATCATCATCTCCTCGGAATATTCGTCTGAAAATGTGGAGACCGCGTACCGCCTGGGGGCCAGCGAGCTGATCCAGCGCCCCTATGACGAGCAGGTTGTCTGCCACCGGATCGCCAATACCATTGCGCTGTCCAGTAAGCACAGGGAGCTGTCCAACGCCCTGGTGGACGAGGTCATCAAGGAAAACGAGAACAGCGCGGCCATGGTGTCCATTCTCTCCCATATTGTGGAAACCAGAAACGGGGAGAGCGGAGCTCACGTCCAGAACATCCGGCACATCACCGGGCTGCTGCTGGACGAGCTGATGAAAAAAACGGATCAGTATCCCATGTCCAAGGAGGATATGCTCCAGATTATCACCGCCTCCTCCTTACACGATATCGGAAAGATGTCTGTGCCCGAGGAGATCCTGAATAAGCCGGGCAGGCTGACGGATGAGGAATTCCAGGTCATCAAAAAGCACGCCATGGCCGGCGCCGAGATGGTGGAGCCTTTGCTCCAGCAGGAGAACGCGAATCCTCTGATCCGGATGACCTATGAGATCTGCCGCTGGCATCATGAGCGGTATGATGGCCGGGGCTACCCCGACGGGCTCAAGGGGGATGAGATCCCCATTGCGGCCCAGGTGGTGTCTGTGGCCGACGTATACGACGCGCTCACCAGCGAGCGGTGCTATAAGCCGGCCCACACCCCGGATCAGGCCATGCAGATGATCCGGGAGGGCCAGTGCGGGGCCTTTCACCCGCTGCTGCTGGAGTGCCTGTCCGACATTCTGGACAAGCTCAAAAGCCCGTCCTATGCCTCCGAGGATGTGATCGGAGGCGGCACGGTCTCCAGCCAGCTTCTGGTGGCGGATCTCCTGTCCCATTCCCGGGAAAACGGCCTGTTCTCCTCCGACAAGATCATGCAGACCCTGACCCGGGAGCGGATGCGCTCGAAGTTCTTTTTCAACGGGCCGTGCGCCGCATTCTATTATACCGCGGTTCCGCCGGTGCTTCACCTCAACAAGGCCGGCCGGGAGCTTTTTGGGGTGGACGAGTCCATTATCGGCCCCGATCAGGCGCTGGACTCCTGCGACGGGTACGACCCCAACGTGGTGGAGCGCCTGCGGGACAGCCTGGCGGCGGCGACAACCGCGCATCCCGTGGTGCAAAGCGAACTCACGCTGGCCCCCCGGGGGGAGACGCCCCAGCGGTATCAGTGCGTGATGCAAACCATTTGGGATTCGTCAGATACCCAGCAGTACACCGAGGTTACGGGCCGCCTGATCCCCCTGGACAGCGGGCTCAGCAGGGCCCCGGTTCTCAACGCGTCGGATTGGTTCGACGCCCCCGGCAGCGAGATGACCGGCAAGGACGCCTGGCATCTGATCAACGCCCTCAAGTTCATGGTATACAATGTACGGCTGGTGGATCCCTCCGATCAGAGCATTGTGGAATTGGACAGCAGCGGAAGGATTACCAAATCCGGCCAGCACTGTTACAACCTCTGGAAGCGGAGCCATATGTGCGACGACTGCATCTCCACCGACTGCCTGAACCTGCAAAACCAGTCGTCAAAAATCGTATTCTTTGAAGAAGAAGTGCTCTATGTAGTCTCCCAATACATTAAAGTGGACGGCAAGCCCCTTGTGCTGGAGCTGCTGACCCGGATCACCGATGACATGATGATCGACACCAGCGGCAGGAAGCTGTCCGGATCCTCCATTGCCGATCTGAGCAAAAAGCTGTACCTGGATCCCCTTACCAATGCGTATAACCGGCGCTATTTCAACGCAAAGGTTAAGGATCTACACAATATCGCCGCTTTGGCCATCATCAATGTGGATCAGTTCAACCGCGTCAACGACAAGTACGGGCGCGCCGTGGGCGATAACGCGCTGATCCGTATCGCGGAGACCATCGGTGAGGAGATCCACGCGCCGGACACGCTGTCGCGGTACGGCGGGGATGAATTTGTGGTTCTGTTCCAGTCCATCTCCCAGGAGGACTTTGTGGCAATGCTGGAAACCATACGCGGCGACGTGTCCGCGCTGTCCATAGACGGCATGGAGGACGGACAGCAGCTCACCGTCAGCATCGGCGGAGCCTTCGGCCCGGACATTCCAGCGGTGCTGATGAAAAAGGCGGACGAGATGCTGCACAAGGCCAAGCAGGAGCAGAACATCGTGGAGCTCTGGAGAGGAAGGCAGCCGCAGCCCTGATCGGAATGGGCACGGCGCAGGCCCGCGGCCCCGCCTGTGGGGCATGACGATCCTGAAAGCATATGAATTCCGGGGCTGCGGCCCCGTATATGAGGTGATTGCAATGGCAACCTGTTCCCAACTTTTAGCCGCCCTCCGGGAAGGGGCCCATGATTCCGCCCTGGCCGCCCTCTACGCCCCGGATCACAGTGGCCCCCAACTGGACGCCGCCCGGGCCCGGGCGGTGGGCGTCGCGGAGGCCTTTACCGCCCGCTTTGGCGGGGACGCCGCCGGCGCGGCCCTGTTCAGCGGCCCCGGCCGCACCGAGATCGCCGGCAACCACACCGATCACCAGCACGGCCGGGTGCTGTGCGGCAGCGTGAATCTGGACATGCTGGCCTGCGCCGCCCCCAACGGGCTGGACGTGGTGCGCTTTGTGTCCGAGGGCTACCCGAAGCTGGAGGTGTCCCTGGACGATCTGGCCCCCCGGGAGGAGGAGAAAAACACCTCCGCCGCCCTGGTGCGGGGGGTGGCGGCCAGAATCCGTGAGCTGGGCTACCCCCTGTCCGGCTTCGACGCCTGCGCCACCTCCACGGTGCTGTCTGGCTCGGGGCTGTCCTCCTCCGCCGCCTACGAGACGCTGGTGGGCAATATCTTCAACCACTTCTGCTGCGGAGACAGGCTGGATCCCATCACCATCGCCAAGATCGGCCAGTACGCCGAAAACGTCTACTTCGGCAAGCCCTGCGGCCTGATGGATCAGATGGGTTCGTCGGTGGGGGGCGCGGTGTTCATCGACTTCAACGACCCCGCCGATCCCGTTGTGGAGCGGGTGGACTACGATTTCAGCAAGTCCGGCCACGCCCTGTGCATCGTGGACACCGGCTCCAGCCACGGCGACCTCACCGACGATTACGCCGCCGTCACCCGGGAGATGAAGGTGGTGGCCGCCCACTTCGGCAGGGCTGTGCTGCGGGAGGTGCCGGAGTCCGAGTTCCGGGCATCCCTCCCCGCTCTGCGGGCGGAGTGCGGCGACCGGGCGGTGCTGCGGGCCATGCACTTCTACTCCGACGACCGCCGGGCCGCCCAGGAGGCCGAGGCCCTGGGGAAGGGGGACTTCAGCGGGCGGTTCCTCACTCTGGTGAACGCCTCCGGGCTGTCCTCCGCCCTCCACCTGCAAAACACCTGGTCCATCGCCGCCCCGGAGCAGCAGGCCATCCCCCTGGCGCTGGCCGTGGCCGGGGAGCTGCTGGACGGCGCCGGGGCCTGCCGGGTGCATGGCGGCGGCTTCGCGGGCACCATCCAGGCCTGGGTGCCTGCGGATCGGCTCACGCAGTTCAGAGACGGCATGGAGGCCCTGTTTGGGGAGGGCAAATGCCATGTGCTTCGCATCCGCCCCCAGGGCGGCTGCGTGGTAGCGGAATAAGGGGGCGTACACCATGGATCGAAACGAGGCGATCACCAGGCTGGCGGACTATGCCGTGCAGACAGGGCTGGTGGCGGAATGTGAGTATACCTGGGCGGTCAACGCCATTTTGGACGCGCTGAAGCTGGACGACTTCACCCCAGCGGCCCCGGCCTCCGGGAAGGTGGAGCTGGCCCCGGTGCTGGAAACCCTGCTGGACGACGCCTACGAGCGGGGCGTGCTGACGGAAAACTCGGTGGTCTACCGGGATCTGCTGGACACCGAGATCATGGGGCGGCTCACCCCCCGGCCCGCCCAGGTCATCGAGACCTTCCGGGCTCTGTATCGGGAGGATCCCCAAAAGGCCACCGACTGGTACTACAAGCTGAGCCAGGACACCAACTACATCCGCCGGGATCGGATCGCCCGCGATGTGCAGTGGAAGGCCCCCACCGAGTACGGCGAGCTGGACATCACCATCAACCTGTCCAAGCCGGAGAAGGATCCCAAGGCCATCGCGGCGGCCAAGAACCTGCCCGCCTCCGCCTATCCCCGGTGCCAGCTGTGCGCCGAAAATGAGGGCTACGCGGGGCGCGTCAACCACCCCGCCCGGCAGAACCACCGGATCGTGCCCATCACCATCAACGGATCCCCCTGGTTTTTGCAGTATTCCCCCTATGTGTACTACAATGAGCACTGTATCTGCCTGAACGCGGAGCACACACCCATGAAGATCGACCGGGCCTGCTTCGGCAAGCTGCTGGACTTCGTGGGCCAGTTCCCCCACTACTTTGTGGGCTCCAACGCCGACCTGCCCATCGTGGGCGGTTCCATCCTGGCCCACGATCACTTCCAGGGCGGGCGGTACGAGTTCGCCATGGCCAAGGCCCCGGTGGAGACCCCCTTCACCTTCCCCGGCTTTGAGGACGTGGAGGCGGGCATTGTGAAGTGGCCCATGTCGGTGGTGCGGATTGCCTCCGAAAAGCCTGAGCGGCTGGTGGAGCTGGCGGACAGGATCTTGCTGGCGTGGCGGGGCTACACCGACGAGAGCGCTTTCCTCTTCGCCGAGACCGACGGCGAGCCCCATAGCACCATCACCCCCATCGCCCGGAAACGGGGAGAGCAGTTCGAGCTGGATCTGGTGCTCCGCAACAACATCACCACCCAGGAGCACCCCCTGGGGGTCTACCACCCCCACGCCGAGCTCCACCACATCAAGAAGGAGAACATCGGCCTCATTGAGGTGATGGGGCTGGCGGTGCTCCCGGCCCGGCTGAAGGACGAGCTGGCGGCGGTGGCGGACGCTCTGGTGTCCGGCACGGATCTCCAGGTGGACGAGCGCACTGCCAAGCACGCCGACTGGGCGGAGGGCTTCGCCAAACAGTACACGATCACGGCGGACAACGCCCTGGACATCGTGAAGAAGGAGACGGGGCTGGTGTTCGCCAAGGTGCTGGAGCACGCCGGCGTGTACGCCCGCACCCCCGAGGGCAAGGAGGCATTTCTGCGGTTCCTGGGTTCCGTGTGAGCGCCCTTGCGTCTCGAAAGGCTATGTGATAAAATACCTCTGTGTCCCCAGTCCGGGGATACGGAGGTATTTTTTGCGGGGAGGCGTTCACTTGAAGGAATTCACCATCGGCCCCAACGACGGGGGCCAGCGGCTGGATCGCTGGCTGGACAAGGCGGTGCCCCTTCTTCCCGCCCCGCTGGCCCAAAAGTATATCCGCCTGAAGCGAGTGAAGCGCAACGGAAAGCCCGCCAAGCGGGATGATCGGCTCCAGGCGGGGGATGTGCTCCAGCTCTACCTCAACGACGAATTTTTCGACGCGCCCACCCCGGACAACGCCTTCCTCCGGGTGGCGAAGCCCCGGCTCAACATCCTGTACGAGGACGACAACCTGCTCCTGCTGGACAAGCGCCCCGGCATGGTAGTCCACCCCGACGACGGGTCGCAGGTGGACACCCTCATCACCCACGTCCAGGCGTACCTCTACCAGAAGCGGGAGTGGTCGCCCTACCGGGAGCACACCTTCGCCCCCGCCCTGTGCAACCGCATCGACCGGAACACCGGTGGGATCGTCATTGCCGCCAAGACGGCGGAGGCCCTGCGGGTGATGAACCAGAAGATCCGGGATCGGGAGCTGCAAAAGCTGTACCTGTGCGTGGTCCACGGGGAAATGGCCCCCCGGGAGGGGCAGCTCAAGGGCTATCTCCTCAAGGACGAGAACCGGGCCCAGGTGCGGGTGTTCGACAAGCCCGTGCCGGGGGGCAGGACGGCGGTGACGCTGTACCGCACGCTGGAGACGCGCGACGGGCTGTCGCTGGTGGAATGCGACCTCATCACCGGGCGCACTCATCAGATCCGGGCCCAGTTTGCCGCCGCGGGCCACCCTCTGCTGGGGGACGGCAAGTACGGCCGGGAGCGGGACGACAAACGGTACGGGCGGCGGTATCAGGCGCTGTATTCCTACAAGCTGCGGTTTGCCTTCACCACCGACGCGGGCTGCCTGGAGCCGCTGAACGGCAGGGAGTGGACGGTGGAGGACGTGGACTTTGTGGGGGAATATTTTCCGAGGGATGAGGAGCCTTGAGCCAGAGGATCCGGAGGAACCTCTAAAAAGAGGGCAGGGCCGCCGGACAGTCAATCAACTGTCCGGCGGCCCTGCCCTTATTTTGGGGAGCCCATGAGGCCCCTGATGTGCTTAGTCCATAGGGACTGCCGCCCCTATTCCGGGTTACGCGCTCAGGACCTGGAGTTGGCCCACTCCACGATCTGGGGCGCGATGGACTTCTGGGACTGGGAGGACACGTACATCCCGATGTGGCCGGTCTTGAAGGAGAGGAACTGGGTGTCCTTGCTTCCGACGGCGTCCAGCAGGGGACGGCTGGCGGACAGAGGCACCAGATGGTCGTACTCGGCGCAGACGCAGAGCAGAGGCATGGTGATGTTCTTCAGATCCACGGTCTTGCCGCCCAGCACCAGCTCGTTCTTGATGAGCTTGTTCCCCTGGTACAGATCCTTGATGAACTGGCGCAGGGTCTCGCCCGCCTGATCGGGGCTGTCAAACACCCACTTCTCCATACGCATGAAGTTGGTCATGTACTCGGGGTTGTCCATCTTGTCCACCATGCCGACGTACTTGTTCATGGTCAGCTCCAGCGGCTTGAGGATCAGGTAGGAGAAGTTCATCACATCGCCCGGAATCACACCGTAGGCGTCCACCAGGGAGTCGATGTTCATATACTTGCTCCAGCGGAACAGCAGGGTGTCGTTGGTGGAGAAGTCGATGGGCACCACCATGGTGATCAGGTTCTTGATCTTGTCCGGGTTCAGCGCGGTGTAGATGGTGGAGAACGTACCGCCCTGGCACACGCCCAGCAGGTTGATCTTGTCCACCTTGCGGCTGCTGCGGATGAAGTCCACACAGTCGTTCATGTACCAGTTGATGTAGTCGTCCATGGTCATGTACATATCTTCGCCGGTGGGATAACCCCAGTCGATCACGTACACGTCCATGCCGCCCTCCAGGAAGCTCTTGATCACGCTCCGGTCGGGCTGAATGTCCATCATGTACTGGCGGTTCACCAGGGCATAGGTGATCAGGGTGGGCACCTTGGAGAGCTTCCGGGCGGTCACCACCGGCTTGTAGTGATACAGCCGCATCTTGCCGATCCGCAGAACCTCCTCCTTCTCCGTCTGATCGGAGGCGGCGTCCTCAGGCTTCAGATCCATCAGGATCTTATAGCCCTTGATCAGCTTCTCCTGGTAGGTGCTCATCTCATTCACGGACTTCTGCAGGTCAAACTGCTCATACAGCTTCATCACGCTGTCAGCCAGGTTCTGCTGAAACTCAGCGGCCTTCTGCAGATTCTTCTCGTAGATATTCTCGCTCATGGGAATCTAAATCCTCCTCTCTTACTTCTTTTCCGGCGTCGCCTTCAGCGCGTCCAGCTGGGTGTGCAGATCCCGCACGTCCTTACGCAGATCATAGACGGTCCGGTAAAGGCTGTCCATGTCGGTCTTGGTGGGGATGGGCAGCGGCTTGAGCATTCTCTCGTACATCTTGTTGCTGGCGATCATGTACTTGGAGCTCTTGTCGGCGAAGTCGGCAAAGGCCTTGGAGAACTCGTCGGTGCCCAGCAGCTCCAGCAGAACCTCCTCGGTCACGTTGTACCACAGATCATAGAACTCGCGGAAGGTGGTGACCATCTTGCCCTCCTTGAGGTTCTTCTGATAGCGATCCAGCAGGGTGTGCATGCTCTCCTGGCAGGCATTGAGCACCAGAGCCACCAGCTCGCCGGCGGAGAACAGCATCTTGATGTAGCTGCTCATGAACTTCATCTGATCCGCGTTGGCCTCACGGTTGGCGCCCAGACCCATCATGTTGAACATCTTGCCGAAGCTCTCCTCGTAGCGCTGGTTGCACTCCTTGAAGAACTCCACGTAGGCCTTCTGATCGCCGGCGGCGATGCGCTCCAGGATGGAGGGATCGATCTTCATCCAGGGCTCCAGGATGTTCTTGTAGAAATCAACGCAGGTATCCAGCAGCTCCTTGGAGTTCCCCAGGAAGGGCAGGCTGCCGGTGGGGATGAAGTTCTTCAGCATATCCTGCATCAGATCCATGTACTTGCCCTGGTAGTCCTGCAGGAAGCTGGCCGGGTTGGACAGGCCCTTCCACAGGTCGAAGGCCTTGGTGTACATATCCAGGCCGGGCACCTTAAAGGGCCACATCTCGCTGAAGCTGTCGAAGCTGGGCACGGAGCCGAACATATTCTGCCAGGACTTGACGGGGTTGGGCATCATCTCACCCAGCCTGGACCAGTAATCCGTGACATTGGGCGCGAAAGCCTTATACATATTCGCATAGGCCTCCATCCCGGGGATCTGGCTGGTAACGGTGTCGTTCCACGTCTTGAAGAGCTGCTGCTGCTGCTCCCAGAAGGGGTTGCTAGGCATAAACATTACCTCCTAAAAATTTTGATATGTAAACTGTAAATACAGCCCCTAAGAAATAACGGGCCGACGGCTCTACAGCCCGCTTGACACAGGCGTTGCGGCCCTGTGTCGTGCCCATGCAGCTCCTTCCGGCGCCGAAGCGCCGCAGACGCCATCCGCGGCCGGGCATACCGCGGAATACACCTGTCGAAAAAATGTATAATTATACATTTTTTCTGGAGTCCAAAACTACATATCGTGGTTCCTACAACTCACACTCCTATATTTTGCCACAGAAACTTGCCGTTGTCAATAGAAAACTGATAAGTGATTCAAATTCCGATCCGGGCCGGACGCCAATCAGCCCCGCGCTAACCGCCCGTGCCCCTATTCCAGAAGGAAGGAGCACACCAGCGGGACAAAATAACCGGGGGACTCCAGATGGCAGGCGTGCCCCCCAGGGATCACCACTTCCTGGTAGCTTCCCCCTTTTTCCCGGTAGCGCTCCAGTAGGTATCTGGTCTGGGCCAGCATGGGCTGGGGCGGATATACCCAAGGCCCCGGCCACCCGGGGATGGTGCCGATCATGCCCAGGTACCCGAAGTCAAACATGGAGTGATCGCTGACCACCACATCGTCCCGGCCCCGGATCCAGAGGATGGGCGGCTTGTCCGCTATCTCAACCAGCCCGGACAGGTTGCCGTAAAGCGGGGACATGGCGTTCAAAATCCCGTGATCTCCCGCCGCCACAAAGGGCCACCGGAACGAGTAGCGAAAATCTCCGGGGTATTGCTCCCGGCCCAGCCTCGTCTTTTGGACGCCCTCCACAAACAGGGCCTCCCACCCCGGCTCCAGATAATGGGAGGCCGTGAAGTAGAAGTGGTGGAGGATGGGGTGCAGCAGGAATTCCCCCTGGGTCTTCACCGTGGAGAGCAGGAGGGGGTTGACGCACCCGCCCCCGGAACCCAACCCCGGGGGATCATAGACAATCCCCTCCGGATCCCGGGTACCCCCGAAGCCAAAGGGGGGGCCCGGCGCGATGAGAACCAGCTTGTTCACCCGCTGGGGGTGATCGATGGCGTACTGCATGGCCACATTTCCACCCATGGACCAGCCGCCCACGGAGGCTTTTTCCCAGCCCAGGGCGTCCAGAAGGGCATCAACGTCGTCACTCCAGTCCCGATAGCCCCTCACCGCGTCTACCGGGCGATCCTCGGTATCCCCGAAGCAGCGCAGATCGGGGGCGACCACGTCGAACTGCTGGGACAGCACCGGGAGCAGCGGCAGGAAAAAGACGGAGGAGGACAGATTTCCGTGCAGGAGCAGGAGCTTGTCCGCGTGGGCCTCGCCGGCGCGGTAGCAGGCGATCTTAAGCCGGCTGGTATTCAAAAAAAGCTGGGAATTTCTCTCCAAAAAACCATCCCCTAAAGCTGTATTTTTCTATCGGAGCATCATTAGGGTCGAGTTCATTATACACGCTTCCGGCCTTGAACGCAAGAGCCAGGGAGAGGGACGCTGAAAAAAACAGGCGGCGCCCCGGAAGACCGGGCAAAGGTTCCGCAGCTATTTTCCATCGAACATATGGACAGATCCTTTTGATTCGTGTATAATCAAATAAGTTCATATAATAGATAAGGAGGGCTTGCATGAACATCACGAGGATCCACGCGCTGTACTTCAGCCCCACCGGCGGCACAGAGGGCGTCGTCCGCCTTGCCACCGAGACCATTGCCCAGCAGCTGGGCCTGACGCCCCGGTTCACCAACATCACCAGCCTGGAAAAGCGGCAGCAGGACTACCGTTTTGATGGGGATGAACTGGTGGTGATCGCCACCCCCGTGTACGCGGGGCGGGTGCCCAACAAGCTGCTGCCCGACCTCAAAGGCCGGCTGATAGGCAGCGGCACGCCCGCTGTGGCCATCTCTGTCTTCGGCAACCGCAGCCCGGACGAGGCCCCCCGGGAGCTGGCGCTCCTTCTGGAGGAAAACGGCTTCCGCCTGGCGGGGGTGGCCGCCTTTGCCTGCCGCCACGCCTTTTCCGACCGGGTGGGCACCGGCCGCCCGGACGAGGCGGATCAGGAGGAGATCCGCGGGTTTGCCCGCCGCGTGGCGGATAAGCTGGCCCAGCCGGGAGAACTGCCGGAGCTGGAGCTGGATCGGGGCGAGATCGGGCCCTATTACACACCGCTGAAGACGGACGGCGCCCCTGCGAAGTTTTTGACGGCGAAGCCGCTGACGGATTGGGACAAGTGCGTTCACTGCGGCCTGTGCGTCAAGCTGTGCCCCATGGGGAGCATTGACCCGAAAACGGTGGAGACCCCCGGGGTGTGTATCAAGTGCCAGGCCTGTGTGCGGCGGTGCCCCTTCCACGCCAAGTATTTTGAGGACGGGGAGTTTCTCTCCCATGTGGCCATGCTGGAAGAAAACTATGCTCGCCGGGCGGAGAATATTCTGCTGCTTTGACCCGCCGTGCCATGTTCCAAAGGCCCATACGTCGGGAGGAAACCAGACCTTTGAGAGGGGATATACACTCAATTTGAGTATTGCCTGCATACAAATGCAGGCTGTTGGCAAGCATTGAATGGAAGTTACGGAACAATCTCACCGAATCGGCACAGGAAAAGCCGGGGGCCTTACGGCCCCCGGCCTGTTTCATTGGAACGGCTTTTGCACCGAGCAGTTTGCCCGGCGGCCCTTTGCCGCGGTCATCAGACCCTCAGCCGGCTCAGCACCTGGAACAGCTTGCGGAGATTCACCGGCTTTGCCAAATGCGCGTTCATCCCGGCGTCCTTGGCCAGGGCGATATCCTCGTCAAACGCGTTGGCCGACAGCGCGATGATGGGCACGGTCTCCGCGTCCGCCCGATCCAGGCCCCGGATCACCCGCGACGCCTCATATCCGCTCATCACCGGCATCATCAAATCCATCAGCACGCAGTCAAATGTCCCCGGTTCGGCCGCCACGAAGGCGTCCACGGCGGCCTTTCCGTCGTTGGCGGTGACCACCTCCGCCCCTGCGTCCCTGAGCATATATTCCACGATCTCACAGTTGATCTCGTTGTCCTCCACCAAGAGGACGCACATTCCTGCAATATTATCCGGCACTGTCTGGCTGTCGCCGGAGGGCTGCCCGCGCTCCGCCCCGTCAACCCGAATGGGCAGGGTGATCTGAACCACGCTTCCCTGGCCGACGTGGCTGTCAACCTCAACGGCCCCGCCCATCCCCTCCACCAGCTTCTTGACGATGGACATACCCAGCCCGACGCCGCTGTAGTGGGTTCTCGCCCCCTGATGCTCCTGGGTGAAGGGCTCAAAAATGTGGGCTTTGAAGTCCTCGCCGATGCCGATGCCCGTATCGCGGATCACAAACCGGAGGGTTGCGGTCTCGGCTTCCTCCTGGAACCCGGTCTCCTCCGCCGTGATAGAGACGGAACCGTTGGGGCGGTTATACTTGATGGCGTTGTCAACAACATTCATCAGGATTTGCTTCAGGTGCAGCGGATTGCCGATCACCTTGCCGTGCAGCAGGCCGGAATCCTCCAGCTCCAGCCGGATCCCGTTCTCCTCGGCCTGGGCGGACAGAATGGCGACGCAGTCCGCCAGCGTATCATGGAGGTCAAAGGGCTCCTCCGCCTCCGCCGGCCTTCCGCTGTCCAGCTTGCTGATCTGGAGGACGTCGTTCACCAGGGAGAGCAGATGCTCGGTGGACACCCGGATCTTTTCCCGGCACGATTCCTGCCGCTCCGAATCATCCCCGCTCTTTTCCATGATGGCCAGCATCCCCAGAATCCCGTTGATGGGCGTCCGCAGGTCGTGGGACATACGGGAGAGGAATTCACTTTTCGCGGAGTTTGCCCGCCTCACCCGCTCCAGCAGCTCCAGGATGGACTGTTCCTGCTTCTTCCTCGTCACCATAGTCTCCGTGATGTCCTGGTGGTATCCATTCAGGCACACGCCCGACTTTTGAAAGGTCTTGTCCGGCACGCCGCCGCAGCGGACATAGATTTTCCCCAGCTGAGGGTGGTTCCAGGGATAGATCACCTCGGCGCGCCCGCTCTCCAGGATTTCCCTCACCGCCTCCTGCACCATGTCCGCGTAGTCGGGCTCAATGCGCTCAAACCAGTGCCGGTAGCACGCCTCCGGCGTGATCTGGTCGGACACCCCCAACAGGATCCGCATGGTTCGGTCGGCGTACATTCTCGGCGGGCAGCCCTCCTCCAGCTCGATGGTCCAGATGCCCGTCCTGGCCCCCTCCAGAATGTCCTCCAGGCTCTGCCTCGCCTCCAGCTTATACTTCTCCTCCTGCTCCACCACGGCGTTGACGTCCCGGAGGGCAAAAATCACACAGTTCTCCTTCGATCGGTTCTCTGGGACGGAAAAATGGATCTCCAGGTGCTTCAGCCCGAGGGAGCTGTCCTTTACCTGATACCGGACGGAGAATTTTTTCTTGATCCGGAGCTGGGTCAGCACATAGTCCTTTTGGGTCGCGGCCCGCAGGCGCTCCTGATCCTCCGAGATCACATAGTCGGAGATATACCGCTCCATGGCGGCCTGATAGCCCGCTTCAAACTGGACGGTCCAATCCATGCCGGCCTGCTCGCTGTCCCGGTACAGCTCGCATTCGCCTGTGTCGAAATCCACCTGATAGATGCTCAGGTAGTCCACGCTGAGCGCGTGGAGCACGTCATAGCTCCGCTTTTGAAGCTCCCGGAACAGGTTGCGCCGCTTCAGGGAGGATACGATAAAATACGCCGCGGTCTGGAGCATATTGGACGCGTATTCCAGCGACTTCACGGGGGGATTGTCCACACCGTAAAAGCCGATGATCCGTTTGCCGTCATAGAGGGGCACCACGACCAGGGAATGGATGCTCTGCCGTTTCAGGTTATCATATTGGAGTGGATCGCTCTCCCGAATATCCTCCAGGTTTTCAATGACGATATGCTTGCCGACGCTGAACTTCCGGTACCAGCTGGCGCATACCTCCGGGGGGACGTTTTGGAGGTTCTCTTTCTCCGGTTCCACGCCGTCGGCGGTCCATTCGTAGGTGTTGTCATCGCAGCCGGACGCATTCTGCTCAAAGATATACGTTCGCTCCCCCTTTAGCGCCCTTCCCAGGTGCTCCAGCAGCACCTCCAGGGAATCATCCGGGGTCTCCTCCAGCAGGGCGACGCGGAGGCCCTCGTTGATGACCGCCTCCAGATTCTGAACGCTCTGTATGCCGCTGCGCTGCTCAGGGGCTTTGCCGGCCAAGGCCCCGTCCTCGCACCGTTCCATGGTTCCTCTTGCGTACTCCATATGTCCACCCTCCGCACTGGCCGTTCTTCTGCTTTGACTGCCGCGGCAATTCCGGCGCACAGGGGCGCACACCATGAGACGCGTCTTTCAGCTGGATCCGCACCGGAATAGTTCCGCCCTGTTTTCGCAATTTTAACCATAATAGTATAGCATATCTTCCATGACAAGTCGAGAAAAAGTTCCATGGCCATCGCCCCAAACCGGAAGCGTGTTCAAACCGCCGCCGGAGGGAAGGGAGCAGGGCCGGCGGATTCAGCGAAAAAATCCCTGGAAAATTTCACGTTGCCCTTGACTTTGCGCGGATTGTATGGTATAGTGCTATCTTGTAAAGTTCAACAGCTTTACACTCAGGACTGCGGAGGTGGGCCCATGAAAAATCAGGCGTACCGCATGGCCATGCTGTTTGATTTCTACGGCGACTTGCTCACCGAGCGCCAGCGGGAATTCTACGATCTCTATTATAATGAGGATCTGTCCCTGTCCGAGATCGCGGAGAACTACGGCATCTCCCGCCAGGGCGTCCGGGACGTGATCGTCCGGGCGGAGGCCGCCATGTCCGAGATCGAGGAGAAAACCCACATCATCCGCCGGTTTCACCAGTCCCAGGCGGCCATCGCCGCCATCGACCAGGCCGCCGACCAGATCCTCCGGGCCGTGGACGACCGGAGCTACAGCGACGTGATGCTGGACGGTCTGGCCCGCACCATCAAGGAAAATACAGCCAAGCTGAAGCAGGAGTAACCTTATGGCATTTGAGAGCTTAACCGAAAAGCTGTCCGCCACCTTCAAGCGCCTGCGGGGCAAGGGCCGCCTGTCCGAGGCCGACGTGAAGGAGGCCATGAAGGAGATCAAGATGGCCCTTCTGGAGGCGGACGTGAACTTCAAGGTGGTGAAGGGCTTCGTCGCCTCCGTGACGGAGCGGGCGGTAGGGCAGGACGTAATGGAGTCCCTCACCCCCGCCCAGATGATCGTCAAGATCGTCAACGAGGAGCTCACCGCCCTCATGGGGGGCGGCGA
>ERZ808037.373-NODE-373-length-44378-cov-11.242545_pt1 | contig 44378 bp, 41 predicted proteins | sample MGYA00380190_ERZ808037 | MGnify/ENA primary metagenome ERZ808037 (study PRJEB31490, sample SAMN06133399) | mouse gut metagenome | isolation source: J9 | host: mice | place: China: Chengdu | collected 2015-05 ...
TGATGAACCTGTCCGACCGGATCCTGGTGATGTACGAGGGCGAGATCGTGGGCGAGTTCGATCCCAAGCAGACCGACATACAGGAGCTGGGCCTCTACATGGCCGGAGCCAAGCGTATGGAGGAGAACGGGAAGGAGGAGAAGGGCGCGTGAGTGTGAAGTATCCGAATCTCGTCCAGATCTATACCGGAGAGGGGGATGAGGTCGCATGAAGGAAAGCTGGCGTAATCTGATGAAAAAGGACGGGGCCAAGACGGTGGCGGCCTCCGTGATCTCCATCCTCATCGGCCTGCTGGTGGGCTGCGTCATCGTGATCATCACAGGCCTGACCAGCGGCAATATGGACGGCGGCAGCGTGTGGGACGGCGTGCGGCTGGTGCTGGGCGGCATTCTCAGCACCGGGCGGGACGCCTCGGGCAGCCTCACCTTTGGCTTCAACCCCACCAACGTGGGCAATATGCTGTTCCGGGCCACCCCGCTCATCCTCACCGGACTGTCGGTGGCGGTGGCCTTCAAGACCGGCCTGTTCAACATCGGCGCCCCGGGGCAGTACCTTATGGGCACCGCCGCCACCCTGATCACCGCGCTGAGCATCCCCACATCCGTGGTGCCCTCCCCTATCGTGTGGCTGCTGGCCTTCCTGGCGGGCGTTCTGGCGGGGGCGCTGTGGGGCTCCCTCCCCGGGCTGGTGAAGGCTTTGCTCAACATCAACGAGGTGCTGGCCTGCATCATGACCAACTGGATCGCCGCCAACCTGGTGACCTGGATCTTTGACGGCAGCGTCTGGCGCAACCTGGAGGAGTACGGCAAGACCAACTACATCTACAAGACCACCTTTAACGGGGTGGAGACCGCCCGAGCGGGGCTGGACGTCCTGTTCCCCGGCTCCCAGGTGAACTGGGGCTTCGGCGTCGCGGTTGTCATCGCCATCCTGGTGTATGTGTTCATGACCAAGACCACCATGGGCTACGAGCTGATGGCCTGCGGCAGCAACCGCCACGCCGCCCGGTACGCCGGCATCAGCGACAAGCGGAACATCGTGCTGTCCATGGCCATCGCGGGGGCTCTCTCCGGGGCGGCGGCGGCGCTGTACTACCTGTCCGGCAACACGGAGTTCTACTGGCAGACCTATCAGTCCCTGCCCGCCACCGGCTTCAATGGCATCCCGGTGGCCCTGCTGGCGGCCAGCAATCCCATCGGCGTGATCTTCACCGGCTGCTTCATGTCCATGCTGAACATCGTGGGCCAGCAGATCACCAGCCTCACCGCCTTTAACGAGTACATCACCGACGTCATCATCGCCACCATCGTGTACCTGAGCGCCTTCTCCCTGGTGATCAAAATGTGGATCAGCGGCAGGAAGAAGCGCAAGGAGCAGCCCGCTCCCGTCCCCGCGGCCTCCACCGCGGACGGCAAGGCGGAGAAAGGAGGGGAGGACGCATGACATTCCTGATTCAGCAGACGTTGATCTATGCGGTTCCCCTGATGATTGTGGCGCTGGCCGGCGTATTCGCCGAGCGCAGCGGTATCATCAACCTGGCGCTGGAGGGCATTATGATCTTCGGCGCCTTCATCGGGGTGCTCTTCGTCCAGATCATGCAGCAGAGCGGCGCCTTTGACGGCGCCAAGGCCAGCGGGAACTGGGCCGCCCTCCAGGGGCTCATGCTGCTGACCATGCTGGTGACGGCGGCGGCGGGGGCGCTGTTCTCCCTGCTGCTGTCCTTCGCCTCGGTGAACCTGCGGGCGGATCAGACCATCGGCGGCACGGCGCTAAACCTGCTGGCCCCTGCCCTGGTGCTGTTCTTCATCCGGATCATCGCCAACCAGAACACCTTGAGCATCGACGGCGACTCCGCCAGCTGGTTCATGCTGCGTAAGTCGGATCTGGGCTTCGGCCGGAACGACGATCTGGGCTTTTTGGGCGAGACCTTCCTCCACCGGATCTATCCGGCCACCTATGTGTGCATCCTGCTGTTCGTGCTGCTGTCCGTCATCCTCTATAAGACGAAGTTCGGCCTGCGGCTGCGCTCCTGCGGCGAGAATCCCCAGGCGGCGGACTCCCTGGGCATCAACGTCTACAAGATGCGGTACGCCGGCACCTCCATCTCCGGGGCGCTGGCGGGCATCGGCGGCTTTGTCTACGCCCTGACCACCGCCAACTGCTCCTCCACCGGCGAGGTGGCCGGCTTCGGCTTCCTGGCCCTGGCCGTCATGATCTTCGGCAACTGGAAGCCGCTGAACATCGCGGGGGCGGCCCTGCTGTTCGGCCTGTTCAAGTGCGTGGCGGCCTCCTATACCTCCATCGACCTCAACGGCGACGGGGTGTATCTGCTGGCGGAGATCCCCATCAGCGCCCACCTCTACCGGATGCTGCCCTACCTCATCACCCTGATCGTGCTGGCCTTCACCTCCAAGAAGTCCCGGGCCCCCAAGGCGGAGGGCATTCCCTACGACAAGGGCCAGCGGTGAACCGCCCATCCGAACTTCAATGAACTACCAATCAAAACCACTAGTAAACTAGTGGTTTTGATTATTCTCCAGGAGTTGGTTCTAAAGCTTATGATATAAGTAGAATACAGAATGAACAAATTGAAATCTACATAGAAAATTAGATTTCAAGCTGGAAAAACATCATTCATATAATTATAAGTATGAATTAAAAAGGAAAGGGGGAAAGAACAATGCAAAAACAAACTAGGGGAATTTCAATCATTAACAGTTAGAGAAGCTTGGGGATATATAAGAAGTCTATCATTAATATACAAGTTGTATACAGCATGTAATTAAAAAGATGGAAGCCCAGGGTTATCAGATTTGGCAATTAACTACATCATCGGAAAATAAAATATTGTTTTCTGATAAAACTAAAGCTACTAATCAGCAAATCAAACTGAGTGGTAGAATAGGTCATATACAAGAAACTAAATAGAATCAGTTTACATAGTAAAGCTGGAGCAGGTCCTCTCCCCTGTTCCAGCTTTATTTTTTATTGCACATAGAAAAAGAGCGTAGAATATGCTTGCAATTTACCCTATTATCAATTAGAATTACTATGTGAATTGTCGCATTTGACATAGCAATTCACATAATCTAACCAGAGAGGAAGAAGACAATGAAGAGGATAAGACAATTGTTTACCCTGGCATTGGCCCTGGCACTTTGCTTGGGCCTAATAGCTCCAGCATCAGCTTATACAATGAACACCCTTGTGGGAACAAAGGATTATTTCATATTTGAAGGTGGAATCATTGATACAAAGTGGACAAAAGTTATATCTCATATCACGGAAGATGGAGCATTAACAAGCGATGACATTATATCTTACAGGCCTACTGTTTATATTCCCCTGGGTTCCAAAATAACTTTGACACAGAATGCTCTTAATCAAGGCTACATGATTGCAATTGCAAAAGACGGTGTTGCTTTAGAGCAAGAGTTAACATCTTGCATATTTAACTATACAGATGAAATGGATGTTGTTCTGTATACGCTTGATGATGTTGACTATGACGGTTCATTTTATTATGATTTTATAATTTATGCAATTGGTGTTAAGGACGGTGTTGCAGCAAATTTGTTAACACCCTTTACCGATATCAGCTACTTTGGTGAGCGGATGGACGTAAAGGGATCTTATAACAAGACTTTTAATACTAAGCTCAGTGCAGAACTGCGTGGAGATATAGATTGGGTATATACTCAAGGCCTTATATCTGGAACGTCTGAAACAACGTTTTCTCCATATGAATATATCACAAGAGCAGAAGTGGCACAGGCCCTTTGGATTTATAGTGGAAAGCCTGAGCCAAAAAACATAGACCAGAATCCTTTTGAAGGCATGGGAAAAACCGATCCATACTATAAAGCATGTGTGTGGGCATCTGAGAATGAGCTTTTTATCATATATGGCACACGCGACTATAAGCCAAATTGGACTGCTTCTAAAAATCAGATCAAACTTGCTCTTGAAAAACTACTTAACTGTAGTTTACCTGAAACCATATATGACGGAGAAGAACATGTAACAGGTGTAGGCGGTTACTGTTCTCGGGCAAATGCAGCTCACCTTCTTCACTATGCACACAAATATGTTAAGGGAGACACACCATCTATACCCAACACGCCTGATACGCCTAGTACACCCAGCACACCCACATTTAGTGATGTGAAAGCAGGAGACTATTATGCAGATGCAGTAAAATGGGCGGTTGATAAAAAAATCACCAAAGGAACTACAAATACCACATTCTCTCCTAATCAAACATGTACTAACGCTGAAATACTTACCTTTATTTATCGTGCCCATGGTGAGCCCGAACCTATTGTAGCAAATCTAAATCCGTTTACAAATGTCCAAACAACAGATTACTACTATAAAGCCACACTTTGGATGGCTGAAAGGGGTGAAATAGACGTAGAAACATTTAATCCTAATGCTCCCTGTACCAGGGCTATGGCAGTAAAATACATGTGGGCAGCAGAGGATTGGCCTGATACAACAGTTGGAGATAATTTTACAGACGTGGACATTATGGATGATTATTGTTTTGCAGTATACTGGGCAGTTGAGAAAGGAATCACCAAAGGCACCACTACTACAACATTCAGCCCTAATGATACCTGTACCAGAGGCCAAATAGTCACCTTCCTGCATCGTGGCCTAGCCAAGTAAAAAAGAGAGCAGCAAACAGAGGGAAGCCCTCACTGGGTAAAAGCAGTGAGGGCTTCCCTTATAAAGTTTATCACAGTAACAGTATATGAAAAATCAAATGCAGTACCACAAAAAACAATCTTAAAACTAATCACTTCTCCTCCACTGAAGAAACTGTCACAGTGACCTTGCATTTCCCATCAGTGAATTTAAGGGCATCAGAAAAGGTAAACTTTTGGAAATTGGTTGAATAAGTGCCATGCAGGCCTAATTTCTTATAATTGTCTGCATCTTCATCCTCTTCCCAGTAAATCAACACCTCATAATCTTCTGTTCCATAGTGGTAATTAATTTGAACAGTAATATCATTGTAATCATAAGTCTGTTTATTCTTTGTAACATAAACATCAGTTGTCACACAGAAAGTATCAGAAGTACTACCCCAAGCCTCAATGAATTTACGTACATTTTTAAAAGATGGATTAGTCATATAAGCACCTCCAATGGCAGTGATTTTATCATAAGTTTAGTGAGAAATCAACATTGAATTAGATAAAGAATAAAGCAACAAAACATAGTCAAAAGGAGTAGGGAGCCACTCCCCTGCTCCTTTATTACTTTACACAGATACCATTTTCAAAAGCAAACAAGCGGCGCAGAAAGATCAGCGGCACCCACACAAGCCATACCTTAGAGAGTTTTTCCTTAGAATCTTTGGTGATGGTTAAGCAAAGCCAGGACACATACAACACATATAGATAGGAGATACAAAAATGACACTATTAGAATATCTTAAAAGCATAGATACAAATGAAGTTATCATTCAATCTGATGGTATCTCTCAGGGAATATAAATAAATGTAAATGAGTTAAGCAAGCAATATTATGGGGAAAGGTTTATTGCAATAATGCATCCATTTATCCTCGGATATATTGGATGCCCTTTCTATTTACCAACAAACAATGAGGAAAATATTCAATACATAGACGGAGAAGCCTTTGAGTTTCTTAATAAAACTAACCTAATCATAGACAAAGAGATTGAAAACTATGATTCAATTGACAGAAGACCATATTTTAGATTAAGGGGCAAAAACGTGACAGAGCAGCAAGCTTTTGAAATCATTAGAAAGACAGATAGGTTTTTTCAACTTGAAACTAAAAGCATACAGGCAATAGATATACTGCACTTTCCCAATTGGTGGTTTAATAAGAATCACTTTCCAACTCATTATGGCTGGTGCCATCTAAATGGAATCATAGGGATAAATGGCATTACTGATAAATACCCCTCGCTGGACGAATTATTAGATGACATGATGAACATAAAGGTTAGCTTTCCATACCTTGATTTTGTTGTAGCAATCACCAACTGGAATGAAGCACCTCAGGATGAACAGGACTGGAAAAGCGGCATTGAGTTAGGTATTTGGTTACATGAAAATACAATAGAGTTTATGGCGCCACAGCGGACAAGCCAGATTTATAACAAATATGAAAAAAAGTATGAAGAAGCAAACAAAAAAATATATGAGCCAGAGTATTATGAAAGCCACAAAATATTTACAGCAGACCTTGCATACTTGAAACGCTGCATTGAGGCATATGGTATAGATCCAGATAAAGAATTAAAAAAGGTCGGAGAATACATTTGGAAAGAGCGGGAGTGGTAAGGAATGTCACAGAAGGGGGCAGTATTATGACACTCTTAGAATATTATACCAACTACTCTTTTGAAATTGCACACAATAACCATTCAAATGGATTGAACTAAAGATAGCGTCCAGGATAAGAAAATATACATTGAGCGATTGAGGGGGAAAGAGGAATGGAAGCACGAGAATACAACGGAATAACAGTAATGCAAGACCCTGATATCAGAGATCCTGATGATTTTGATACCCGCAAGCCCTACTATAGAATCAAGGGCCCCAGGGTAACAGAGCAGCAGGCCTTTGAGATAATCAGAAAAACAGACAGGGTATTTGTATTAAACCTTGACTCTTGCAAATACAGAGCACTAGGCCATATTGATACACTCAACTTCGGCTGTGTATGGTTCAATCAGAATTATTATCCTAGTCCCTGAGGTTGGTGTCATCCTAGTTGTATCATCGGTGAAAACGGAATCACAGGAAAATACCCGACTATGGATGAATACCTTTGGGAGTTTACAAATTTACAAAAGGCATTCCCCTTACTTGACATGATCATAGCAGTAACAGACTGGAATGAAATGCCTCCATATGCTTGGGATTTACAATTCAATACACCTATAGAAAAATACACTGGGCAGGAGTTTTACATGGAATATCCAGATTTTATTGAAAACATTGAGATAGGCTTTTGGCTTCACAATGGAGCTCTGGAGATACTAAATAAAGCCAGGGCACAACAGATATATAAAGAATATGAAGTAAAATATGAGGAATCAAACAAAGCCATATATGTTAGTAACTACTACAATGACAATAAAATCATCCCAGCAAACTTTGAATACCTAAAGCGACTAGTAGCGGCCTATGGGGTGGATCCTGAGAAGGAATTAGCAGACTACCCTTGGAAAGATTGGCTCAATGGAGCACCTAAGGGCAAAGGAGGATGAAGATAGAGGCAGCAGCGACAATACAGGAGGCCTAAAAACAATCATCATATAAAGGGAGAGACTTAAGAATGACATACCAAGAAAAAGTTGAGGCTTGTAGAAAGTACACATCAAAGCTTGCACTGCTCGATAGCACAGAGTTAGTAAACCAAGTATTTTATTTGAACTTCTGATGAAATCATTGTGAACCTGGATAAACTTGCAGAAGTATTAGGATCACCAAAAACACTGAGAATACCAGACTTTGTAGATAAAATCAGGAAGTATACAGGAGGAATTTAGAAATGGAAAGTTTATTTGGGACAATTGATTTAATAGAACACATCTATATTCCAGATGGAGTTAAAATGGATAATGAAGCATATGAGATACTGAGATATAGCATCTGTCTCAAGTCAATCAGCATCACTAAGGAGCAATATAACAAGAATCTGATAGGTCGTTATGATGTTGAAATCAGGGATGCAAACGAGCAAAAAGTTGTTGTAAAATAGAATAAACTCCGATATAATTCACCTCCAAAAAGATTGAAATTGGGGGTGAATTTGTTCATACCAAGTTTCCTTTTGAAATAGTGCATAGATTATAAATATATATCGGAATTATTAACTCAGTTCCAATTTAATTAAACAGATGTACAACAACTATTTAGATTAGAAAGCATTAAGGGGTAATAATCCATGGATGAAAAAGTAAGTTATCTACCCATAAGCCCATCTGATAGTATACCAAAAATGCAGCCTGTATTCTGGCACCATACTATAGCGGCAATGAATGATAATCGCTTCGGAACCACAAGTCATATTGATAGCAGAACTATGGGCAAATTGGGTTCTAGCTGGTAGGAGCCCTACAGGGAAATTAAGAAGCTGGCAATCGCTGGAGAACTGGATAGTTTTGAATTTATTGGAAAGCTTCATAATCTAAGGGGTCTTTCAATTATTCACAGCAAAACCTTTAGCAGCTTACATCTAATTGAAAACCTGGAAAAACTAGAGTTTTTGGAGCTGATTCAGTGTTACCAGATCTGTGACATAACCCCTACTATCACATTGAGAAACAAGCAATATCAGAAGCAGATCGAGGTAAAGGCACAGATAGAGGCAGAAGGTGGTATAGAGCTGAAGGCCCAATGTAAATATCTTAGTGATTGCTCCAGCTTATCAAACATCAATTTGACAGACTGTAACATAAGCACTCTTGAACCTTTTAGGGCAGATAAGGGTTTATCAATGGACGAGCTTCATTTAAGCTGGAACCACATAAAAGATGTATCTCCTCTAAGAGTTAAATGGAACGCTTATCTTAGTTTACCTCACAACCAGATAGAAGATATATCACCTTTGTTTACATCAGTAGATACCAACTACTATGGCATTAATCTCCGGCACAACCTAATTCAAGACATTTCAAATGTGAAAATCAGTCAGGCAAGAATCCCAGCAAGGATTAAAATTTGGATAGACCATAATCAAATACCTCCCCAGCAGTTAGAAAAATGGAGAAAGAATAAGTACATTTGGTTGTTTGATGTATAAAAAGAAAAAGCAAAGGAGTAGAAAAATGGTATCACAGGAAAAAGAGAAGGATCAAGGCCAGCAGGAGCAGCAGGCCGCATCAAGCCAAGAGGATCATCCCCAGCAGCATAGGCAGGAAGCATTTGAGGAAGCAACATCCAGGCCAGTAATTAATCAGGAGCTAATCATCAGTTTCATGGATTTCACCGAGCAACGGCAAATCAAAACCTGTCCTGGTGACATTTACAAAATCATCAATGCACTCATGGACTATAGCAATATGCTGGAAATCTCTATAAGGGAGTGGAATCTAAATGCATATCATCAAGCAGTTTATGAAATTCATGCACAGCAGCTCAGGGAAATAGCAGACAAATACAGTGCGGTCATTGGTTACAATTATTACGAAGCCATAGAGACCTGCAAAAAGAAGATGGAGCGGCGAAAGGCCAAAGGATCTTCTGGGGATGATGTAGGTGAAGATGCTTTAAATCTCGCAATAACCAGGAGCAGAAACAGTAAAAAGAAAAGCACGGTCAAAGATGAGATTGAAAGTAAGGGTAAAGACAAAGGTAGAGACAGAGGTGGCAAAAACAAGGACACATCAGAACAGAGCTGGGGCCTAGAGGATATTGAGAACATGGCAGGCTGGGCAGATGATGACACAGAGGAGCAGGGGGCCATGGAGCAGGAGGTTCAGGGGGCGTCTAATGATAATACAGATAAATAGGATACATAGCAATGATCCTAATACTAAAGGCCTGAACCATTTTGGAACAGATGGTTTAGGCCTTTATGGTCTTCCAGAATTAGAGGTATTGTTGCCTATTCAAGAATCAGAAGCCCAGGAACTCCTATCCCCCTTGATAGAAGAGAATCTTAAAGGCACATCAATGACAGATGGCAAGATGATCAAGGGTTTAACAAGATATCCAATATTTCTATTCCAGGTATCAGATAGTCCTACAACCTTAAGGGCAGTATTCAGTGATACCTATAGAGCATTTCCTTGGGAACCAAATTGCGAGGATAGTTACAAACAACAAATCACCTTCAATACAGACAAAGTATTTTACTTAGTCACTCAAAACAAGAGAAGAGTAAAAGAGCTACGGAAAAGCTTAATGCTGAGACAAATAGCACCACGCTTTAAGAAACGAGCAGATGGTTACATATCACCTACACAATACATAGTCAACAATGAACTGTTTAACACTGGACCTACAAGCCTTAAACACAGTTTAGCAGCTTATGTAGAAGAAGTTGCAGGTATCTTTGAGATATATGATTTGACTGTCATTTGCAAAGATACAGACTATTCAGACCCAATCAACAAATATTTCAAAGCATACAAAGAAAAATATCTAAAGTAGCTTGAAGGTGTATAAGTTTTCAAAGGCAACCATCCAGAAGGTATATACATAGCGGCAGATAAAGCGCCTCTCCCCTACCTGAAAAAGCTTTCCGGGGTGTCCTGGGAGTATCGAGGGCATTACACATCAATCTATATACATCCAAAAGAATAGGAGTATTAAATGGACACATTGAAAACCATATCATATGATTTGAGTGAAGAAACACGCCTAGAAGATGCAATCATCTGGGGTGAAGTGTACTCAATACACCTTACTGAGCAAAAGGAAATCATTATAGCAGATTACAGTGACTATTCAAAAATGTACGCAATCATGTCACGGCAATTCTATAATCTATTAACGGAAGGAAAAGTAATATAGAACAAGCAAAATCATTGGAGGTACTAGCATATGCTGGTGCCTCCAATTTATTATGTACAATAGAAGTGATTTTGTAACTTTAGCTTTTGCAAACTGTCAAAAAATTTATGGTAATGTAAAACTTTTTTAGAGAACATAAAGAGATAACAGGCGCTTGCCTATGGCCTTTGGGCCATGGGCAGGCGCTTTTTCTATATCCTCTGGAAATTTTGCAGAGTGGACTTTCAAAACCGGCTATTCGTGAGGTAACAGGTGGAACTACATTTCTCTTTTGAAAACTGAATAGCAGCCGTCAGAGAGATACCTGCCGCAGTAGATAGTATGCCATGATATGAGCGTGCCTGCTGCTCAATCAGCGCACAGCGCCGGCAGAGAAAACCCGACCAGAGTTGGGCGGGGAACCGTATGGCGGTCTGCGTTACATATCCCGTAAATACGGGGTGTGAATTTTCAAAGGAGGAAACGCCTATGTATCATATCAGGAAAGAGCGCCGGGGGAGGTGCCGCTATGAAGAAGCTGAAAACCGTGGATGCGGACACGCTGCTCTACCAGCCGCTTGAAAAGCCCAGCTTCGTGGTGGACGGCCTGATCCCCACCGGCCTGACCTTGCTCTGCGGGGCGCAGAAGATCTGCAAAAGCTGGCTCATGCTGAAACTGTGCCTGTGCGTGTTGGAGGGCAGGCCCCTGTGGGAGCTGCCTACCACGCCGGAGGATGTGCTGTACCTGTGTTTGGAGGACACCTTTTACCGCATTCAGGACAGGTTATTCCGGCTGGCCGATGAAGCCAGTGAGCGCCTGCTCTTCGCCGTGGCAAGCTGCAAGCTGACGGACGGGCTGGTGGGCCAGCTTGAGGACTATCTCAAGGAGCGCCCCGGCACCCGGCTTATCGTTATTGGCACCTTGCAAAAGGTACGCACCGCGTCCAGAGCGCCTATGCCAACGACTACGGGGACATATCGCTGCTCAAGGATTTTGCGGACAGGCACGCCCTGGCGGTGGTGGTCGTCCATCACATCCGCAAGCAGGGGGACAGCCACCGAGCTGTTGACACGGATGGGGGAAACGGACACCGCCCCAAACGTCATTACAAAGCTGCTGAACGAGTACCACGCCACTATTCTGCGGCAGAACAACGTCCGCTATGTGTACCGCCGCACCAAGGCGGGGCGGCGCATCGTTCTCTCGCGGGGTGACGGCTGATTGGGGATGCCGTCAAAGCGGGAAACGGCCGTCACCCCCGCTCTGTGACCTGGGCATAGACGAAAGAAGGCGGACGATGAAAAAGCATTCCTTGTATCTTGATGAAGCGGAGTGGCGGCGACTGGTTTTCTATCTGAACGAGTTCCGCAATAAGCTGATTGCCCAGGGACGCTATACCGACTGCGTGGATGAGCTATTGGTAAAGACAGTCAACGCAAAGGCTGTGAAAATACGATGATGGAGGTATTCATAATGGAAAAATCTATCTTTGAGCAGATGGGTGGTACATACGAAATGGAGGGCGATTACCGGCTCCCCTGCCTTGCTCTACCGGCTGAAGAAAGGCCGGTAGGGATATGGGGCCAGCGGCACCTGCGGTATATCAGACAGCACCGCAAGGCGCTCTACACCGCCCTCTGGATGGGTGGCAGGCTGAATGATTACCTTGCCGACATTGACCAGCAGGCCGAGGAAATGCTTTTTCAGTTGGTAAAAGATTACGCCCAACGGCAGGGCATAACGGAGCGGCTAAAGGCTGAAAATCAGATGGAATGGGTGGGGCGAATGAATAACTGTAAGGCTCAGATAGAAGAAATCATATTAAACGGACTGATATATAACTAAAAATGGCTCAAAACGGAGGTTCTTATATCCTCCGTTTTGTTTTGTTCTCTCTATCTTGAGATATTTGAAATTTACCAACAAAAAAATAATGTCGCTGCATCTTAGTTTTATGGTACAATTTTGCCGAATACAAGGAGGTTACTACTATGCGTACTAATGACATAAAGCAAACATTTGAGTTTATTAAGAACAAAGACCCGGCAGGTTTTGATTTGTTGTATGGACATTATTTCCGATTTATGTCCAGCGTTGCTTACTCTGTATTAAACAACGAGGATGATTGTTATGATGTCATTCAATCCGTGATGCTGCGTCTATATGTGCTTGAAGATAAATTGTTCCCCATAGATCATGAATTGAGTTGGCTCAAGACGGTAGTTAAAAATGAGGCTCTTATGCGTCTGAGAAAAGAGAAAGTCATTGCTCCTCTGGAAGAATGCTTTGAAATCCCCGTCTATGACCAACGAATTGATGACTTTGTCAATATGGAGGAATTTAACGCCCTGACCGCCACGCTGAATGAGCGGCAGCGAAAAGTTGTTACCATGAAAATCATGGGCGATATGACCCACAAGGAGATTGCAAAATTCCTCTCCATGCCAATCGGAACTGTTCAATGGCTCTACAATACGTCCATCAAAGAATTGCGGCGTGCCATGACTGCTCTGGCCGCTTTTGCGGTATGTCTTGGCGGCGGGGCAATCTGGCAGGTACTTCGGTATCTACATCCCGACGAGGCCCCCGGCGAGGTGGGCATCCAGACTGTTCCAACTGAAACAGTAATGTCCCCGCTGCTCCCGGTGAGTGTAGGGCTGTTTTTCCTGGCAGTAATCACTCTGATTTTATTCTTTAAATTTTCTGATAAACTTCCAACAAAATACTCAACCCGACGCATCTCTTAGCGTGAAACCCCAAAACATTGGGTGCTACGAGGAGGTTTTAAGATGAAAAAAATTGTTTCTCTTGGACTTGCCGTTCTGCTGGTAATCAATGCAGTGATGCTGACGGCGGGAGCGGTTGCGGAACCTACTGCATCAGACAGCAATACATTAAAATTCGATTTTACCAACGATGACAGTGGATTTGTCCCCATCTTTGCCGACTACCCCGATACAGAAGGCGTTGAGGATTTCTACGAATTCCAGCACAGCTACGGCGAGGTTCCTGTCCCTGGTGCCGGTAAGGGACTGTTTATCTCCGGCAATAACCACAGCGACGACCTGTTCATGGGTTATGTGAAAAAGCTGGAAGGTTTTGCTCCCGGACGGACATACCACTTCTCTGTAAATTGGTATTTAGCCACCAATGTAGACGGCGGCTTGATTGGCGTAGGCGGTTCCCCTGGAGCAAGTGTCTTTGTCAAGTGTGGCGTTACCACGATGGAACCTCGCGCCTCTGTTTTAGAACCGGGGGCCGGTGAACACTTCCGCATGAACATTGACACTGGCGCACAGGCCAACGGTGGCAAGGATATGGTGGTCGTGGGCGATATGACCAAGGCAGAAAACAACCATCCAGGCGAGTACGAGTTCAAGGAGTTCCAGGCGGAGTTCGAGGTTGCGTCCAACACTCGCGGCGAAGTTTATCTCATTATTGCTACCGACTCCGGCTTTGAGGCGACTACTTCTTACTATCTGGACGATATTGTTGTTAGTTGGAAAGATACTGTTCAACCGACGGCCACTCGCGCTCAAGGTGCTCAGATGCTCTTTCACGCCGCAGATCGGGCCAATGCTAACCCGAAGGATTGCAAGTTTCAAGATGTAGCAATCGATCATCCCAACGCAGAAGCTATCACCTGGGCACAGTGTAACGGCTATATGGGTGGTTATGGCAATGGTCGGTTTGGCCCTGATGACAGCATGACCGTGGAACAGGCTATGGTGATGGTTTACCGATTTTTCGGAAGTCCTGCCGCTGACCTGTCTGTGTTGGACAAGGTGGAGGGCAGCAATCGGATTTCCCCTTGGGCTAAAAACGCGATGGCCTGGGCAATAGCCAGCGAGATTTTCAAACCGGCTAAGATGATTTTCCCGCAATCGCCAATTACTGTGGAAGAATTGACCTATTCTATCGGCCAAATTGTAGTAGCTACTTAACAACTATACAAATCATTATCTGCCGTACGACGGCAAAAGAAAAAAGCCGTCGTACAGCAGAGGACTTCCCTCGCGCCCATCTTAAAACGGTGGCTTTTGAGAAATCGAAAGCCGCCGTTTTTATATTCAATGGCGGTATACAGGAGGATGCTGCCATGCGATTACAGGCAGATAGGTACTTGTCAAAAAAAGCCTGACCCCCGCAGCGGCGCACTCCACCCCCACTTGCGAAAACCGTCGTTTTCTGTTGGCTCAGAATGTTGCTACCTGCACCCGAACGGCTTTGTGCCATTCAGGTGCTTTTGTATTTCCAGGCCGAACACTTTGGCCCCGTTGCCGCTCCCCTCCCATCTGAATTTCCAAAAAATTCAGATGGGAGGAAACGGCCATGTCATACAATCATGGCAAAGAAGAACGAAAATGGCAGCGTTGGAAACAAACTGAAGAAAAGGTACTGCGGGCCTGTGGCATGGACGAAAGCACGATTGAACAGCTTCGCCTTTGGGACAGAGCCATGTTCAATTCGGACAGGCGCTTTTATGAGAAGTTGCAAGATACGGGTACATACCTGGGTTGCGCTGCCGCCAGCGAAACACCGACCGAGATTTATACATTGGAAAATCTGCTGAACGATATTGAAAATGCGGAACTGCTTAAAACCCTGCTGACAGTGGACAAGTTCACCTTGCAAATCTCTGTGCTAAAAATAAATGGGTACTCCACCAATGAAATAGCTGTACTTGTCCACCTGTCCACGGACGCCATTTATAAGCGGATAGCCGTACTGAAAAAGAAATTGAAGAAATTTCAAGGGTAACTCCAAAATTGCACGTCCCCACGGGCTGCTGGGTGAGAGGTCAAGTCCTCTCACCCAGCTTTTTCGTAGGAGGACGGGCAAATGACGTTCATGGATAAGGTCTACACACTTCGGACAGAGGTGCGGAGCGATGGGAAAACATCATATTTTATTAGCTTTACAGACGGCCAGGGCGAATTTTACGATTTGGAGGTATCAGAACCGCTCTTTGTAGAATTTCGTCAAATGGAGCGCAAAAACCGCAATCTGCAACAATCCGACTGGCGGCACCAGGAAGCATCAGACTTGTGGGATGAAACGCTCTATAAGCGGGCGTTTAGAGTGCCCAAAAGTGTTGAGGAATTGATTTTTGAAGCGGAACAGCGAGAACTTCTCCGTAAGGCTATTTCTGCCCTCCCTGAAATCCAGCGGCGGCGTTTTCTGCTCTACCATGAGTATGACTTCAACTACCGTCAGATTGGAGAGATGGAGCATTGCAGGCCGCAATCAATCATGCACTCGGTCACTCGGGCCAGGGAGAAAATAAAGGCGGTAATAGAAAAATATCGGGCTGGACAGTGAAGAAGCGCCCCGTATCTTTGGACACGGGGCTGTCTGTTAAATGTTCTCTAATGAAATTTTACTGAAGCAAAGCATACTGATTATCAATAGAAAGAATTGAAAAGAAAAGTAGGGTATATCAATTAGCAGAAGTTAAAACGCAAAATACATTAAATACAATCCCCGACAAACAAATCAAACTTAAATTTATGGAGGTAAACAAAATGAAGTTATTCAAGAGAATTACTACAGCAGCTTTGGCACTTACAATGGCACTCAGTTTAACAGCAACAGGTTTTGCAACCAGTGACGCAACACTCCAGGATGACATGACTGGTCTGGGTAACATGGAGATCTACGGTTTAGTAGAGCCTATTAGTATGATTGATGTGACCCTTCCTGTTAATGGTCTTCGTTTTACCATCAAGGCCGATCGTACCATCACTTGGACTAATGACAGTATAACTTCTCGCTGCCCTGCTCCTCTGGACAGCAGAATGATTAACTCAGGCGAGGCCACTCTACAGGCTGATGAAGTAGATACTTACAATGTAGGTGGAGCCCCTGCTCTGTCAGCTGATGATACATACACTGATTGGAACAACCTGACCAGGGCTCAGATCAAGGCCAAAATCGCTATCAGCGTAAATGCACAAAACATCAGCACTGCTTCCACAGAGAACCCCGTGGTCCTGGGCGCTATAGCATCTGCATTTGATGTAGACGCTGATGGAAACTATGAGGCCAATCCTCAGGCCTTAGCGCTTGAGGGTTCAGCTCTCTACGGTAAGGCTTGGGATAATACAGCTGATCTACAGTTCAAGTATGATACAGTTATTGAGTTTGCAATGCAATAAACCATAGGGAACCAAAAAGCAGCAGCATACGCTAAGATAGTTTAGGGGCTCGTAGTCAAAAGGCTACGGGCCCTTTTTGCACTATGACCTCTCCCCTACCCTACCACGTTCTATCCCATATTTTTATATATGCATGTTACAAATTAACCAGCTAAAACAAATATAGGAAAATCATAATGTCACATTTTTTGATACATATAAAATAGCATAAATTTCAAGGAATATCAATTTAATTTAGGAGGGAAATTACATGGCAAAGTACTATTTCAAGCATTTCAAAGAAAACATATCAAATTTAAATTATCTACAATTGGATTCAGGGTTTATAGAGAATGACATTGAAAACACCCAGGAAAGCAATTTAATATTTGTAGACCTTTTAGAAAGTAGTCTGCCAGTATATCAAACACCTGAGTATTTCAAGTTCTACTACAATTGGACAGATGAAGAAGCAATAGAATACATCAAGAGAGAAGGATTACCAGCAGCAACAGAGATAGAAGGCATAGAAAAATCAACGGGTAAACCATACAAAGTAAAACAGGCCTATCCTCATGCAGCTCCTATTGACCAGCAGGCCAGGGCTAAGAATAAGGGTGAGCAGATAGTAACCCTAGCCTATAGGATGTTAAAGGAGTCACCAAAAGAAAAGGATCAGCAAGGAAGGGAAAAAATAGTTTCAGTTGGGGGATATGTTGAATTAGGGGCAAAACCCAATAAGCAATCAAAAATAAATAAGAAAAACAAAAAATTGATGGCAAATATCTTTGGTGAATTTCCAGTATTAAGGGAGTTACCAAGTAGCCATAGAATAGTAGGCTATATAAAGCTGAAAAATACAGACACTTATATAGTCCTAATCAAGCGGAAGCCATTCATAGTTTTATGGTGGAAGCCAGCAGCAATAGTGGCAACTGCTTCGCTAGTCATTTGCCTTTTAATGTTTAGGGGGCCTAAAATAGTTGAGCCTGTAAGGGATATATTTGAAAATCTCATACCAAAAGGAGATGGGCCAATAACAGTAGTTGAAAACAAGCTTCCAGAAACACAAAATCTAAGAATAATCATGGCTCAAAGCGTAACACTACATAATGGACAGATGAATATTATGTTGGAAAACAATAAAGAATCAAATGAGTTATCCATGGTTGCAGAAGTTTACTTGTTAAACAGAGTTGACAGGGATGGAAACAAAATTGAGCCTTTAGATAATATAAAGATAGCTCAAACACCTATTATTCACCCAGGTGAAAGCCTAGAATATTTACCCTCTCTTGATGGTGTGGAACTGGCACCAGGATATTATGATGCACGGGTGTTATTTACAGCATATGAGATAGTTGAAGAAGGTGGGTTGCCAGTTGGTCAAGTAGCAGACAGGATTAGTTTGTTGGTGACAGAAAATGAGTAACACATACAGAATAAATCAAAGCACCTTTTTGGAAGCAGCTCACCAATTTGTAGAGGCCACAAATCAAAATAAAGCAAAAGAGGAATTTAACAAAGACATAGAAGTAGTAGAAAACAGATTCAATATAATATACCTAGCACATCAGGCTAAAGGAGCTGGAGACATTATAATCAGCGGAAGGTATAATGGCTGGGATGATCTAAAGTACATACTAACTGAATGCACTGGACTATTGGATCACAATTATGTTGATATAGCAGAATGTATAAAGGGGTTGAATGCCATTAGGTTTGAAGTTGTAACAGCCCAATTTCATATAAAAATTCAGAAAGACCTAAAAACCAACAGAGAAGCAGTAATTATAAAACGTAGAGTTTAACAGATAAACAGTAAAAGCCCAGTTTTCCGATTGATGAAGCCTGGGCTTTGTTTTTAAAGAGAATTGAAAAATGATTATTGTAAAAAGCACACTAAAATGATATAATAATCCAAAAGCTTTATGTTTGGAGGCTTGAGAAAATTGGCAAAAGAGAGAAAAAGCATATCCAAAAGCAAAGCATCTATAGTTAAAGGAAAATATAGTGGTAAATCCAAAAAATGTAAAGTCGCAACAGAATCCGGCGTACATTGTTTTAAAGTATGCTACAAGCAGTACAGTTCTGGAAAAAGAATTATTACATTTTCCAAGCAAAATTTAGCACATACAATACAACCTAATAAGGAGAATTTGGGTGCCGAGCCATTAGGTATCAAAATTCATTCATTATCAGTAGATGAAAAAGTGGATTTTGGCATTACAGCTCACAAAAGAAATCCGAAGCCTAAGCGGCCTATGCCCAAAACAAAAGGTACTAAGGAAGCAAAAGTAGATGGGCAAGGATAAGGCGGTGAAAAATGACAATAGATTTTAAATGGGTAATTGATAATATACCCAAACTAGTGATGCTGGTACTTCCCGGTTATATATTTTTATTATGTTTCAAATTTTGTGCAGCTGGAAAGCGAGGGGAAGATAAACCTATCTCCATTGAAAGCATTATAGCAAGCTATATTATGACATTGGTATATAGTGGTTTGCGAGGAATAGTAGGAAGTATTTGTAATAGCATATATAGCAATGAGCACTCAGGAATAAATGTGGTTATAGACTTTTTAAGAGATTTAGCACATAATGATATATTTAGTACGATTATACTCATTTTAATATCAGCATCTTTAGGAATACTGTTAGGCATAATAATAACTAGGCAAAAAACAAAAGAGTTTATAGAGAAGATACTAGGAGTTTCATTGTTCTCAAATCCTTGGTTGGAATTACCTAATGGTAAAGATGGAGACTATGTAGATGTGCATTTGAAAAACAACGGCACATGCTATAGAGGATGGTTTAGTACACATTTTGATTATAATGGGGAAACCTGGCTGGTACTGGGTGATCATGTACAAATAGACCCTTTAACTAAGGAAGAGGTAGAAAAATCCGGGACAAACCTGAACAACAGACAAGATTTTGAACAATCCCCTCAAATAGTCATTAACTTAAAAGATATTGCACAGCTTGAGTTCCTTGGCATTCCAAAGCAAGATACAACCAAAGGAGATAACACAAAGGAACAAGGGAAAAGCAAGCAGCAGACAGTAACTGAAGAACGTCCACAATAAACAACAGTTTAAGTAGTCAGGGTTTTACTCTGGCTACTTTATTTTTTTACACTGTTGCACAATAATTGTTGCAATTTATCAAGATGTACGTTAGAATAAAAGCGGTGTTTGTCACATTACACATTATATGTTGCAAGTTCATTGAGAGAAGGAGTAGGAAAACATGAAGAAGGTAGCCATAGCATTGTCCCTCATGCTTCTATTGTCAGCATGTGGAGCACCATCAAGCAGCACAGGCACTCCAGATAGTGAAAAGCAAAGTCAATCACCACAGGGTAGCACCCAACCAATTAATCCATCAGAAACAGCACCAGCAGCTTCATCTACTGACCAAGCACAGGCATCAGCTCGAGTCATAACTGAGCTTCGTGCTCCCAAGGGCAATGAAATACCTTACGAACACGGCAGTACAGAGGACTTTGAATATGATATATACCGTTGTGGAGTAGAAGTAAGAAAATACATAGGAGATGAAGATATTACAGAACTGGTAATACCAAGTGAAATTGAAGGAATACCAGTAGTGTCAGTCATATGGTGTTGTAGCTTACCGTCCATAGAACGTATTATATTGCCTGATAATTTATATGGTATACGAGTAGACGCATTTCGTGGGTGTGAAAACTTAACTGAGATTAATATACCAGATACAATAACAATAATTGGTCAGAGCTCATTTCAGGGGTGCAAATCATTAGAATCAATTAATTTGCCTGAAGGATTGGAAGAAATTCAATCATTTGCATTCTCTAATACAGGATTAAGAGAAGTGAACATTCCAGCAAGCGTAAACGAAATTGGGGAATCTATCTTTTTTTATTGTGAACGATTAGAGTTTGCAAACTTTTTCAATGATATTACACTTATACCAGAGTCTATGTTTGATGACTGTGAATCATTAGTTAGTATACATGGAATAGATAATGTAGAAGAAATAGGTAAGGCAGCATTTTTTGGATGTGATTCATTAACAGAGTTTGATTTTCCTCCAAATCTTAAGAAAATTGGAGAAGAAGCTTTTAGTCTTTGCAATGGTTTAACAAGTCTATATATTCCTGATACAGTTGAATATATAGGCCCTAAAGCCTTTTATCGTTGTACATCATTAGCAAATATTAATATACCTACATCATTAAGCTCTATAGAAGACTGGACATTCTTCGAGTGTACAAGTCTTACATTCATGCATATTCCAGGTAATGTAAAAAAGATAGGAGAAGAAGCATTTGGCAACTGTATGGAATTAAATCAAGTAACTATAGATGAAGGGCTAGAAGAAATCGGGTCAGCGGCATTTGCAGCTGGTCATGGCTGTGTTGGATTGACAATAAGTCTTCCTAATTCCATTAAAAAGATATCTACCCCATTTCGCAATGATACATTAGAGTATTTTCCATAAAGAATGATGCAATTACAGTTCCACAAATCCGACAAAATTGTAGTAGATTTTAATGTCGCGCTCATCGTGTCCGTTGACTGTTCTGCGTTCTCCGATCTCAATACGCTTCACCAGACGAAGAAGCGTCGGCCGATCCAATTCCCCCAGCTTGGAATAGTCCCGGATAAGGGCCAGCCAATCGTCAGCGGCCTTGTCGTCCTCCTGACAGGCTTCCAGTTGAGCGGACAGCTTCGTTCTCTGTTCCAGCTTCTCTGCGCGCTCATCCTCATACCGCTTCAACAACTGGACGCATACTGCCTCCGGGATCGTACCCTTCACCTTGTCCTCATAGGCAGCAACCACCAGCTTTTCCAACTCTGTCAGCCGCTTATCCAGCGCCTCCATTGTAGCCTGGAACGTTTTCCTCTGCTCCAACCCGGCGGCATTTCGCTGAGCCATGATCTTCTCCTTGAGGGCGTCGGGCTGGTTCTGCGCCAGCGCCGCTTTGAAACGAATGTCAATCAACAACAGTTCAGTCAATACACGCTGGTTGATAATGTGGCCAGAACAAGCGGTTTTTCCTCCGGCAGCGTAACGATTGCAGGCATAGCCTTGATAGGTGCCATAGCTTCCGTCCTTGTGTTTCCGGCTGTCCCGATAGCGCCGCATGGGAGATTTGCAGTCCATACAGAAAAGTATTCCTGTGAATAACGCTGTCTCCCCGGCCTTGCCACTCCGAAATTTTGTGTTCCGGGTATCCAGTTCCCGAACCAAATCCCACGTTTTCTGTGAAATGATCGGCTCATGGGTGTTTTCCACTCTGATCCACTCGCTCTCCGGCTTGGCAATCTGCTTATGTACCTTGTAAGACAGATTTCCTGTTTTATTCTGCACCATATGCCCGAGGTAGACCTCATTGCGGAGAATGGCCTTGACCGTGGGAGCCGCCCAAAAATCGCCGTCCTTGCGGATATTGGGCTTGCCCTGCCTCATGTAGTAGAAGGTTGTGGGGGTAGGCACATTTTCGGTGTTCAGCGTGGTGGCGATTTTGCGGTAGCTGTACCCCTGGCAGCGCAGATCAAATATGCGCGTCACTACGGGGGCGGTCACGGAGTCAATGACGAGAACGTGCTTATCCTCCGGGCTTTTCAGATAGCCGATGGGAGCGTAACAGCCGACATATTTTCCAGCCTTGAACGTGGACTGTTTGACGGCCCTGATTTTATTGCTGGTGTCCCGAGCGTACAGATCATTCATCACGTTTTTTAGAATAACCAGCATCTCGTTATTCTTGTGGATCGTATCCACTCCGTCATTGAGGGCGATGAATCGGCAACCGAGGCTGGGGAACACAACGTCCGTATATCTGCCGCTCTCGATGTAGTCCCGCCCCAATCTGGAAAGGTCTTTGCACAGAACCAGATTGATTTTCCCGGCTGTGGCATCCGCAATCAGGCGGTTGAAATTCGGCCTGTCAAACGTTGTACCTGAAACCCCGTCATCACAGTACGTGTCATACAAATTCCAGCCCTGTTCCCGTACATACCGGCTGAGCATTTCACGTTGATTTTCAATGGAAACGGATTCGCCTGTTCTTTCATCGTCGCGGCTGAGTCTACAATAGACTCCAACATTGTAAGTTTCCTGCATCTTTGTTTTTTATGACCTCCTTGGACGCAGGCACATAGCATCTGTTACCTGCTTTTATTATACCGACTTTCACACGTTAAAGCAATAGATTTTTGAGAATTCATGCTAAATCTCTTTTATTTCGTTCCAGTTCAATTAGGTCAAGGACTGCGCCCATTTCACCCTCACCCGCAAATTCGCTGGACAGGTGATAAGTAACACCGTCCGCCTCAATTTCAAGGCCAAGATTCAAAAGCTGGTAAGTATGATTTTTGTATCGAAAACCGGGGATGCCACCCGGCTTGTCAACAGGTTCAAATTGTCTTTTTATTCTTTCGATGATTGTGCCTCCTTCAAATTTTCAAAATGATAGTGTGAAATCGGACGTGCATTTTGCACATCTGATTGGACAGTTGCCAAATGGACAGAATGTCCGTTTGAAATCAAGTTGTGGTCAGGTGCCCTTTGATTTGGTGGGCCGCAAGCTGCGCGTCACCTATTGTACTGTCGTGGCGGACATTTTGTCCGCCACGTTCCCGGTGGTCAGCGAAAAACTTTCGGTCACCACCATGCTAAAGTGGTGGCGGCAATTTTGTCCGCCACCAGAAATTACCGCTCCACCTCCCGGTATTTTTGCCAGGTCTGCTCCCGCTGGCGTATGGCGGCATCGGCATTCCGCTTCACCTGTTGGAGCCTCCGCAAATCGTCCCGGATGGGCTTGTAGTGCTCATAATCGATCTTGTACTCCTGTTGGAGTTTCACCTGCTCCTGTTCCCACGCATGAGCGGGGATTTTACCAGCAGGGGAACGGTGTTTGTCCAGCTTGCGGCGGGCCATGTGAAACGTCCTCAACCCACCCTCATGCTCCCTCTCGAATTTTTCCCGCTTGCCCTTCCACTTGATACCCCGCAACTCGTCATAGATGGGCTTGGTGTCCCGGTAGAGGTCAACAAGGCGAAGCAGTTCCTTCAACTCGTCCAGACGGGCAGACTTGGCTTTCATGGATGTGTTGATAGCCTCTGCCCGCTCTCCCTGGGCGGCGATATGGGCCTCCAAATCTTCCAGAGTGGCGATGCCCCTCTCGGTCAGAAAATTGACGGCCTCGGCAAAGTTTTTGAGGTTTCCAATCTTGGCATTGCGGCTCCATGCTCCGGCGTTCCGGCCCTCATAGTAGTCCGTCAGCAGGGCGGCGAGGTTGGGGGCCTGGGGTCTGCTCAACTCGTCCTTTACCGTCTTAATCCAGCCGGTCAGGTCAGCGATTTTCTTCCGAATGTCCCGCAGCAGGTCACGGGCCTTTTTCACCCAGCGGTTGAAATCGCCCTTGTCGGTGGTGATGCCCTTGGCCTCCATCTGGCGGACGGCCACGCCCTCATGGATGGTGGGCAGCAGGTCAAGCCCCTGCCGCTCATAGGAGCGGTGATCGACACGGCAGGTCAGCCCCTTTTCCTCAAACTTGGCGTTCACCATAGCGGCCCATGCCTCCCGCCAATGTTCCAGCGTTTCCGGGTTTCCCCAGTCGGTGGTGGGAACAGCATCAAAGAGGGGCTTGCCGTCCTCTCCCATAATGCGGTTCCCGTCCTCGTCCAGACGGTAGCGGCGGCGCTGCTTGCACCCCCATTTGCCCTCTGGCTCAATGGGCCGGATAGGGCAGAGGACATGAAAGTGCGGGTTAGGAATACCGCCGTCCTCTTTGTCCGGCTGGTGGATGGCAAAGTCGGCAATCATGCCCCGGCCCACAAGCTGCTCTGAAACAAATTGCCTTGCAAGAGCTATGTTTTCCTCCAAAGAAAATTCGTTCTGCAAGGCAATATCGAAACTATATGCAAGCTGGGCTTTCTTGCCGCGCTCGGCTTTCTCTACGGCGTTCCAGAGGGTGGCGCGGTCTTTGTATTTAGCGGGGGCCTGGGACGGCAGGAGAATGTCTGTGCAGATCACGCCGCCCTTGTGGGTGTAGTCGCTGACCTCGCAATAGTATTCGCTATACAATTTCTCCCCGGCTCGGTAGGCAGCGGACGTGACAGCGGACTGTCCCGCGCTCCGTTTGACCTGGGTAACGTGGAGATGGAACAGGGCCAATTATCCGCCCTCCTGCTTGTCGGTGGCTCGGCTCACCAGAGCGGCAACTTCCGGCAGGGAAAAGACTTGCTCCACCAGAGTACGGAAAGCACTTTGGCTCATGCCGCGCACTTCCGGGACAACGCTCTCCACTTCGGCCCCTCGGACAATGAGCCGGTGGTTTCGCTTCTTCCGCTCCCCCTCAGTGTAGTAGCGAAGGCGGTTTTCCAACCGCTGGGCTTCATGCTGGTACTGATCCCGCTTGGCGACAGCTTCATCGTGTTTCTTCTGTAATTCCTCTTTTATTTTTTTCAGTGTGATCGTATCCTTTCATTTTTTGTAAAAATTAAGACCGCCTATCTTTCGATAAGCGGTCTGCTGTATGGGGATAGCCGCAAAGCGGCGCAAGGGCGCAAGCCCTTGTTCGGAGCAGAGCGACGCAAACGGCCCTGACACTCGGGTGTCAGGGCCGTCGCCTCGCAGAGCGCACGGATACATGGCCGCAGGCCATGTATAGAAGTGCGCCCTTCGGGTTAGCATCGCAACGCAATATGCTTCCGATGCAGGATCAGTCCCAGCGCAGAAGAATCGCCATATGCGCCAGCGTAGAACTGTCATGCTGGAATAATTCCTCCTGGAAACTGTTGAAGCGCGCACTGTCGTGCAGCGTGGCCCGGCTTGCCACGACAATCATGTGGAACAGCCGCTCCTTTGTCTGGTTCTCCTTGCAGCCCAGGACGGACACAAAGCGGTAAAAGCTGTACAGATTACACAGGGAAACATAGCCTTCCCACAGCTTCTCCTTGCTGTCCAGGGCAGGGAAGCCCATGTGCAGCGCCGCGGCTACCATCAGATTTTCAAAGAAGTATTCACGGTCTAAAAAAGCAACCTGGAATTTCTCCAGCGCGTCCTCATAGGCTTTTTTCGAGAAACTTGTCATGAGCTGGATATTTCGTTCCGGCGCGCCATCCGCGGTCGATGCAGCTGTAAACTTACGTTTCACATCCACCGCCTTGTAAAGTTCTGCGGGCCACCCCGCTTGTTCTTTGGGGATTGCGTCCAGCACTTGCAGGTTCTGCATGAGATACATATCCCGGTTCCCTGAAATGCTCGCGGTCATATCCTTGATTGCGTCCAGATCAGTCTGCGCCGCCATCTGTTTCGTCCAGGCATCCGGATCAAAGCGCTCCCAGTCCTCCGCCTGCAGCCGTTGAAGGACTACGCCCAGATAGAGCATACGTTCCGTGAGCGATAATGCCCGGTTTTGCAGAACGTCGATGAGCAGCGACCGAACAGGTTCAAAATAGATCAGCAGATTATCACCCGGGGGGATGTCTGCCGTTGCCCGCTCCGACGGGGGCAGGGGATCCTCCACAAACTCCACGCCCTCCGGCAAATCCCAAAGCTGCTGGAGCACGCCCTCGCAGGACGGAGAGAGGGAGTACTCCTTCGCGGCAGGGGTATAGCCGACCCTCCTCGGATAGGTTCTGCACACCGCGGGCAGGGTCTCCTCCCCGCACTCCAGCTGGAGGCGGCACAGGCCCTCCTGGGTATGGAAGGCACAGCGCCCCGCGCCGGTGATGCAGAACTCAGCATACATCCCGTCATGCTCCCGCTTTCTGAGACGGCGCATCCCTTGATCTACCAGCGCTTGAAGTTCTTCACTTTGCTCTGCGGCTCTCTTGACCGCAAGATAGTCCTTTTTGCTGAATTCGATTTTCCAACCGTCATCGCAGCAGTTGTCCTGACAGGCCCCCATCAGGCAGCGGAAGTTTTTGTAGAAGATTGGAATCAACGCGGAGCGGATGGGCAGCTTGATTTTTTCATCAGCCATAGTATAACCTCACGGTAATTAGAATGGGGGACGAGCCGAAGCCCGCCCCCCAAGGTTAAGAAGTCTATGCGGTTTTGCCAGGAGCCGCTTACTGCAGCAGCTGGAGCACGCCCTGGGGCACCTGGTTGGCCTGGGCAAGCATGGCCTGGGCGGACTGGATCAGGATGTTGTTCTTGGTATACTCCATCATCTCGGCGGCCACGTCGGTGTCGCGGATGGTGGACTCGGCATCCTGGATGTTCTCGGTCATGACGGACAGGTTGTTGATGGTGTGATCCAGACGGTTCTGAGTCGCACCCAAGGTGCCGCGCACATCGGACACATAGTTGATGGCGGACTTAATCACGTCAATGGCCTTACCGGCGCTGTCCTGATCGGCGATGGAAATGCCGTCAATGCCCATGGCATTGGTGTGCATATCGCTCAGATTCACCTTCAGCTGGTTATAGCTGTCAGAGGTATCGCCGATCTGGAGAACCAGGTTGTTCTCCCAGGTGACGGTGGGATCGGCGATGGTGCCGTCCTCCGCCTCGGCGCCCCGCAGGGTGACCTTGCCGTTGTCCTCCACGGTGGCGGTGCCGTTCTTCACCACGCTGGCGAACGCGTCGCCCAGCTCCTTGGCGGAAGCCTTGGAGGGGTTGTCAACCTCGATGGCGATAGCGCCCTCGTTGCTCACCTCGCCGCCCTTCTTGACGAACTCGTAGGTGTTGCCGCCGAACTTCAGGATGGAGCCCTCCTTGACCGTCTTGGGGTCAAAGGTGAAGGACGCGGTCTTGACCTTGTCGCCGTAGGGCGTGGTCACGGACAGGGCCTTCTGGTCGCTGCCGATCTTGTCGCTGCTGACGGTGACGGTGCCGCCGTTGCTGGTGGCGGTGTAGCTGCCCTTCTCGTTGGCGCTGATAGCGTCGGCGATTGCCTTGGCCACAGCCTTGCTGTCGGTGGGGTCGGCCACCACGATGGCGGTGTTGTTGCGGTTGGAGGTGTCCCGGGCGTCCTTGACGATCTCGTAGGTGTGGTCGCCCACCTTGATGGCCGCGCCGTAGTCCAGCTTCTCGTCCAGGGTGAACGTGGACTCGGCGGCGGTCTGGGCGTTGGCCAGGTTCCGGGTCAGCGGTGCATTCACAGCCTTCAGGGGAACGGCTACCAGGCTGTCAATTGTGCTGGCGTTGCCGTTGCCTGCCGTGCCGGCGTACTTGGATTCGATGGTGAGGGCACCGCCGGCCGCCGTGACGGCAAATTCACCCTTGTCGCCGAACAGATCCGCACCGGTCATGGTGCTGACGTTGCCGTCCGCATCCGTAACCTTGACGGCCACATCCTTGGAGCTGAACGCGTCCTTCAGGTTGTTGACCGTGTTGGTGACGGCGGGGGCAACTGTCGCGTCCTTGTCAACTTCAAAGTCTTTTCCGGCTTCCAGCACAATCTCGAAGGTGCGGCCGTCGGCCAGAGTACCGGTGGCCTTGATCTTATCGCCAGCGGTGTAGTTCACAGTGTTCACAGTGGCGGCAACCGCCTTGTCCTTCACGGTAGTCGTATTCGCGGCGGCGTTCGTATTGGTGTCCTTACTCGCGGTGAATGTGGTCTTGGCCCCGTTACGGTTGATGGTGAAGGAATTTGCCTTGGCAATGGCGGTGCTGCCCGCATTGTTAGCTACCACGTTAATGGAGCCGTAGGCCGCGGCATCACCCTTGGCGTTTTTGTTGGCTGTAAAGGTAAAGAGATCACTCACCTTGATCTGGCTTTCGTCAACACCGGTGGTATTCCCATCGTCATTGAAATAGGCATTATTCAGGGCCTCTACAATGGCCTTGGTGGCAGTCTCGGCGTTGGCATTGGCCATCTCCTGGGTGGCGGTGATCTCGGCGGTCAGAGTCGTGCCGCGGCCGGTGGTAAACTCGAAGGACAGCTTGTCGCCCACCTCAATGTTGCCGGCAGCATTCGCGTTCACGCCGCCGAGGACTTCAAGAACGCCCTTCCAAGCCGTGCCGGCGGTGCCGTCAGAGCCGGCGGTATCCGTGACAGTGCCCAAGTAGGAGGTGGCATTATTCGTGGTTGTGACATCGGTGATCTGCGCGGCCTCGACGCCCTCGGTCTTGGCGGTCATGGTGATCTTGCTGCCCTCAGCCTTGATGTCGAAGTAAGCGCCGAAGTCGGCGGTCATCTTGTTCACCAGGTCGGTGGCCTGCGCCGCGGCATCATCACCGTAAAAAGCACCGGCAGTGGCAGTATTAGTAGTCAAGGTATAGGTCTTAGCAGCGCCGCCAATGGTACCACCATCTTTGTCCACGCCAGTAATGGCGATGGTGTCACCAAAGCTGAACTTCTCGTTCAGGTCGATGACGAACTCGCCCTTGGTGCCGTTGCCGTTGTTCACGGAATCCACGGTGATGCCCGCGGTGGTGGAGATGGAGTCATACTCCACGGGCAGGGTGGACAGACGGCCGGAGCCGCTCATGCCGTCCAGCAGCTTGATGCCGTTGAAGTTGGCGCTGTCGGCGATGCGGTTGATCTCCTCCTTCAGCTGGTTCATCTCTTTCTGCAGCTGATAGCGGTCGGTGGTGTTGTCGTAGGTGCCGTTGGCGGACTGGGTGGCCAGCTCCACCATGCGGTTGAGCATATCATGAACCTCAGTCAGAGCGCCCTCGGCGGTCTGCACCAGGGAGATACCGTCCTTGGCGTTCTTCTGGGCGGTCTCCAGGCCGGTGATCTGGGCCCGCATCTTCTCGGAGATGGCCAGACCGGCGGCGTCGTCGCCGGCGCGGTTGATCTTGTAGCCGGAGGACAGCTTCTCCAGGTTCTTCTTCATGGCGGCGACATTGTTGGTGTAGTTGCGGTATGCGCCCATGGCCATTATGTTATGTTGGATCCTCATTGTTCTTGATTCCTTTCAATTTAAATTTTGGGTATGCGCGATCCATCGCATTTTCACGAATATTCCATGCTTCAACGCAATGGGAGCTGCTCCGCCCTGTCCGGATTCCGTGGCCTTTGGAAGGTCAGCGCGGCGCTATATTTCAACCGGCTCGTCAGCCGTTTGAAACCTCGTCAAAGCAAGCTCCATATCCCTCGCTTCCCCGCAAGCGGGAAAGCTCGCTCATTTCGCTGCTTTTCCTCTCCCCACGCGACCCGCTTCGCTGGGCTCGCGCGGGGCCCCCAATTAGGGTCTGGGGGCGTAAATCGTCTCGTTGGATGCAAACTCGGGCGGGAACAAAAAGTCCAACTGACGCCGCAGATCCTTGATACGGCTGTCCCCGGTGTCCATCCGATCCAGCTGACGCCGCATGGCGTTCAGCGCCTGCGTTTTATTCCGGTTCCAAGCCAGATCCGGCCCCGGCTTGCGGCGGCGGGCCGGTTCCATCACGCACTCCGGGCGCGGCTCGCCGGCGCGTTCCAGCAGTTCGCCCCGCACGATGGGAACCTCCCTGGGCGCCTCAATCATCAGCTTGCAGTGGCTGCTGGAAGCATCGCTCAACTGAACCACCACGCTGTCGCCAATGGTCATGTACTCTCCTGTTTTGAGCTGCAAGAACAGCATGGCAAACTCCTTTCGCCCGCTTTTCATCGTCATAATGTTTTGGACGCCCTTTCGGGCTTCGGGCACGATTCCAAAGAAAGATGCCCTCTCGTTTCCCACTCTGCGGCCCGGAAACGCTGCGTGAAACGGAACATCGAAATATTCTGTTTCACGCAAGGTTCCCAGCCGGAATCCATGGGCGTTCACCGGCGTCCCGACCGGCACGTCGTCGCAAAGTCCGCTCCCCTTCGTTTCCGCCTTGCGGCGAAAACTACGTTCGCTCCCTTGCGCCTCCTTTCCAAAACGAACCCGCTTCGCTGGGCTTCGTTTTGGGGGCGGCCTGCGGCCGCTTCAAGTGCGCTACGCGCTCTTGTCTAAATTCTGTTCACTGAAATACTGGGCAAGGCCCTGGGCTTTGATGTTTTTCGCGGCGTTGGCCTCGCGGTGGAGCTTTGCTCCGCATTTGGCGCAGACCCAGACGGTTCTCCTGTGCAGATCGCAGCCCCGCACCTGTCCGCAGACGGAGCAAGTCCGGCTGGTTGGGGCGTAGCGATCCACCAGGATCAGCTGCTTGCCCTGCCGCGCCAGCTTGTAGCGCAGGCATTCCCGAAACATCCCAAACCCAACGTCCAAGGGGTTGCCGTGGAGGGGCTTCCGGGCCATTTCGTCCATTGCGTCGGGCCGTACGCACACGGCGTTCCAGCCGTTGGCTATCCGGCTGGATTCCTTGTGGATGAAGTCGCGCCGCTGGTTGGCGATGTGCTCGTGGAGCAGACGGTACTTCTGGACGGCCTCCGCATAGTTTTTGGAACCGGGTTCCATACGGCTGAGACGCTTTTGGATCTTCGCCAGCTTCTCTTGGGACTGCCGGAGCCAGTGGGGGGCGTCGGCCAGCTCGCCGCTGTCCGCCACGTAGAAATGAGCCATGGAATATTTCAGCCCGATAGCAGTGTCCAATGTGGGAATCACCGGCTCCGGTTCTTTGACGGCGTACTCATAGAGGATGTAAGCGTAATATTTGCCTGACTTGGTTTTTTCCACCGTCACCCGCTTCAGCTTCCAGCCGTTTCGCGGACGGCGGGAGAATTTGGCCCGGACGATCCCGGCCTTTGTCATGCGGATGCCTTCCTTAGTGATATAGATGGTGGGGCCGGACTCGAACTCATGGTTACAGGCGGTAAAAGAATCCCGATCCGTCTTTTTCTTTTTGAAGTTGGGATAGCCAAAATGCGAAGGGTCTTTGAAAAACACCCGGAACGCCTGTGAGAGTTTGTTGTGCTCCTGGATCAACGCCTGATTGTCTACCTCTTTCAAGAAGGGCGCTTCTTTTTTGTATTTGGCAGGAGTGGGGATGAAGTGTTTGTCAGTTTCTACGTAGAATCGCTGCTGGTCGGCCAGCATATGGTTCCAAATCCAGCGGCAGCAGCCGAAGGTGTTCTCAAAAAGCTCGGCTTGGCTCTCATCGGGATAGAGCCGAACCTTGAGAGTGGTATACTGGATTAGTCTCCCATCCTCAATGCGCTGGCTGCGAGACCGCCTATCTGCCATAATGTGACACCCTTCCCCTACAATTTCGGAAAAGTGTACTTTTTCGCAGCAAAAAAATTGCATAAAAAAATCCCACGAACCCCTTAATTTTTCAAGGTGTGGTGCCGATTATAAGGGTGTGGGAAATAATAGATGTAACTTCGGAAGGGTACACTTTTCCGTAAAAAACAGGGGATTTGTTTAGTCAGATTTTTCGAATTTGATTGCTTTTTCGTAAAATGTTGTAACGGGCATGGCGCAAGCGACCGCGGCCTGTTGCAACGTTATTTTTTTGCTTCTCCAGTCTTTGTGTACCTGATAGAAGTTATCAGGTACTGACCGGGGCGGCCTACCGAATTTCACACCCCGTGCCTTTGCCGCCGCGATGCCCTCCGCCTGCCGCTGGCGGATATTGGTGCGCTCGTTCTCCGCCACGAAGGACAGCACTTGTAGAACAATGTCGCTGAGAAAGGTGCCCATCAGGTCTTTCCCTCGGCGGGTGTCCAGCAGGGGCATATCCAGCACCACAATGTCGATGCCCTTTTCTTTGGTCAGAATACGCCATTGTTCCAAAATCTCTCCATAATTGCGCCCCAGGCGGTCAATGCTCTTGATGTAGAGCAGATCGTCTTTTTTTAATTTCCGCAGTAACCGCTTGTATTGGGGCCGCTGAAAATCCTTACCGGACTGCTTGTCCATGAAGATGTTCTGTTCCGGGATGGACATTTCCCGCAGGGCGATGAGTTGCCGATCCTCGTTCTGTTCCCTGGTGCTTACCCGAATGTAACCGTATATACTCGGAATGGCAATCAAACCTCCTTAATCTTCGTTCAATCTGTTTTTGTTCTCTACATACTACCCGCACGGGTGGCTTCGGCTTGATGGACAAAAGGGTAAGGTGTAAGAGTATTCCTTACTCATCTGAAAAGCGCAGATACGCCTGCCCAGTTTTCCCGTTTCCGCCAGATAATATCATAGCCAAGCACATCGGCCAGTTCAATTGCCTCGTTGTAGCGCAGAGTACCGCGCTTGAGCTTGTCCGAAAGATTGGGGACGCTGGCGCTCCACCCATGGACTGCCGCCAGCGTCCGCACCACCTCGCCCATGGTTGTGCCTTCCTGCACAATGTGGGCCTTTATCTCATTGCGAATGTTCATGCTGTGTTTCCCCTAACTTTTAGTATGATTGCCGTTCCTCCCTGAAACCCGTTCCTGCCCCTGGTTCTCAGCGGCGTGTTGTTCCCTTTGGCATACTCATATCATCGCATACTTCACGGGGGAACATATCCGTTTCAGACGGTCATGCGGTTGTCAAAGCGCGTGGATATCCCTGCATGACCTATCATACTAAAAATTTTCGCCCTCTCCCGTATATCCAAAAGGTCGGAAATCGGCCCCGAGACAGGCAAATTTCCACGCTTATGGAAATCTGTCTGCAAGCGTCATAATTCGATAGATTATCGTCCTTTTCTATGCTATAATTTGTCTGCAAAAGGCGAAGGAGGCATTGTGATGGATGATATAATTCTTACAATCACGGAACGTCTGAAGGATCTGCGGAAGAAGCGCGGCCTTACCCTGGAGGCATTGTCGGAGACCACCAAAATTTCAAGATCCGCCCTTGGTACATATGAGACTGGCGAATTTAAGGACATCAGCCCGTTCAGCATTGTAAAACTGGCAAAGTTTTACGGCGTGACCACGGATTACCTTATGGGTGTGAGTAATCTTGAAAAAGAGGCTAATGCGGAGATACAGGAGCTTCGCCTGACCAACGAGGCTCTGAACGTGTTAAAAAGCGGGCATTTCAGTGGAAAATTATTGTCTGAGGTCATTTGCCACAACGATTTTCCCCAGTTGATGACGGATATGGAGATTTTTGTTGACTGCATCGCCAGTATACAGGTCGACAATCTGAACGATGTTATGGGCACAATGCGGGGCATTGTTCAAAAGCAATACCATCCAGAAGAAAACGAATTGTTTTACCGAACTGCTGAATTAGGGAAGATTCCTGCGGATGAGTACGTCAGCTCTGTTCTCCGGGATGATTTGACCAGCATCCTGCGTGACATACGCGATGCCCGCCCAAAGAAAGCAAAGGATGATGCGGACATATCGTCATTTGCTATTATGGAGGAATTTCAAAAGAAAGTGCAGGCTGTCATTGAAGGGGAAGGGACTCCCGAGGAACGGGCCGCGAAGGCATATCTGATAACATTGGGCATCGACTATGACAGTCTGACCCCGGAAGAATTTGTGGTACTAATTGGAATATTGGAAAAATCCAAGTTTAAGGAAAACAGCATCAGCCGGAGAGGTAAGAAGCGACCCGCGCCGCAGAAAAAACGCAAAAAATAAAAGAGGGCGCATGGCTCAGCCCATAAGCTGAACCATGCGCCCTCTTTGTAATATCAACAGTAAATCAAATCTGTCCGTATCATTTCATCCACTTGTGCATGGATTGCGTTCATCCTGCCCACCCATGCCATCTGATCGCTGGCCTTCAATTCCTCGGTCACACCAGCGGCAGCGGCCATGTGGGGGATCATGGTGTCAAGATAACCCTGCGCCGCTTCATCGGTTTCCAGCAGATGGAGATATAGCGTCCCGTGCAGGAGCATGTAGCTGTACCTGCCGGGGTGATGCTCCTTCAGGTATCGCTCCCTCATACGGCCATAGATGCCGATTTCCTTGTCAGGCTGGTCATCCATGGCAAGGTCCGGGACGTAGTAATCGCCAACTTTTGTGTAGGTCAAAGTGTCATAACTCTGATTGTCCATAATCAATACCTCCGTTTTTCGCCAATTTTGTCGGAGGTAACAGGATGCTATGTCCTGCGTGTACTGTCATTCTTTATGGATAAGTCTCATTTATATGGTATACAGGGGATATAGAGGCATTAGCAGGAGGCAAAAAAATAACACCTGATAATGACTATACAGTTATGAACCCTGAGGCTTTCTACTTTTCAGAGCCTGACATGAGCGAGAATTCGGTGATCGGAGCTGGAATCTAATAAAGCAAAAGGGCAGCCAACCAGGTATTATGCTTGGTTGGCTGCCCTTTTAGTTTATTGAGGATGAAACAGTCTATATCAGTTGCAATACAACACAAAGATTGATATAATACACAAAAAAAGAGGGAAACGAAACGCAGTAGTCATATACTTACCAACAAAAAACCAGGCAGGAGGGAAATCCCAAATGGATCACAGGGCAGAATTGAGCAGTATAATCAAAGCCAATCTCAAAGTTCCTTTTGGTAAGGTCCACTTATACCCTAACATATCAGATAAAGAGTTAGCAAAAGCAACAAAGAGCTATGATCAGGCATTGAATACAAACAAAATAGTGGCTATTTGTGATATAGCGGGCGGAAAAGCAGGTATGATATTCATGCTTGCAGGAGCTTATTATAAATATATAATAGGTGGCACCTTTTACTTCAATTATGAAGACATAAGTAAAATCATAATTCATCCAGATAAAAAGGGGCGAACGGATAGTATACAAGCAACTATTGATATATCATTTAAAAATGGAACAGCACTTACAATTGGTTTCGGTACATTTGAAAAGCAGAATCTCAAAGACCTATTAACACTGCTTATAGCAAAGGTTTCAGAACAACGAGATATCGTGAGTTTTCAAGATACAGGGAACATGACAGGTCTGAGTTTATCTACGGAACAAACAATTAAATGTAATGCTATCATACACACGGCCTCATCCGCTACAGGTGCTATAGGGGCTGGTTTGGCTCAGCTTCCATTCGCTGATACATTTGCAATCACACCTATTCAAATTGGTATGGTAACCTCTATAGGAAAAGAAATATTTGATATAGAAATAACAGAAGCAGCAGCTAAAGGAATACTATCAGGCCTTGCACTATCTATTGGGGGAAGGTACTTATCACAAGCATTAGTAGGCTGGATTCCTGGTGTAGGAAATGGAATAAATGCAGCCACAGCAGCAGCATTGACAGAAGCCATTGGTTGGATGGCAGTAGCTCATTTTTACAACCAGCAACAAGAATATAAAGCAAAGTATAGAATAGAAGGCATGAAGCAAGGTTTTAATCAGGCATCAGAAGAATATGAGGCTAAACTTCGCACAGATGCAGATTACTTTCTTAAAGAGAAAAAAGCAGCAGAAAAAGAGGTTAAAAGGTTTGATCAGTTACTATCTAAATACGAAATATACATCAAATATCTGGAGAACCAGATAGCTCAACTACAATCACAGCTACAAGGGACTTTGGCACTAGAAGCACCACAAATCACAGTAGACACAGAGGCCATGGATGATACAAAGGTATTAGAATCTATAACCTCCTCAACATCCCAGGCCCAAATGGATAATCTCAAATATAGGCTTAATGATTCCCGAAGGATTTATAACAAACTGTCAAGTCTAAAGAAGGCATAATCATTTTAATCAATGGAGGCCTTGAAACCATAATGAGTTTAGAGGAATTACAAAAGAAACGTCAAGCTTTGAATGGCGCCACAGAAGCCACCCTGAATAACATGGCGCTGATAGCTAAAGAATCTTATCGGGTGGCAGATGTGGCCCATAACAGTAAGAAAATACTTGATGACTTGGACAAAGAATTTGAGCACCAGACAGGTTTACAGGGTTACGACATACCATTTCTCTTTTTAGCAACGGGACTCCAGATGGCACGAATTTATTTGGTGAATGAACTAACAAAAGTACAACCAGCAGGCCAAGGCAATGCCAAAGAGCAAGTCTTACATGGCATTCAAGAGAAAATACTAGGAAAACTGTATGATGGAACATTCAAAGAAGAAAAGCCCTTCTATGCATCCACGGAGCACATCGTTACAACACCAGGAGTTCCCTATGACGCAACAGCCCCATTTGATCTTAAAACAATAGAGCGTATGCTAGATAAAGGCGAATTACCAGCATGGGAATTTGATTTCTGGAACTACCTTGTGGATGGAAAGTTAGGGCTGTTTAAAGGGGCAAATCACAGATTTTCTACATTAGGTCATGACCCTATACTAGGCCTGCTCTTTGGCACAGCAAATATTATGACCAATACCATTACCTGTACTAAAAAGGTAACTCCATTAGCCCTCCCTGCTATAACAACTAATCATGTAATCTATAGGCTGGATTTCAAAGACCCAAGGATAGGGATATATGCTCCAACTACGGTAATGTTATCCCATGCATACAACAGGACCATAGATGACCCTAAGGTTTTTGTAGCATCGCTTATCAAACAAATCATCCACATTGGAACAGACCTCTATACCCCAGCAGGCATTCAATTTCCTGGGGCAAGTTTGATTTTGTCCAATACAAACGTAGAGAGGATCACAAAGTATATAAGCACAGGCGATTTAATCAAAGTAGGAGCCTCAGCAGGTTTAGCAACCTTAATCAACCTTATTATTAGCACAGTACATTCCCTTCTATATAACCCCAAAAAGACACTAACACCAGAACTCTACAACGTCAGAACCAGGAAAATAATCCTATATTCCAATACCATAGCTACTTCCTCTAACCTACTATGGGTAGGAGCCAATGTGGCGGGAGGCGACAAAACCCAGCTTAGGAACTTGGACATAGGGGGCCTGCTAATTACCCTTAAACATCTTCTCACAGACCCAGCATACATCAGGAAATTAAAAGAAGAGTTTATCTTTGGGAACTTTAACAGATTAATTCAGGGTGAACCATTACAACTCCAGGAGGTAGATCTAAAATGGGAATAAAACGATGGATTTGGAGGTCAACACCAGTAGGGAGAACAATTGATACCACAAGGAACATAATCAAAGAAGGCAGCATACCCAAAGGAATCAAAAAGACCATCAAGCAAGATATATGTAAGGACAATCCTATAACAGCATACATATACAGGGCTGGGAAAAAGGATGGTAAAAAGGAAGGCTATGTTGATGCCTCAAAGGAATACGAACAAAAGCTACTCTCCCAGGCAGATCAGTTCATTAATCAACAACAGGTTTACAAGGAAGAAGTTGAAGCCTTCAATCAACTCCTCAATGAATATGAAGCAGAAATTGAACAACTCACAGCAAAGCTCAACAGAACCCAGGAGGAGAACAATTATCTCCAAGCCCTCCTATTAAGAGAGCGGCAATTAAGGAAGCTGGCATAGCAGGTCAAAAAGCCAGTAGGTTGGACAAAGAAATGATTATATAACTGTCACAGGCTTGGTAGCCAATACATCACTTGATACATTTAGATTAAGTTATTGCACAGTAACAGAGCGAATCCCAACAGAAGATCAAGCAAGCCAGGAAGACCAAGAGGGCCAGGGCGGGACCGGGCCATCAGACACCATTTCAAATTTGCTATATCAAGTCCTAATGAGAGAAAAGCAATATATCAATGAAGCTGGAGAGCAAGTTTACTGTGATACCGTCAGTAATGAATTGGACACTTACACAGCAACCTCCTTTACCATAATAGATATGACTAACAGGAGGCACCTCACATTGATAGTGGGGCGCCTCCTGCTTCATTTAGGGTTTACATTGGAAGCTTCATTTTATCAGATCCTAGCATAATTTAAGAGCATCTGGGCTACTTGTGCTCTAGTAGCATAGCTTCTAGGAGTCAGTTTATTATCATACCCATTCAGAATACCCTTTTCAGCAGCCCACTTCAAAGCATCCAACGCATAATCACTAACCTGACCAGCATCATCAAACCTCAAAGTATAGTTTGAGCTTGGGCTTCCAAAGTATCTCCAGAGCATAGTAGCAAGCTGTTCCCGGGAAATATAATCATTAGGGCCAAAGCGGTTGTCATCATAGCCTAGAGTTATTTGTTTTGTAGCAGCCCATGTAACAGCATCAGCATACCAGGAATTTGGCTCCACATCGGAGAAGGAATTTACATAGCCAGAAACACTAGGTCTCCCCTCTTTGTTATAGAGGATCTGCACCAACATAGCCCTAGACAATCCGGCATCAGGAGCAAACCTACCATCACCAACGCCATTCATCAAACCATTGCTATTTACATACTTAATAGCATCAAAATACCATGCACCCTCAGAAACATCAGTGAAGGGGTTATACCAAGCGGGAATAGGTACAAAGGAAGCATCAATGGTTACTTTTCCGTTAGGCATCTTAAAGGTGAATTGGTTGGAGCCATTGTTGGTAAAAGCAATCTCCTGTCCCTTGCTATCAGATACAGTAAGTTTATTCAATTGATACCCGGCATCAGGAGTAGCAGTAATCGTGACCTGTTTACCAGCACTGGCACTGGAAGGATTTACACTCAGCTTGCCTCCAGGCATGGTAGGCACAGAGATAGAATAGGACGTAGAAGGATAGTAGCCACCTCCAGAGGGATTTGAAGGATTTTGGGGGTCAGATGGGTTGGAGCCACTAATGGTTTTCTCAAGTTTATCAAACACAGTTTTTGCTTGGGAGATAACGTTCTGATTGATGACAGGCCTATTAAGATCATCTGATGAATATGCAGCAAGTTCCTTTTTACATTCTATAATTTCATCATCTGTCAAAGTCTCTACATTAATATCAACTTGGCGCTCAAAAACCTTTTCATTTGTCTCATTGTCAATTAAATAATAATGCAACAGATATACACCATCCATTATATTGGACTTTACAGGTACAGAAACTTGCTCAGAGACAATTTGATCAATTGCTTCATTTAATTTTACAGGGATTTCAGTCTTGTCTACAACTCCATTTGATTCAACAACAAATGTGAGATCACTTTTACGATAACGCAAATTACAGATTTCAAAGAACAGATTTTGTTCACCACCACTGGGAAAAATAAAATCAGGTCCATTAAATTCAGCACATCCAACAACATGTTCAAACAAACTAGAGTTAATAGCCTCCTCTATGGTAAGCCCTCCATGTGGTAAACAGTCAGAGGATGTATTAACTATAGATTTTGCCTTAGCTGAAATATTGCCAATTTGACCTCCCTTAAAAACCAGCTTATCCCAATCACTATAGCTTTTCAAAACAGTTTTCTTGCCATCTTTATTTATGTCTTTCGCATAAGTATTTTTTTCTTGGGTCCTATTCCAATTGTAATCACAAGCATCAGAAACATTACCCAGTTTATATTTATTCCATTTAAACCACTCATGCTTAAACCAATATGTACCACATTTCCCATTATACAAAGTATTGGGGTCTAAAGATTGATATTCATTCAACGCATTTTCATCAATATCGCGCAACGCATATTCAGAATAATTTAACTCACCTGGTAAAGAATTTCCTTGTGCATCAACTCCCTTATATATACCCCCTATTTGAAAAGAATAATTCATAATACTTAAGTAGTTTATTTTGTAATTATCATTATCTTGTCCACCATGGCCTAAGCCTAATGAATGGCCTAACTCATGCATAAATGTACTGGTCCTCATAAAATCATCATAACTATTATTAAAAATATTTGAAACAAGAAAATACTGGTCATTTGGTCTTCCAAACCCTGAACTATTTTTTCCACCATCTGGACTAATAAATGTATCTAGTAACATACAATGTCTAAAAACAGGCTTTCTAATATCATTAAAATGTGGTGCAACAAAGTTATCCCACTTTGAAAAATCATATTGATCTGCACCTAAATTAACACCAATCTCAACATCCCTTACATAAGGAATTTTATTACTACCAGACACAGCACTACTAGGGAAATTAACAGAATGTCCGGGGCCAGCATCAATATGCAATATTATATCATGTGCCTCAAATACATCAGCTACTTCTTGAAATGAACTTAGCGGTAAAAGTGTACTAGTAAGTTTAGTTGTGTTCTTTACAGCTGGAATATCCATCCAATCTACTTCAATAAAAAGGTCCTTTTTATTGGGGTCAGCGCCCCATTGATTTAGAGGTAAGTCAATGGCACCATCCCCATCTACATCCACACCATAGATTTCCCAAGCATCAGGTAGACCATCCCCATCTGTATCTATATCAGTATAAACAGAAAAATTACTAGAATATAACTCTTGCTCACTATCTTGTCCATAATTCATAAAGATGCTAATATTAAAAGTTGTATTGCAATACTGACCAGAACTGGCTACTACGGGCCAGTTAATCTCAATAGATGCATTGGGAGATAAAGAGTCAATTTGAAATATATTACTTGCCTGTCCATCACTAGTATAACGCATAAATAGTAAATTATTAGATGAAGATAGGTCAAGCACGGCAGTTAATGCACCTGAATTATGAGTATCAACATTTTGAACTTTAACATTAATAGGGACATTAATCGGAAGCCCACTTAGATACTTATCATAGTTAACCACTACATTCAACTTAGCAGGTTTATTAGGATCATCTGGTACAACAGGAGGCTTATCAGGGTCAACAGGAGGCTTATCAGGTTGACCATCACTTTCATAGTGGAAAACAAGGCTTTCACTCTCAAGAGGGCTATTTTGATTCATGATAGTAATATTTTCCCACTCGCCTTTAGTACCACCATAGTATACATCAGTCAAAGCATCACAGTTATCAAATGCTCTAAGTTCAATTTTGGTTACAGTAGAAGGGATGATAACACTTTTTAAAGAAGTGCAATTAAAAAAATTAGCTTGACCAATCGTTTTAATTGTATTAGGAAATCTGAAAAACTCTAAACTAGTACAGTTTGCAAAAGCCCCACCAAGTTCAGTAACACTATCTGGTATTGAGATATTTACAAGACTGGAGCAACTATTAAAAGCATCATGTTCAATAGTCAAAACACTATTGGGAATATTAATGTTTACAAGACTACTACATTCACGAAAAGCCATCGGGCCAATAGTAGTTAAACCCTCAGATAACGTAACAGTTTTAAGATTAGTACATTGCCAAAAAGCATATTCACCAAGGGCTTGAATATTCACGGGAATTGTAACTTCAGTCAATCCCGTACAGCCAGCAAATGATTTATTACCTATGCTGCTCATGCTTGTGGGAATATGTATATTTTTTAAGCTTTCACAACCAGAAAAGGCTTCGGCATCTATTGAAGTAATACTATCAGGTAAATTGATGTCAGATAGGTTTTTACATGCATAAAAGGCCCGATTTCCAATTGAAATAAGACCTTCTGGCAATTTCACGGATTCCAGTACAGTACAACTACTAAAAGCATATCTATCCAACTCTGTAAGGTTTGCTAGAATCTCTACAGAGGCTAATTGGCTGTGACCTTGAAAGGCATAACCAGATATAGCAGTAACAGCAATACCATCAATCACCTCAGGAATAGTGGCACTGGTGATACTCATATCCGCAGCTGTGACTGTGCCAGTAGATTTATCAAAGGTGATCGAGCCTCCTTCCACTGGGTACGTAACTGTATCGCCAGCAGCAAAAGCAGTTCCCGGCAGTAAAGATACCACTAGGCATAGCACAAGCACAAAAGAAACAATTCGCTTTTTCATCTTAATTTCTCCTCTCAGTCTTTCAAGTAGGTTTAAGTGTTACGCAAGCCATTGTCATATATTGTGAGTCAGACATGATATACACATTATATATTGTCTCAATACAAATATCAATAGCAACATTCTATCTAATTTAATGAGGAGGCCAACTAGAGTAAAATATAATACGGGTGGTTTACATTGAGCAAAGTCACACATATTAATTCAGCTTTTGATAACTCAGAGCGATATCGTGATCTAGGATGTGCAATTGCATACTACAGGAAGAGACAGCGGTTGACCCAGGAGCAGCTAGCAGATTTAGTGGGTATAAGCAGGCAGCATATGGGAGCCATAGAGGCACCTAATATGGTACGGGCCATCTCCCTGGAGGTGGTATTTAACATTGCATCCGCTTTAGAGATAGAGCCATATGTGCTTTTCAAATTTAATCCAGACAAGCCATAGAAGGTAAAGAAGTCAGAGCTATAGCAACAAAGTTTACAAAGTTAAGCAAAAAGAACCAAAAAGGGCCTATATTTAATCAAACCCACTAGTAAACTAGTGGGTTGCTCAGACCCCAGAGGGGTCAGTACTTGCTGACCCCTCAAAGGGGTTCTGATGGTTTACCAACGCATCTCTATTACAGGCAGCCACTGAAAGTGGCTGTTTGTTTTTGCCTACCTTCGCTTTTCACCTGTAAACGGGTCTCTGAATTCCTTCAGCGAAACCTGGTCGCTTGTATAATCCTCTTCCAACTGGTTTCGGATATATTCCCGTATCATTTTTTCGTTCTTTCCAACTGTGTCCACATAGTACCCTCTGCACCAGAAATTTCGACTCCCATATTTGTATTTCTGATTTGCGTGTCTGTCAAATATCATCAGTGCGCTTTTGCTCTTGAGCGTCCCCACAAATTGTGCTATACTTATATATGGTGGAATACTCACCAGCATATGGATATGATCCGGGCACGCCTCTGCTTCTATGATTTCTACCTTCATCTCTTTACACAATTTCCGCTGTATTACCCCTATATCTCTCTTTATCTCTCCGTATATCACTTTCCGTCTGTACTTCGATGCAAACACCACATGATACTCACATCGATAACTCGAATGTCCCGTATGTTTCAGCTCATTCTTCTTTTTGTTTAAAACCTCCTGATATTTTGGTGATTTGGTCAGCAAACCGTCATCACTATATCATGCGGATTTTATTTGCCATGGCTTTTTATTCACCCCTGGTAGAATCAGGGGTTTTATTTAGCTAAAGCACCAATAAAAGCCCGGACTGCCTCATCTTACGGCAGTCCGGGCCTTGTTTGCCCGTTCAGAAAAAATTTACCCGGGATTGGAAAGTTATAGGTGTCAAACGCCCCAGGATGATGTATAATAGAAAATTAAGACAGCCTCCGCGCCTCCGGCGCGGAGCTCAACCGAGGAGGAAAGCCATGGAACAGCAATGGAAGCAGCTGGCGGAGGGCGTGGAGCTGCTGGTGAACCGGACGGACAAGTTCAAAACCGGCCTGCTCAGCGCCACCCTCACCGTCCCCCTGCGCCGGGAGGACGCCACCGCCGGGGCGCTGATCCCGGAGGTGCTCTACCGGGGCAGCCGCCACTACCCGGACATGGAGCAGCTGTCCGCCGCCACCGACGGGCTGTACGGCGCGTCCCTGGGCCCCTCGGTGCGCCAGTGGGGGGAGAGCCAGTGCGTCAGCTTTTTGTGCAGCGTTATCGACGACCGCTACGCCCTGGACGGCGGGGCGGTGCTGGAGCCCGCCGCCGCCCTCATGGGGGAGGTGCTGCTGGATCCAGCGGTGGATCACGGCGTATTCCGGACGGACTACGTGAAAAGCGAGGGGGCCAATCTGGCCGACCGCATCCGGGCCCGGGTGAACGACAAGCGGAGCTGGTCCATCTTCCGGCTGATCCAGGAGATGTGCGGCCAGGAGGCCTACGCGGTGGATAAGCTGGGGGATGCGGAGGAGGCCCTGTCCGCCACCCCGGAGGGTCTGTGGGCGGACTACCAGGCTCTGCTGGGCCGGGCCAAGGTCACCTTCTACTACGGCGGCTCCGCCCACCCGGAGCGGGTGGAGGAGACGGTACGGCAGGCCTTCGCCCCCCTGATCTCCGGGCGCCGCGCCCCGGTGGAGTGCGCCGTTCCGGCCCAGCCCCAGGGCCCGGTTCGCACCGTCACCGATGAGCTGGACGTGACCCAGGGCAAGCTGGCCATGGGCTTCCGCACCGGCGGGGTGACGATGGACAGCCCGGACTACCC
>ERZ808037.374-NODE-374-length-44361-cov-10.041956_pt1 | contig 44361 bp, 36 predicted proteins | sample MGYA00380190_ERZ808037 | MGnify/ENA primary metagenome ERZ808037 (study PRJEB31490, sample SAMN06133399) | mouse gut metagenome | isolation source: J9 | host: mice | place: China: Chengdu | collected 2015-05 ...
GTAAAGAAGGTCGATCAGTCTGACCAGATCAAGGGACTATTCTGTCTGCCCTATTCCTACAATAAACTTACGCTATCAAAACGTCTCGTATTCTTGACAACCGGGGGCAATCATGTTTATAATGATACATAGTTCCCGGTTGTTATGGCGTGTAAAGCATTGCAGGAAATGACGATGTTGTGCGCAGAAGCCTTCTTCGAGAAATCTTGGGCAGCGGGGATGGAGAATAGGTTATAAAGACGATGACGGAGACAGTACATAATTTCAGAAAATCACAGAGAGCCGGGGCAGGTGTGAGCCGGCATGAGTATGGGATTGTCGAAGATCACTCCTGAGTTTCAGTCCGAACTGTATTGTTTGTTTGATACGTATTAGTACGTATTTGGTGCGCTTGGTGTGAAGGCAGTATTGATGCCTTGGAAGTGTATTGGACCAGACATAGTAGGCACTGACGTAGTTTCTGCGTTACAGGAAACGTGTATAAAAGTTTTTCGGTATTTTTGGGATGTTGTGCATGTACAGAAATCGGAAAAACGGAGTACGCTGTAATTAGGTGGTATAACGAATATGAGGCTCTCGTCCTATTTACAGGATGAAGAGCCTTTTTTATGCACACGGGCGTCCAAAGGAACAATGTCAGCAGAAGCTGACGGACGCCCGGCGCGCGAGTAGGGTAGAAGGTCGTTCCCCTACTCGATTGCACAGGGGTGCGTAAGGAAATCAGCAGCGTTGCTGCATGCGCAGGTCTGTTTTTTCTGGAAAGGAGGCAGCGATGGATATAATCTCAGAGGTTTTTGATATGGCTGCGGAAATTGTGGAGCTGATTGTAACGGAGATTTTAAGAAGGAAAAAAGAAAAGAGAACGAGACAAAACAAGGAAAATGAGAGGAGCAGGAAAAGACAATGTACAACAAAGTAGACACCAACCTGAACTTTGTGGACAGGGAAAAAAATGTAGAGAAATTCTGGAAGGACAATGACATTTTCAGGAAAAGCATGGACAGCCGTAAGGAGGGCGAGACCTATACTTTTTATGACGGACCGCCGACGGCAAACGGCAAGCCGCACATCGGCCATGTGCTGACGCGCGTCATCAAGGACATGATTCCGCGCTACCGCACCATGAAGGGATATATGGTGCCGAGAAAGGCAGGATGGGACACACACGGACTTCCTGTGGAGCTTGAGGTAGAGAAGCTTTTGGGCTTGAACGGCAAAGACCAGATTGAGGAGTACGGCATGGAGCCGTTTATCAAGAAGTGCAAGGAGTCTGTCTGGAAATACAAGGGCATGTGGGAGGATTTCTCAGGAACCGTCGGCTTCTGGGCGGATATGGACGACCCCTATGTGACGTATGACGACAATTTCATCGAGTCCGAATGGTGGGCGCTGAAAGAAATCTGGGACAAAAAATTATTGTATAAAGGCTTTAAGATTGTGCCGTACTGCCCGCGCTGCGGAACGCCTTTGTCCTCGCAGGAGGTGGCGCAGGGCTATAAGACCGTAAAGGAGCGCTCTGCGGTTGTGCGCTTTCAGGTGGTCGGTGAGGACGCTTATTTCCTCGCGTGGACGACAACGCCATGGACACTTCCGTCCAATGTGGCGCTCTGCGTAAATCCCGATGAGACATACTGTAAGGTAAAGGCAGCGGACGGCTGCACTTACTATATGGCGGAAGCGCTGCTCGACAAGGTGCTCGGTAAACTGGCGGAAAATGAGGGCGACAAGGCGTATGAGGTGCTGGAAACCTACAAGGGTACGGATTTAGAGTACAAGGCGTATGTACCACTGTTTGACTTTGCGGCAGGCATCATTGAAAAGCAGCACAAAAAGGCGCATTTTATCACTTGTGACACGTATGTCACAATGACAGACGGTACCGGTATCGTACACATTGCCCCTGCGTTTGGTGAAGATGATGCCAATGTCGGCAGAAAGTATGAGTTACCTTTTGTACAGCTTGTCAACGGAAAGGGCGAGATGACAGAGGAGACCTCCTACGCTGGCGTTTTCGTGAAAAAGGCAGACCCGATGATTTTGAAGGACTTGGAGGAGAAGGGGCTGCTGTTTGACGCGCCGAAATTCGAGCATGAGTATCCGCACTGCTGGCGCTGTGACACGCCGTTAATCTACTATGCGCGCGAGTCATGGTTTATCAAGATGACAGCGGTAAAAGAGGACTTGGTGCGCAACAACAACACAGTCAACTGGATTCCAGAGTCCATCGGAAAAGGGCGTTTTGGCGACTGGCTTGAGAATATTCAGGACTGGGGCATCTCGCGGAACCGTTACTGGGGAACGCCGCTCAATGTGTGGGAGTGCGAGTGCGGCCATCAGGAGTGCATCGGCAGCAGGCAGGAGCTTGCGGACCGAAGCGGGAATCCCGATGCGGTAAAAGTCGAGCTGCACAGACCTTATATTGATGAGGTGACTTTCAAATGCCCGGACTGCGGCAAGGAGATGCGCAGGGTTCCAGAGGTTATTGACTGCTGGTTTGACTCCGGCGCCATGCCGTTTGCACAGCATCACTATCCTTTTGAAAATAAGGAATTGTTCGAGCAGCAGTTTCCGGCACAGTTTATCTCGGAGGCGGTTGACCAGACGCGCGGCTGGTTCTACTCGCTGATGGCGGAATCCACGCTGTTGTTTAACAAGGCACCCTATGAGAATGTCATCGTGCTTGGCCATGTTCAGGACGAGAACGGGCAGAAGATGTCCAAGTCAAAGGGCAATGCGGTAGACCCGTTTGAGGCGCTGGAAACCTACGGGGCAGATGCAATCCGCTGGTATTTTTACGTCAATTCCGCACCTTGGCTTCCGAACCGTTTCCACGGCAAGGCAGTGCAGGAGGGACAGCGCAAATTCATGGGAACACTGTGGAACACTTACGCGTTTTTCGTACTCTACGCAAATATTGACGGTTTTGACGCGACGAAGTATACATTGGAGTATGACAAACTTCCGGTGATGGACAAATGGCTTTTGTCAAAGCTCAACACGGTTGTCGGCGCTGTGGACAATGACCTTGAAAACTACAGGATTCCCGAGGCGGCGCGCGCATTGCAGGAGTTTGTGGACGAGATGAGCAACTGGTATGTACGGCGCAGCCGTGAACGGTTCTGGGCAAAGGGCATGGAACAGGACAAGATTAACGCATACATGACGCTTTACACCGCACTTGTGACCATTTCCAAGGCGGCGGCGCCGATGATTCCGTTTATGACGGAGGACATTTATCGAAATCTTGTTTGCAGTGTTGATTCGTCCGCGCCGGAGAGCATCCATCTGTGCGATTTCCCGTCAGTTGACGAGAAGTTCATTGACAAGCAGCTCGAGACGGATATGGAGGCAGTGCTAAAGACCGTGGTGATGGGACGCGCGTGCCGCAATACGGCAAATATCAAGAACCGTCAGCCAATCAGTACCATGTTTATCAAGGCACCGTTTACACTGGGCGCATTTTATCAGGAAATCATCGAGGACGAGCTGAATGTCAAAAAGGTGGTGTTTACAGATGATGTGCGGGAATTTACGACCTACACCTTTAAGCCGCAGTTAAAGACCGTGGGACCTAAGTACGGCAAGCAGCTTGGCGGCATCAAGGAAAAGCTTTCTACGATTGACGGAAATGCGGCGATGGATGCGCTGAAAGCAGACGGGGTCATTGTGTTTGATGTGAATGGAACAGAGGTGAAGCTTGCCGAGGAGGACTTGCTGATTGACATTTCCCAGAAAGAGGGCTATGTGACAGAGGCGGACAATACGGTGACGGTCGTGCTTGACACGAATCTGACAGAGGAACTTGTCGAGGAGGGCTTTGTCTACGAGGTCATCAGCAAGGTACAGACCATGCGTAAGGATTCCGGTTTTGAGGTGATGGACCATATCAAGGTATACATTAGCGGAAATGACACGATTGTCAGTGTTGTGCAGAAGAACGAGAAGGCAATCGGCGAAAAGGTTCTCGCAGATGCGTTTGTATATGGCGAGGACAATGTGCCCAATGCAAAGAACTGGAATATTAATGGTGAGAACGCTACAGTGGGCGTGGCGCGTTGTTAGGGTGCAGACTTACGCCGGCGGTCTGTACACTGGGGTTTTAGGAGAGATTGAAATATGAAAAAGAGTCGCCGAATCATAAAAATTGTATTGATTGCGTCGGGCGCATTGCTCTTGATTTTTGTCATTGCGTCGTTTATGCTGATTAATCATTTTATGAAGGAATATTTTAACCGGAGTGAGCAGAAGAAGTATTCCGAGTATATGCGCTGGGCGGATTTTGAAGATTTTCCGAGGGAAACTGTGACATTTGCCTCCGGCAGTGAGACGTTGACAGGCTACATCTACGGTAAAGACAAGCCGGCAAAAGGGCTTGTGGTGATTTCGCACGGGCTGGGCGGATATTCGGAGGGCTATATCAACGAGACAAAATATTTCGTGGACAATGGGTTTATGGTATTTGCCTACGACAATACAGGCAGTGGCGCATCGACGGGCGACAGTTGTATCGGGCTGGTGCAGTCGGCGCTCGATTTGGACAGTGCGCTGACTTATGTGGAGCAGAATGCTGTCTTTGACGGGCTGCCCATCTGCCTTTACGGGCATAGCTGGGGCGGCTTTGCCACGACGGCTGTGCTGAATCTGGACCATGATATCGCAGCGGTTGCCAGCCTTGCGGGGTACAACGACAGTATACAGGAGATGACATATGTCGGAAAAAGTCTGATCGGGTCCTTTGCCTATGTGGAAAAACCATTTATATGGCTCACGCTGCGCCTCACTTTTGGGGACAAGATGAATCTCACTGCGGCAGAGGGCATCAACCGTGCAGTCAACACGGCAGTTATGATTGTCCAAGGAGATCAAGATGACTTTGTGGGATTTGACGGACCGTGCATTTATGCCAATCGCGATAAAATCACAAGAACCGATGTGAAGTATGTGCTGCTGGAGGGCAGAGAGCATGGCGACCTCATGATGAATTATAGCGAGGAACGTCTGGCATATATGGAAAAACTAGATGTGGAGTATCAAGAGATGCTCGAGCAGTACCAAGATGAGATTCCAGATGAAATTCTCAAAGCGTGGAATGACACGATTGACAAAAAGCTGACCTCGCAGTTGAACACTGAATTGTTTGAGGATATTGTGGACTTTTATATGCAGGCGATTGCGCATCGGAAGTAAAAGCGATGATGAGTGCGAGCCATAAAAGATTGAAAAAGCGCTCTGGCGGGACAGCGCGCGAAAGATTGTAATCAAGAGGGCTGTCTGAAAAGGAGACTTGCCTGCACCGAATGGAGGTGGCTGGAGTTTGTCACCTCCATTCGGTGCGGAGTGGGAATGCTGATCGGACAGTCTTTTTTCGTACAGGGTATTCGAAGGAACAGATAAGGGCGGGATAGCAAGGGGGAAATAAGTTATCAAAATTTCATAAAAGATTTGTTGCATGAACCGATATAAAATAATAAAATAGAGACAGGAAAGTATGAATTGTGGAAGAAGAATTATACTAAAAAAGGAGGTGTTTCTTATGGCAACTTCAAGTATCACAAAGAATTTTGTTATTTCCGGCAAGGAACAGGTGGAGATGTTTATCAATGCGATTGAAGAATCTGCCCAAAACCGCCCTATCCGTACACCTGTGGCTGCAAGGCAGATCAAAGGGGAAGAGGAACTGAGAAAATTCATGAAAGAATGGGAGAAAGCGCATGCTGGTAAATGATAAATTTTTCTATATCAACATTCGTGATTATCTGGCATTAGGAAATGATAATAAAGCCGGAGAGCCAATGCTTGCCAGAGTGCTTTCCGGTTTTTCATGCCCGAAGAACCCGGATGTGGAGCGTTTTTTAAAGAACAGTGCGGTAGAATTTACCAAAAAGAGCCAGTCAGTCACATACCTAGTGTTTTCTGTGGAAAGTAAGGAACTGCTTGGATACTTTACCCTTGCATTAAAGCCTTTGTCAGTCAGGGGTCAAACCATAAGCAATACCATGAAAAGAAAACTGCTGCGTATCAGCGAGCTGGACGAGAGTTCAGATACATACACTATGTCAGCCTACCTGATTGCCCAGCTTGGAAAAAATTATACAAATGGTATAAATCACAAGATTACTGGAAAAGAGCTTGTCGAATTGGCATGGACTGTGATAGAAGATGCGCAATATATGCTTGGCGGCATCGTGACATTTTTGGAAGCTGAATCCCGCCGCACTAAAAAGTATGGATTTTCCTGTTCTGTCTGTTTGTGTGTGGCGCTCCTTTTAGAATACGTCCTGTAATGGAGGATATTCCCCATTACCTGAGGTTGATGGAACTTGGAAATAGAAAGTAGAGCCGGGGAACTGCCGATAATAACTGACTATTCGGAACACAGCGCCAGAGCATATAGAAAACAAAGGATTTCATATATATTTCACATTGATATGGTATACTTGAAAGGCTAGGAGGTACTAGTGTGAAAAATAAATTTTTCACACGGCAAATTTGTGCTTACGCCCAAATTCGCAGTTTTTGGTAAGAATGGAGATTTATATGGCGGTATTATTGATTGTGGAAGATGACAGAAAAACAAATGAGGCGGTATGTGAATATTTGAGATCAGCAGGTCATGAGATTATTCCCGCTTATGATGGCGGCGAGGCATTGCGGATATTTGACAGGGGGAACATTGATCTTATCGTACTCGATCTCATGCTTCCCAAAGTATCTGGGCTTTCCGTCCTGCATGAGATACGCCGGAAAAGCGCAGTCCCTATCCTTATGCTTACGGCGGTTGAAGATGAACATACGCAGGTGGCAAGTTTTGATGAACAGGTTGATGATTACATCACAAAGCCGTTTTCTATGGTTCTGCTGGGCAGACGTATCACAGCCCTTTTGCGGCGGAGCGGGAAATGTGTGATAACGGACATCATGACTTTTGGGGAGGTAACGGTCAACTTTTCCGGCTACACGGCAAAGGACAAAAATGGCAGGATTGACATTACCCCGAAGGAGATAGACCTGCTAAAGCTGCTAGTGGAGCATAAGGGGCTGGTGCTTACCCGCTCACAGATATTGGATGACCTGTGGGGAGATGATTGCCTGATCATTGACCGGACAGTTGATACCTATATTAAAAACCTGCGCAAGAAGCTGCGGCTTGACTGCATTGTCACCGTTAAAGGCATAGGCTATAAATATGAGGTGGAGCAATGAAACAGATGAAGATATTCCCGAAAACATTTCTTTACACGTTAGGGCTGATGTTTTTTATTGTTGGGATTGCCCACTTACTGCTCTATATATTTACGAAACCGGAATTGCTGGTAATCTCAGTCAGTCCGCACGATGAATTGTCTTTCAACACAAGCCTGAATGTGGCAGCGTATGTCACGCAGACCGTCCTGAGAGCACTGCCCATATCTTTTGCATGCTGCGTGATTATTTCCATAGCCTGCTCCTTTGTATTTTCACGGAAGATCACAGTTCCCATAAAACAGATCGGGGCGGTGACGGAACAGATGGCGCGTATGGAAAAGGGTGCTGTCTGCAAGATTCACGCCAATGATGAAATAGGCATCTTAGCGGAGCATATCAATCATTTATACAAGAGCCTGCTGTCGGCTATTGAGAGCCTTGAGATCGAGAAGCAGCGTGTCAGTGAGATCGAGAAGTCAAAGGTTGATTTTCTGCGGGCTGCTTCCCATGAATTGAAGACGCCAGTCACCGCGCTGAATGCCACGCTGGAAAATATGATACTCGGTGTCGGGAAATATAAAGATTATGACACGTACCTGCCGGAGTGCAGGGATATGACAGGACACCTCGCGGACATGATACATGATATCCTTGAAACCTCAAAGGCAGGGCTGTCCGCAGAGAATGAGGGCGCGGCGGAAATTGACTTGTCAGCGATGCTTTCCTCGTTGTGCGAACCGTATATGCTGATTGCAAAGGCTAAGGGCATCAACTTCTGTCTGAAATTGCCGGACAGCTTTAAAGCGGTACTGCCGCCGCAGATGTTTGGAAAAGCAGTGTCAAATATCCTTGCCAATGCCGTGGCATACACGGAATCGGAAAGAACAGTTTCTGTGTATTTCGACGGGCGTGATATTCTGATAGAAAACGAGTGCGTGCCTATACCCAAAGAGGCACTGCGGCATATCGCTGAGCCGTTTTACCGCCCCGATTTTGCTAGAGACCGCGACAGGGGCGGCAACGGGCTTGGGCTGTATATAGTAGATACAGTATTCAAGACAATGGACATTTCTTACTCATTCTGCGCAATGGAAGAACCACAGGGAATGAGATTTACAATTCATTTATAATAAACTCTCCGGCGGACTGGGGAGTTTTTTCTATTTCATTTCAATTTTACATACGTTTCATAATAGCTCCACATTGGGGGTGTACGATACCAGCGTCAGAATCAATCATAGAAGAAAACGGAGGTATCAAAATGGGAACTTATAAACGGGCGTATCTCTACGTCACACGAAAAAAGGGAAAAAGCATTCTGCTCTTTTTCATTTTCCTTATTATGGCAACTTTTGTATTGGCTGGGCTTTCGATTCAGAAAGCATCACAGGCGGCGCAAAAAAAATTGAGGGAGGCTATAGGCGGCAAATTTTGCGTTTCAGTTGAACTTTCAGAGAGCAACCCATATTTCAGGATAGAGGATGATGGGGAAGGCGCTCTTGACCTTTACACGGAGCTTCCCGTTACACAGGATATGATCGATGCCATTATGGAGATCAGCGGCATTGAAAAATATGATGCATCAGCCCAGACACTTGTCTCTACAAGTCTCACGATCTTTCCCGGCAATGTTCCATTAAAAGGGGATCTGAATAACAAAGTATATGCTAGGACTGTTGCCAGTACGGAAAATAGCAGCTTCTTTCAGTCCGGGGTAATGGAACTAAAAGAAGGGAATCATATTACAGGAAATGAGCGTAATGCAGCGGTTATCAGCAAAGATATAGCAGATCAGAACAACTTGAAAATAGGCGACACCATTTCCTTAAAGGTCGATGAGGAGACAGAAGTTCAGGTTATTGGTATTTATGAAATCCTTAAACCTGATTCGCTATTTGAAAGTATTGTTACATATGAAAAACTGGAAAACCAGATTTTTATTGATATAGATACCTTACAAAACTTATTCGGGGATATGCCAGTGGGATTTTATGAGGTGGTATTTACTGTGAATGATCCGGCACAGCTTGACAGCATGATGTCAGCAGTAAAAGGTCTTTCTGCTATTGACTGGCGTGCTTTTGCAGTTGCAGCAGATAACCAGACATATCTGGATGCTGCCGCACCATTGCAGAAATTACAGGCTTTGATGTCATCTATAATATGGGTGATCGTATTGGTAAGTATAGTCATCCTCTCGCTGATTCTTGCCATGTGGGGAAGAAGCCGCATCCATGAAACGGGTATACTCCTTTCCGTTGGAATTGGGAAGACAGAAATAATAGGACAATATCTCACAGAGGTTTTGATGATAGCGGTGGTTGCTTTCGGCTGCGCTTATTTTACGAGCAGCGCAGTTGCGGGACAGATTACAGACGGATTCTTGCAGCAGGACATTTCGGTCAATGAGGAACAGACAGACGATGATATTGTCGTTTATGTAAAGGAAGGGTATGGAGAGGATATCGCGGTCAGCATAAAGGAGGATTCTGCCCTGTCGGATATGCCTTCCGGTCAAGATACCGCCCCGGAAGTAGAAGTTTCGATAGGTGGGGCAGAGGTGGACGCGGCGCAGATTGGCGTTAAGATTGATTTTTTCAATATGTTGCAGCTCTACATTATAGGTATTACCGTTATCATTGTCTCAATGGGTGTTTCCTCACTGGCGATAATGCGTCTGAAACCCCATGAAATTTTATCAAAAATGAGCTAAAAAGGAGGATGATAAAATGGTTGTTTTGGAAATGAAAGAGATCTGCTATGCCTATGAGGAAGGCAGACCGATACTGTCAAACGTTCATATTGAATTTGAAACAGGGAAAATGTACGCTATCCTTGGACCGTCCGGTTCCGGCAAGACAACGCTGTTGTCATTGATCGGCGGGCTGGATATCCCGCAGAAGGGTGAAATCCTCTTTGAGGGTGAAAACATTTCACAGTGCGGGCTTGCCTGCCACAGAAGAAATCATGTCTCACTGATATTTCAAAGCTACAACCTCATTGATTATATGACGCCGATTGAAAATGTGGCATTGACAGCAAGACAGGATCCTCTTGCGCTGCTTTTGCGGCTTGGGTTGACGGCAGAAGAAGCAAAGCGCAATGTGATGAAGCTGTCCGGCGGGCAGCAGCAGAGAGTGGCAATCGCCCGCGCCCTAGCTTCTGATACGCCTATTATATTGGCAGATGAACCGACAGGGAATCTTGACGAGGACACGGCGGGCGAAATCGCGGGTATATTGAAGGAAAGCGCACATGAACTAAATAAATGTATGATAGTTGTCACCCATTCAAATGAACTGGCAGCAAAGGCGGACGTTGTTTTGTACTTAAAGTGTGGCAGTATTCATACGGCATGAAAATTCTGTGCTGCATTTCTGCCTTTCATTCCCGAAAAGTACCCCTTTCGTTCCCAACGCCCGAAAAACGGAAAATTTCTGCCGATATAAAATAATAGATACATGGATTTGAGGTGATGGATTTTGGAAATCGCAGTGGTAGATGATGAAAAAGCAATCAAGGAGCATATCTGCGCCCTGATTGAAGAACAGCAGCCGGGGAGTCATATAGAAGGCTATGCCACGGGGGAGGAGCTGCTTGCGTCGGGGAAACGGTTTGACATGGTTTTCCTTGACATACAGATGGAGGGCATGAACGGCATAGAAACGGCAAGAAATCTGCGAAAACAGCAGGAAGATACCGTTCTCATATTCATCACGGGTATCAAGGACTATGTGTTTGAAGCGCTTGACCTTTAAAATGAAAGGAGAGAGGAGGGGATTATGGCAATTTCAGGGATTGGAAACAACTACAACAACATGTACAGCGGTACATACGCAACGCAGAAAAGCGACGCAGTAACGAAAGCAAAAACGAAAGAAGCTGCGCCCGCACAGACAGGAAAAGCAAAGGATAGGCAGAAGGATTATGACGGTATGTCCAATGGCAACGTGAGCATATCCAGTGTATACTTAAACAAATGTTCAGAAGATTCCGCAAAAGCGAAGGAACTCGAAGATTTCCTGAGAAAGATACCAGAGCTTGAAAAGCAGGGATATGAACAGCTTTCCGCGCAGAACAAGGCTTTGGGCGGGACAGTGACATATTACCAGCAGACATGGATGGTCAATCAAGACGGCAGCATACAGAGTACTGTATACTCCGTAACCGAAACAGGAATGACCAATGCAGAAAGAATGAAGAAGCATCTGGATACGCAGAAGGAGAAGAAAAAGGAAGAAAAGAAAGCAGAAGAAAACAAAGCAGAAAAAAAGAAAGCAGAAGAAAACAAAGCAGAAAAGGCAAGACAGGCTGAAAGGCTGGAGAAAGGTACGGAGAAGATTACCGTGCTGGAAGTAGCGGGAAAGGAGATCACGGTCAAGTATGTGGAAGCAGGATCTGAGCTGGCGGCAAAGGCGATGATGCAGAAAGAAAAGCCGAAAGATGCGTATTGCGCAGCGGAATCATGGGGGAGTGTGCAATATAAAATTTGACATTATGATTTGTACGCCTGCATTCTGGTATGTATGCCGAAAGAAAAGCGCAGCAGAGAAGTAGCATGGAACTATGGATTTTAAGGCAAAGGACAGGGGGACACCTGTCAGTGATGGTGATAAATGAAAGGAGAGAGGAAGATGGATTTCCAAGTGACAGGTCAATTGGGCGGATATGATCTGGTGGGGCAGTACCGGAAAAATGCGGCGGTTGATAAAAGTGGGGGCGTGCGTTTTGCGGAGCTTGCGGCGGCAAAGGCTGCGGGGCAGTCGGACGTGCAGGGCATGTGTTTTCAGGATATGTGGCAAGCACGGTTTCAAGGAGCTTACTACAATGTCATGGATACGTCCAAGATTGACGGCGCCCTGTGGGGGAGGAATGATTATCCGTGGGATAAGTATTTCAGCCATCATGCGGATAATTCTGTTCTCGACTGGCAGCCATCGGGGGCGGAGCCAGCTATGCTTGATGCGAAGGTGCAGGCAAAGATTCATTCCACCATTGGTAAGAAAGCCATTGTTGTCCCGCCGGAATTGGAAGAAAAGATGAAGAAGGAGCCGAAACTGGCAAAGCGTGTCATGGCAAAGGTGGAGGAGTTTATAACGGAGCAGGATCTCATGAATCCGAATCCGCGCAAAGGCTATCTGATTGCATTAGATGAAAACGGGGAGATCGCGCACGCCTGCGTGACAAGTGAAAAGATGTCGGTGTCATCGGCAGAATTTATAGAAGCCCGCAAAGCAAGGGAAGAAAAACATGCTGCGTATGAGAGAATGCAAGAGGAAAGCATCTTAAAGCAAAAGCTGAATTTTAATAAAATTAATGATATTCGTTAATTTATTATTGACTTTCATTTATTTCTGCTCTATAATATGCTCTATAGGAGGGATAGGAAATGAAACCAAGTCAAGAAAAAATCAGGAGCATGAGTAAGATAATCAGCATTGTACTCAAGGTAGGATTTATTGTATCAAATGTTATCGTACTATTGTCCTTAGTGGCAATCGGCATTTTAGTGTTTTCGGGAGAAGATACGAAATCATCTTTTCTGGCGGCATTCAATGTTACAGCGAATAATGGCACTACAATCGGGATTGAGGCACGGTCACTTTTGAATCTGTTTGCATTTATGCTGATTGATACAATACTGATCTCTCTGGCAATATTTTTTGTTTCTGCCATTTTTGATGAAATCAGAAAAGGCTATACGCCATTTACGTATGAAAATACTGCCCGAATGAAAAAGATTGCAATGATAACGGCTGTTTTGAGTATAGTTGGAAGCTGCTCCGATGCATTGGTGGATTATTACACCATTGGAGAATTAACATGGCGTGTTCATATCATTGGCATGATCGTGGCGCTTATTATTTACTGTATTTCTTTGATATTTAGTTATGGCTGTGATTTGCAAAGAGAATCAGATGAAACGTTGTGAGGTGATAATTTGCCAATAATAATGAGATTAGACAGGGTGATGGCAGATCGAAAAATGTCTTTAAAAGAATTATCTGAAAAAGTAGGCGTTGCGAATGTCAATCTATCCAAGATGAAAACAGGAAAAATTAGTGCAATCCGTTTTTCGACTTTAGAAGCAATATGTGATGTTCTGGATTGCCAGCCGGGGGATATTTTAGAGTATAAAAAAGGTGATTGAAACTTGAAAAGTCCCCCTTCAATAGATTTTGGTTATTTACCTTATCTACGCAAGGGGGATCAGCTCACTGCGCTCTGACGCTGTGCGGCTTATTCTATTGTGATTGTGGTGGAAGTTTACCTTTTAAATAAGTATCAATATCCTTCCGCAATTGTGAACGTTTTCCAGTTCCCGTAAAAAGTTTTTTTAAAGGCTCAAGAATTAAAAGAGTGCCATATACTGTCTCATAGGAAAGCCTGATATGAAAATAATTGATTTGTTCTATTACCGCCATGAAATACAGTAAAATGCCAACAATAATTCCAGATAAATCTTCTTTTTTAAGAACCGCAATCATCATGATAGGCAGATAGGCTGCTAATAAAATTACATTGATCCATCTTAACTTACTGTAAATCCTGCCAATTTCAAAATTACTGAACGCCGTTTTTCTTTTCACCATTCTCAATTTATTACGCCAATAGAAGCTGCCCTCTATTACGATGACAGAAAATATGAACAATGGATAGAACGAAATCCAATTTAATTCAAACGCGTTCTCTCCTAAGTCCATATCAACAATATACTTTGCTGCGAAATAAATTCCGACAAACATGAACATGCCGTACAGTTCAAAGTCAGCCAAAAATTTCAGTTCTTTTTCAATGGGTCTTTTCTTTAGCTGTTTTGCCATATCGTGTGGTCTCCTTTGCAACTTCGAATTTTTGTCACTAACAGAATACCACAATCACACTTATATTTCTACCAAAATTCTATTATACTGAGCGGTCGAAAAGATTGACCGCTCAGTATAAAGCCATGCACACAGCCGCCTAAGGAAATATGCCGTGAGTATAAATTGCTTGTCTTTTAATTGTCTTAATGCTCAAGCTGATAGTCTTCTAGTGGCATTGTAAGGTATCTGCCATCATCACTTACCCCGATTACAATTTCTTGTGAGCTGCCAATTTCGATAATATCACCAGCCTTCACGGTGTCAATCTCAGTAGAAGAATTTTTCTGTTCTGAGAAAGTATGATTGGTAGTAACGGTAATTTTTTGACCATCTATCCCTGAAAATAGTACTGTCTTAGAGGTGCTTGCATAGACGAAAAGATTGCCAAGGACAACAAGGGCAGACACCATCAATCCTGTTAAAAAAATTTTCTTGTTCATAATAACCTCCATCTCTCCTTTGAGCGAAAAGAAAACCCCGGAAAACGCAAATTGAATCCCTGTTAAAATTGATAATAAATATACTGCTGATCTGTTAAAACCGCGGTATATTGATTGTTGTTTATATGCAGTTCATAATCTTTCCCATCTATTTCTATGACAGTGCCATCGGAAAAACTGTCTGAAGGAAGTCTTTCATAGGAAACTGGGTCAATCGGTATAAAAATACGAGTTTCAGACTGGTCTATAAGTTTGACAGCTTCGTAGTATCCGGCTGTATAAATCGTTTCGCCATCTAACACGTAATCTTCTGAAAGATAATAATAATTGTCGCCTTTGCCGTAAGGCTGCATATTGGGAGCCGCAAACACGGACGCGTTCTCGCCAAGCGGAGCGGGTGTGCTTCTGGCTTGTGCAGAAGTGGCAAACATTGTCATGATTCCACCAACGATCAAACATGCAGAGACAAACGACAATCTTGTTACTTTTTTCATTTTCATAATTGCTGTAATCCTTTCCTCAATTGCATTTTGGCTGAAATTCGTGCAAAATGGAAATAAGCCACTTTGCTTTTCTTCCATGTTAATCAGTATCAGGGAGTAAACTGCTTTTGATTTTTCACCAAATTGTCGTACAACGCACTCGTCACACGCCAATTCAACATCTCGGTTAAAAAGTAAGTACATTACCCAGACCATAGGATTGAACCAGTGAATACAAAGTACAATGGTGGCGATTATTTTTTTAAGAATATCCAAACGGCAAACATGTATATACTCATGTGAAAGCATATAGAGCAGATGGTTTGTATTATTCCAGTCTGTTTCCTTTGGCATTAATATCACAGGGTGAAAAACGCCATAAGTTAAAGGTGACAAAATTCTGTCTGACTGCCGGATGGAAATAGATCGTATTATGGAATGTTCTCTCAGCCATTGTGCTGCATAATCACTGTTTACAGGTAAGGATGTCTGAAATTCAACCCGGCAGCGAAGATAAGAAACGATAAAAAATAATGAAAAAACGATCATTCCCGTACACCAGACCACAAAGAATATAGAAGAAGAATCCGGTGTTTGGACGCGATGTTCCTGTACCCAAGCAGTGTTTGCCATATTCGCGGCTGTTCCTATGAATGTGGCATCGGACGTTATCCGGTTGAGCAGCGTATAGATACTAAACACAAATGGTATGGAAAATGGAATAAGCAGTCTTAAAAAGGCAATCTCCCATAAAATAAGGAACGTTTTCTTCGGGATTTTGTGAATCAGCACCGCTCGAACGACAACAACTGCGACGATGAGAACCGACCCTCTAAAGCTCATACCAAGAAGATTCATAAATGCCACCTCATTCCAAATCCTTTACAATCTGCTTTAATTTTTGAATCTGTTCCGAAGAAAGTTTTTTCCGGCTTATCAGAGCAGCAAACAGCTTATCGACAGAACCGTCGTAGATTTTGTCAATCAGTTCGTTGGTTTCTGCTTCCTGCACCTGCTCTTTTGGGATCAGCGCATGACACATAAAGTGTGGTTCAGAACGCTCAATGGCACCTTTCTTAATACACCTTTTAATCAGTGTATAGGTGGTGTTCATGTTCCAGCCAACCGCTTCATGAAGAACATTGGAAATGTGTTTTGCAGTAGAGTCACCCTCAGACCAAAGTACATCCATTACTTTTAGCTCCGAGTCGAAAAGTTTCACGTCCATTGGTAAATACCTCCTTTCATAAAGTTCACAAGACCACAGTAGTGTGATTTAATTATAAACTACCACAGTCGTGTGAGGATGTCAATATCCTAAAACTAGAAAAAATTACAACCTGTCGAAGAAAAACCGTACTTAATGATAGAGAGGGCTGATTTTAGAAAAAACTACACACAGGAGGGAACCGCATGTGGACGATTATAAAATTATAGAACTGTACTGGGCGCGAAAAGAGATTGCAATTAAGGAAACTTCTATAAAATACGGGGGATTATGTACCCGTATTGCCCAAAACATTCTTTTCAGCGATGAAGATAGTGAAGAATGTGTAAACGACACATACTATGCCGTCTGGAATGCCATTCCAGACCAAAAACCAAGCATATTTTCTGCCTTTATTGGCAGGATAACAAGAAATTTGGCATTAAAAAGATATGAATATATCTCTGCGGCGAAAAGAAATCCTGCCGCAACCACATCTTTTGATGAATTAGGTGATTGTGTATCAGGGACAGATAGTGTAGAATCCGAAGTTGAGAGCAGACGAATCGAAAGATTGATTGATAAATTCCTCTGGAGGCAAAAAGAAGAAAAAAGAAATGTGTTTATTAGGCGGTATTGGTACTTTGATTCTATCGAAAGCATTTGTCGCAGCACTGGATTTTCTCAAAGTAAAGTTAAATCCATGTTGTACGAAATGCGTCGGAAATTAAGGAAATATTTAGAAAGCGAGGGTGTTGAATTATGAACAAAGAGCAATTTTCGGAGCATATTGGAAATATTGATGACAGGCTTATAGCGCAAGCAGATCAAATTCCTGTTTCTACAGTGGTGCGCCGTCACAAAAGAGTCAGACAGCTTTTGATAACCGCTGCTGTGCTTGTTCTTATGGTTTCCAGCTTTCGCGTTGGGGCTATGGCTTACGAGCGTGAAATCATTGTGGAAGTGCCAGTCGAGCAGGAAACTTTGGAATTGGAGGGAATTGACCTGACATTAATCTTGCCTGATAGCTGGAAAGATCAATACGCAGTAGAAAAGAATGGAAAAAACTTTGTTGTTTACATACCTCAAATCAAGGAGAAAAAAGCTGGATTTGATGGTATTCTATTTACCATTGTCTGTTATGGAGAATCTATGACAGAGGAGCAGTTTATTGAAAATGGGCTTGATTTTACTGCTTACCGCTATCTTTTCGCAACAAGTAACGAAACATATATTCTTCATTATGCAAGTGATGTGCAATACGACCCAACAGATCAAGAGCAGGAAAGTATGTACCAAGCAATGATGTCTGAAATTAAGGATATTCAGTTTGCTATTCATAATGTGTTTGAAAATATTACAGACAATGCTATTTCCAATGATATCATAGAACCGGGTATTCTGGCTGATGATGGGAAAAGTCTTGTGTGGGAAGCAATATCTGAGAGGGAAATTGACGGAGACGTGTGTCATGCATTTGAGTTGAGATATTCCGAAGATGAAACCATTAACGGAGAAATGGCAGGACGGCTTCTTGGCATTTACGCTGTATCAAAGGACGGAAAGAAGTTTTATCAATATAACATGGCGAATGATACATGGGAATAAGCCGATTTAGCCTTTACAGGCGAAGTTGGGGGCTGTCGCTTTAATGAATAGAGATTTGTAAAGCGGCTGCTTCATTTTTGCCGTTTTTATAAGTGATTTCAAGAAAAAACTTCAAATTATACTATTATTTTATAAAAAGAGAATACTTTAATAAGCCATTTTCCATGACTTGATAATTTGTTTTAAAATATTTAAAATCAACTGGAAACAGATGTGTTCTGGTCCTTCCTTTTTGAATCTTATTATGGAGCTTGTTTATGTTCCTAGCCATGGCGGGCAGTATACTTTCCGTAAGCACATTTGACGTTCCTTTGCTTATGTATCTCCGAAAATGCATGTCCTGTTTTAAGTCCCCGAAAGAGCCCGAATAAAGGAGCGTATGCAGAGTTTTTATAGAATGGCGAGAAAATAACGCCAAAACAGTGGAGAGCCGAAATACAGTCTCGGCAATACGAGTGTAACAGTATCGGCAAAGAGCAGACCAAGACCGCGACAGAATTAGCGAATGCCGAGGTAATCAGCTATAACAGGAAAAATCTTGAGTGGGAGCTTCAGAACGAAAGTTGACAACAGAACAGGACGAAGCAGAGGAAAGAAGAAATTTAACGTGAAATATATTGTAAAGACAGATATTTTTTGTATAATCGAAATATGGTAGGAGTAAGTTGTATTGTATTTTCTGCTGGATTGCAATATCGAGGTGATAAAATTGCACAAAACACGCTTATTTGTGCAATGTTGAACTAGGTTATGCAGTTGGCATAAGCAATAAAAAATTTAATACAGTAAAACAACGTAAAGACGTATGGAACAGCAAATTGTAAACCATGCGTCTTTTTTGCGCCCCCAAGGAGGTTTTTTGTGCACTTGATGGGACGGGGATGGGCGGAAAATCAGGAAGTAAAACAGTGGTATGACGGGGTTAAATTTGTGAACTGTACTGAGATATATAATACATGGTCGATTATATCATTTATAAAGAGCAGAGGAAAATATGATACCTATTGGTTAGATACAAGCTCAAATGGACTGGTCAATTCTCTGATGCACATGGGAACTGCGCACACGAAGGATATTCTGGAGGAACTGATTTCAGAGAAAGACGTATCGGTTATGATTGATGAACAAATAGTTTTTAACCAGTTGAGTGAGAATGCAGTGTGGAGTCTTTTGCTGGCATCGGGATATCTTAAAGTGACTGGACATGAGGAACTTAGGAACTGTTCATGTTTCGAAAGATGGTTAAGGGATGAAAGCGGCTTCGAGCGCTATGATGTGATGCTGTGTCCCGTTGACAAGACAAAGGACAATGCCTATATCATAGCGTTTAAGGTGCGCAAGCCCAGAAAGGAAAAAGGTGGAACTTGCTATGCTGTTTTTTGAATATGAACTTTCGAGCTTTTGCAAAAGTCTGTAGTGTGGTTTCATTATAATAGCAGATGAGAAAATAAAAGCTGCTAGTATATCGTTGAGGAAAGCATTTTAAAATGCTTGATTATGTAAGCTGCATATTTTATAACAAGGAGATATATTCTTATGCGAATAGAGAAAACAGTTAGATATACAGGCGGACAGTGTTTTTCTGATCAGATTAAGATAAGGAAAGAGGGAGTAGATATGCAAAGTTTAATATTAGAAATATTCGATAAGGTCAGTATTAATATACCAGATTTGCCGGAAATGGAACAAAATATAGCAAACCAGGTGGAAGCAATTTTGGCAGGAATGGAAGAACAGATGCCGCAAGAACTGCAAAATGAGATTGAAAAGCGGTTTTTTGAGGTGTCAGGCATTGCGGAACGCAAAGGATTTGAGTTGGGAGTGAGGTATATGGCAAAACTACTGTTGGAATGTTTGTCTTAGAACATAAGTTAGCTATGCGAGTGTGTGGTTTTGCTGTTATATATCATTGAAATGCCCCCCTGTGTTCATTATTTTAGCTGTTTCCTTAATTTATAATTCATAAGGTATTGCATTTCTGCCTTGTTCTCATCTGTTAAGTCCTTGTAATCTTTCAAAAAATCAAAATCAGCCTTTGTCAGTTCCAGCACATAATCGACAGGAATGTTCTTCGATTTCAGATGATGAAGTATCTGAATATCACTGCATTCGGCAGTATCTTTTCGGGGATTGTCGTCAGAAAAAGCGCCTGTGACAAGTTCGTCTAGGGAAACATGATAATATCTGGCAATCAATAACAATGTTTCAAGATCAGGAATGCGGCTTCCTGTTTCGAAGTAGGAGTAGGTTGATCGACCGATATTGAGGGATGCACACAGTTGTTTTTGGGTCAGGTCGTGTGACTGCCGCAGTTCGAGGAGCTTCAAGGCGAGGGACTTCTCTTTCATAGGGATTCTCCAATCTAATCATGCTGAGGAAAAGGGTTATTCTAATGATTATAGCAATATGCAAAAATATTTTGCTTATACTTCACAAATTGCGACAAATATGATATAGTATAAAATGTAACAAAATATGACAAGCGAGAAAGGACAATGAAATATGTCATATAAAAAGACAGTAAGACTATTTATTGTATTCATGGCTGTACTGATCTTAGCCTGTGCGTCTTTATGTATTTTTATGGGATACAGTCAGCAGGTTGGAAAGCTTGTTCCGCAGCGGGAATTTGTGCAGAACCAAAAGGCAGAACAGACGCAGGCAGAACAGGTGCGGCAGTATGAGAAATTGTTGGAAGGATTTACACTCACAGCAAATCAAAGCGGTCCAAATGACACTGATCAAAAAGTGCAGGCGGAAGTAACAGAGCAAATCGCAGAAGATAGTGCGTTTTTGTGCCCATACAGTACAGAACGAATCATAACTGAAGACGATATAAGGCAGCTAAAGTCAGGAGTTTATGAGAACTTACCGGAGGGGAAGGGGATCATACGTATGGTGATCAACGAAATGTATGCCAGATATGGTTATGAATTTACCAATCAGGATATACAGGCATATTTTGAAGAAAGCGACTGGTATCGCAGCATAGCACAGAAGGGGACAGACATGAATATCATTTATGAAAATATGTCGGATATTGAGAAACAAAATATTGAGCTGCTGCTTACATATGATGAGTAGGGAGGAAAATGATGTATTGTCAGGCGTGTGGGACTCCAAATGATGACGCGGCTTTATTCTGCGAATCCTGTGGAGCCAGATTAGAAAGAAATGGAAAAGAAGTCGTACAGAAAAAAACAGGAAAAGTCATCTCTAAGGAACATATCATACTATTTTCGGAAATCGTAATTTTATGTGTATTGAGTATTGTGTTTTATTCTGTGGGCGAGCTGTCATGCAGTCCTGAACATGTGGCAGAACGATATTTTGTCAATGTAGTAAATGGGAATTGGGAGGAGGTTTTTCATGAATTAGATATTGAAGAAACACCATTTATCAATGCAGAACGTTTATCTGATGTGAACATCAATAGAATCTTTGAAAATATCAATAACTATTCTGTGGCACAGAATACGCTGGAGCGTGAACTATGGAATGAATTAACGAATACAGACCTTGGAACAATTGTGGCAATAAACTATCGCTTAAAAGGCGAAAATTTTGACAATATATATGAAATTCCTTTAAATAAGCAGATGGATCAGAAGTTTTTATTTTTTGATGACTGGAGAGTCGGGACTGGGAATTTGGTGTGTCAAAATTTTTCTGTTTATGTGCCTGACGGCGCAAAGGTTATGGTAGATGGCATTCTTCTGGATGATACATATTTGAAAGCAGCAGAGGATAATTATGATGATGAACTGAAACACTATGTGATTCCACAGTTATTTTTCGGAATGCATACGCTTCATGTTGAGAGACCAGACTGGGCAGAAGTGAATGAGGAGATTTCTGTCGCATACAATAATGAAGATTATTATCTCAAAACTATGCACCTGACAGATGATGCGCTATCGCAGCTAACACAGCTTGCTGTAAATAATATGAAGCAAATTTATCATGCGGCATTAGGCGGGGAAGATTTTCTTGAGATTTCAGAGATATTTACATCAGCAGAAGCCTACCAGGAAACAATTGCATATGATTATAATGAGTTGGCAGCTCATATGAATCAAAGTGATAATATTATTATCAAACAAATCAACTTTTCAGAAATCAAAGCGAGCGCTGAAACGGATCAGACGAGAATAAGAATTGATTTTAACTATCAGATGCACTATTCAAGTAAGAACAGGTGGTCAGATGATTGGGAAGATAATCAATATCAGGAAAATGGAACTTGTTATTTTAACTTTGTGAAAGAGAACAATCAATGGATGCTTCAAAATCTGGGGTGTACAGAATTGTATTATTGATGAGAGAGAAGAAATGAAGAAAGTAAAAGTGAGAATCATAATACTGTTGATGATATTTTTTCTTGCCGGATGCGGTCGGCAGGATAGAAACGAGTCCATAAAGACTGAGCAGGAAAGTGTTATACAGGAGATGGCAGAGACAGAAGAAATGATGGAGACAATCATTGATACAGCTCAATGTGAAAGTACAGAAGAAATAGAAAATAAAGAAATAATTGCAACAATGATTATAGAAACAGAGATCATGGAAACAGAAGTAACAGGGACAGAATCGGAAAAGACAGAAGCAGTGCGTGTTGTCAATAAAGTCAATGTGAGGCGGCATCCTTCTACAGAAAGCGAAATATATACAGTCCTGCCATATGGAACTGAGATAGAACGGATCTACGATGATGGGGAGTGGAGTACAGTATTGATAGATGGAGGCACTTATTATATTGCAAGTTCGTGTCTGCGTGCAAAAAGTGAGACGGAAAAAGGATATCAAGTTGCGATTGATGCCGGACATCAAAAGACGGGAAACCGCGAACAGGAACCAATTGGACCAGGGGCTGTAGAGACAAAGGCAAAAGTATCAGGCGGAACAACAGGGTGGACAAGCGGCTTAAATGAATATGAATTAAATCTGATGGTGGCACAGAAGCTGCGTGATGAGTTGGAAAACAGAGGGTACGAGGTTCTAATGATTCGGGATTCAAACGATGTGGATATCAGCAACAGTGAGCGTGCTGCAATAGCAAATGAATCCGGTGCAGATGCATTTGTCCGAATTCATGCAAATGGATCTGAAAATACTTCGGTGAATGGTGCTATGACAATCTGCCAGACAGCATCGAATCCATATAACGGGAACCTGTATTCATTAAGCAGAAAACTCTCGGATTGTATACTTGAGGCACTTGTGGCAGAGACAAATTGCAGGAAACAGTCTGTGTGGGAAACAGATACAATGAGCGGCATCAACTGGTGCAGTGTGCCTGTTACGATTGTGGAGATGGGATATATGACAAATCCAGAGGAAGATCAATTGATGGCAACAGAAGTGTATCAATATCAGATTGCAGTTGGTATTGCGAATGGTGTAGATGCTTTTTTCGCAGAATGATTTACAGACTGATAAATGGAAAATGACATACAATACGAAAGGAGATTTAAAGTATGGCGAAATTTTGTACCAAATGTGGGAGACCTTTACAGGAGGGGGAGATCTGTAACTGTGATCAGGCATCGAATCAGCAGAAGGATGGGATTAATATACAACTAAATATTAATCCAGATTCAATCTCAGGTGTGTGGGGGAATATGAAAGCGCGGACAGGCATGGGCATGCCAGAAGATAACATGTTCTCAGCATTTGAGGAGGGAATGCAGATTGTACCAGAATGCATCAATGCAAATGAGGGTGAAGTTCCTGTTCGACAGTATACGATAGCAGAGTTAAAGAATAAAATATTTGGCATTACATATGCCAAGGCATTCGGTAAGATTCAGGTAACAAATAAAAGGGTGATATTCCGCGCGCCGGGAAGGTGTATCACGGGAAGAACCACCTTGCAGCAGGAATTTTTGATTGATGAGATTGGTGGTGTGGAGGCAAGACGAGAATACATATTTAATATGGGAGACATATGTTTGGGAATTTTAGCCACGGTGTTTAGTTTTATATGTATGTTTTCATTATTGGTGAAGCCAGCGATAAAAGATGCTTCAGTGGGAATCGTTTTATCGTTGCTATTTGGGATTGCAGCACTAGTACCATTTTTTGTTGTCAAGAAAAAGTGGCTGCTGAAATTGTTTTGTGAGGGCATCTCAATGGGGGCATTTGTTCTTCCAATCGTGATGGACAAGAAGTTTTTTTCCCTCTTACTTTTATTTGCTTTTATTTTATGGCTTGTCAGTCTTTTTTTCCATGCGATCAAACCGAACTTGGTTCTGGTGCTGAAAGCAAAAGGCGCAACAAGCTCTGCCATTAATATAAGGCGTGGTGGTGGTATGAAGCGGCTCATCAAACGGTCAAGTGATGCGGAGCAGGATAATCATACTGGATTTTCGGAGATTCTGCCCATAAAAGATACAGAAAAATGTATCCGTGAGCTGGGTGCTGTAATCAATGATATTCAGAAAATGGGTGATTATGCAGTTGAAAAGTGGAAAGAATGAGGGAATTATGTCACAGGAAACGATTGTTAGAAAAGAGGAGGACATCCTAGATACGACGGATTCTGGTGTAGAAGAATGCACAAAAGATCAGCTCAAGCTGTATAATAATTCTGACAGTGAAAAGTTACAGCTTGGTGTCGAAGAGTCTCGTTGTGTTTCTCAGGAGATCGCAGATCAGATATCCAGTAAGGATGAAATGACTGCCAAATTAGAATTCTCTATGGAGGGATATAAGGTTTCTGGCGAGCAGAATAAGTCTATATCAGCGCAGGTTTCGGATAGACAATCGCTTACTTTGGAAGGGAGCACGGGGGTTGAATTTGGAACGGACAAAAACGAATTTTCGCAGGGCATAAAGATGTCAGAGCATTATGATATCAGTGATGATATTTATATAGAAGAATCCGTGTCCAATCAAAATAAGGTGTCCATGGACAAAGATGGGGATCTCAAATTAGAAAATCAGACAAAGGCGGGATTAAAGGCAGGGAGTGAGGAGTATAATGCGGAAATAAACGCAGAACAAAATTCCTCTGTAAGCGCTGATGGAACAATATCCCATGGCGGAAAGCTTGGAGGGACTGTTCATGCAGGACCATTAGAAGGAGGTTTCAGCCACAGTGGTGAGGCGTCATATACTGACAAAAGTGAGTCTGTCTCTGAGAAGGATGAAGTTTCCGCAGGCGTCCGGCTCAGTGATCAGGTCAAAATCAAACAGACAGGAAGCTTGGAAAGGAAGGAGAGCGAAAGCGTTGACGGAGATGTACTGACAAAAGAGAAAGAGGAGAATGTGGGATTAAAGACAGAAATAGAGGTGAGCGAGGATGCATCAGTAGCAGTCAAAGCTGCCGCGGGAGTGACAAATTTGTTCATGGGAATGGCAAATGCTGTTGTCTCAAGTGCACTTTCTGACAAATCAAAAACAGAAGTACATATGCTGGATGCGGCACCGCAGCCGCTGCTGCTTGGCAGTGGAGAGTCAGAATCAGATATGGAAACAGAGGAGCAAACGTATGATTATTATTATGGGATAAGTTATTGATACGGAGGAGAGGGTATGAAATCAATCGAAGTTTTTGACGGTAATAAACTGTCACCAAGTCCTATCTTATATCCGACTGACCATCCGCAGTGTGCGTTTGTTGGTATAGATGCACAGAAACAAGATATTTATGTCCCTATAGATCAAGAACTGTTAAGCAGACATATGATGCTGCTGGGCGGCATTGGCACAGGAAAGACCAATGCCTTTTACCAGATCATCCGTCAGCTGCGCCAGACAATCACGCATGAGGATGCCATGATCATATTTGATACTAAAGGAGATTTTTATCAGGCATTTTATCAGGAAGGAGATGTGGTGATCAGCAATGATGAGACCGCATGTGGTCCCGATGGGGTGGATTACTGGAATATTTTCAATGAGCTGGGGCAGGGAGAGCATTTAGAGGAGGAAGTGATAGAAATCTCCAAGGCGCTGTTTCATGAAAAGATTGACAATACCAGCCAGCCCTTTTTCCCAAATGCCGCAAAGGATCTGTTTGCTGCCATCTTGATACATTTTGCGAGAAACAGCGGAACGCTTCGGGGAAACAACAAAGAATTGCGCGCATTTCTCAATCAATCTCCAACAGCGGAAATCAGAGAGATGTTAAAACAGCATGATGATTTAAAAGCAATGGTGAGCTATATCTTTGACGACCGTTCTCCACAGACACAGGGAGTCATTTCTGAGCTTCAGCAAATGTCTAGGGAAATGTTTGTAGGAAATTTTAAAAAAGCAGGAAGTTTATCCATGCGCGAGTTGGTTCGCTCCAAAGGTGGAAAGATTATTTTTATCGAGTATGACCTTGGAATAGGCGGGATGCTGTGTCCGATCTATAGCCTGCTGTTTGACCTGGCTATAAAAGAGGCTCTGTGCAGAAGAAAAAGTGAGGGAAATGTGTACTTTATCACAGATGAGTTCAGCCTGATTCCGAACTTACAGCACATTGATGACGCAGTGAATTTCGGGCGGAGTCTGGGTGTGAAATTTATGATTGGCATACAGAATGTTGAACAGATCTTTGAACATTATGGAGAAAACAGGGCAAAAAGTCTGCTGTCCGGCTTTCTGACATCAGTGATTTTCAGATTAAACGATCCTTCCTCCAAACAGTTTGTGCAGGAACTGTTTGGGAAGAACAGGAAAAAAGAAGTATATATGGCATCTGTGCAGGGGCGTGGAATTGTAGAGAATGTAAGGGATGCATTCGTTGTGGAGGATTGGGATATATCAAATCTGAAGCTTGGGCAGGCAATTATAGGCTTTCCGGGACAGGCGCCTTTTTTGTTTCAGTTTAAACAAGTATAGATTAAGATCATTACAGGGAGACAAGGAAAAATGATATGTCCAAAATGTCAAAATGAGATTCAGGCAGATGCAAGATTCTGCGACAAGTGTGGTTTTCGCGTGCCTGAGACGTCGCAAATACCAGAAACAAAAGCAGCCATATTCGAATCCGTGTGTATAAAATGCGGGGCAAAGCTAAAACCAGACGCCAAATTCTGTGAAGAGTGTGGAGCCGTGGTAAATACTGTTGTAAATAAAAAAGTAAAGCCTGTGACTGAAGAAGACGTCAAGGTTTATAAATCTCCACAAAAAAAGAAAGGCAGCACAGGAACTATTGTCGTCATTGTCCTCGTAATGCTTATAGCAATTGCAGGCACGGCAGGTATTCTGATGTGGCAGGGAATTATTCCAGAACCAGCAATGATTGCAGAAAAGGTAGATAAAATATCCGAGGAACTGTATACAGAAAAAGATATAGAAACCAGTCCTAGGACAGAACCAGATACACTGGAAAATTCAGAGACAGACACAGAAACAACAAAACCAGATATTGATGTGGATGCACTGTTTGCTGAGACAGATGAACTTGTGGAGATGGCAAAAAGTCAGATGGATATTGATGCGGAAATCATCAATGTGATGGACAGGCTTTCGTCAGCGGTCAGAACCTATGTGTCAAAGGCGGAGGAAGCGGGGGATACCACTGCTGCATCAGACCGGATTCAGGATGCCTATGAGGCGTACACCAAGGCAGTGCTCAGACATAAGAATATGATGAATGCATCTACGCTGTCAGGCGCAGTCTATGCACAGATTATGTCAGAGCTTGACGAAGCGGTAGCGCTGGGAGACGAGATGGCACAGAAGGGATATGTGACAGATACGTTTGATTTGGAGATTGAGCGCAAGGTATTTGACGAATCCTACCGTGAGCGGATGATTGATACCTTTGATGAATTTACGACAAGGGAAGCGTGGTCACGGACAGAGGCGTGGAACCTGATGCGGGACACGGCAGACAACATGTTTGATTCCTCGGATTTGGACAATCCGCTTCGTCTGCGCTATTGCTATGCGCTTGCGTGGTGGACACAGAAACAGATCGAGACAGAGCTCGGCTCGGGGACGATTACACAGAAGGGGGCAGCGATCAAGATTGCAGATTTAATTGAAGCAATGGATTATAACCCAATGATGATGAACTATTATATTCAGTATATGAGCGCGGCAGGGGAGGATTGTCAGGACGTTGCGGAAGCCTATGACGAGATTGTCAGGCGCATTGCTCAGACGCAGGGAACAGAGCTTGGCAGCGAGATTGACCTTGCGCATTTTTGGTATTTTAATGATATTACAGCGCCTGCAGCTGGTGTACAAGATGGGAGCATCAATGGTATCACCCCGGAAAACAGAGAATGGATCCGCAGCCGGATGAAATCTGTGTCATTCAAGAAATAGAATACGATGAAAAATAGAAATGATAGACATAATGACAGAAAAAACGTGCAAAAGCATCTGACAGTGGTTTTGTGCTTAATACTCACTTTTTGCTCTATAGTAATTTTTCTGAAAAAGGAAACGCAGCAGCCCATAATCAACTTGGAGCAGGAAACAGTGGCAAGTTCTCAGGAAACGATACAGCAAAGTTCTGAGACAGCAAGTGAACCGGAAACAGACAACAAACCAGAAACAGTTTATCCGGAACCGGAATATTCATTTCAGACCGAAGAGATCACACTTTTGATGGAAGGCATTGATCGGGAATATACAATTGCATGGGTGAGCGACCTGCATCTGGTGAGTGATCATGAGGCGGGGGAAAATCTGGGCGATGTCCATGCAGAGTATCTTGACGCGATTGAAAAGCGGTATGAGGAACTGGCAGTCACACCTGACGGCGTGCACGCACAGCAGCTTTGGACAGATATCATAAAATATCTGAATTGCCAGCAGCTTGACGGGGTGATATTTGGCGGTGATATGATGGATTATTGCAGCAATTCCAATGTTGCAATGATAAAGGAAGGGCTTGACAGGCTCAATACCCCTTATATGTACATACGCGCCGACCACGATTACGGCGCATATTATGGCGGAGTATTTTTCGAGGAAACAGAGGCAAGAGAACTGCACCAGACAATCGACGGTGACGAGATTTCTCATAAATTCTGGGATATGGGCGATTTTCTGGTACTTGGCATTGACAATTCGACCAAGGACATGCCAGAGTATTATTTTAATATGGTGTCAGATGTCCTTTCGCGCGGCAAGCCGGTGATACTGGCAACGCATGTACCGTATGAGTCACAGGTTGACACGTCTTTGTCAGAACTATCACAGCAGGTACGCAGTACAATTTATTACTGGAGCGGCGCAAGTGAACGCTATCATCCGAATCCGGTAACACAAAACTATCTGGATCAGCTGTATGCACCAGACACGGCGGTGATACAGGTGCTTGCAGGACATCTGCATGCTTCATGGGATGGTATGCTGTCAGCGCAGACGCCGCAGCATATCTTTTCACCCGCATTTAGCGGAACGATTGGCATTGTGCATATTATACCGAAATAATGTATCATTTCGTCATTGCAGTTTAATGTAATGCTGCATCGGAGAATGGATAGAACAAATATGAGAAGCTATATAACATGGATGCTGTTGAATATTGTGATTGTCATTGGGATGTCGGGCATGATACCACAACATTTATTGTATGCAGCAGAGACTGACACAACACAAAATTCAATACCTACAGAAAATGAAACAAGTGTCATATGGCCGATGAATGATATGCCGGCAAGACAGCTTGGTAAAAACACCACTTACAAAGCGAATCCTTTGAATGATTATAAGGCGTTGAAAACACCTGCCCAGATCACGCAGCAGGGAGATTATTATTTCATCGTAGATACCTATCATGACCAGATTCTTTATACATCAGACTTATGGAATCCGATTCACGAATGGCGCGTCATGGACAGGAATCTGAATAAACCACATGCGATTGCCAGTGATGGTCAGATGTATCTGGTGGCGGATACAGACAATAACAGAGTCCTGTGTTACGAATATGTAAACGGCAGGTTTCAGAATACACAGCGATTTGACCATATGGGCACGCGCCCTCATTACATACAGTATGATGTCGTCTCGGAAGCATTTTTTATATGGAGTTCCGTGACAGGTGACATGTATATCATAAAGAAACTGCCAGAATACAATTATATGTACATCAAGGAAATTCGCCACATTTATGAATTGGATGGATTCTATGTGCGCTCGTTTTCCATTGAAGGGGATGAGATACTCTTTCCCTCGGGCAACAACTGCTACATGATTGTGGCAGACAAGGAGACACTCCAAGTCAAGGCGCGGTATCCCGTCACGCCGGAGATCTCAGGGATGGCTTCAGTTCGAAAGATTGGAAGTTATTATTATATGACGGTTTCCACCGATGAGAAACTTCGCCATGAAGCGGCATGCATGATCAGGACGCAGGATCTGCATTCCCTGTCGGCAGGATTGTATGAGAATGTGACACCGCTGTTTCAGGAGATGAAGGTGCCGTATTATATAGAGCGCATCAATGGCGCCTATTATGTGACAAATCATGAGGGGAGGAGGAGCGTGTATCGGTTTGAGGTCGTGGAGGATTGGGTGGTGAATGTTGGGAGTTTGTATTGAAGCGCTCTAGTAGCAAGACAATCTAAAAAAGATTGATAAAAATATGGAGGGAAGGGCTTATGAAAATGAGGAAAAGATTTGTTGCGTGGGTTTTGGCTGGTGTCATGTCAGTATCAGCGGTACAGTTTCCGATAAGTCACATTCATGCAGAAGAAATCTATACGGAGGAAACTGTTGCGGAAGCATATCAAAAAGAGACAGAGAAGGCTGGAATAGAAAGTGAATCGGAAAAGGAGACGGAACAAGACATTACAGACGAACAGAAGCAATCTTTAGAAGAACATGAAGAAATAACAGCTGTTGATAAAGTGGTAGAAACTGATGAACAAGAAAAGGAAGATGAAACAGGTTCAGATATTGATGAAGTGCTGGAAGATGTAGAAGAATCAAGTAATGTGATTTTGTCAGGGAATTGTGGGGAGAATGGCGATAATGTTACATTTGTGTTAGACAGTGACGGTTTACTCACGATTAGTGGTAGTGGTAGGATGGAAAATTATCAAAACGATATGAGTCTACCACCGTGGTCGCCTGTAAACACAACTGATATAAGCATGAGTTTTATTAAATCAATTATGATTAATGAAGGAGTAACAAGCATAGGTAATTTTGCATTTTATGCAAATATTAGCTTGATAAGTGTGACTATTCCAGACGGAGTGACGAGCATAGGGGAATACTCATTTCGAACTTGTTCTAGCTTAACAAGCGTGAGAATTCCAGATGGAGCAACAATAATTAAGAAGGGAGCATTTCAATCATGTGTTGGGTTGACGGATATTGTCATTCCGAATGATATAGTTACTATAGAAGAGAATGCATTTGAATTTTGTGACAGCCTTCAAGATGTTTATTATGATGGAAGTGAGGATGAATGGAAATGCATTTCTGTTGGAGCGGGGAATGCTGCTATAGACAATGCGGTTATTCATTATAATTCAGCACCAGCTTTAGTTTCACTTAGCAATGCATCTATTAAGCTCTCACAAGAAAGTTATACATATGATGGATCAGAGAAAAAACCTTCTGTATATGTGGATTTAAATGGTAAAACATTAACGAAAGATGTTGATTATACTATATCCTATTTGAACAACATCAATGTTGGCATAGCAACTGTCACAATTACAGGTATTGGAAATTATACGGGTATCGTTATAAAAGAGTTTACTATAGAAGAAATAAAGACAAGCGGTTCCTGTGGGGATGATTTGACATGGAAAATTTCAGGAGCTGATAATAAGCTTACTTTAATAATTAGCGGAACTGGAACAATGACTGATTATAGTTCTTTGTATGAAGTTCCTTGGCATAACTGTGCTTCTTCGATTACATCCCTTATCATTGAAGAGGGCGTTGACACTATTGGAGAGAATGCCTTCGTTGATTTTACAGCAATAGAGAATGTGGAGATACCCAAGAGCATTAAAGCTATTGGAAATGGTGCATTCACAAACATGGATAAAATAGAGGGCATTGTCATTACAGACGGTGTGACATCCATAGGAGAACGCTCATTTTACTCCTGTGACAAATTGTCATATGTTGAAATTGCAGGCAGTGTTACAAGCGTTGGAAGTTCAGCATTTAGTGACTGCAATTCACTTAATGAAGTGATATTTTGTGGGAATGCGCCGGAGATAGGAATACACTGTTTTAATAATACTTCTGATCTGAACATATATTATCCTGAAACTGCGATAGGATGGGATGTTAACATCCAACAGCCATATAATTTATGTAAATGGCAGAAATGGGATAATACCGTGGCGACAAGGGATATTGTTCTTCTTCTTGATGTTTCTGGGAGTATGCAGGGCAAGACAGCTAAACTTAAAGTTGCTGTTAACTCCTTTATTGCTGAAATGGGAGGACGATTGAAAAATACACAAGTTGCTTTGGTGCCGTATAATAGCTCGGCCTCAGTGTTGTCTGAGCTGACGACAAATAAGGAATATCTAGCGACATTGGTTAATGGTCTTACTGCAAATGGAGGAACCTCTTATTTGCAAGCTCTTAATAGTGTTGATGCATTATTGGCATCGAGCAATGCCAGACAAAGGGCTGTCGTTATGTTTAGCGATGGAGCACCTGAAGATTCAAAGAATGATATATATTCTTTGTCTGAAAAGCTTAGAGAGTCATACATAATATATACAGTGGGGTTGGTGGATTCAAGTTCTTATAGTGATGTATTGAAAAAGGTTGCCGGGAGTGATGGCCGATATTTCGGAGCAGACAATATTGATGATTTAATAGATGCGTTCTTAAATGTGGCAGATGAAATGGATTCTACCATTAAAGATTTTTCTATTGATCAAACTGCAAATGGATCAGTTGATGGGTTGGTAAGGATAAGTGGTTCGATTTCCCTGACAGATGATTCAAAGTTAACGGAGGCTGTTTTAGAAGCAAAGATTAAAAGCATACAATGGACAAGTAATAATCAGGATATCGTGCAGGATTCGGAGATAGTATGTATAGGGGTAAACTCTTATGATAACCGTTCTGCCGAATTGATGATTTCTTTCACGCCGCATAAAGAAGGAAAAGTAACAATAACTGGAACAATTTTTAATGGTTTAACAAAAAATTGTACTGTGACTGTACAGACTTTTGTTAAAAATTTGCCTCATAATCCAGTACATCATTGTACGAAAAGGAATGATGGTACTGATAACACGGACTGGAGTTATATTTATTTTGGAAGTTATCCTCAAACTGAAGTAAAAGATGAAGCACTTACTCAAGATATTATTGGTGCCCAATATGATAAAAATGGAGATGCATGGGTAGGGGGAGAGAAATACCGTAGGATTAGTAAGAGTGATACTAATGATGATGGTAATTTTGGAAATACCCAATATCGTTATTTTAAATGGGACAAAATTAAATGGAGGGTGATGAATAATGATGGAACTGAGTTGTTTATTATGGCTGATATGGGGCTCGATTGTAAAGATTATAATGAAAAATATGAAAGTATTACATGGGAAAAATGTTCACTTCGCGATTGGATAAACAATACATTTTATATGACAGCCTTCAATAGTAAAGAGCAAGAAGCCATTATTACTAAGGAAGTGATAAATGAGGACAATCCATATTATGGAACTGAAGGAGGAAATGATACAAGGGATAATATTTATTTACTTTCAATGGGAGAAGCAGCAAATCCTAAATATGGATTCTGCGAGGATGATAGTGTATACTCGGTAAGCCGTCGAGTGCATCCCAGTGATTATGCCAGTGTAATGGGGAGTGATGAAGAAAATGAAGGAAATATTCATTGGTGGTTAAGGTCGCCAGGAAACAATAATTTCAACGGAAATAAACAGTATAATGCAACATACATTGATGGATATGGATGTGTGCATAGGTCTGGGAGGTGTGTTGATTATGAAGCTAGGGCATTTCAACTAACTATAGCTCCGGTTTTACATATTGATTACTTTTCGGATTGTTGGTCTTTAGCAAATGGTGGAAATGATATAAATGAACCTGATGAAAAGACTGTATCCTTACTATACCGTTCTGACGGGATAATTGGTGAAAAGCATGAAGGTTCAGATTCTGTAAATGCTAAACATGATTTTTACTATTCGGATGCTTTTTTCTACAGCGATAGTTCTAAATATAATAACACGTTGGCTGTTATGTCATTAGGACTTGAACTAACTGCTTTCAGCAGTCCGAAATATGATGCCAAGTATACAGAAACTTTGGAGAAGGAAATGCGTGCTGCGAATATTGTAGCGGCCTATGGTGAATTAGGATTTGAAAATGCTGAATATTATAATTATGAAATTCCTTTATCAGATGATAAGGACAAAGTAGCTTTTTCGTTTGCAACAAAAAAAATATCAAATGGAAAATCTGATGATACATTGATTGCAATCGTAATACGTGGCGGGGGTTACGGTGCGGAATGGGTAAGTAATTTCCACGTAGGTAACAATGGTAATGCCGAAGGATTTGATAAATCAGCAAAAGATGTACTAACGGAATTAAAGAAATATGTTAAAGAGAATAGTTCGCATATTAAGGGTGATTTGAAACTTTGGATAATGGGATATAGTCGTGGTGGTGCTGTGGCAAATATATTAACACATTACATTAACAAAGATCGAAGTAGCGTATATCCTTCATTAACACCAAATAACATATATGCATATACTTTTGCCACGCCTAGTGGGTATCGGATAAATGATTCTGACCAAAATCATGATTGGAATCTGTGGAATATTGTGGCGGCAAATGACATAGTTCCTAAACTGGCACTGAGAAAGTGGGGATTTTCAAAATATGGCAATACCGAAAATGTCACTAATACTAAAGTATTTCCAGAATACAGCAGTGCATCTTTGAAAAAGCAATATAAGGGACTTACAGGAAAAGATTTTGACTTAACATGTGCTAATCGGGCAGAGGAAGCAATTACTGATGTTTTGTATGATGTAACAGGGGGAACTACTATATGGTCTATGAAATTTGAAGATATTGTTATGAGTGGACTGAGGGCAGGTAATACAAAGTCACCTTTTGATCAAATATCATTTATTCATGATGCTATGAATATTATTGATAATATAATAAAAACCGATGTTGGAAAATTTAAACTTATTTATGTTTTATCTTGTGTTGTTAAAGAAGAACTATTATATCTTAAAGATAAAGAACAGGATGAACCATGTATATGGGATGTTATAAAAAATATGATAGATGCGCATTATCCAGAATACTATCTTAGCTGGTTGGAAGGAGGAAGCAGTATTCTGCTTAAAGACAACCTTTATGCCCGTCTTCCACAGGAAGGCAGAGATGAGATTGATAACTCGGTAATGGAGCTTTTTGAAAAAACATACCTCAAATATTCTTTTTTCTGTCCGGTTGATGTGAATGTTTATAGTTCTGATGGCTCATTGGTAGCCAGTATTATTAACAATCAAGTTGTAACAGAGGGGATTCCATGCTATGTAGATGGTGATGAGAAAGTGGTGTATCTTACAGGTAATGGGACATACAGACTTGAATTGATTGGAAATGATACTGGAAAAATGGATTATACTGTAAATGAATTTAATGCTGATTCAGAAGTGGTACGGAGTGTCTATTATTATGATGTTCCATTAGAGAAAGGATTGAAATATACAGACACCGTAAATAATATCATATTGAATACTCATGAAGATTACAGCATCACGGATGGCAAGAATGAGACTGTTCCAGTGCTTGACACACTGACAGGAAGTACGACGGAATACAAAATTACCGTTGAAAATGGAGCTTCGATAAAGCTAAGCGCAGTTAAAGGTGAGTCTATATCAATTATTCCTATTGTGGAAGAGGGTTATGAATTTGTAAAATGGATATCCAGCGAAGACATGGATATTTTTAGCGACATGATGGCAGAAAGCACGAGATTTTGCATGCCGGGGAAGGATGTGATTATAACAGCAATACTAAAAAAAGTGGATTCGTCAGGAAATAATAATAATATTGATGGCGTTATCCCCGAAGACATCCCCGCCGACGGCAAAATCCCCGACGGTCTATGGATAGCAGGCATCACCACATACACCTACACCGGAAACCCCATCAAACCAGAAGTACGCGTTTACGACAGCAACAGATTACTCAAAGCAGGACAGGACTATACCATCACCTACAAAAACAACACCAAAGCAAATAACGCATCCAACGAATCAACAGCCCCAGTCGTAATAGTCAAAGGAAAAGGTAATTACACAGGCATAGAAAAACAAACTTTCAAAATACTTCCGCTGAATATAAATGACACCAGCATTACTACAGATGAGATAACAGTCGCCTACAACAAAAAAGTCCAGAAAAAAGTTCCCGTTGTCACTTACAAGGGGAAGAAACTGGCAAAAAATAAAGATTTTACTGTTTCATATCCATCCCAGGGAACTGACGCATACAAATCAGCAGGAACTTATACGATTCTGCTGACAGCCAAACAAAACGGAAACTTTACAGGCACAAGGACTGTGCAGTTTACCATCACCAATAACACTTTAATCAGCTCTGCAACAGTAAAAAAGATAGCAAACCAGACTTATACAGGAAAAGCAATAGAGCCAGCTCTGGAAGTCACAATGAAAAAAGTACCTTTGGTGAAGAATACAGACTACACAGTTACATATGCCAATAATATACAAACAGGCACTGCAACAGTCATATTGACAGGTATTGGCAGATATGCGGGAACAAAAAAAGTAACTTTTAAAATTAATGGAACGTCTATAAAAGGTGCTGTAGTGTCAGGGATTACGGATAGAGTCTATAATGGTACAGCACAGGAACAAAAAATTACAGTCGCGTTGAACAATAAAAAGCTGACAGAAGAAACTGATTACAAGGTAGTGTATTCGAAAAACGTTAATGCAGGAAATGCAACTGTTACGATAAATGGAATCAATGCATACAGCGGAACGGTTAAGAAAACTTTTAAAATAACTGCCTATGATCTGGAAGAAAATACAGGACGCGCGATAGGGGGACTGGATAAAGAAATTAAAACCAAATATCTAAAAGGAGGCAGTAAGCCCAAACTTGAACTGACCTTCGCTGGCAGAAAACTCGCAGAGGGAACAGATTATACTGTATCTTATCAGCATAACAGGAGTGTCACAGCAGCAGGTATAAAAAATAAACCGTTTATATCTGTCAAAGGCAAGGGAAATTTCAAAGGAAATCTGACAAAGACATTTACGATTACAGGCAAAGCGTTAAATGATGCAGAATCCCCGGTAACACTCACTGTGGCGGACAAGGGCTTCATGGACAAACCCGGAAAATACGTCAGTGTGCCAATTCTCACAGATGCAGACGGAAAGAAACTTGTCGCAGGAAAAGATTATGAAAAGACAGTCATTTACACCTTGGAGGATGGCACGCTACTGGCGAAAAACAGCAAGGTGAACGCAGGTACGAAAGTCAAGGTCAAAGTGACAGGAAAAGGGGCCTATACTGGACAGCTGGAAGGTATTTACCAGATAAAGCAAAATGATTTTAACAAGGCAAAGATAAATATTGAGCCACAGACTTATACAGGCAAAGCGGTTACTTTAGATAAAAACAGCATTACAGTCAAAATTGGATCAGAGACATTGATATCTGGAACAGATTATGAAATCGTGAAGAACAGCTATACTAATAATGTAAAGAAGGGCACAGCCAGTGTAACAATTGTCGGCAAGGGCAATTACGGCGGTACAAAGACAGTGAAATTCAAGATTACAGCCAGAAAACTTTCATGGTTCTGGCGGCTGTTTGGTTAGCAGCAGAATGATACGAAAGGGCAGATTTTTCTGTCCCTTCGTATATGTGTAAATAAATTCAAGAAACAGTGGACTGGATTGGAGGTACAAATGAAAACAATAAAACGATTAACAGCTATAATTTTATCACTCGTAATGATATGTTCAATGGAAACAACGGCAAATGCAGCAGATATCAGGTATACTGGACTTCGGGCAGCGCTTGATGCGTTGCCGCTGACACCACAAAACACAGGAATTACTGAAATTGATGCTTATCTGGATCAGGTACTTGCGCTGATCACAACACCGGAAATGGATACACACGATAAATTAAAATCGTGTTATGATTATCTGATCACGGCGATAAGTTATGGGATGTCGGACAATTATTGGCAGTATGTATGGACCTATGGTGATTATGGACGCGGCTACATTGCGATGACAGAGGGATTGGGTGTCTGTGATGATTATTCCTCTGCTTTTTGTATGCTGGCAAATAAGATTGGCATACCTGTGAAAACAGTAAGCGGTCAAACACATGCGACAAACGGCAGTTTTACGCCGCATACGTGGTGTGAGCTGGACATGGGGAACGGAACCATTTATGTTTTTGATCCACAGGTTGAAGATGCCATTGCGGGCAGACAGGGCGGCAGAATTTCTTATCTGAGATTTGGCGGTACGACAGCTCAGCTTGCAGATAAGTATATTCATGACTATGAGCTTGCGCAGGCGGACAGTGCTGAACGGTGTCAGACAATCAGTACATTGGCATTGCTGCATTTCAGCCGTATAACAGGAATCGAACCACAGCATATAGGTGTGGAGTTTGATGGGAAAGAAGTTGTGGCAGTGCATTTATGTGATCTGGTTGATGGTCAGCTTGCAGAGTATGATGCATATGTGATTAACATCTATACAGCTACAGGTTATACCATATCAGGTGAGACTGTGGATTTGACAAGCATATATTAAAGAAGTGTTAAAGAATATCAATAGCAGCTAAGATATATGTTTAGTATGATGAAAGGAGACCGGTATGAAGTTAAATAAAATAATGATATCAGTTTGTTTAATAATTGCAATGATAATTTCATCATTTCAATTTCCGTTCCAAAGAATTTATGCAAGCGGGAAAAATAACGAAACCGAAAAGATAACCGATGAGACAGACAGTGTAGAAATTGAATCAGAACAAGGAAAAGAAAGTTCAAATGTTATTGAATCCGGTGAAGGACAGGGCAGGGAGGAAGAGGAAGTAGATTCGACTGCTAAAGAAGAGACGGAAACTGAAATAAGGTCAATTACTGTAGAAGAGCCATCCACAGAAACAGAGTTAGAATCAATTTCGGAAATACAAGAAACAGCGGAAGATAAAACAGAAGAAATTTCAGAGGAGGAGATAATAGAAGAAGATAAAAAAGAAACGAAAAAAGAATCTAAGAAAAGAGTCATAGAACATACAGAAGATTCGGATGAAGAATTTATTTGTGATGGAGATTATGAGATAGACAAGTCGCTGGTTGATAATTTAAAGAGAATTGACCAGCAATTAAATGGGGACGCAAACTATCAGGAGCGCACAGGTCAAAATGAGGTACTGGGTACAGGACTATGTCCATCGGAGGGGAATGTGCATTCGTTAGTACTCATGGTTGATTTTGATGATATTACATTCGCGGAAGATTTTACCAAAGAATATGTAGAGCAGATGATGTTTGGTGAACCGAATGCTGCATCGGAAAAATATCCAAAAGAAAGCCTGAATGCATGGTATCAAAGATCGTCCTATGGGAAACTAAGTTTTTATGGAGATGTTGTTGAAATTACTTTGGAACATACGAAGGAATACTATACATATGATGCTGATACGAATCCAGATGGCAGAAAAAATTTTTGGGCAGAGATATGGGATAATATGGAGCAAATGAATTTAGACTGGTCGGACTACGATCTAAATGGAGACTATTATTTGGATTCTTCATGTGTTATAGCGGCTGGAGAAGCCGGCGAGTGGGCAAGTCAGTGGTGGAGTCAGGTTTTATGGGCTGGTGATGAAAGTACATTTGATGAGACTTATAATATGGGAAGAGTAGCGCTTTGCATAGAAAGTCATATGAATGGAGTATCCACGGTTATCCATGAATTTGGTCATTGTCTGGGATTGATGGATTTATATGATACTTCTTATAGCACTGGAGACAATGGAGGCATCAATACAACAGATATGATGAATAATGATACAGGTGATTTCAATGCGCTATGCAAAATGCTGTTAGGATGGATAGATGCAAATCAGATACAATTGATTGAATATGGAGCTGATTTGCAGACAATTTCATTAGATTCGTATACAAAAACAGGTTCATGTGCGCTTTTATTGTTAGATGATGGAAATACAAGTATTTTTAGTGAGTATTTTCTTGTACAATATATGGACTTTTATGGAAATGATAAGGAACTGCAATGGAAGATAAAAAAGGAACAATTAAGAATATATCATATTAATGCGTATTTGAATGAGTCGGGTAATTATTTTGAGTATAATAACAATGGAAATACAAATAGCAAATTGATTGAAGCGGTAGATCAGGATGCCCAATATGTACATGGGGAAATGAGTAATACACTTATGGATCCAGGAACATCTGTCTGGGGGGCGACATTGGAGAATGAGTATGGATGCGGATATTTAGAAGGAGATGAATTTACGCCATACTCTGCACCATCAACCGCAAAATACCCTGAAAATAACTTGACGGATACTCCGAATCAATATTCGGGGCTATATTTACGTAATATAATTATTAATGGTCAAAATGCGTCGTTTGATACTTATTATGAGGAGACTGTATCGGAAGATCAGGAGCTTGTCATTGTTCCAGTGAATGAATTAAACGGTTGTTCTGCGAACAATTTAAAATTTCAGGTAATTGCAAATAGTGATATATGGCTGGCTAAAGATAGTGAAATCAGGGGAGGTATTAGAAAAAAGGGAGAAAATAAAGCTATTGGAGATGTTTCTATACGAAAGTATTTAGGAGGAAACTATTCTTTTGAGATTGATGTTGATGATATTACTTTGGAGAGTGCAATAGAATACGAAGTTTTTTTACCAGAGGGGATGTTTATAACATCGTATGGAGCTGCTTCAAAAGAAATTATTATTTCGGGAATTATAACAGAAACAAACTTTTGGAATACGAGAGAAATTTTAGTAACATTAGATTCTCAAAAGTATGTACAAGTTTTGAAAAATGAGTATATACTTAATATAAGAAATAATTTTGAAATTGTCGCAATGCGTGCAAATGGAGATATTTATATCTGTGAAATAGATAGAGAAACAGGTGACTTGTTATCAGAATCTCTGGTTGTAAAAAAAGATGGAGCTATAGAGACATTTCCCAAAATAAGATCGTTTGGGCAAGCTGAACATAAAAATTATTGGATTTTGGTTGATGATGTAAATAATTCAAATTGTTCAAATATATATATTATTAATAGAGATAAAGAATTAAAATATACTACAATACTTAATTCACATAACGATGTAAGATATAGTGGAACCACATTATTAAATAATAATAAGTTGGCAATAACATATTATACATTGCCTAGATATGTAGGATATATAATAGATTTGGAAACTTTTGATCTGTATTCTATTAGTGATCCGACAATACTTTATATAATGGGAGAGTATGTTTTAGAGAAGAGATTAGACAAATATTGTATAAAAGATTATGAAGATCATATATTAACAGATCTGGACTTAGACGGGTTACATATTATAAATGTTGTGGATACAGATAATGGGTACAGTATATATGGCAATCAAAATGATAATATAGTAGTATATCAGTTAGATTCTGATTTTTATGTAAAGAATAAAGTTATTATATTTAAGAATTCAGAAATACGTAACGTATATCAATTAGACACTGGATTTTTGATTTACTGGTGTAATGATATAAGTAATGATTACCGGGAATACCAATATTCTCTGTTAGACATGGATAATAATTATTTTACCAACACATCATTAAAATATACTTATTGTAACAATATTTCGCTAAATGGAAATGAGTATCTTGTAGTAACTAACAATGAAGGAAAAGAGAATGAATTTTGTTACCAAATTTCAGAACAGATTGATATTCCGAAAAGTGGTGACAATATATTGGACAAAATAATAATATCTAAGGATATTCAGTTGAATAGTGATGGATATGTAATTTATGACAATAATAAATCTTTATTTGAGTTTGTTGAAAGTATCAAACCAGTCAATGATGAGATCTATAGTATTGTAAAAATAAATAATCAGCAATATATAAAAGTTTCAGGCAAAGACAATATAGCTGAAAAGTATTGTAAAATTTTAATGCAAGAGGTCAATAATGAAAAATATACAGTTATTTTTGATCTGCAAGGGCATGGAGCGGAGTTTGAAGAATATTTAAAATACACAGAAATTTCCAAAGGAAACACCATAAAATGCCCAAGACCGCCAGAAGCAGTAAATTATAAATTTACTGGCTGGTATAAAGACGCTCAATGTACTTTATTATGGAACTTTGCAACTGATACTGTAGAGGAAAATATAACCTTATACGCAGGGTGGGAGGAAGAGATTTCTGAAACTGAACCGACGACGGAAACAGAAACAGCTTCCGAGACAGAATCCCAAACTCAACCCGAGACAGAGCCTGTAACAGAAACAACAACAGAACCCAACACAATCCCAGAGTCAGCCAAAAAGGTCTACACAGTGCGTTTCGAATTACAGGGACATGGAACCGTGCTGGATGAATACTCAAAGTATGTAGAAATCCCGGAAGGCAGCACAATCAATGCTCCAACAGCACCAAAAGCGGAAGGGTATCAATTTACTGGCTGGTATAAGGATGAACAGTGTTTTATTATATGGGATTTTGAGACAGACACTATACAAGGTAATACTGTTTTGTATGCGGGATGGAAACCAGAAAAGGAACCAGCCAACCCGGAAGAACCGGATATACCGTCAGAGAATATACCAGATGGATTATGGATATCTGATATAAATGATCATGTATACACAGGACAGCCTATTATTCCATCAGTGACAGTGTATTATAATAAAACGAGGCTTGTGGCTGGACGGGACTATACGATTCGTTATCAGAACAATACAAAGGCGTCAGCATCTATATCAGCCAAGCCGCCAACTGTGATTGTTAAAGGAAAAGGCAATTATTCAGGGACAAGAAGAACTTTTTTTACAATCAAAAAAGTGCAGCTTGATAAAGATGAAAATTTGAGGGCAGCACAAATCTATTCGGCGGGGATCAAGTATACGCCGGTTGTAATAACAGAAGGCAGCATTTTAAAAGCGGGTACAGACTATACATTAACCTATTTGGATGCTGTCGGAAAGGTGTTGAAAAAACAGCCTGTGAAAGCTGGAAATTATCAAATGCGCGTTGTAGGAAAAGGGAGCTGTGAAGGCGAAATCTCTTTTGAATATATGGTTGCTGAATCTGATGGAGCCAATTCCATTGCTCATGGAAACGCAACAGTAAGGAGTATGATATATGGGAGTAAGGAACCAGACGTAACATTAACGGTTGATGGCAACATATTAGTGCGTGATGTGGATTATATGGTGAGCTTTGTAAATACGGGCAAAAAAGGTACAGCCACGGCGACACTGATCGGGATAGGCAGTTACACAGGTACTCTGAAAAAGAATTTCAAGGTACAGCCGGCTGTTATTCAGGACAAGGAGATTCATGTGGAGGAAACTGTTGCATACGAAAAAGGCGGTGTCAAAGCAGATGTTACTGTGTTAATAGATGATATGAAGCCTGTACAGGGTATAGACTATACGGTATCTTATAAAAATAATAAAAAAATTGGAACGGCAAGTGTCACAATAAAAGGAAAGGGAAATTACACAGGTGCTGTAACAAAGTATTTTAAGGTCGAACCGCAATCGCTTGCTGCTGAGGGGATGCAGATTTTTGTGACTGATGTGCTGTCGGGGAAAAAGCCCGCCATAACGATATATGATGCGAACGGCAAGAAACTTTCTGCAAACAGTGATTACAAGGCGACAGTTGATAAATTGGCACATCAGGTAACAATTACAGGTGGTAAAAATGGCTTGTACAATGCTCGCGCACCGATCACGATTCCATATCAGGAGCTGCAAAAAGGAAAATTGATCACCTCTGCAACACTGAATAAAAAGGCAGGAATTGTTCCTGAAAACTTTGTTTATACCGGAAAGAAAATTGAACTTGAAAAAAATTGGCTGATTGTCAAGGCAGGAAAGACAGTGCTAAAAAGCGATGAGTTTGAGATACTTGGTTATGTCAATAATACTGAAAAAGGAACAGCAACTGTGATAATACGTGGATGTAAAACGTATGGCGGTATCAAAATGATGAACTTTAAAATTAAGACAAAAGGGATGTTATAATTCTATGAAGGGGCTGCCGGGAAATTGAGCGGCATATACAAAAGGTATAGCGAGAATATGTCGCATGGGAGATGTACAGATGGTGATAACGAACAAGAGATTAGCCGAATTTGGGCTAATCTCAATGTCAGAGTACTATGCCGAAAGGCGTGCCAATTGATAAGTTGATTGAACCGCCGTGTACCGAGCAGTATGCACGATGGTGTGAGAGGTCGGAAATTTCTCAATCAGAGGAATTTCCGACCTACGCGAATAACTATTTCTCCACCCCATTCAAATTCACATGCTCGTCCTCCTCCATCGGAATCATCAGGTACTTC
>ERZ808037.375-NODE-375-length-44112-cov-11.056705_pt1 | contig 44112 bp, 50 predicted proteins | sample MGYA00380190_ERZ808037 | MGnify/ENA primary metagenome ERZ808037 (study PRJEB31490, sample SAMN06133399) | mouse gut metagenome | isolation source: J9 | host: mice | place: China: Chengdu | collected 2015-05 ...
AAGGGTTGTTACCACTTCCAGATGGTTCAGCTCTGAAAAAATAGATTCTTTTGAAATCCTTGTAATTCCTGTAATCATTCCACGCTCTATACTGTCATTATCCTTGAATGTAGTCACAAAAAAGCTCCTGAAAAAAGCCACCGCATGATTCCAGTAACCGTACTCCCAGGCTTCTTGCATCGGGGTGTCGTACTCATCGAGAAGGACAATTACATTTTTGCCATAAACTCTTTTAAGATAGCCGCATAGGCGGCGAATCGCTACCTGGGCCGTCTTGTCTGTCATATGATCATTGACAGATGAAAAATATGCCCTGTCATTCTCATCAAACAATTCTGTTTTCATAATATCCCTGAATTTTGCATATACATCCGATAAAATCTGTTTTACAGCTGTCTTCATTGCCTCTACATTATCGAGGGCATTTCCATCTGTTTCACTTTCGTCATATCCGGATTTCACGCCTGCGAAACTCAAGGATATGACCGGATATGTCCCCTGTAGTTTCCTTAAATTTTCGTATTCCCAGACAAGACGTCCCTCAAACAAGTCACTTCTTCCTTCATATTTATTGGACAAAAAACATTCTATTGTACTGAGATTGAGTGTTTTTCCAAACCGGCGGGGACGTGTAATCAACGTAACCTTGTCGGCATATTCCCACCACTCCCTGATAAAATTTGTCTTATCAATGTAAAAGATATGGTTCGCCATCATATCCTCGTAGTTCTGATAACCAAGACCATGTTTTACTTTCATGTATATCCTCCTCTGGTTCATGCCCACTACCCACTCTTAATATACACTACTTTTCTTCCAAAAAACAATAAGCGTTGAATCTAAAAGTAAATGCAACACATGGCATCATGGGAAAATATCCATGATTAACTGCAACAAAGCGGGATTCATAAATGCATGAATCCTGTTTTTTCTGTATCGTTTTTGAAGTTATGTCAACTGTTTCTCTACAACAAAAAGACATCTCACATTTTTTCCCAACACTAAATGCAGCATATCCATAAAAACGATTATCCTGTTGCATTTCGGATTGGATACCGGCTGAATCGGATTTTTTATTTATTCTGTTTCAATAGCGACGGTTTCAGGCATACCTCATCCGAGGGGATTTCCAGCAGATGAAAATACTCATGGATGGAGCAGCCGAGCAGATATTGTGACAGCCTGAATGGCGTGTGCCCATTGAGACTGTCCCTTGAGACACTGTTGATGTGGTTTATCATCAGTGTATGTTTCTCTTTCTCGTTCTGTCCTTGCTAATTCTGCAATGAGCAGTATTTTAACCATACTTTCCATTACTGTCTTTGTGCCCTGTTCTTAAAACTTTTTCCGCTCACATCTTCCCGGAACTGAAACACATATTCAATTTTATTATCGCTGGCAAATTTAGCAAGCGCATTTTCTTGTCTGGTAAACCTTTGCTTTTCCCTATCTTCCCTTGTCGATATTCTCATATAAGCATATGCATTAGCCATTTGTAATACCTCCTAAAATCATCATTATATCGTTCGTTTTTTTCATAGTCTTTTGTCCTGTTTTTGAAAAAAGAACTACATGGACAGCAACTATAAGCCCCTCAACGAAGAAGCTGCCTCCAAATAATATGTTCCATTTAGGGAAACGCTTTCATCAGCGTTTCCCACGTCGCAAATTCGAGATTTATCAGTAAGAAAAGAGTTTCATTATTGCTGTTTTCAGAACAGAGTACCAGAACTTATGACAGGATTTTTCACAGGAGCTCATTTTATCCCTTGCACTTAAAAATGATTTTGTAGCAAATTTCAAGAATACATTGGAAAATACCATACTATATATTGTAATTTGGATGTGGTGCCAGTTATTATTATTTTTATTCGGAAATTACCTTGCAGCGTCTTTTATAACACGCGATTCCATATTTGCGGATTGTTGTCATACCGTCATCAACCAGTTTTTCTCCATAGTTTTGGTCATTGATCTGCTTCAGTGCCTCCCGGCAGGCGCTGTCAAATGACGCATTTTCCGCATATTTTAATTCAATGACAATACCTGTTTCCTGATCTTCGATTTCTATACTGATGTCGCTGTAACCATTGCCGGACTCGGCATTGGACTGGACATTCCATCCGTCCATGTTTCCAAAAAGGCTAAGTAAGATACCGTGATAAAAATTCTCCTTCATTTCTTTTCTGACATTTGTGTCACGAATGCTGATTGTCTTTTTCAGGTATGCATTGAATCCCTCCTCGATGGCGGCCGTGTCATTTTCTAGGAAGGTCCTGCAAAAATCCTCCAGTTTTTCCATGTTTTTTTCGGTTTCCCACTTGAACCATTCGCGGATTTGACGGATAAAAATCCACTGTATTTCCCTGTTTGGAATGACAAGTTCTGTCAGTTCCCCGGTCTGTACATTGCGCTGTGTCAGATACCCAGTTGTAAAGAGGATACTCCACAGGTTATCCGAATTGGAGTCAAGATCCCTGTAGGTTAGTTCCTGACGGATTATTTTTTTAATGCTGTTTCCGTTAATCAGTTGTTCGATATCGTTTCTGTCAGATGTTTTCGCTCTGCTTAAAAACCTCCTAATAATGTCATTGCTGCTCGTGTTTACCCAGTAATTCTGTGGTTCCGCCACACTCCCGTCACGCAAATCACCGCAGTAATTAATTACATCCCATGGACAGTATATTCCCAGATTTCCAAACAGATAACCGTCATACCATTCCTTAACAGCATCATACTGGTCTGAAAATCCATAATATTTTAACATCTGCCGGACTTCCAAATCTGTAAAACCAAAATATTCCTTATAACGCACATCTTTTACAGTGTATACTTTAAAATTATTCAGTCCGGTAAAAATGCTTTCCTTTGAAATTCTCAGGCACCCTGTCAGAACCGCAAATTTCAGACTGTCGTTTGTCTTAAATGCATTTCCAAACAGGATTCTGACCAACTCCACCATGGAATCATAATATCCTGACTGGTATGCCTTATCAAGAGGCACATCATATTCATCAATCAGCATGATGACATCCTGTCCATAATGCTTCTGTAAAAGATATGATAGCATCTGCATGCTGTCCTTTAAAAGTTCGTCGGACATGGTAAATGCACCTGTTTTATCCATAGAGACAAGTGCCTCATACTGACTGCGTTCGGCGTCATCAATCCTGTCGCTTTCCAGCAGGAACCGAAACCGCATTGCCTCTTTCCCTATAATTCTTCGGAGCATTATTTTTGCATCTTCAAAGTTTTCTCCAGTCGCCCCTTTTAAGGTAATTGAAATCACAGGAAATTTTCCCATGTATTCTTCACACAGCTCTTTTTCCTTTGAAATCTCAAGCCCGTCAAAAAGCGTACTGTTGTCAAACGTCATGACGTCACGGCCTGCTTCGAAAAAATATTTCAGCATACTCATGTTCAGGGTTTTTCCAAACCGCCTCGGACGTGTAAACAGATTCACTTTTCCCGGATTCTCCAGCAATGTTTTAATCAGTCCGGTCTTATCGATATAGTAGAATCCCCCTGTACGTATTTCCCTGAAATTCTCAATCCCCATGGGGAGCTTTGTCTGCATTGCCAAAACACATCCTTTCCGATGAAAAAATATTTGTTCAGAACATTTCACGTTTGTGGGAAATACTCTTATTCCTTTCATATTAAAATGCTGTTTATCATATCTTTCGTTGCTAATAGTATATCATACATTTTTAAAGAAAACATATATTATTTTCATAGTCTTTTATCCTCCTTTAAAAAAAATTCCAAAAAACCACCACCTTTTATGGAGTGGTTGCTGCGTACAGTTATTGCGGAGATTTCCTTCTCCCCAAGCCGCAGGTCATCCTCCGTGATGACGAGGAAACCGCCTTTTATATAAAGCGGCTTCAACCACGCCGGTATGGGGCTGCGGCAGATCAGGATGAACCAGATGTCCTGGCTCCCTGCAAGGGAAAGGACGGCTCTGCTCCCCTGTGCGTCCTTCAGTAGGTGCAGGTCGTCCGCCACGACCACGCTCCGGGGTTCCCCGCCTTTTTCTTCCCCGGCGCTTTGTGCCGTTTCCGTAAGCCCTGCGGCATCCTCCGCACAGGAAATGTAACGGTACCTGCGCCTTGACAGATACTGCCTTACCAGCTCCGTCTTCCCATAGCCGGTCGCCCCATAAATAGACTGTCTGCCCCAGCCCCTTTGCCACACGCAGCTTTTTCAGCGCGGCCTCCGGCACTATGTATCCTTTATCCAAATGTCCTCCTCCCTCCACAAATCTAAGTCTGCCACGCCCCGCGTATCATCCTTAGATGAAAAGAAACCGGTTCTGTATATGTAAAAATAAGAACGGAGTAAAAAAGGGCGCAGTTATGCTTGCTTGTATGCCTTACCCATCTTTTTGCAACCCCTTTTCCGTAAATTTTTCATGCCGCGGATATGCTGTGCATCCGCAGTTATGCTTTATTTTACGCCATTTTTTCTGTTAACTCCACTCTCCAAACGGATAGTCTGGGGCACTTTTTTTGGTTTTTTTTCAAAAAAAATTTTTTGACCGGTGAATTGGAACAATACCGGTTCCAAAGAAAGCGTAAAAAACAAGAAAAAGACTGACGGGGCAGCCTTTCTCGTTTATACGTTCTGTTTTTATCAATTTTATATCAAAAATGAGGGATTTTGCCTGATAATATCCCGTTTCCCATTCTTGTGGTGGAGAGCATGGTGATGGCAGTCGAGCTGTTTGCCGTCCTGCAGGCACAGGAGAACCCACTTTCTTTCTATTTCTGCCCGGAAAACCTGCTCATGCTCTACCCACCGTTTTCGTCCATATGCCGGTGCGAGGCGGATGAGGAAGGAAAAGTGAAGGCGGTCAGGCTGGAGATGGAGCCAGTTATTTAATGCAGCATGCATACGCAAAACAATGGTGTGGCTTCAGATGTTAGAACCACACCATTGTTTCAGCATCCCTGTATTTTCGCCTGGTAATCAGTCCGTCATGCTGCCTTGACCATGTATGCAAAAGGCATGACCACCGGGGACATAGAATCCCATATGAAAGAGCTTTACGACATAGACATCTCAGACAGCACCATCAGCCGGATCACAGACAAGATCCTTCCCATCGTAAAGGAATGGCAAGAGCGTCCTTTGGAGGAAGTCTATGCTGTGGTCTTCATGGATGCCATCCACTACCATGTCCGCTGTGAAGGACGTATTGTAAAGCGTGCCGTATATATCGCCCTTGGGATTGACATGGAGGGGAAAAAGGATGTGCTTGGCATGTATGTGGGGGAAAACGAGAGCGCCAAGTTCTGGCTCTCCATTATGAACGGCCTTAAGAACCGGGGTGTGGAAGACATCCTGATTGCCTGTGTGGACGGGCTTATCGGATTTCCGCAAGCCATAGAGGCTGTATATCCCAGGACTGAGATCCAGCAGTGTATCATCCACCAGATCAGGAATTCTACGAAATTTGTTTCTTACAAAGACATCAAGAAGCTGATGGCAGACTTAAAGCTTGTATACGCTGCTCCAACAGAAGAAACGGCCTTACAGGAGCTGGAAGCGTTTGGGGAGAAATGGGATTCCAAATATCCGAAGATATACAAGTCATGGCATGACAACTGGACGACCCTTTCCACCTATTTCAAGTACCCAGAAGCGGTCAGACGTCTTATTTATACTACAAATGTCATAGAAGGATTTAACAGGCAGCTTCGAAAAGTGACAAAGGCAAAGACCGTGTTCCCGACAGATGACAGCCTGTTAAAAATGCTGTATCTGGCGATGATGGATATCACAAAAAAGTGGACTGGGCACAGGCAGGACTGGGGGCAGATCCATTCCCAGTTAGAGATCTATTTTGAGGAACGGCTTTCCGGCCGGAATCTATAACGGGAAAAATCCCGCCAGCTTTTATTGACAGCATGGAAACAGCCTGTATAATACAGGGTAAGGGGCGGAGCCCGAAATCCGGCATCCGCCCCTTAAGTAACCATTCACTTATCTTATATCAGTTTTTGAGTTTACACAAAACTTGAAACTCTCTCATATTTACATGAACTTACTACCTCATTTTAATGATATAAACTATAATAAGCTATCGCAACATCCTTCCACTTCATTTATTTCTAAATAGGTTATTACCCCCATTGTTTTATCAATACTACAGACCGCACAACTATAACTCGGATCTATATCTATACTTTGAATGACATATTTGTTATTTGAACTAACCCTCCAATTTTCATATAAGAAATCCAGTTCAAAGCTAATCATATCTTTATAAAATCCCATTCCAATTGCTTTCATATAACTTTCTTTAGCTACCCACACATCATAAAACCCTTTAAACACATCACTACATGTTATAATATATTTTTGTTCATTTTTTGAAAAAAAACTTTTGCATATATCAAAATCCCGCTTTTTATGTTTTTCTATATCAATCCCAATATTATTATTCGCTATTGCCCCAACCACCCAGTCACCAGAATGTGCTACATTAAAGAAAAAATGATCTATATATGGTTTTCCATATTTCCCTATTTGAATAGAAAGATTTTCTTTATTATAAATAGGATTTTTTTTGTTAATCATATAATAGATTAACTTTTTTGCTATTTCGCTTTGCTTTTTCTTATATTCTACCCTTCTGTTATTATTCTTTAAAACATCACATTTCACACAATATACATCAATCACATTTTTTACCACATAGCAAAAGAACCTTGCGTTTAAAATATATTTTATCATTCTTCTTATAAAGATATTGTGCAATCTCCATATCATCTAAGCCTTCTTGCATATGTTGATTTAACTCAACAATATCTTTCTCCGTTTGCGTCGAATGTTTCATATATGTTTCCAATTCCACATTCATTTCTAAAACATCACATTTTTCTATTTCAATACCATTTGTTATAAACGCACTCTCTATTGCCTTCTGTGTCCACATCTGTATATGAGACGAATCAATAAGCTTCTCCATTTTTTGCATAAAATCTTGTACTTTGGCACTCTCAAAACCTAAAATATCTTGTATACATACACAATCAGAAGCTACATTTTTCATTAAATATATGGTTCTATTAATATCCTGAAAATGGTGAAGAGCCATGCGACACGTTACAACATCAAACTTTTGTTGAAATATATATGTATTAAAGTCTCCTTCAATAAATTCCAGATTCTCAACACCTTTTTCCTTTGCTTTTTGTTTTGCAATGGATATTAGGTTTGTCGAACTGTCAATCCCTGTTCCCTTTGTAATACGAGCATTATTGGCTATCAGAAAATCTCCTGACCCACAGGCAACATCTAATATCTCGTTTATATTACCAATACCCATAAAGTCAAAAAAAGCTCTCGAATAATTTACATTTCTTGTTGTGCTCCAATTAGAATATTCTGTTGCATGACTATTAAAATTGTTATTCTCCATACTATTTATCACTCTTTCTATAAATGTCTTGATTATAGCAATATAGCAGTTGGCATCTTCTATAATTCCATTATGAGAGTTGTCTATAAGATGTAGCTCACAATTCCCAACATACTCATCAATCTTTTTTGCTTGTCTAACAGATACAACATGGTCATTTAATCCATGAATAATGCATACTCTTTGTTGAATTTCTTGTAAGCAATCTATTATTTCTATTCCATTATATAAATCAATGTCAATCGAGGCAGCCTTTAGTAAATGCGCTCTATTATTTTCAATATACTTATTCAGATCAGGCACAATTTCTCCACTTAATAAACTGTCATCTAGTTGTTCTGCATTAAGTATATTTGTTCTAAAATAATAAGGAGCATCAATTGATATTATTCCAATCACTTCAGATTTTAACTTTGCTGCTATTAGAAAACAAATTAATCCACCTAATGAATGACCTAAAAGTATAATTTTTCTATTGTTAGCGTTTTTTTGAATCTCCTTAATAATAGCTTCTACTTCTTCTTCTCTTTGGAGCTTAACCTTCATATTTAGGTAATGCGGTCTCTCTATGAATATAACATCATAATTTATATTATTGATTTCAAGATGATGTTTTAATGATTGAAATGTTATTTTATCATAAAATATGCCATGAATAAGTGCAAGAACTAAATTATTTTTCATTCAAAATCTTCTCCATTCTCTCACGTATTCTTTCCAATTCGTGTATTGATGTTCTATTCAAATGACTTTCCATTTCACATAAAGAATATGGGCATTTTTTATCTAATACAAACCTCTGTCTCCATGTCAAGAAAACTCCGCAATCATTTGGTAAAATTTCATATGTCCAATAAATTTTCATATATTCAAACGGAAACAATGGATTCAGTCTATTAGCTTTAACCTGCATATTAACAGAATCGGTAAATCGTTCTGAAATCCACCTTTTAATTTGCCCCTCTTTATCTGCAACTGTAACCAGTTCAAATTTAACATAATCAGTACCCTTCTCTATAATATTCACTGACTCATATTCGTCAAATAAAAAATTCCAGTTTTCAACATCGTTTGTAAATTCAAAAATTTTTTTTGGATTTCCCACTATGATAATTGAATTTTTAATATTTCCTTCCATATTATTCCTCCTGCATTGCAACAACTCTTGTCCAACCCGCATCTGCGCCACAAATCTTAATAGGGAAACAACACAACTGAAAATTTGTATTGTTTAATTGTTCCAAATTGCACATCTTTTCAATATGCACATATTCTAAATCTCTTCCACAGAAATGTGCTGGCCATAAACTCTCTTTTTGATGCTTTACCATATATTCTTGTATCATACAGCCAAAAGGACGATCAAACCCATATGCATCTGTCCCTATAACCTTTATTCCATTATCCACTAAATACTTTACAGCCTCTTTTGACATTCCTGGATATTCCATAAAATATTTTTTTGTGCCATAATTTTTATCTGCTCCAGTCCAAATTAATACTATATCTCCTTTCTGCAATTCATATTTGCTTTTCCTCAGCTGTAGCTTAATATCTTCAGCTGTAATTAACTCCCCTGATTTTTTATAACGAAAGTCTAATCTTACTCCATTCCCATAAAACCAATCCAAAGGCAATTCATTTATAAATACAGCTCGATCTTTTTTTGTATAGCCAAAATGATATGGTGCATCAATATGGGTTCCCATATGTGTCCCTAACGTTACTATATCATTTGTAATAAACTCACTATTAGGAAAATCATTTGGTGAAAGCCTTCTCACCCCAAAAATATATTTCAAAGCACCAAAAATTTTTCGAAGTAATCCCTTTTCCATTTTGTATGATGTTTCGAAACAGATTTTTCTTGCACTTTTTTTATGTGACATCGACTTAATAGTTATTCTCATTGGTTCTGAGTCACAATTCTCAATTGGTAAACTCAAGTCAATTATTTTCATCATTTTCACCCTTAATTATATTCATTGCAATATTTATTGCCTGATTAATTCTACATATTCCAACCACTGGTATTCCTAACAAAATAGTTGATACAATTTCATCCTCGCTAGCACCTTCTTTAACTGCTCTTTGTATGTGTGTTTCCAGGCCGCTAAACATACCTGATACTGCGAACATACCAACTAATACCAATTCCTTATTTTTTAAGTCTCCTTCATAAACCTCCGTTATTTCTTTTGTTAAATTCCAAAAAGCATTTGCTACCTTGGGTGCTTTCTCTATTATATTTTTCACTTTCTATACCTCCTTGTGACCTGCTACATCATTTGGTGCTAATGGAGCCGAGGCAAAAATAACAACTAATTCACTGTTACCTATATTAGTCACTTCATGCTCCTTTCCTTGTGGAACTCTAACCAACATTCCCTCCTTGAATACAATATTTTCTCCTTCAATTTCAATCTCCCCTTTCCCAGATAATACATAAAAAGTTTCTTCGCTATACTCATGCACATGTCTTTTTACTTTTTCGCCTGCCGGAGTAATTCCTATACCCATAATAAGATTTTTATTTCCAGTAGTTTTTGGTGAAGCTATAATATATATTTTTCCACCCTTATCTGTCATCGGAACTATATCTTCGATATTTATACTAATCTTTTCCATGCTTTTTCTCTCCTATATTCTATGCACCGACTTTATTAAACCTTGAGGCACATCTTTAATAATTTTTTTATTATTCGCATTTCGGGGTAAAGATGAGACAATTACAATTACTTTAGGACATTTAAAATGATCTAATCTTTTCTTTACTGTCTTTTTTATTAAACGAACCATCTCGATATCTAACTCATATTCTTTTTCTAACTGAATATATCCAACTACTTCATCTAAATCATTGAATTTATTACTATTTATTACAATCGCATCCTTTATAAAATCTAATGAGTTTAAAACTTCTTCAATTTCTACGCCGTTAACCCATTTCCCATTTATTTTAAATAATTGATTTGCTCTTCCAATAAGCCAAAAATAGTCATTGATATCTTTATATGCTAAGTCATTTGTAACAAAATAACCATTTACTCTAGTTAACTCTTTATGTTCATAGTGAGGCGAAATAATATCGCTTTTCACACCTATAAATCCGATTTCATCAACTTTACATTCTTCCCCAGTTTCTTTTATAATTTTTACTTCAAAACCTTTAACACACTTCCCTAGTGAACCCTCTTTATTATCTGCTTTTTTATTGGATATAAAAGTTGTAAGTGTCTCTGTTGTCCCAATCCCATTTATAATTTTACATCCAAAATTCTTTTCCCACGCTGTCATAATAGAAAAAGGAAGCCGCTCTCCTGCACAATAAAAATCTACATTCTCTCTAAAATAAACATTTCTATCTTCCAACAACATCTTATATATTGATGGAATCGCACAAAAAACTGTTGGTTTATGAATATTTATATTTTCTTCTATATCCCAAATTGTCTCACCGCTACATAACACTACTGTCGCACCAACAGCAAAAACCTGATAGGTACTATTACCCAAGCCATATGTATGCGTCATTTTTGATACAGAATATACAATATCATCTGAGCATAAATTCATCACATCTCTACCAAATGTTTCAAAACATTTAACTAGATTTTTTTGAAGATGTACAACTCCTTTGGGTTTTCCTTCTGTTCCAGATGTATATATTACAAAATATGGTTCACTAATTTCCTTTGTATATTTAGATAAATTTACCCCATTTACGTAACTGATATTAAGATTATCAACCAAGTATGTTTCAAAAGGAAATTTATCAATTACTTCGTTTAAAGTTTTTTGCACCCTTTCATCAATCAGTAACATTTGTATTTCATTTCCATCCAATATTTCCATAATTTTTTTCTGGTCAAACCTATAATTAATTAATAGCGGTATTGCATATATTTTCCATAATGCAAACAATATAAATATCAACTGTGGAGTGTCTGGTAAAATGATGCCTACACGTCCTCCACTTTTAATTCCATATTTATAAAACAAGAGTTCAAAATCATTAATATTTTTTTTCATATCTGCATATGTATATTTTTGATCTTGATACAAAATTGCATATTTATTATCATCAATATTTGCATTGTTTTTTATGAAGAAATTGTAAGCATCATTTTCCATTTCTCTACTCCTTTATTTACCTCTTAACCCAAACTGTAGACCACCCCAACGGCTTATCATATTTATTATTTGAAAAGGATAATACTAGTTGCATATCCTCCAAAACAAAGTCATTGTGGAATGTATCTATCAATATGTCACTACTAATACGCTTAGGCTGTTCACCAGCAGGCATTTTGTCAGAAAAACATCTTAATAATAATAATCCACCCGGTCTCAGTAAATGATTAACTTTATCTAAATAAATTAACCTTTCTTCTGGCTCCATATGATGAAAACATCCTTGATCAGTTATAACATCAAACTGTTCTTCCATATCATTCAATTCAAGTATATCCCCAACCATCCAATTAACAGTAACACCATAACAATCAGCAATTTTTTTTGCTGTATTAATAGCTGATTGAGCTAAATCGATCGCTGTTACTCGCATCCCTCTCGCTGCCAAAAAGATAGACTCTGCTCCTAATCCACATCCCAATTCTAACACTTTTGAATTAGGTATAATTTTACCATTATACACCATCTTGACCAATTCAGGACTCGCTGTACCAGATGTCCAATTCAGTTGAATACCGTCCATCTTGTCATATGCCATCTCATAAAAATTTTTAGTTGCTTTATTCATCCTTACTCTCCTTTACCGTACACTCTATAATCTCAGATAACTTCTTGTCATTTTTTAAATCCAATTCTACGCCATATTCTTTTTTTAATGCTAATGCCACATCAACTACTTCGGTTGAGTCCAGTCCCATGTCTGACCGAAGATAATTTTCTTCCAAAATCACCTCCCTTTCAATTCCTATTTCGTTTTCCAAAAAATTTTCCAAAAAACTTTTCACTTTTTCTTTCATTATCTTTACCTCTTTTCTTTTATTTTTTAGCACTTAGCTAATAATAACATTACATCTAAACCATCCATAGCTACTGCATTGATCATAACTTTATCTATATTCTCTTTCTCCATACATGAACAAGCAATAACGACGTCTGTTGGTGTTGCTGCTCCATAGAGATGACCTAATTGCTTTTTTACACATAAAAATTCCGGCAACTTTTCACCAAAAAGTTCAACATACATTCTATGTTCTAAATTATCCATAGCATTGTTGCCATTATTCTCAGGGAATATCAAACTAATATCATTTGCACCAGCATTATCTTTTAATTGTTTAAACTTTTTTATGCATTCCAATTTATTATACTTTATATTTCCCATATCACATCCAATTATCTCAGCATATATATGTACATTTCTCGCCTTCGCATGTTCATATTCTTCCAATACTAAAGCTGCACTTCCTTCTGCCAAAACAATGCCATCTGAAGTGTGTTTTGTTTTCATCTCTCCATTTGAAGCATAACAACAAATCCCAAATGGTGTAATAGGAGCTTCCGTTCCGCCAGCAAAAATCATTTTATTTCTTCCATATTGTATAGAGTGAGTTGCAAAATATAATGCTTGCGCTCCACTAACGCGATCTGATACGAACGTTTTACTTTGACCTTTAATTCCATATATAATTGAAATGTACCCTTGTGCAGCCGCTGGAAACCAAGCTGTAGCCTGCCACGGATTTACATATTGTGCTCCTTGCTCATATCTTTCCTTAAATCCTTGTTCACAAACTTCCCAACCGCCAGAATTATTCCCAAAATAAATTCCTATTTGATTCTTATCTTCTCTATCTAATTGTAATTCTGAATCATATACAGCCAACTGTGTAGATGCCAAGGCTAATTGAGTAAAACGATCAATTTTCTTTATTATTCTTTTATTCACATATTTCTCTGGGCTGAAACTCTCAATCAAAGATGCACTATCAATTGGCAAATTTTCTGTCGTAAATCTTTCTATTTTCTTTATACCAATTTTTTTGTTTCGAACATTGTAATAAAGTGTGTTTGCATCATCTCCTAACGAATTAATTGCTCCTATTCCAGTAATTACTACTCTATTCATTTTATTCCACCTCGTATTTTCTAATTATTGCTGCTGAATGTATCCCTCCAAATCCACTTGATGTAATCAACACGTTATTTATTAGATGCTTTCTGCTTTTATCTGGTACATAATCCAAATCACACTCATCATCAAAAATATGTAAATTCTTGGTCGGATGAACTTCCTGCTTTAAAATACTCCCTATAGAAGCAATTATTCCAAACATACTTGCTGATGCTAAACTATGTCCGATCATGGACTTGGTGGAACTTATGGGTATCTTTTTTGCATAATCTCCAAATACCTTTTTAATAGCCTTTGTTTCATATAAATCATTTTGTTTGGTCGAACTACCATGTGCATTAATATACTGAACGTCATTAGAGTCCATATTCGCATCTAATAAACATTCGCTAATCGTATCAGCCATACTTTCCCCATCCCCTAATAAATCTGTCATATGACTAGCATTATTTCTACTAGCATATCCTACAACTTCTCCATAAATATATGCTCCTCTATCTATAGCGTGTTGTAATTCCTCCAAAATCAGACACCCAGCGCCTTCCGATATTACAAATCCTGCCCTTGTTGCATCAAATGGCCTAGATCTTGTTGACGGTTTCCCTTTTGCTACTGATAATGCACCGATAGCATCTAATGTTGAATATGTTATATCACATAACGGAGCCTCTGTTGCACCTGTAATCATAACCTCGCATTTGCCATAGCGTATTTCATCAAATGCCATTCCTAACGAATCACAACCTCCTGTACATCCTGTAGACATCGCTGTGCAAATGCCATTTAACCCATATTCTTTTGCAAGATACATAGAGACATAATTAATCATACCAGCATCATAAAAATAACCTCCTACATTTTTATAATGTACACTATCTAATCCATTATTGGTTAATGTCTCATATATCTTTTCTATTGTCGGCGTTCCACCAATCGCAGAGCTGAAAATGACACCACATTTATCAATATTTTCAATTTTCCAATTAACTTTTGAATCATTAACTGCTGCCTTTCCTGCAGTTATACCAAACTGTATAAAACGAGCCTGTAGATTATCCTTTTCCTTAAATTTTGTTACCTTGCAATTCACATTCGACTTGATACCTAATTGACGCATTTTCTCATCTTCGTTCACAAATACATTGCCACTCATTAAATTCCCCCAAAATTCTTCTTTTTCTTCTCCATTTGGGGCGACTAAACCAATTCCAGTAATTACAACTCTTTTCATCTTTATCCCTCACATCCCGTATGAACAATATTTATTAGTTTATCTAATACATTCTCAACATTATCATTTTGGAATACATTTCTTCCAATTGATACTCCCGTAATTCCATTTGTAATTGCAGTTTGAACATTTTTTATTACATCTTTTATCTCTGTTTTTTCTCCACCTGCGACAACAATTGGTATTTTTGCATCTTTTACAATACCGCTATATAAATCACCATTTATAGCTGCTATTTTTACAATATCAACTCCTAATTCTTCCGCCACACGAATCATATGCCGTATTACCTGAATATCTCTTACTTCCGATACATTATTCCTGCAATACATCATTCCTAATACCGGCACTCCATACTGCTCACTATGTCGCACTACATCACTCAAATCTTTTAGCATTTCTGCTTCATACTCATTTCCAAAATTGATATGTACAGATACTCCATCACATCCATACGCCATAGCCTCTTCAACAGTCTCTGTCAATATTTTTCTATTTTTGTACGAACCAATTTCTGTACTAGAGGATAGATGCATTATTAGTCCTAAATCTTGATATAATAGATACTCATAGTATTTCTTGATCAACCCCCTATGCAAAATAACGGAATCAACTTTAGTATTAACTATGTTTAGCAACTTTTCCATATCATTAATTCCATCTATGGGACCCAATGTCATACCATGATCAAGCGGTAAAATAATACACCTTCCATCCTTTCCCATAATTCTATTTAGTCGTTTTTCTTTTCTCATATCTATTTCTCCATAATTGTTTCCTGTACTTTTACACCCAAATGCCTCCCGGCTTCCAACTCATATCCTAAAACAACATCTCCTTTTTGTAATAATGTAGAGTTCTTCACTTCTCCATTACAGGATAATATCCTTATATGCCAATCGTCCTGAACTACAACATTAACTTCTTTTTTTTGCGGGCCTTGTGCTGAAATAAGTAACATCGGTCTTTTCTCTAATTTCACTCGTCCCACATTAACCACTCGTGTTCTCCCCTTTGAGTTGACAACCAAAACTTCATCTCCTGCTTTTAATTCAGAAATATATTTAGCAATATTATTGGGGCATAAAATATATGAATGGATGGCTCCTGCATTTACTCTGAACGGTCTTAAATTCATATACGGCAGATAATGATTTTCCGAACTAATCAAAACATATCCTGATGATTTAGATCCTATTAACATACCTTCATCTGCATCTAATCTATCTGTTGTATCGATACAAGCTCTCACTCCCATTGCCAAGTGCTTTATTTCAATAATTTTTAAAGGTACAATATTCAATTGCTTCTCTTTTTGTTTTTCTATGTATTGCTGCATCAGCATTATATGTTCTATATTATTGGTTCGTAATAAAAGAGCATCACACCCCACTTCCATTGTCATACTGGAATTCCAACCATCCAATGCAGTATCTACAACTTTACATATTTGACATTTTTCTTTTTGACCTTTTGCTAAAATTAATTCTAGTGGAATATTAGTTGGATCTTTAAACTCAACAAACATTACTTTAGCTTTCTCAACTAACGCAACAGCCTCATTCATCGTATGCTCATCTATTACCTTATGAAAAATAGCATTGCCTTTATAATTATCTTGCACCCAAATAACTTGATACTTATTTGACATCTTCTTATAATACTCAATCACATCTTTCTTTTCATTAGCTTGAACAAAAACTTTTATTCTTGTTGACCATTTTTCAATATCCTCTATAGAATCAACTAAAATTCCAGTATATCCATGTTCAAATACTATATTTAACAAATTTTCTTTATCGCTATTATTTACTTTTCTTAGATCAAACCACAACTCTTTTTCTTTCATATAATTTGCTTTCTCCTTATTTATAATGGTATATTAGTATGTTTTTTTGGTATATGAATGAACTCTTTCTTTTTACCTAATTGTTTTAATGCGTCAAAAATTTCTTTTCTTGTTTCTTTAGGTTGTATACGTTTATCAACATATCCTTCTTCTAGTGCCAAATCACCTTTTATATATTTATGTCTATACTCTTCTTCCATTTTTTGACGAAATACAGAGTTGTTAACTTCTGTCTCATGACAATACAGAATATCAACAGCAGCAGCAGCTCCCATTACCGCAATTTCTGTATCAGGCCATGCAAAAACTATATCTGCTCCCAATGTTTTACTTCCCATTGCGATATACGCACCCCCATATGCCTTTCTTATTACTACTGTAATTTTAGGAACATTTGCCTCCGCATAAGCAAATAAAAGTTTCGCACCATGCCTAATTATTCCCTTTTCCTCTTCCACTTTACTCGGCAAGAAGCCCGGAACATCTACTAAGGTAATCAAAGGTATCTCAAACGAATCGCAAAATCTAACAAAACGAGCTGCCTTATCACTACCATCACAATCCAATACCCCCGCATAATAATTGGGTTGATTTGAAACAATCCCAATTGCTATGTCACATATCCTTCCAAAACCGATCACAACATTTTTTGCAAATTCCTTTTGCACTTCAAAAAAACTATTATAATCAACAATTGCATCAATTAAATCATGCATATCATAAATTTTCCTTGTATCCGTTGGCACAATCGAGTTAATATTATTAATATGTTTCTTTCTATAACTTATATTGTCCATTTTATAAACACTTTTTGATGATAGTATCTTAATCAATGTTCTAACTTTCTTAAAACATTCTTTTTCATACTCACATATAAAATGAGCTACTCCCGATTTTTTTGAATGTACGTCTATACCACCGAGTTCATCCATACTACACTTTTCACCTGTAACCTCTTCTATGACCTTGGGGCCTGTCACATACATAGAAGAAATATTTCTTATCACAAAAATAAAATCCGTTATTCCTGGTGAATAAACCGCACCTCCTGCACACGATCCGGCTATAATAGATATTTGAGGAATATATCCTGATGCCATAGTATTTAATTTAAATATTTTTCCATATCCCGCTAACGAATTCACCCCTTCTTGTATTCTGGCACCTCCCGAATCATTTATTCCAATAATAGGAGCTTTATTTTTAATCGCTTTTTCTATGATATTCGCAATTTTTTCAGCGTGCTTAATACCCACTGTACCACCATGAATCGTAAAATCCTGTGCGTATATAAATACCAATATACCATCAATGTATCCATACCCTGTTATTACTCCGTCATATGGATAATTTTTTTCTGCATTTGTTATTTTTTGTCCTATTTCAACAAAAGAATCCTTATCCAATAAACAATATATTCTTTCAATAGCATGTAGCTTTCCCTTTTTATGCTGTTTTTCAATACTATATTCCATCTTTATTAACCTTCTTTTATACCTTGTTTTATGCCTTTATAATTTAACATATCTTTTATCACCAAATTGGTATATGTAATATTTACCAGTTTATATGTAAAAAAAACTGATGTCATTTAACTGACATCAGTTTGATCCAAATTGAGATTATTTACCTCTATGCTTTTGTTTACGCTTCTCTTGTCTTAACAAAAATTTTCGTTCATTCTCTTCTTCTTTTTGTTCTCGTGTTATTTTTTTTCGCTCAATTTTATTTTCTTCATATTGAGCTTTCAGAGCCTGTTGCGACCTTGTTCCTATTCCAACATCTGATAGCTGTTTCTTAATTTTACGTTGCATTCTCTTAGGATTAACTTTTTTTTCCTCTTTAATTGCCACATTAATTGGATTGCTAAATTTCAGTTTATAGTAATTCTTCAAGAGGAACTCCTTAATCTCATAATCCTTTGGTTCTGCACCAAACGTAATCTTACATACAAAAAATTGATTTTCGCACCTTCTTTCAATAACACCTACCCAAAATGGATCTTCAAAATAAACTTTTAAACTCGCTGAACACTTTTCCATATCGAGTCCCTCCTTATACTAAATAAACAAAGAATGGACAACCAAGGAGGCAGGTTACTGACAGCTATCGCCGTGTCCGGACTACCAACCGAACTGTGTTTTTATCTTTGCCTTTATATTATAACAGATTTTATGGTTGATTTCTAGTTTTTTAGTATTAATACTGTTACGTTCCATATTGTCAATGTAATTAATTCCATATAACTATTCTTATACCTTTACAGAATATCCTTTATAACAACTTCAATTTTAACTACATCAAGAAATGGTAACTGAAGCTGAATTATACAAAATCATTTACAATTCGCACTTGAAGCATATAATAAAATTTGTACTTGAAAAATCCCATTTTCTGAATTAATCTCTACTAATCCATTATACTTTTGTACCGCCTTCTTTACAGACTTTAAACCAACACCATGATTTTTAGCATTTTCCTTTGTTGTTATATACTCACCTCTTGCACCACACTTTAATATGCCATTATATGGATTCATTATTTTTAATAATAAATTGTTTTTTCTATATATTAGTTCAATACTGATTTTTTTTAATTGCAAATTCTCTATCATACTTACTGCTTCAATAGAATTATCAAGACAATTTCCTAAAATCACACAGATATCAGCATCATTGAACTCCATTTTATATGGTATTTCAATATGTGTCTCAAGTTCTATTTTTAATCGTTGCATCTCAATATATTTGTAATTTACCAATGCATCTACAACTATATTTCCACTATTCATAATAGAGTTTATTTTTAAATAGTTTTCTCCATTTAATAACTCATGGATATATTTCTTTGCATATTCTAAATCATTTCTATCCATGCATTCCTTTATACAAATTAAATGATTTTTTATATCATGTCTTATATTTCTAATATTAAGATTTGATTCTTCTTGTTCAAGAATCTGCTTTTTATATAGTTGAATCTGTTTATCAAATATAATTTGTTGCTTTTGTGTTCCTATTCTATCCAATAAGTTTTCATATATATGTAAAGCAAAAAAATTTATTTTCAAAACAAATGCTGAGAAAATCATGTCAAACACAGTTACACTTTTGTCCTCAATTTTTGTATATAAAAAAATTATTGTATATAGTACAAATATACTTCCAACTGACATGCAAAATAGAATACACCAATATTTTAAAAGCATATCCCTTTTTGATCTCGAATGATTGGATATTTTTAAACCCATTAGAATCATAAGCAACATAATTTCAGATATAAATGAAGCCAAAACTTCCGTCTGACTTATTTCTACATTAGCAAAAATGAATATATAGCCTATAACAGTTTCTGCAATCATTCCCAGCAAATTAATAACCAATATCCAAATAAGTTTTTTTCTTTTACTTCCGCAATATAACATCATACATATGCACAAACTGTAAATAATTTCAAGATTTAATCTTAATATTGGCATATCTATATAATTTGAGCCAATAATCTCAATAGTATAAAATGCTATCCAAACTATAATATGTAAAAAAAAAGACACATTCTTCTTAGTAAAGAATATGCCTATTGATATATGTATAATTGCCCAAAATAGACATGAAGAGATAAAATAGAACAGCCAATCATTCATCTCCATATTCGCCTCCTAATAAATTAGTATATTTAACTCTTATCATTTTTTGTCGTTCCTCACTTATTTGAAGCTCTGTTCCATCATACAACACCACTTTTGAAAAAGTAATTTCTTTTACAAATCTATAATTAACTAGGTATGATTGATGTATCCGCAAAAAAGAGAATTTCCTATTTTCTAGTTGTTTTTCTATCAAACTGAGTTTCCCATAAAACTTCCCTGCATTGTCTTTAGTTATAACCGTAATTACTCTACCCGCACTTTCAAAATACATAATATTGTTTATCAGTACCTTATGTGGAACTTTATTAAATTTATACTCAAAATAGACATCTTTCTGAACCATTCTTTCATATGCCTTTTGAAAATATTTTTCAAACAGTTCAACATCTACAGGTTTTTTAATAAATCTAAACGGTTCAACCTCAAAAAGTTCAATAAAATAAGTTTCGTAATTGGATATATAAATTATAATAACATCCTTATCACTTTCCCTAATTTTCTTTGCAACATCTATACCATTAAGACTAATCATTTCTATGTCAAGATAAAGCAACTCATATCTATGCCCGCATTTTATATCAGCCCACAATTCACTTCCATCGGAATATACCTCGATTAAAATATCAATCATTTGTGTCTTAGAAATATTTATAAGTAGTGATTCAATTTTTGTTGCAAATATCAAATCGTCATCACAAATTGCTATGTTTATCAAATTAACCTCCTGTAGTCGATTCAGTAAAAAAAAGATATATTTTTTATTATTTTCATTCAATTCTTTATATATTGAAATAATTTCACAAAAGTCATTTATTTCTTTATTTTCTTAAAAATGTCATTCAGGATTTCTTAATATCTGATAAGCGTAACAAACAACCTATTGTGAACTTAAAATAATGTGCAACATTAATGCCAAAATATACAGCGATATACATTTATCATTTTCGCCTTTTCTATTTGTCTGACATAATGTTGTAGCAAAATCAGCTAATGTCACTTGTTTCATCTCATGTTTTTCATTTATTTTACATTACATTTCTCTAGTTTATCAAAAAAACAATGTATAAATCCCCCTTTGTTGAAATTGCGATTGTAAATGTAAGATTTTCCCACCTTTATTCCATAAAAAGGCACACTGAAACTCAGAATGTCTTTAATTACAAAAAATGGTACACTCACCATTAATTTAATTAACTCCACGTAATAAACCTTCTGAATATTAATAGCCATACAACTACTACTTCAACCATGAAAGCTATACTATCCTTCCTCATTACTTTAATAAACTTCCCCGCCGCAAGCAGCGGGGAATTAAATCCTCTTCTTTATTTAAGTTCGCTATGTAGCAAGCAACAGAAAATAATATCCAAAGATATTTAATTTATGTATTATATCAGCTTCGCCTTTTCCTGCAACATATATAACAAATACTTCCTTTCTTTGGCACTTCGCCCTTTTAACACATAACTTATTTGCTCTATATCTGACATATCTTCTTTCTGCTCATACAGTAAAAACGATAATTGAACATGGATCGCATCCGAAAGCCTTATAAAATTCTCTAAAGACATCGTTCTTTTTCCATCCTCAATCCGTTTTATAGAGTCCAGTGACAGCTCTGCTCTTTCCGTAAGCTCCGCCTGTGTTAAACTTTCTCTTTTCCGGTTTAATCTCACGTTATCCGCAATAATATATCCTATATCTTTCATTCATCTATTCTCCATTCTGATTTATTTGAAGTGAAGAATCCAATGGAGAACCACGGATACATACATGGACATAAGACCTCATTTTTCGACAGGCATAAATAAAAGAATACATTATGTCAGGACGCATCCTTTCATATGTATTCTTTTTATATGACTTCTTATTGAATTGGGAAATCTTCTTATCCCATGTACCGTTAATACAAAAATATGCAATATACTCCTGTCTTAAATTTGCACATAAAAAACACACGCATAAATTTCAGATATTGAATATTATTCGTGTGTTTTGCAATCTACTGTACAGAATGTCTACTGTATATTTTTAAGTTCATTATATTCAAAATGAATTGATCGAACCTCTTTTCCAAAAAACTACCATATATGCAAGTTTCCTCACACACATGGCAGCGTTTTTCCGTATGCGGCTTCCTTATCGGGAAATTTTCTTGATTCCTGTCGGCTGCTTAGGCTGATGCAGACAATACATGCATCTGCTGTCGGCTGCTGCTTTTGCAGAATTGAGTGCCACTTTTCCCATAATTGTTGCTACAATGTTTTTCTTTTTGTTGCCTACCATATAACACACCTCCAATTTCATTTTTCAAAGTCAGTATATCTTATTTTTCTGGTTTTTCTTTTTCAATGTTGAAATTCCGATACAGTTTGTAATTTTTCCTTTGAAAATGCGCATACCGATACTTTATCTATATTTTTACTCATATATGTGTATCTAATTATTCACTAGTATTGTTGGTATATTACTAACTCATATGTAAAAATAATACTAGAAAGGAAATTGTACATATGGTAAACAATCGTATTCGTGAACTACGCAAGAGCCAGAATATGTCGCAAGAAGCCCTTGCGGAAGTAATTCACACTACTCAACAGGCAGTAAGCCGAATGGAAAATCACGCTTATGATATTCCTTCTGAATCGCTCATAAAAATGGCAGACTACTTTAATGTTACTACCGACTATATACTTGGAATTTCTGATATAAAACGTGATTACAACGGACAGTACCGCATGAATCAGGAAATGGATAGGTGCTATGATATTGTCCTCCGTTATCAGAAATTATCCGAAATTAACCAAAAGACACTCCGCTGCATACTTGAGCGCTTAGAGCAGGCGCAAAAGGAAGGCGAGGACGCATCTGCAAAGGAAGTGGATAAGAATGCTGAGAATAGCGATCTGTGATGATGATTCCAAATTTACCGGAGAAATTGAAGCTCTGGTATTTCAGGAAAGCCATAAGTTAGGCATCCGTGTAGAAACCGAAGTATTCTCTGACGGCAAAACCCTTCTGAAGAGTATTCAGGACGGCGAGCATTATCAACTTATATTTATTGACATTGAAATGAAGCAGGTAGACGGAATAACGGCTGCAAGGCACATCCGTGAGATAGACCGAACTGTACTACTGATTTATGTATCGGGTTATGATAAATATTTAAAGGAACTGTTTGAAGTGGAGCCATTCCGCTTTCTCTCTAAGCCTTTAAACCCTGTCCAGTTCGCCCGCTATTTTAAGGAATCCTGTAAACGCATCAATGAGACGGAAGTATTCTATCAATTTACATTCAACAAGGAAATACAGAAAGTGTCCGTAAGGGACATCGTTTATTTTGAAAGCAGCAACAGAATCGTTTATATCCACCTGAAAGACGGCTCTGATGAACATTTTTACGGAAAGCTCAATAATGTAGAAAAGGAACTGGCAGCAAGCAGGCAATATTTTCTGCGCATACACCAGTCTTTTTTGGTAAATTACGACTATGTTAAGAAAATGAATTTTTTCAATATTACTATCAGCTACATGGGAAAAGAACTGGAATTGAAAATCAGCGAGGATCGGCAAAAGGAGGTGCGCCAGCAGCTTTGTAAAATTGCAGGCGGAAAGGCGGTCATAGAAGAATGACTGAATATTTAACGATACTATCAGAACTGTTCCTGTCGCTGCTCCATCTCCTCATTATACGAAAATACATGAATGTATTTTGGGGACCAGAGATCCGGAACTTGAAAGGGTACATAGAGTGGGGCGTATACTATGTTTTTCTGCTTGTAAGCAATATCAGTTCTGCGTTCCCGCCCCATCTGTTATTGGTCGGGAATGTCCTGCTGATATTTATGATCAGCTCGGCTACCCGTAAGAGAAGCATTAAGCAACGCTGTATATTTTCTTTATTGATTTGCACAGTATGGATGTTAGTGGAAGTCATTGTCATGATGATACTAACATTTGTCGGTTTTGATTCCAGAACGCTTCAGGACGCTGGAAGTTTCATATCTAAAATATGTATGCTGTTGTTATCAGTCATCATAAGCCACTGCATCAAGGATAAGCACTATTCCGAAATTCCCCTGCTTTACTTTTTGAGCATTTTGCTGATACCAGTCAGCAGCATTTATGTGATGCACCATATATTCCTTATTGCGGCTGTTCATAATGAATATATGATATTCTCCGTCACGGCGAGTTTCCTGCTGCTTATTGTAAACTATATTATCTTTGAGGTCTACGACTGGATCAGCCGGAACGCCGAACTGCGTGAGCAAAACCGACTGTATGCGCAGCAACTGGAGCTTTGCAGCCAGCAGGCAGAAGAACGTGAAAGCCTCTATCTTGAAATCCGCAGAATCCGGCATGATTTGAAAAATCATCTTTCCGGGCTTCTTGGAATGATTCAGACAGGGCAGATCAGCGATGCAGAGGAATACATACTGCAAATGTTAGATATTGGCGCCGGAAATCGTCCGGAGGAAGTTTCCCGCAGCGGTAATATTGTTATAGATTCCTTAATCAATAATGCATATGCCACAGCGCAAAAAGATAACATACAATTTGATGTCAATGTTCTTGTACCCGCATCCCTTCCATTTGAGAGCGGGCATTTAGCCATAATTTTAGGAAACCTGCTGGAAAATGCCCTGGAAGCCTGTCGGCATATTCCAGACGAAAAAAGGGTTATTTGCCTTGATATTTCCTATGCCAAAGACATTTTTCAGCTATGCATAAAAAACAACTATCAGTCAAAGCGGAAAAAAGATAATATCGGTCACTATCTAACCACCAAAAACGACAACATAAATCACGGCCTTGGACTTTCATCCATAAACCATGCTGTTGTAAATTATCATGGGCAAATGGATATAACAGACAATGACAATCTGTTTCAGGTCATTATCATCATGTATGGTTCATGTTCGGAGAAAGCAGGATAACATATGACTAATTTTTAATTTTTTTAAAGGAGCTGTCATGGAACATTTAGCAAAAAGGTTAGCAGATTATATATGTGAAAAAGAAATTATTACCGAGGAAATGACGGAGATTTACCAGTACGGCTTCCAGTGCTTTCTGGAACTGTCTGTGAGTACCGTATGCAGCATTATAATAGCCCTGTTTCTAGGTATGCTGCCTGAGTGCCTCTTCTTTTTCCTGCTTTTCATCCCCATGCGCTCCTACGGCGGCGGCTTGCACATGAAAACATATTTTGCCTGTTTTATAGGCTCCTGCCTCATACTCACAGCTTCCCTGCTGGCAGTAAAATATTTTACAGTCCCCATTCCGATCTCTTTTACGCTGTATCTGTTTGCTGCCATACTGATCCTGTTCATCGGCCCGGTTGACCATCCAAATCGGGAAGTAGATGCACAGGAAAACCGTACATTCATTAAGAGAACCTATTTTACGATGTTTATCAGCTTTTTATTGGCTCTATTTTTCATCTTCATGCAAAATACAAGATATATGCTGCTTCAAACAATCGTATTTGTTTTTATCTCTGCCACTTCCCTCATCGGACGTCTGATATACAGGCAGACTTAGCTTTCCTTTTGCAACACAGCCTGTATTTTATCCTGCCAGCTTAGAATCTCCCGCTTATACTGCTCCCGCAGGCTGTCCGGCACTTCATCATCAAGCCGGCAAATATCATCATAATCTTTTCGTGGTAGCAGTTCCCTGTTTTCATAAAACCACTGCCAGCGCCAGTTGCGAAGCAGGCTTTCCGCCATAACCTCCGGCGAGGAAAATATTTCATCAACTATCATTGACAGGTTCTGTTCTTCCGCTTTGCTCAATAAACCGACCAGGGACACATATCCCACCTGGTAGATATACGCAATATGGTAATCCTTCGATTTTTCAAGGACATCCGAGAAAACACTTATCAATTCTTTGTATTTGTCCATCATACACTCTCCTTCGTCCAATGCAGTAATGTGTGCAAGCCACATTTCCCGTAAATATGTGTTTTGAAACCTTACCGAATTTTATAGAAACAATTTAACCCTTGTGAAAACCTATATGTACAAAATCTATGTATACATATCTATCATAGCAAAAATACATTCCGACTACATTATCTGTGCAGAAAACGACTTTATATTGCAGAAAAAGGCAAATTTCACACGTCGTTTTCCACCTTCCGCACCCATTCCCTTACTTTTTCAGCAAGTTCCTGTTTCCTTTCAAAATGCAGATAATGTCCTCCCTCCAGACGCAACACTTCACTCATATCCGTTTCTGTAATGACCTCCCTGTGCAGCGTTTCCCATGTTTCCAGCAGCTCACAGTTATCCCCCGAAACGAACTGTAATACCGGAACTGTTTCAGGAAATTTCATATTCCTTACAGACTCCAGGCCAGCCTCCATATGCTTGATTTCATTCATAATATCTTTGCTGTATGCGTAATCCATAGATAATATGCGGAATACTTCCAGCTCCCGCTCTGAATATGGATAAACGGCATCAGCATAAATGGCATTTTCAGGATGCCCAATGGAAAGCAGGCGGGTAATTCCTAAAGCATTTACTGTTTTCTGGAAATATGCTGATAACTTATTCAATGCTTCCATGCTGATCGGGAGCGGCTCTTCATCGGACTGTTTGGGAACAGACGGATCAATCCCTATAAAACCCTTTACTTCCTGCGGGTAAGTATTCGCCCAGTACAGGGAATACAGACCGGAGAGCGAATGTGACATTAAATAATACTGATTGCAGCCTAATTTTTGGGTACACTCATGGAGTTCTTCCACCACAGCACGAATCTCACGCTCTGTTCCAACCCTGTCGGAAAGCCCATATCCAAACGGTTCTATGGTTATAACCCTGAAATCCTTTGACAGTTCTTCCGCCAGCGGCAGAAATTCCAGAACAGGCGAGGGCGATCCCCAGCCAGGCAGCAATATGATTGTTGTTTCGTTGTCCTCTCCCTTTATATCCACCACCATATTATGCCCCTGCACTTCGACAATCGTTCCATATGCAGCCTGTATTTTAGACCGCTCTGCCTGCCTGCAGATAAAATTCCAGACCATCAGTGCTGCAGCAGCTCCCATCAAAATCAAACCTACCCATTTCATAATCTTCAATATCTTTTTTCTCATGTTCCTTTCCCCTTTCTTTTTCACAATACTTTCTGGTGTACAGTCAATCTCTGAAAATACCATTTTCTTGATCCTGTCATTATTAGTTGAGTTTCTGACTTCCTTGTTTTCTTCAATCAAAACTGAAGCATTATCAAGCATATCGCTTATCTTAATCTGCATTGCTTTCATATCCCTCTTTAATCAGATATTTTTTTAGCACCTCTCTTCCACGCCGCAGTCTGGTCTTTACCGTTTGGGGATTCATCTGAAGCTCCTGGGCAATCTCATTCACTTTTTTGTACTGGTAGTAGTACGCCACAAAAATCTTCCAGTCCAGCGGCTTCAACTGTTCTAAAATCCTTGCTATAATCCTCTGCTGTTCCCTTTGGACTACTAGCTGTTCCACGCTGCTATCAATTATCAGAATATCATCCATTAACTGTAGATTCTGCACTTTGGCACTTCTCATCCAGTCCTTCGCCTTGTTCCTTGCGATAACTGCTATGTATGCCTTGATACTGCTGTATTCTTCATAATTGATCCTTTCAACCGTATTCCACAGTGAGATAAATGTGTCTGTAACCACCTCCTCCACATCTTCCTTTGTTCCCTTTGAGCTTAATAGGTTTCTGACAATGGCAGTGACATAAGCGCTATACAAATCAATTATTTCTTCAAATGCTTTTTCATCCCTGTTCCGTAACCTCTTTAGTATGCTCTTTTCGTCCATTCCTCCAAATCCTATCTGCTCAAATTTTTTATCAATACGGCATCTGCAAGAATTTGGTTTCATTTTTTGGTAAAAACAGGAAATATTTTACTGCTTTTATAAATCTGCATACTACAATGTTTTTTACCAAAAAAGGCGTATAGAATCCCCTATACACCTTTTTCGTCTTTCTTGTATATGCTATAAGAGCTTGTCCAATCCCGGAGACATTTCTTCAAGCATACGTACTAAATATTTCTGCTGATTTACACCCTTACTGTTTAAGATATTTAGAATACGTTTTGTTATGGGAATTTCATTAAGTTTTTCATATAAGAGATATGAAAGAGGGACAACCAATGCATCTGCAATTCTCATGAAGTTTTCCAGTGACATTGTTCTGCTCCCATGTTCGATCCGCTTGATAGAATGAACTGAAAGCTCCGCTTTCTCTGCCAGTTCAAATTGTGTTAAATTCTGCTTTTTCCGGTATAATTTGTGAGATGAGGAATCCGAAGGCGGTCCTCTTTCCGACCTTCGTATGTATACGTCCTGATAAATCAGCAATTTTCGACAGTAACAAAAAAAGAGTACACCGCATCGACCTGCCATGTCGATTTGAGTACTCATAAGCTGCAGTATTTACTTTTCAGGAGTATATTATACTGTATCAGACAGCGCATATAACCCTTAAAGAACAATCTATGTAAAAACTAATCATCAAAAATTCAGAAAAAAATACACCCAACAACGTTTATTTGTTATCAGGTGTAATCTAACTAATATTTTTCATAGGTTTTGTGCTGTATCATGTTTTTGGCACAGCAAAATAAATCATACCAAAAATCAACTAGAATAACAGCATCTTTGCAGAAAGTAGACTATTTTTGCGGAAAACGGCAAAAAGTCTTTTCTTCGGTATCAATCACATAAAACTGCGGATAACAATTTAATATGTCATAAAAAACCGCTTAGTCTCTGATATTCCAGACCAAGCGGTTTTTTATGAACATATACCTCAAATAATTAACAAACTGCGCAAAAACTTAATATTCGTAATTTACAGTCACACTTAATGTTACCGTTGAAACAGGATATATATTTCCATGTGTTGTGTAACCCGAATTTATAATATAAGCCTTCCATGTACCGTCAGGATCTTCCCCATTAAATGCACTTATATTATAATCTGTTGTACTGGAAGTCGGTCCCGATGCAGAATATACCGTACCTTTCGGACTAACCAGATATACCCTATATGGATCTGTACCGGATGATACCCTATATGCAATCTTAACGCTCGTAATGGACGCACCTTCAGGTACACTACCCGATGTAAAAGTAGACTCATTCGACTTTCCTCCACTAAAAGCATTCAACTTAGTTGTACTCTTGCTGAAATAGCTTGATGCTGCAAATACCTGCATTGAAAACATCATGCATACCATAATACATGCCATAACAGCCGTAAGTGTTCTTTTTGTCATTGTTTTCATATTATTTCGCCCTCCTAATAGTATAATATTTGAAGTATATGCCATATTAAACAAGTATCTATAGACCAATCATCTAAACACTGTAATCAATAGATTTGCTTTCAAAGGTATTGCCTTTCTGCATAAGAGTATTCTCTATTGATTCTCTCGTAATGCCGTCTAATGCACCAGCGGGTACAGCTTTACCGTTTTCCCATGTCGGATCAACCGCCTTAATCGCTACCACAATTGCCTGCGAATACGCCTTACAATATTCGCCTAATGTCCAGCCTGCTGACAACCTATCATCTTTCTTCATTTGTTTATACATATCAATATAAATTTCCGTCTTTCCTGTACCATCCGTCATTCCATTCTTGTTCAAATAATTATTTTTTACATATTCAAACATTTTATCTCGGCTACTTTCTGGAACATCAATAATCTTTTTGTAGCTATCACCTGTTTCATCTGTTACAAGAAGACCTGTTAATCCCGTACTCGAATCAACCCATTCTCCTCTTGAATTGTAGTTTTTCATTAAATTTTTTATAGCTTGAATACATGTAAACATACTACCAGTACAGCCATCCTTTGTCATTTGTTGAATAACTGATTTATATTGTTTACTGTTTGTATCAATACCGGCTGCTTTCAACTGTGACTGTATACTACTGCTATTTAATTGCGAAAACTTAAACATACCCGGTAAGGTTGATCCTGTTCCCCATGTTGTGTTTGTTCTTCCAAACATACTTTGAATGAGATAGCTATTATTTGTTATATTTGTCATAATAATATCCTCCCTTAACCAATAATTTAAAATACATTTATCCCTTATTGAAAACTCTTGATAAATTTTACTACTTTTATAATAACCAAATGCGGTCAATAGTCAATTACCCTTGCAGAAAATGGACTGTTTCTGCAGAAAATGGCACAAAAAAGCCTTTCAGATGTTGCACACCACTCTGAAAGGCTTTCTATATCTATATATTTTATGCAATACAAGTTTCAGCTCGTCATTATTTGACACATCAATTATAAATTTTGATCCTCTTTCCGCTTCGGTCTTTTAGGCTGATGGATAATTCCAGAGCAAATAGGCGGATCTCCCCGTCCACCTTTTTCAACTTCATTACGAATAATTTTCTCTACTATCTTAAGCACCATTTTTTTGTTTGTTTTGTTTCCCTTCACTTTTCTTATACCTCCTGTTTTATAATTTTTGCTAAACACATCAAGAATGCACATAATATGACAGCCATTGACATATAACCAATATACAAAAGGTCAGCTTTCAAAAAAACTAAAACTGCAATTACCATTGTCTCCACAAAAACCAAAAGCCTTGCCGCTTTTTGCGACTTCCTTAATTCACTTTTGTTCATGTCCATATTAGGGTGGTTTATTGTTCCCATTATGCAAACCAAAAGTATTGCAAGAAATAGTAACCCATACATAGAAGTCGGCTTTTTACACAGCATAGGCACAATCTGCATAACCACAATATAAGTTATAACCGTCCCTAGATAACACTGCCAAAACTTATTCGCATGAAATCCCCCAGTCCGTTTTCTCAGTGAAAGAAAGAAAACCACAAAACAGATGGTATGCAGAAAATGCCTGAATAACAGCCCTAAAAACAACATAGTTCCAACTGTTATAGTATGTTCAATCATACCTATTAATGCATATTCATAATATTTACAATTTGATTTGCTTATTATCTTCTGCATCTCCATTTGATTGACGATCCTTAATGCCACTTTCTCTACCATAAATGTACCTCCTCAATTATCTAATATGAATATATCAAAAAAATCAAGACCATTTGCAGAAAATGGAGTATTTATTACAGAAAACGGCACTAAATGGTTTATATTCAACCAGTTTATCATTGTATTTATACAGGAATAATGATTGAAAAGAAAAATTCTTTATTTTTATCTTCAATGACATATGAACCGTTATATTTCTCGATAATTTTTAATACATTTTTAATCCCTACACCATGCTCTTCCACACTTGACATTTTCGTAGATTGAATCTCTCCATTCTCATAAATAATGTCATAATTAAATGTATTTTTAACTGCAATGATTACCATGTTATCCTCTTTAACAAACTTTAGCTTAATCACCTTTTTTTCCGCACATGTGTCACATGCTTCAATGGCATTGTTCAGAAGGTTGGCAAGAACAGTAACTACATCCTCATCTCTTATTTTCAGCCCTGAAAGATCATTTACCCTGAACACAAAGACAATTCCTTTTGCATCTGCCTCCTGATATTTCGTATTTAATATAGCGTTTACTATCACATTATTGGTATTAATAGCATCCGATTCGTTATTCAAAGAACCATAAATCTTTTTTACATATTCTTCTAATTTGGAATACTGCTTTTTATCCAGTAAGGATTCAATACATGAAATCTGATTTTTATATTCATGTGTTTTTCTTTTTTGATTATCAAAATTTTCAGAAATCGATCTGTACATTTCCAACTGATTTTTCGCCTGAATCTGAAAAATTTTGTTTTCATGTATCTGTTCTTCCCTTTCCACAACATCATTAATTAAATAGAACACAACAATATTCATTCCAATCATTCCAAATGCGATGACAAACAATAAATTTGCCTGCTCTACTGTCTGCACATATCTAAAAACATGCAGCATTGCAGAGATCGCTGCTATAGTAAACACAGGAAAGAACAGAAACCTTAACCATTCTATGTCTAGCATCATTTCCATTGATTTTTTGCCAAACTGTTTTCTAATGATAAGAATAGTGAGAAACAATATAACTTTTGCGAGTAGATATACTATCGCAAGTCCGATTTCATACTGCTGTCCTAACGACTCACTACTTAAAGAAAACCGTCTACTAATTAAATAAATCAGATAGTCCATAGCAAGTAGTAATGCCTCAAATAATATAGCCAATATAAAAGATTTTTTCAAAGTAATTTTTACATGCCAATACATAAACAAAGAAAATACTAAAATTGCAACAATCTGCCTTAAAACGAAATGTTCAGATAATATATGTGAATAAAAACACATGCTACTAAGCAGCAACAAAATATGTATTATATTAATCCATCCTTTATGCCGTATTTTGCCAAAAGTTTCAAAAAAACTCTTACAACATATTGCTTCAATAAATATCAATAGTACACTTTGCATTAGTTCAAACATTTACACTTCTCCCTGACACACTATAAACTTTTTCTTAACTTCCGTATATCTTACCTTTGGTATGGGCAGCTCAACCCCATTTGTCAATATCACTTTATACCGGGCAACATTCTTAATGTATTTTACATTTACAAGATAGCTCTGGTGTGTCCTGATAAAACCATTCTCCGAAAGCATATCGTCCATCACATTTAATATTTCATACATGGTATAGACTTTTTCATCATCCTCCATAACATGAAACTCAAGTCTATGCAGATTACTTTCGATATACAATAGTCTATCCAGCACTATTTCTTTTCTGCCCTCTTTAAAGTCAAATTTCCTTTTTATCACAGAATAATTCATTTTATCAATAATGGCATCCATACATTCATTGACATTGCTCTGAAAATTGGCATTACCCTTTAACAAATATCGTACAACATCTAATCGGTATCCTTCCAGTGAATAATCCACATACGCAGTCACGAATACTATAAATATTTCCCGACTTACTTTTCTGATCACCTCCGCCGTCTTAATGCCATCAATTTTCTCCATATTTATGTCTAAAAATACAACTGTATAACGCATTACACCAAGACCCAATTCTACCAGTGCCTCCCCTGAGCTATATGTATCTATTTCAAAAACAAGACCTTTTTCCACCATGTAGTTGGAGATCAGCTCTTTTAGTTCTTCTGTAAAAAGATTTTCATCATCACATATTGCAATTTTGAACATCTACTTTATCTCCTCCTTCCTTGCTAATTGATAGCAGTCTTTCCTCGATACTTTATACTCCATCATTTTGTATTTCGACATGTGTTACTAAATCCATTAATCTTTTTCTTACATTTATCATAAGATAAGACAATACGCAAAAATCTATAATTCCCCTTGTTATTTTATTTTTCTTTAACACATTAGTCAACTAAATTGCAGAAAACGACCATATTATGCAGAATATGACATAAATAAAAACTAAACAATATTTATTTTCAAATTAGGACTTATTTTAGTCCATATTTGTTTTATCTTTTTTTGAAAAGTGCTATAATTGATTTGTTTCCATTTCAAACTCAAAGAATAAAGGAGCAAAGATATTGATATGAAGATTCAAGACCTAAACATTTCTACTGCTTCTAAATCTGCCTTGAAAAGCATAGGCTTGACAATGGTTTCAGAACTTGCAGGACAAAACTACATTACCCTAATAAATAAATTCCCCAAGAATTTTAATATTGAACCTCTGATTGACGAATTGAACGCTTTAGGTTATCTACTGCCGCCAAACAATGAAATATCAATCTATGATGTCCCTATGTCTAAACGACTGCAGAACGCCCTTAAACGAAATGGTGTTATGTATCTTTCGCAGCTTGCGTCTTATCCTAAAGAAGATATTCTGCATTTCCGAAACTTAGGACAAAAGACCATCTTAGAATTGGAACAAATTTGTCAAGAATATAATATAGAATTACGTTCCATAGTATCTATCAAAGAATATTTTGATAAATACCAGTTTCCCTCAAAAATTTACCCCATGCTGTTCCGAAACAACATATCCTGTTTAGATGATTTTAGACACATGACAGCAAATGACTTATATCACACATGCCAGGAGGAATACAGCCTTGCCATGCAGTCCTATTATATTTTGAAAGAAAATGGAATTGTATTTGACGACTGGCAAGATAAATACATTTTTGAGATTCTGCCTGAAAAAAAAGCCGCTATGCTCTGGAAGAAACATAAAGTCAGCCTGCTTTCACAAATTCCTGCGTGTGATGAGCAAAAGTTAAGACAGCAGATTTCATCTTCAAATTCATTTTCAGTAGCAATAAAGAATTTATTATCAATTGGATAGATATGTAAAATAATTGAATGACAGGTCACGCCGATCTGTCATTCTTATTTCGGCAATTCATCATATGTTGTTTTTAATACATTTCGGATTGCCCTAAGCTGCGATGCCTGTATATGCTGTATGCCTCTCTCTATTTTGACCAATGCTTCTCTGGTTACAGATACATTCTGTAACTGTATCAACGCTTCCATTTCTGTCTGCCGAATCCCCTTTTCTTTTCTGATGCGCCTAATATTCTGCCCGATAAATATTTTATCCTGCTTTATTTTCTGCTCCATATCATCACCATACCCATGAACCCATTTCAGTCCTTTTTAGAGTATTGTATTTAATAAAGCTATTGATAGGGGACTGATTTTAGTTCACTTTATGCTTTTTTATAACAGAAAACGGCAAAAGGTAATATTATATTTACTAAAATACATCTTTACTGCCATAATATATCTACTTTAACCTGACAGATAAAAAAAGATTGTCAATGTCTGTTTTCTGCAAAATATTATCATTTTCTGCTTAATGTATTGCTAAACTGTCATTAAAGCAAATAAAATAGAATGAAAAGGAGTTGAATGTATGGATTTAAAAATAGATGATTTAAAGATTTCAGAATATACCAAGAACATTCTTCATGAACTGGGTTTTACAGAGGTTTCGGATATTGAAGGCCATGACTATATTTCTTTAACACAAAAATTTCCATTTAAGCGCCACTATATTGCCTCCATCATTCAGGAACTTAATGCAGCCGGATATTTACTTCCCCCGGAAAATGCAGTAACAATTTATGACGTGCCAATGTCTCAAAGGCTTCTGCATATTCTTGAAAGGAATTATATTTTTTACTTATCTCAACTATCACTATGCTCTAAGCAAGAACATGCCCGTATGCGTAATCTCGGAGAGCGGACAATGCGGGAACTGGAAGAAATGTGCAAGGCTCATGGTATAGAATTGCACTCTATACAAAGCATTAAAGAAAACCTGGCTCCTTATAATTTACATTTCCGTTCAATACATTTTGAGGGACTTTATAAATATAAGATTTCAACTTTTGATGAACTCAATAAGTTGACTACTCAGAATTTACATATGATATGCCAACAGGACTATAATGATACCATGAAAATGTATTTTATCCTAAAGGATAATGGAATCACTTTTCAAGCATGGGAAGATCAATATTTGTTTGAAATTTTATCAAGGAAAGTTGCCAAAACATTAGACAGCCGATACCGAATTTACACTGTCTCGCAACTATGCTCATGTGCTGAAATATTTATTGATAGTATGCCACCATTATTATTGCATAGTGTAAAAAAGGTGTTAGAAGATTATAGTTAAAGATCAAAATAAACAAACGATAATTTCACATTACTTGATTTATTTTTTATGTTGTGCAATCTTTAAATAAAAAATAATTAGCCTGAATCAGATTATTACTCACTGTTTCCCCTAATCATTTTTTAATTAACCTGCCAACTAATACATTTATTACTTACCTAATCACCATAAGCAAGCAAACTAGCAAATATCCTTTGCAGAAAATAACCATCAAAACAAAAAATCCCCTTGAATCAAGCCTTAGTTCAATTCAAGAGGACTTTTCCATATCAGCTCTTTCCGTTCTTTACAGGCACATTCTTTGTCGCTTTATCCGTTGCCATCGCCAAGAAATTATAACCTTTCTAACCTTTCCAGAAATGCAACATAAAATTCTCTTTCTTTAATACAAGCCTGTTGAACCTCTATACTTTTGGGAGTGTAGACCAATGGGTGATCCAAGTTATATAACGCTTGTTTTGTTGCCTGAATTGCAGATTCTGCTGTATTTCCCAAAATATCCAGGCTATCCACTTCTCCTTCTCCTTTAAGCTGTTTGTTAAGCCTTTGCACCATCATTTGCGATAGGTGGCTCAGCATTCCGTTCCCCTTTATTCCCAAACCATTCGCATTTACTTCCTTAGCCGCTTCCAGCCATGCATCTTTTACATCCTGCGGAGCATTCGGGCCAATCATATCAAATGCTTTTTCATCAAAGTCTGCTTCTGGCATATACCGATTTATATTTTCGCTTTCTTTGATTGCTTGTTCAGCACTAAATTGAGGAACATTATCCTGCTTATGTCTCATATCATACGTCACACTACTAATGGAATAACCAGAACCTATCTTCATAGTGCAGTTCCTCCTTAATACACATTAAATCTCAAACTCATTGTATTCCACGGAGAATTTGCCGAAGTGGAATTTGCTGTAAATGTTCCAGCTTCATATTCATTTCCTTCATATGTCCAAAGGCAATAATATCCATCCACAATATTGTCACTATCAAGGAATATTGGTTCAGTCGCCGTCAATGTCATTCTGACACCATTGAAATATGCAAATCTGCTTTTAGCATATCCGACTTCTGCCGTTATTGCCTGAAACCATGTTCCGCCGTGATCTAAACGTGAGCCAACCTGCATTGAAGATGAAGAATTTTGAATCGTTTCCTGTCCTGCTTTTTCCGAATTAATCAGCAATAACTTGAATTGTGTTAATGCCGGAGCCGGTCCATATAATTGTATCCCGTCATCAGCTTCCAAAAGCTCCTGATCGTATGCCTCTAAATCAAGCTCACTCAGACTTTCTATCTTTGCAGACTGCTCCTTTTCAGCAGCGCTAACCGGAACAACATTCGTAATCAATAATACTCCCAGTGCCATTACACTCAATAACTTTTTAAACTTTTTCATGTTTAATACATCCTTTCTTGTAAAAATTTTTATTTAATCAGTTTCACATATCCCTCTATTCAGCACCTACTGGTATTGTAGACATATGGAATTCTTCTATCCCCCCTCTCCTGCTGTTGAAAATCATGCGATACTGATTTTATCTTAAAAACTTTAATGCTATACACAATTATTTACGTCAAAAAAAGGAATATCTTAATATCCCTTGCAGAAAGTGACCTGTTTTTGCAGAAAATGACCATACAAGCAAGAATACCCTCTTAAACTAATACTTTTAGTTCAAGAAGATATTCTCTTTTTACCTATATTTCTTATGCTCTCATGTCAAAAGATGGCTTCTCTTCCAAATAATCCGGTAATTCCTCCAATACTGATCCCTGAACATTCTTTAGTGTACGATATTCATTAAAATAAATTTCGTAAAATTCCTTTTCCTTTTCCCGCTCAGCCGGAGTTCTTTCGCAAGCCCATCCGTACCCCGATCCAAGATATGTCAGCACCTTTGTACCCTGATAATAAATGTCAGCACCATGTCCTCCACTTGTCAAAATCGGACAGACAAGCGTACCACCTCCTGCCAGAGTAAATTTCTTTTCAGCAAGATTACTGTTCTTTCCTTCTGCCGCCTCCAAAAAATCAAGCAATGTCAATTCCCCGATCCCATGGCATTTGGAATTACCACTTTGACTTTGCATTGCTTTTTTAGCCTGTTGGTATAATGCCTTTCTGTCAGGTGATACATCAGACATATATTTCGCACATAATTCTGTTCTCTGCCTATGAATATATTCTAATTCCGCTTTACTTGTAGTATTGGCAGCTCTCCGAGCCAGTTCTTTAATCTCATCAACAAACTCAACCTGTGACTTATTACTTTTCCTTGCACTTGGAATCATAGCCCAATCAAGTTCTCCACTACTCAGCGATGCATTGTATTTCGTATTAGCAGAATTAATTGCACTCGAAATCGAAATTCCCATGAGTCCACCTCACAAATTATTCTCTATATGTAACAATCATTTTCCCGCCAAATACAGTAAATCCATCCATGCCAGTATACTGTTGCAAAATTCTTCCCTGAATTTGTACTAAAAATCTAACATTTGCTGGTTTTCCAGCTAATGCAGTAGAAGCGTTTTTGGAAGATGGATTACTTGTTATCTGGAACGGAATAGTTGTAGTATCTCTTGTGTCTAAATCAGTGACCAAATAATTATTGATTGCCGTATACTTTGACTGTGTTACCCTTGTGCCTGTTGGACAATAGACGGTGATACTTTGTATTGTTGCTCCTTCCGGAATAACACTTGTAAAATCCACAATCTGACCTATGGACGTAATTACACCAGTCTGTCCCGAAGAAGAAGCATAATCTTTTGATAAAATCTTTGTCTTTGACGGTGCGGTTACAAGTACCGTCGCATCCTCTGATAGCACATCTTCCATGTCAACAACAACAGTTTTCAGTTCCTCTTCTGACAAATCAGATACATATGCTTCCATTTCAGGGCTGTTTTCTGCTGCAAAGGCATAATCACTACTCCCTAAAAACATTGCTGCTGATAAAACCACTCCCATTGCTAATGATAAAAATCTTTTCATCTTAATTCCACCTTTCATAGTTTTATTTATGGTAGTTACAATTACATTCGTGCAACAATACTCTTTACAGAAAATGAGGTTTATGTCTTATGATTAACCTCCTATCGTTTAGACAATATTGTACATCTTAACAAGTAAATTTTTTCTTTCTAGTTTAATCATAACACCTTCTTGAATCCATACTCATAAATATCTGAATACATATTGCCAGATGATTGTGGTTTCAGCCTCCCATCCAATGCCTCCATATTAACCGTAAAACCACTGTCTACTACAGAGAACGCCCCATTATCGAAGTGAAACTCCGAAGTGAAATCAGGAATCCCAAGGTCACCACTTATCCTGATCTCCCCTATGATATTCACCAGTGCATCTCTCATCCGTTCTATCTTGGCATTGTCTTTCGTTTTATTTATTAGATTGGCAGCTTTTTCCGGCAGTCCTCCAATCTTCCCATCGGGTGTCAAATAAAGTTTTTCCAAGGATATATCCTCACCTGTAACCCCTTTCAGATAGCGCCGGATTTCCTGCACGTCCGTTGCATATTGGTATGTGTTAGAGGACAGATCCCCTACACTGCCCGCAATGCCTATGTAATACTGGTACATCTGGTCACCATACTTTTCATCTATCAGCTTCTGCACCTGTTCCCGGACGGTTTGATCCTCTATCCCATCCACGGTCACATCCCCATTACTCCCAATCCTTACATGCATACCCTCTAAGTTATCACCAGAGATACCCATGCCTTCCAGTTCCTTCACAAAATTCTCTGAAAAGTTGTTTTTTAGTTCCGCTTTCTGTTGAGCCTTTTCCATGTCTTTCAAATTGGCAAAAATCTTCACATACTCCCACTCAGCATCACTTAATTCCTTCCCCGCTGCCATGTCCTGCAACAGTTCATCCACTGTGCGCTCGCCTTTGTATTTCTTTTCTTCTGGCAGGCTGTCAAACTGCTTCTGGTGAAGCTGTTCCATCTCTTTTATGTAATTTTCTTCCGTCTCCCGCAAAACCGCATTATATTGATCAAGGTAGTCTCGCCAGTTTTCATCCTTCCGGCTGTATGCGCCGTGGAGATTTCCGAACGCTTCCCTTATGGCATCGGTCTTATCATGCTCTTTATTTTCGGAAACATGGAAACTAATCTTATAATAGTCGTCCGGGGAAACCTCCTCCCCATTTCCATTTTCCACTTTAAGGCAGTATTTGTTGGTTTTTGTATCCCAATTAGGGATGGTCAGCGTTTTCCTTCCCTCCCCGTCCCACTCTGCCTTCCCCACCTGATTACCATATTCATCATACAAGGTAAGATCGTAATCGCAGCCTTTGGGCATGTCTATATAGACTTCAACACCAAAGTAATTCTGGACATTGCGATTAAAGGGTATAGAAAAATTATAAAAATCCACATCATTTTTATCACTGAAACTTCCTTTAAGGCTACTGGTTTCATCCTTGATTAAAAAATTCAAGTCCAGAAACGCACTTCCTTTATCCTTGTCAGAAATCTCATAAGTGGTATGCTGTCTACGGTAAGTGTCATTACTGCTAAGTGTACAGGTATCCTCCTGCATCGTCATGTTCTTCTTCAGTTTTCCTTCAAAAAATGCCACTGTTTCCTTTCCTGTCATAAAAAAAACAGGTTTATGACGAAATGCTGCCCCATATGCGGAACCATTATCATTTATTTCCATTCTCTACTTTCCTCCCAAAAACAAATATTTTAAAAAGGGCGTCCTCAAATCAATATGATTCGAGAAACGCCCTCCGTGGCATTTTTATTTACATTCCTTCATACATTCCATACGGTGTCAAATAATTTATATACATCATTGTGTTTGCATAATAATATGCACCTACATAACTTAAATTAGAACTCCATGACACACGGAATTTTGTTCTGTAAGTTCCTGCAATGGAGCAAGAAGACGGAGCATTGTCATAATAGGTCTTCCCGGACTCACTTAAAATTCTGTAAGAGGAGTTAGCTGGTGACGCATAGTAATAAGTTACATCACTAACATACAAATCCTGTGATCCGCCCATTGACTTATCCTCAAACCATATTTTGCTCATAGCAAACAAATCAGAACTTACTCCTGATGGTGTCGAAATGGTAACACCCGGACATACTCTTTCCGTTTCAGCTTTTAATCCACCGCCATTCCAAGATACCTTACCATTGTGAGTTCCTGCGAACATTCCTGTATGCATTAACGGAAGCGGACATCCTGTATAAAGAGCATAATGGTTTTTGTCGGTTGCCGTATCATTTGAAAACATTATGAGATATTCGCCGTTTCTGAGCTGCACGTTGATAAGTGTCTTATATCTTCCATCTATCGTTCTGCTGTCAGTAGTTCCACCGATCAAACTGTTCGAAGAACTTGAAAAAACACTGTTCAGTGTGTCCTTCTCAACAATTGCATAGAGAACATCACTGTCAATCATCAATAACACATTGTTATTGCTACCCGATACTACATGGTCATATAACTGCAATTCACCATCTTCCTGTAAGTAGCCTTCACGAATTGCTGACTCATATGAAGCCGGACCTGTAGGATTGTCTAAAGTATATGTGAACTTCGGATATAAATACTCTGCTTCCCCTGTTGAAGCGTATGTATCATAAATATCCCGATTTGTTGACCATTTCTGCTCCTCGAAGCTATACGGATAAGTCCTATAATTCCATGCATATCTTAAACCTATGCCTGCATAAGTCTCAATTCCATCGCTTTCCGAATCCAAAGCATCTGCTTCCATCTCTGTAAATTCAAGATTTGTGACGTTTTCATCATACTCGCTCAGTCCCGCCCCGCTGTCTAAAAAAACCTCTTTCTCAACAATGTCCATAGCTTCGACATCTTTGTTTTCTGCCGCATTGACAGGCATAACACCCATTGTGGCAGAGGTTATTGCCAACGTCAATGCTGTAATCATAGTTACCAGTTTCTTGTTTCTCATTGAAATTCCACCTTTCTACTGTTTTTTATATATGTGTAAAAGACCTTTCATTGATCTTTGACACCACTTTGACTTTTGCAAGCATACTTCAATTATAATTGTATATGCTTAAATAACAATATCCCTTGCAGAAAGTGACCTGTTTTTGCAGAAAATGGCCATCAAAAAAATTTCCTTGAATTATTTCACTTTCTAATTCAAGGAGACTTTTTACCAATAATATTTGATATTATTTTTAATAAATATTTTAAGAGATGACAAAGTATATTTGTTTAAACCAAAAAATGTGTGACTTAAAAATCATTCAGTTTTATAGTTCCGGAAATTTCACTAAACTTTATCCAAAAATCTTCATTATTAAAAAAAACTTTTAATCCACTTGTTTGAACTTTAACCTTTTCTACATCTGGATCAATTACAACATAACCTACTGGCTTATATCCGCTTTTTGTACTACCTGCAGGAATGTTAATAGGTTTAGACCAATATTCTTCACTATTAAATATACTTGTGGATTTTACCGTAAGACTATCGGCTAATATATAATTTACCAGATTTTTTCCACTCCACTTTATACCTATTTCATAATAATTTTCTATGCTATCTATATATCCTGTCATTATACATGTAAAAGTTGTTACTCCACTTCTAGGAGTTAATTCGCCACTATAATTGCCCTCAGCATCACGAGTCAACTCTCCGCTTCCATATTCGCCCAAATCTACATATACGGTTGGTCCTTCTAAGGACATGACATCAGTATCAGATTTTGTAACAACATTTTCCTCCAAATTATCTGTTTCTTTAGCATATGAAGTCATGCTAAATGACAGTATAAAAAACGCCGCTAACAAAAAACAAAATAATTTTTTAATATTCTTTATATTACTCATAGTAAGATCTCCTCCTTCTTAATTAGGTATATTATCATTTTCTAAAGCCACGTCATATAAATAAAATAAGTTTAAATATACTTTAAACTCTTGTGTAAAGTTGTCAACATCTTCTTTATTTATACCTCTCAAAATATTTATTTTGGTCTGAAACAAATGATCATTAGCAATAAATTCATCCTTATCTTTATCTATTAAAAGAATAATCCTACTTCTAGGGAAAAATCTAGCAGTATGATACTTATAGAATAATTCAGATGAATTATTTAGCTTTAGTAAATAAGCTGTACTCCTTTCTCTGGTATTATTTTTTTTTACTACAAATCCCCTCATTTCAATCATTGCTTCTTCATAATCAATTGGTTCAAAACAATACAAATCTTTAAGTCCATTCAATAGTTCTTCGCCGCTTTTATATGGAGTAACAATTTTGTCATGATATTTTTCCATTAGGCATGGGAAAAAATCCAGTGAACTAGGGTTAATTTCCATAATAGTCTTACTCCCTTCATAATATTTGTTAAGAAATTCTTCAATTCTGTATTACCAATAATGCTCTTTTACATAAAAGTCAAAACCATATAATATTTTTTAACAATACCAGATAAAAATATATAAATCAATATCCCTTGCAGAAAGTGACCTGTTTTTGCAGAAAATGACCATCCAACAAAAAATCCCCCTGAATCAAACCCAAAGTTCAATTCAAGAGGACTTATCTTTATCGGCTCTTTCCGTTCTTTACAGGCACATTCTTTGTCGCCTTATCCATTATCGTTGCTTTTGTTATTTCCTGCTGGTGTGTTTCAAATGCCTCTACCCATAACGACTTGCAGAACTCACGACTTTTACCCATTAGAAACGTGCGCCGCAAGGCGCATCTAAAAAAGAAAACATCCCTCTTTACGGAAGGTTTTCCTTTTTTGAAATGACCGCTTATCCAAATATTATTTTACACGATTTTCTCTTTCCATCAGTTCCTGTATCTTGCTTTGTGCCTGCTCGTATTTTTCCCTTATTCTCTCCATCTCCACCTCATGCTTCTCACGCTGCCTTGCAGCATCTGCCTCCAGCTCCCGCCGGATATCCGCTCGCGCCTGCTCCATCTGACGGTCCTTTTCCAGCAGTTCCATCTTATGGCTGAAGGCATCCTCTTTTGCCTGATCCTGTAGCCTGCCGATCTGCTCCTTTAAAGAAAGGATTTCCGCGTCCTTTTCCTCCAGCTTCTGCGGATACTCTGCCAGCTTTTCCAGTTCCTTTGTCTTTTCATTAACCGCCTTGCTTAAAATGTCATTCAGCCTGTCCTTG